>Ga0080006_1201879_pt1 | contig 11149 bp, 6 predicted proteins | sample RS3BMetagenome_FD_69209 | JGI IMG/M metagenome (GOLD analysis project Ga0080006, IMG submission 69209) | Ferric oxide microbial mat and aquatic microbial communities from Rainbow Spring, Yellowstone National Park, USA - RS3B (SPADES... ... | reverse complement strand
CGCAGAGTGCGCGCATGTTCAAACGGATCTTTCACAAGCCGATTACGGTGATCGCCACAGCGTTTTTGATCCTCGTAGCGCTCTCGGCCATCTTTGCCCCGTGGATTGCGCCCTTCCAGTTGAACACGCCGGACCTGAATTCGATGCTGGCGCCCCCATCCGCCACCCACTGGATGGGAACAGACGACGTCGGCATCGACCTGTTCACGGAAGTCCTCTACGGCGGGCGAATCTCTCTGATGATCGGACTGTCGTCCGCGATCATTGCCGTCGTCATCGGCGGCACGATCGGATCAGTCGCAGGGTACTTCGGCGGCTGGGTAGATGCCGTGCTCATGCGCATCACCGATGTGGGGCTTTCCGTACCGCTGCTGTTCGTCATCCTCGGCCTGACAGCCATCCTCGGCCCGAGCCCGACGACGATCATCGAGGTCATCTCATTGACATCGTGGATGTATCCCGCACGCATCATCCGCAGCCGCTTTTTGACCCTGAAGTCCCTTGACTTCGTGCTGGCCGCGCGCACGATCGGGGTCCGTGCTTCCCGGATCATCTTCTCCCACGTGCTTCCGAACGCCATGGCGCCTTTGATCGTGAACACGACTTTGCTGGTGGGTCAAGCGATCGTTCTGGAGTCCGTCATGAGCTTCCTTGGCGCCGGCATCCAGCCGCCCAATATCTCTTGGGGATTTTTGCTCAACCAGGCGCAGGGATACCTGACCAATGCCCCCTGGCTGGCCATCTTCCCCGGTCTCATGATCTTTCTCGTCGTCCTTTGCGTAAACGTCTTGGGCGACGCGATCCGCGACGCGTTTGACGCCAGCTTCTCTGCTGAAGGGGGGCGGTAGCCGCCAATAGCCTTCAGGCCGCTTGCTCCAGCTCATTCACACAGCCACGCAGACACACATTCATGAGGGGGAAATTAGATTGAAGAAATCTCGCTTTGCACTCGGTTTGGCCTCATCGCTCGCTTCTGTGTCACTGCTTTTGGGAGCCAATGTGTTCTCGATTCCCGCACAAGCCGCAACAGCAGGAAACGGCATCGTCATCGACGGCCTGTTCGAGGAGCCGGGCAACCTGAATCCGATCCTGGGTCCCGACGAGACCTTTTCCAGCATTGTTGAAACCAGCATCTTCCGCAACCTGTTCATGGTCAGTCCGACCAATCAGTTGCTTCCGGATCTGGCCACCGTCGTGCCGACTACCGCCAACGGTGGAATCTCTAAGAACGGCCTGACCTACACCTTCCACATCAAGCCATCGGCGAAGTGGTCAAATGGCCAACCTGTCACCTCCAAGGATGTCTGGATCACCTGGAAGATGATCACCAGTCCTGAGGTCAACGCCGTGTCCAAACTCGGTTGGACCGATGTCACCGCCTTGGACATCGTGAACGCCAAGACCTTCACGATTCATCTCAAAGTTCCGGACGGTGCCTTTCTGGACAACTGCTTCTCGGGCAACCTTCCCGGGATTATCCCTTACAGTGTATTTGGCAAGATGTCGCCCAAAGACGTCAATACCGCATCATTTAACCATGCCCCACAAGTCAGTGACGGCCCCTTCATGTTCAAGTCGTGGGATCCAGGAGCCGCCATCACGGTCGTGGACAACCCCTATTGGTATGGGCCGAAGCCAAAATCGTCCGAGATTCTGTTCAAGATCATCCCCAATCAGGATACCCTCTTGACGAACGCACAGGCCCACGCCATCAACGTGTGGTACTTTGACCCGGTCGAAGACGTTGGCGAGTTGAACGCCATCTCCGGCGCACATGTCTACTTTGCCAATCAGCCCGCCTTTGAAATGGCTGTGGTCAACCTGCGGGATCCAAACCTCGCCGACGTCCGCGTCCGCGAGGCTCTGGAGATGGCGATCAATCGCCAGGCGATCGTCCAGCAGATCTGGAAGGGTCACGCAACCCTGCTCGCAGCCGATCAACCATCGATAGCGTGGTCCAGCGACCCGGCACTGAAGCCGTACCCCTATAACCCGGTCGAGGCCAAGAAACTGCTGGCCGAAGCCGGTTGGAAGATGGGCTCCAACGGCTACCTCCAGAAAGACGGCAAGACGTTCAGCCTGATCTACGCCACCACGGCGGGCAACGCCTACCGCGAGGCAACCGAGCAGTTGGTCCTGTACTGGCTCAAGCAAGTCGGCATTCAGGTAACCATCCAGAACTACCCGGCCAACGAGTACTTTGGGTCCGTTCTCCCATCCGGCAAAGGCTGGGACCTCGGCGAATTCCAGTACGGCGATGGCACCGACCCGACCTTCGGCCCGTTCCAACTATTCACCTCGGCCGGGTCACAGGACTTCGGCAACTACAACAACCCAATCGTCGACAAGCTCTTCAGTCAAGAGTCGGTCCTCAGTTCACAAGCTGCGCGCCAGCCGCTGATGCAAAAGATCGAACAGATCTTCCACGCACAGTTGCCAGCACTCTGGTATTACGCACCGCAGCAGATTGATACCACGATCAACATGACGGGCTACACTCCTGATCCTTGGAGCGTCGATACCTGGGACTGTTGGAACTGGGCCGTGACGAAGTAGTCGAGAACCGAGGGCTATCCGGGTCTCGATCAGCCTCTTAGCCTGGGTCTCGGTCAGCGTCTTAGGCGGGGTCTCGGACTTTGAGGTTCTCGGGCCCTCGGACTTTGAGGATTCATTTGGATAATACAGAAATGCAGCGGGAGGGTGCGCCGGGATCGTTTCCGTGTCGGCCCCTCCCGCTTACTGTGAAAGGGGCGTACCCGAGCATGTCAGAGGCCTTGGAACTCGATGGATACATTGCGCAGATGAAAGAACAGGTAATTGCCTGGCGGCACTATTTGCACGCGAATCCTGAATTGTCATTTGAGGAAGAGAAGACCTCCCAGTATGTCTTCGAACAGCTCCAGGCCATCGGTGGACTCGAGCTGTCACGTCCGACCCGTACCAGCGTCGTGGCTCGACTCGTCGGGCCTCACCCAGGCAAAGTACTCGCCATCCGAGCCGATATGGATGCGTTGCCGATCACAGAGGAATCCGGGGTCGAATTTGCCTCCCAGTCGCCCGGGGTCATGCACGCCTGCGGTCACGACGGCCACACTGCCATGCTCCTCGGGACCGTCAAATTGCTTGTCGCCTTGCGCGAACGTCTGCACGGTGAGGTTCGTTTCTTCTTCCAACATGCCGAGGAGTTGCTGCCTGGAGGCGCCCAAGAGATGGTCAAGGCAGGCGTGATGACCGAAGTCGACAACATTATCGGCATCCATCTGCGCTCCATGCTCCCCACAGGCAAGCTACGGGTGGGGGCAGGCGCCATGTCTGCGGCTTCGGACAAATTTTACTTGACGATCCACGGCAAAGGTGGCCATGCCGCCTATCCGCACCAGACGATCGACAGCATCGCCATCGCTACTCAAGTCGTCACCAACCTGCAAATGATCGTCTCCCGCAACGTCGACCCCCTCCAGTCCGTGGTCCTATCTGTCACGCGTTTTGTAGCCGGCACAGCCACCAACATCATCCCTGGCTCCGTCGAGATCTGGGGCACCGTGCGGTTGCTCGACCCGACCCTGCGCGACGTCGTCCCCCCATTGCTCGAGCGAGTCATCAAGGGCGTGACCGAGGCGCATGGAGCGACATACGACTTGCGATACGAATTTGGCTACCTGCCCGTAGTCAATGACACCGACATCGCAGCCACAGTCCGCGCCGCCCTAGTGGACGCGTTCGGCGAAGACGCCATCGAACCGGCCCAGCCCAGTCTCGGAGGTGAAGACTTCTCCGCCTTCCTCGCCGAGAAACCGGGCACCTTCTTCTATCTAGGCGGAGCGAACCCCGCAGAAGCGGAACACTTCCCGCATCATCATCCAAAGTTCCGCATCGACGACGGGGCCCTCCCCTTAGGCATCAAAGCCCTCGCAGCGGCCACATTTCGCTTGCTGGGCAGCGCGTAGCCGGTGTAGGGAGGAGGCCGGGGGGTGGCTCCCAGCCACCTCCTCCTGGCCTCCTCCTGGCCTCCTCCTGGCCTCCTCCTGGCCTCCTCCTGGCCTCCTCCTGGCCTCCTCCTGGCCACCACCGCGCCACCACCGCGCAAACTGGGGCGAGGAGAAATAGAAAGCGGCTTGACGGCCCTTGAACGTGATTCAATGCCCTTACCTTTCGTTGTGCTCTTTTGAATAGACGCACGGGTGCGGGGGATGGTTGGGTAAGGGACAGACGAGGACCCGTGAGGACCAGTGAGGACCAGTGAGGACCCGCTCAACTGGCAAGACTTGCATCCCTGACAGCTCTCACTTGCTTGGTCGCAGGCATTGAGGCCGCGCCGCTGAAGGTCAGAGCAGGCAAGACCGCACCCCCGCGCGCCACAAGCCACCAAATAGCCAAATTATTATCGAGCGAGGCCTTTTAGTCTCAAATTGAGACTTAAGGGCCGCGTAAGTCTCATTTTGAGACTAAAAGGCCTCCGTAAGTCTCATTTTGAGACTAAAAGGCCGCGTAAGTCTCATTTTGAGACTAAAGGGCCGCGTAAGTCTCATTTTGAGACTAAAAGGCCTCCGTAAGTCTCAATTTGAGACTAAAAGGCCGCGTAAGTCTCAAATTGAGACTAAAGGGGCTGCGTAAGTCTCATTTTGAGACTAAAGGGCCGCGTAAGTCTCATTTTGAGACTAAAGGGCCTCCGTAAGTCTCATTTTGAGACTAAAGGGCCTCCGTAAGTCTCATTTTGAGACTAAAGGGCCACGTAAGTCTCATTTTGAGACTAAAGGGCCGCGTACGTCTCATTTTGAGACTAAAGGGCCACGCAAGTCTCATTTTGAGACTTGCGTGGCCCTAAGACGTCGTCATAGCTTAAAGGGAACGGGTCCGAGTGTAATAATGCGAGGCTGTAATGGTACAGAACCCGAGCGCGTCCGTCGAGCGGGTGGCGCACGTAAATAGGCCGTAGAGAAAGAGTGAGAGTGATTTTAAGAATTCACGCCACAAATGGAAAATGATCGATCAGCCAGAATAGTTGCGCCTCCACAACGACAGGCGAGTTCCGGACACCGACTTGGTCGCCGCTCAACTGGCAATCAGACTTCCATGGAAACTGCAATTACATCATCCGAACACCCGCCGTCTGCCCTCGTCTGCCCTCGTCTGCCCTCGTCTGCCCTCGTCTGCCCTCGTCTGCCCTCGCCAGCCAAGCAAGCCTGAGAAACGCGCGCATCCGGTCTCACCCGGTCATTGGCCCTCTACCGAAATGGCAAAGTCGCTGTTCTCCCATGTTTGCGATGCGGTCCAGTAAAACGTAAAGACAATCGTACACGGCGCCGCAGTCTCGGATGAAGGGATGTCATAGAATTGAGACTCCACCCCACTATCGACCATTGGGTCATCATGGACTGTCACCCAATTATCCGCGCTCCAGTGTATGGTTGCCGCGGCCAACGTTTCAATTCGAAGCTGGGTTCCCACAGGGACGGCATGAACCTTGTGGTTAAATCGCCAGACATTGCGCGTTGTTGGCATACCGGCTTTGTAGCGATCTGCCACGATGGGTAGCGTTCCAAACACCTTGCCGTCCGCTATGCTTCGTAGCACCTTGATGTACTCCGCATGAGCCCACACGAGTGGCCGCGCAGAGCCATTGGCTCTACCCCGAAATAAACCCCTTTCGGGTATGTCATCGCCTGTCCAAACCTGTTCCGGCAGCAAGTGACTCTCTCCGGCGAAATCCTCCAGAGATTTCACGAGCCGTTGTGCCTCCTGCAGATTGCCCGCAGCCAATTCGTAGTGAGCGCGTTCGCCCGTGAGCAGCGGCCAAGCTTGTCCAACGCCTGATCCTTCAAATGGATCGCCATTGGCTTTTTCTCCATAACCATCGTGATTGTAACGATGCCAGCAAGGTCCCGCAGGCAAGTCTACTTTTAAAACTTTATCGATGACCTGGACGGTCTTGACAATATGGGGATCATGCGGTGACTTGATGCCAAAGTAGACGCATTTTAGAAAGCCGCCTCCGACGATGTCCTTCGCTGCAAACTCACTTTGTTCTTCGGGTTCCAAGTTGCCGATCGGGATGACACCCGCTTCGGGGTCGCTGCTATCGGGGTGCTCCATGACGATCGTATTGATTCTCTCGTAATGTCCGCTCGACCCCGGAACAAGGTCGCTTGTCCTCGTGTACGTCCAGTTATCCAGATTGGAAGCCCACCAATCTGCGACACTGCGGAAGTAGTCCGCCAGCCCCAGTTCATCTCGCTGCACAGCAAACTCGGCCGCGCAAATGAGAGCGCTGATAGCCGCCGACAATGTGGAGAGCGAGTAGCCTCCGTTTTCTTCCCATCGCTCCTGTTCCGTGATAGGACCGGTCAGAGCCAAGTAGGACGCGGCCCTTCTCACCATCGGCCACGGATCAAACCCGTCTAGCGCATCATCGCGGTGCAAATGCCATGCCAAAAGAATGGGATACGCAGGTTCATCCAATTGCACGCTATCCCAATAGGCAGAGCCGTCCAGCCACGTATTCTGATGCCAGCCGCCATTTGGCGTCTGAATGTCGGCCAGGTAGGCGAGCGTATCTCTGGCGCCTGCCAGATCATCCGCCGCGACTCGCGCTACGGCTGTTTCAACCAGGTCCCTCGGCCAAACCAGATGGTAGCCTCCGACTAGTTCATCGGCATGTTGCGCCTCGCCCCAAGGAACAGAGAGTGAGGCGACCGTCGCCCCGAGGTAGGTCTTGTCCTGGTGCGTAAATAACACCTGAATACTAGAGCGATACAGTGCTCCCTGATCGCCGGAAAATGGAGCAAGATCGCGCACATGCGCCGTTTGCTTGCGCCAGCCTTCCACATATTCTTGGCGGCAGGCCGCAAATCCTTTGGCCAGACTGTCATAGGCCTGCGCAGCAGCCTCGTCCGGTGTCGCACCAAACCCAATAGCCAGAGTGAATGTCTGATCGGCCGGTAGGCCTATCCTCCCCGTTAACGCCACGTTCCCGTCAGTGGCTGAGGAAAATTCCCAAGTCATCGTATGATGTTGACTGATATCCTGCCAGCCATCAGAGTTTCCCACAAAGCCCGCGGACACTGTTGTAAAGCCCACGGAAGACGCCACAGCCATATGAAGCTCGTCACGCGCAGCGTACAGTGTTGCAATTCCTTTATACTCCCCGATCCAAGCATCATTGCCATACCCGAGCGCGCCCATATGCGGATTAATCACAGCATAGAGCGAGTAATCATCGGGCGTGCCCGACAAGGCCTCAAAAGCAATCTGCTGGAGCAACACGTTGCGACCCGGATCGGTGACCACCTCTTTTACGATACGGTAACGATCCTGTACACAAGTGTTGGTGATCCGAAAGGCTGGCGCCCAGTCATCCAATCGCTCCAGCACATGGTGCGTATCACTTTTTTCCTCTGAAAAAAAGTCCTCCGCTGTAACCAAGAATTGTCCATCACGCATATTGGCCGAATCGATGCGGGGGTAATACACTTCATTGACAATCCCCTGCGCAATCGTAAACCACACTTTTGATTCGGAATTCGCCGCCGTTCCCACTGCTGTCTTGTCGCCAGTCGCCCACGTCGGCATAGCGCCAGGATACCCAAATGCTTCGCCCATCCAAACTGCCCCCTTTACACTAACAACACCATGCCTATAGAATCTAAACTCGTATCTTGTCACCAAAAGCCCACTGACCTCGACATGGATCCAACTCGCTTTGCAGTCAATCGACAAAAGATCGCTGTCTACCGACATTCTATCATCTTCTATTCTAGCATAAATCCGGATGCCGAAGTGGAGGGACCTTGACAAAGGGACCCCGAAAATCTGAACCCGCCCCCCTGTGGGATAGGCAGCGGCGGGCGACCACCCGTCCAGGCCTCGGCACGCGCCAAATAACCACCACTTTTCACACTAACCCGCGTCCCTGACCTCTAGAGACGCAGATTCCCCGTCAGTATCTACATTAATATAGATAATGTGTAGTTTTCTGCATACGCCAGTTATAAAATGGGCCAAAACTCGCCCGTTGTGGGTTTTGAGACCCCATTGTGGCGTCCATTCCACTGATTAGCGACCCGCGTCGGTACTAATTTCGCCCCCTCACCCCTCACCCCGCCGCGTTGCGGGACCCGCGCCGCACACCAAACACACTCCGCGCACACCGCGCGCCGCAGGCCGACACCACCCGCCGCGCGTGGTCGTCCTCACTGCTTCAGCGGTAGCCACCGCAGGACATCCTGGATCTTGGCATCCCAGTAGCCCCACTCGTGCGAACCCGGGCCTTCTTCGTAGGTATAATCAAGCGAGGCGCGCTTGGCCGCTTTGCGAAAGGATTGGTTGTCTTCATATAGAAAGTCTTCCGTGCCGCAACACTGGAAGAGCTTTGGTTTCGGACCCGCCGACTTTTGACACTGGTCGAGTAGCCAGAAGAGGTCGTTGCCGGATACCGGGTCCCAGTCTTCGCCAAAGGCCAGAGTGAAGTCCCGGGAGTGTTCCTTTTTGAGTTCCCGAGCTTGCCGCGCCCGGTCCAGTGCGCCCGACAAACTCGCGGCGGCCGCGAACTGATCGGGCTTGCTGAGCGCCCATTTGAACGCGCCGTAGCCGCCCATCGACAGACCCGCCACGAAGTTGTCCTCGCGAGCCGCCGAAAGTGGGAAAAAGGAGCGTGCAAGCTTCGGCAACTCTTCGCTGATAAATGTCCAATACTTGAGGCCACTGACCATATCCGCGTAGTTGCTTCGGTGCACTTGGGGCATCACTACCGCGAGCCCGAGTGGTGCCACGTAACGCTCGATCGATGTGCGTCGCAGCCAGATGGAATCGTCGTCCGACATCCCGTGCAACAACCAGAGAGTGGGGTGTTTGGTTGCTGTAGCGACATTATTCAGGCCGATCTGTGCTGACGTCTGCTGTGGCAAAATCACGGTCATCGAGGTCGACAAGCCCAACGCCTCAGAAAAGAAGCGACACTCAATCAGAGCCACGCGTCATCCACCCTTTCAACCTATGCGGTTTCCTGTCCCCACTATAGCATGAATGCGCGCACCCCAGGCACCGCCCGCACCCCACGCACCCGCCCGCACCCGCCCGCCACGCCCGCCACGCCCGCGCCACTCAATACTTGATGCGCGGATCCAGCCACCCGTAGACCAAGTCGGCGAGAAGGTTGCCGACGATCGTCAGGATGCCCACCAAGGTGACGATCCCCAGCAGGATTGGATAGTCGCGATTCTGCGCCGCCGTCCAAAACAGCAGCCCCATACCGGGATAGTTAAAGATGGTTTCGATGATGAGGGCACCGCTAAAGAGGCCTGGCAGGCTTAACCCGGCGAGCGTCACCAGCGGAAACAGGGAGTTGCGCAACGCATGCCGAAACAGCACAGTGGACTTGCGCAGGCCCTTGGCGTGAGCCGTTCGCACGTAATCTTGCACCATCGTCTCGATCATGGAAGATCGCAAGTATCGACTCCAGCCCGGAATCGTCCCCAAAACCAGACAGGCTGCGGGCAAGATGAGATGTTGTACGAAGCTGAGGAACCCGGGGTTCGGGTCAAGCGGATTGGAGATCCCTCCGGACGGCAGCCAATTGAGAGAGACGGCGAAGATCGAAATCAAGATGACGCCCAGCCAGAAGGTCGGCATCGCATAGAGAAAATAAATGACCACCGTAATGCCGTGGTCCAACCGCGACTCTTTGCGCGCCGCCTGAAACACGCCAATGACGATGGCCAGAAGATGAGAGATGACAATCGCAGTCACGACGAGAACCAACGTGCGGGGCAGATTGAGCCCGATCAGGCTCATGACGCTCTGATGATACGAGTAGGCATAGCCGAGGTTGCCCTGAATCAGTTGAAGCAACCAGACCCCGTACTGAATGTACAGGGGTCGGTCGAGTCCAAGCGATCGATTGATTTGAGCGATCAATTGCGGCGTGGCCTTGTCTCCGAGCATGACGGAAGCGGGACCACCTGGCACGATATGCATGAGCAGAAAGCTCAGCATCGTGATGCCGAGCATAGTCGGGACAGACTGCATAATCCGCTGAACTGTGTATCGAGCCACGCGTCTATCCCCTTGTATTCAATCTCGCGTCGAAGGCCTTGCGGATCGCATCACCCAGAAAATTGATCGACAACACCGTCGCCAATATGGCGATGCCAGGCGGATAGATGAGCCACCACGAGTTCTGCGGGAGGTACGCCATCGAGTTGGCCAGCATCGCCCCCCAGTTGGGCGCGGGTGGCGGGAGCCCAAGTCCGAGAAAGCTGAGGCCCGCAATGATCAGCACGGCATCCCCCACCATGAACGTGGCCGCCACGACCAGGGTGGCCATGACATTGCGCAGCAAATGCACAAATAAAATTCGCGTGCGCGACATGCCAATCGTCTTGGCCGCCTCGATGAAAGGCATCTCTTTTAGTGACAGAATCTCTGCCCTCACAAGACGACTCACCCCGTGCCACGAGGTCAACGCGATCAGGATGATCAACAGCAACGCACTGGGACGAAAGGCGGAATCAAGAAAGATCAGGATGAAGAGCGTCGGAACCGACCGCAGCACATCAATAATCCGCATCATCAACACGTCAACCCAGCCGCCGGCGAATCCCGAAATCATGCCGTAGACCACCCCTACAACCATTGCGGCCACCGCCGAGGCCACGCCAACTTCAAGCGACGTCTGCCCTCCGAGCATCAAGCGCGACAGCATGTTGCGGCCAAGGTTGTTGGTGCCAAGCGGAAAGGCCGGCGAAGGCGGCTGCAAAATCGCGATCAGATGCATGGCATACGGATCCTGCGTGTACAGCATGGGACCGACGAAACAAAACAGGATCAACACGCCAAATATGAGCAACCCCGCCCGGCCAAGCCCCTGTTGCCAGATGCGGACAAACGGCGAGTTCGCCCGTGACTCCGATCGGGGGCGAGGCGCCTTCAGTTCGGCCGCGGATGATGAAGTGACTGCCATGCGACCAATCCCCCAGATGCGTCAAGTCCTTGCGAAGGGGTGGACATCCGCCCCTTCGCCTCGCTTTGTCCCTGTCTAGTTGGTCCACCAGTACTGCGGAGAAATCGAGTTGGTGAACGGATTACTACTGGATTCGACGCCATGCACGGTGAGGCTGACCTCGTTGAGGGAGGCGGGAAGGGGCATAGACAG
>Ga0080006_1120368_pt1 | contig 11150 bp, 11 predicted proteins | sample RS3BMetagenome_FD_69209 | JGI IMG/M metagenome (GOLD analysis project Ga0080006, IMG submission 69209) | Ferric oxide microbial mat and aquatic microbial communities from Rainbow Spring, Yellowstone National Park, USA - RS3B (SPADES... ... | reverse complement strand
ATCGACATGGCGCACTTCGCGGGTCTGGTGGCGGGCGGCGCGCATCCTTCGCCGGTGCCTCATGCGCACGTGGTGACGACGACGACGCACAAGACGCTGCGCGGGCCTCGGAGCGGGCTGATTCTGTGCCAGCAGGAGTTTGCGGCGGGGATCGATCGCAGTGTGTTTCCGGGGCAGCAGGGCGGCCCGCTGATTCATGTGGTGGCGGCGAAGGCGGTGGCATTCAAGGAGGCGCTGCAGCCGGAGTTTGCCGTGTATGCGCGGCAGATTGTGGCGAACGCGAAGGTGCTTGGCGAGGCGATGGCGGCGGAGGGGTATCGCGTGATCTCAGGCGGCACGGATACGCATGTGCTGCTGATCGACGTGTTTCAGAAGGGGATGCTGGGTTCGGAGGCGGAACATGCGCTGGGCGAGGCGGGGATCACGGTGAACAAGAATGCGATTCCGTACGATACGAATCCGCCGATGAAGCCGAGCGGGATTCGCATCGGGACGCCGGCGCTGACGACGCGCGGGATGAAGGAGGCGGAGATGCGGGTGATCGCGGGGTGGATCGCGGAGGCGCTGGAACACCGCGGCGATGCGGGCAGGCTGGGGCGGATTCGCGGGCAGGTGCGGGAGCTGGCGGATCGGTTTCCGCTGTATCCGTGGCTGCGGCCGGTGGCGGCACTCGCGAAGGAGCCAAGCCTGGCCTGAGGATGCTCTGATTAAGTCTGCGGGTATTTCCTCGGGGGCTAAAGCCCCATTCCTACTGAGGAGCTTGCGGCGTGGCTGAAGCCACGCCCTTTCAAAAGGAGGACTTATAGCAATTTGCCCGATGGTGTAGAGACTGCAAAAGCAGATTCCCTTCGGGAATGACAAACAAAGAAGCAAAGGCGACATTACAGCAGCTGCAGCATTGTTCTAATCAGAGGTATGATTTTGTGTGCTGCACGATAGCGTGTTGAGGCGCTATCCCTCCCCGGAAAGGTCGACTGCGATGGCGCTGGCGGTGATGGCGTGGGTGGTGGCGATTCCGCTGCTGGGTATCGCCAGCGGCATGAGAACGCTGACGCCGATGGCGGTGCTTTGCTGGTATGCCTACGCGGGCTATCTGCCGGTGGAGGGAACGTGGGCGTTCTGGACGGCGAAGCTGGTGACGGCGATTATCTTCACGGTGCTGGCGCTGGGGGAGCTGGTGGGCGATAAGCTTCCCTGGGCGCCGAATCGCATTGCGCCGGGGCCGCTGGTCGCGCGGATTGTGTTTGGGGGGCTGGTGTCTCTGATTGTGGCGGTGACGCTGAACGGGTCGGGCAGCGAGGGGATCATTCTTGGGGTTCCGGGGGTGCTGATCGGAGCGTTTGCGAGCTTTGTGCTGCGGCGCGATATTGTCGTGCGGTCGGGCTTCAAGGACTGGCCGGTGGCACTGCTCGAAGACATCAGCGCGATCGGGTTTTCGGTGTTTGCGATGGGGATTGTGACGGGATAGTTTCCTGGCCTGCCGGACAGGTACGGAAGGTAGTGCTAGCCGACGATTCCCCGGCTGGAGTAGTATTTCGGTACTTCGAGCCGCGTGTGTGTGCGGCCAGCCGCGAATGGCAGAGGCAGCCGGTTCGCGAGCGGAGGCAGATGATGAAGAACAAGGGGATTCTTCGCGTGGTGCTGACGATTCTGATGTATGCCGGGGTGGTGGTGTTCCTGCTGCCGTATTTCGCGGGCAGAGTCACGACTGGAGTGCTGTTTATCATTCTGGGCGCGGGGACGGCGGTGATCTGCGGACTGCTGCGGTGCTATCTGACCGAAGGGGACTGCGGGAAGGCTCCGCATCCGGGACGCGACTGGTAGAGCTGGAGCCGGGCGGGTGGAGTGGTGAGGAAGACGGCTTGTCGGTCGGACGATGGCTCACATCTTAGCTGGTGCCGAGTGCGTGGTCTGGCGTGGCGCTTCAGTCGACGCGGACGAATATTTTGTGTGAGCCCGAGGGCCGCTCGCGTCCCAGGCCCCGCTCGATATCGCGCTGCGGCGGGACGTATTTCTTTGGGGTGTGGGCGAGGTCTCCGTAGTTGACGCGGTTGCGTCCTTCGGCCTTGGCGCGATAGAGGGCCTTGTCGGCGGCGTCGACGAGGTCATCGGGGCGGAGAGCTTCGCTGGGCCAACACGACGATACGCCGCAGCTTACGGTGGAGAGGCGGGGGGGAACGCCGGAGTCGATGAGCGCCGGGGAGCCGGCGGTCTCGACGAGTTTGCGGATGCGTTCGGCGACGATGACAGCGCCGTGGCGGTCGGTGTTGGGAAGGAGAACGATGAACTCCTCGCCTCCGAAGCGGGCGGCGAAGTCGTCCTTGCAGCGGAGGCTCTGGGAGAGCAGGGAGGCCACGCGCGAGAGGACGCGATCGCCGTAGAGGTGTCCTCCGGCGTCGTTGGTCGCCTTGAAGTGGTCGATGTCGATGACGATGGCGGAGAAGCACTCTGAGGCTTTGGTGGTCTGCTTCCACAGCTCGGCAAACCGTTGCTCGTAGGAGTGCCGGTTAGCGAGGCCGGTGAGCGAGTCGATCGAGGAGAGGCGCTGCAGTTCGATGTTCAAGAAGGTGAGCTCCCGGCTTTGGATCTCGCTCCGCAGTCTCATGAGAAAACCGACCCGTTCGTCGCGGTCGATGCTGTAGTTGGCGACGATGGTCATGGCGATGGCGCAGACGGCGAGGGTGACGCCGAGCAGTTTTTCGGATGGAGTGAGGAAGCGGTCGAGCTGGATGAAGACGAGGTCTCCGGCGAGCATGATGGCGGAGGCCGCGGCTGCGTAGGGAAACTCGAGGCGCATGACGACGTTGACGAAGATGACGGCGACGATGAGGCCGACCTGGGCGTAGGCCGAGGAGGCCGCACAGATGCCGCTCTCCAGGTAGAGGTGCATGAGGCCGATGAAACAGCTGACGACGGCGATGCTGGATTCGCGATAGACCCTGCTTGGAGTCCAGCGCATGCTGAAGTTGACGATGAGGGCGATGGGGGTAACCAGGTAGAGGCGCACCTGCACAGCCTGCCAGGAGCCGCCGCCCGCGATGAAGTAAGCTACGAGAACATAAACGTTGAAGAGGCCGATGGCGAGGAGGCCTTCGAGCCAGAGGCGCCTGGCGCGCAGGACGCGAGTTGCTTTTTCGAAGCCATCTTCGAGCGGCTCGGGCATTCGCAGCCAGTGGAAGCCTGCGGCGGTGAGCCGGTCAATCTCTGCAGCGGCGAGTTCCTGGACGGAGGGGCCCGGCATATCCAAAGACGCTCTTTCCTACGACACCCTTTGTCCGCGTTGCGATTCGACCTGCGATTCATCCCTTTGATGGGCCTTGCAGCGACGTTTCAAGGCAGAAGGAATGCAGGCGAAGCATTGCAGCAAAGCATCGTTACCCCCTCATGGTACAGAGAGGAGGCTCTTTCTGCGGGGTCATTTCGTTCGCGGCGTGGTACTTCTGTGTCATTGCCGACACAGGGGGTGGACGCGGTATTGGAAAATGGGGCTTTTCTGTAAGAACCGCAGGCGGAGCGCGCGCGGCGAGGCTGGCAGGCGGGTGAGCTTGTCACGCGGCGGAGTCTGGCGCGATCACGACGTCTGGTGTTGACGACCGGTGCTAACGAGGAGGTTGTCGATGAGGCGGGTTGGGCCTGCTCCTATATAGGCTGCGATGGCGATGAGGGTTCCGGTGGTTACGCTGGCGACGGGTTCGAGGGTGTCGGGATGGACGGCGGCGAGGTAGTCGAGGCGGACGGCGGGTTCGGTGTCCAGGATGGCGCGGCCGGTGTGGATGAGGGCTGCGCTGTTGCGCTCGCCGGCGGCGATGCTGCGCTCGATGGCGAGCAGGGCGCGGTGGAGGGTGAGGGCTTGTGGGCGCTCGGCGGGGGTCAGGTATTTGTTTCGGCTGCTGAGGGCGAGGCCGTCCGGGTCGCGGACGATGGGGCAGGCGATGAGTTCGAGGTCGAAGTTGAGGTCGCGGACCATGCGGCGGAGGACGGCGAGTTGTGCGGCGTCCTTCTGGCCGAAGTAGGCGCGGTGCGGGGCGGCGATGTGGAAGAGCTTGGCGACGACGGTGGCGACGCCGGTGAAGTGGCCGGGGCGGGGGGCTCCGTCGAGGCGGTCGCCGATACCGGGGACGGAGATGGTGGTGACGGCTCCGGCGGGATACATCTCTTCGACGGTGGGAGCGAAGAGGGCGGTGACGCCTTCGTCCTGGAGCAGGGCGCAGTCATGGTCGAAGGTGCGGGGGTAGCGGGCGAGGTCTTCGCCGGGGGCGAACTGGAGCGGGTTGACGAAGAGGGTGGCGACGACGGCGCCGCACTCGGCGCGGGCGCGGCGGACGAGGGAGAGATGACCCTCGTGGAGTGCGCCCATGGTGGGGACCAGACCTAACGTGCGGGCGGCGCCGGAGCGCAGGTTGCGGGAGAGTTGCTGCATGGCGGCGATGGTTTCGATGATCTGCATGGGCTGGAGATAAGAAGCTGTTGAGAACTTAGCAGGGATTCCATGGATGAGAGGAACTTAAGAACGGACAGGAGCCAGCAACGACTGAATACAGGGGTCCTTCGCTACGCTCAGGATGACGACGAAAGACAAACAGCACCTACGGAAGCGCTGATTAAGTGCAGAAGCGATGAGGCTGATCTTTAGGATGCCGTTCGCCGAGCAGGTTGGGCCGGACAAAGTGCGAAATGCGGGGGTTTCTCCACTCCACCGCGCGATGAGACCGCGCGGCTCCGGTCGAAATGACGACTATTGAGTGGGCGGTAAGAAGGTTGAGGACTTAATCAGAGGTTCCCCGCACGATTCTTCGGGGATGACAGCAAGACGGGCAGCGGCAACGACGGCGGCGGAGGTCAGGTGGAGACGGAGGGCATGTCGAGGAGGTCGCGGGTTTCGGCGGAGAGATGATAGCTTTCGGCGTCGGCGGGGAAGGTGCGGGCTTCGACGTCGCGGCGATAGTCTGCGAGTGCGTGGCGCATCGTGCCGGCGACGTCGGCGTAGCGGCGGACGAATTTGGCGGGCGGGGCGAAGGTCATGGTGATCATGTCATGGAGGACGAGGATCTGGCCGTCGCAGTCGGGGCCGGCGCCGATGCCGATGGTGGGGATGCTCAGCTCGCTGGAGATGACGCGGGCGAGTTCGCGGGGGACGCCTTCGAGGACGATGGAGAAGCAGCCGGCGTCTTCGAGCGCCAGCGCATCAGCCCGCAGGCGGTCGATGGCGTCGATGGTCTTGCCCTGGACCTTGTAGCCGCCCATGCGGTGGACGCTCTGGGGGGTGAGGCCGATGTGGCCCATGACGGGGATTTCGGCGTTGACGACGCGGCGGATGAGGTCGCTGCGGTCGCGGCCGCCTTCGAGCTTGACGGCTTCGGCGCCGGCTTCCTTGACGAAGCGGATGGCGTTGGCGAGGGCGTCGCGATCGCCGGTGTGGTAGCTGCCGAAGGGCATGTCGGCGACGAGCATGGCGCGGCGGACGGCGCGGCGGACGCCACGGGTGTAGACGAGCATCTCGTCCATGGTGACGGCGAGGGTGTTTTCGTGGCCCTGCATGACCATGGCGAGGGAGTCGCCGACGAGGACGATGTCGAGGCCGGCCTCGTCGACCAGGCGCGCGCTGGCATAGTCGTAGGCGGTGATGGAGGTGATGGGACGGCGGAGAAGCTTCTTTTCGAGGAGGTAGGGGGCGGTGATTTTGGCGGGGGTGTGGTATTCGGAAGAGGCTGCGCCGCGCTTGTCCCGCGCGACGGTCGTCTCTGCCCGCTCGGGCGAGAACGTAGTAAGGCTCATGGCTTTCTCCAGTGCAGTTCCGCCGCGCGGCTTCCTGCGCGAGAGATTGCGCAACGAAGACTTTGGCTGGATACCACCTGTCCCGGCAGGTTCCCGGGTCGAATTAAGCCTACGCGCCTGCTGTCGAGGATGGCAAGCGGCGGTTGGCCTGGGCGGGATGGTGTGGGCGGGAGTTTGCCGATGTTGGAGTTGCGGACGGTACCTGGTGCGCTCGTCAGGAGCGGTCACGCGGCAGGAACACCTGAACCGTGGTGCCATGCTCTGTTGCGTCTTTGCTGCTTTCGATCATGATTCGACCGCCATGACCTTCGATGAGTTGTTTTGCAACGAAGAGTCCGATGCCTATCCCGATGGTTGTCCGGGTCGTGAAGAATGCGTCGAAGACCCGCGGCAAAGCTTCTGGATCGATGCCTTCGCCATTATCGTGCACGCTGAAGACCACACCTTCCGGGCCTGCGTCAGAGTCACTGACGTGGATGGAGATGCTACCTCCGGCTGAGAGAGCGTGTATGGAGTTGGCGAGGAGATTTGAAATGACCTGCATGATCTCACCACGGCGAGCGAGAACTTTTCGCCGTGAGGTGAGCGATTGAACGATTTTGATTCGCGAAGCTTCGCAACGTGGCTGGTAGATGGTGACAGCGTGCTGCATCACCTCGTTCAGGGATAGAGGGGCAGCCGAGGCGTCTTCGCGGTAGAAGCCTAACGTCTGCTTCGCAATGTGCGAGACGCGCTGCAATTCGCTCTCGGCGGCAGCGAGATATCCATGCCCCTCGTCGCCGGAGATCGTCGGACGCAGCAGATACAGCAGATTCATCATCGCTTCCAGGGGATTGTTGATTTCATGCGCGATGGTTGCCGCCATGCGGCCTGTCGCCGCAAGTTTCTCGGCCTGCAAAAGCGCCTTTTCCAGGTGCTTGGCGTTTGAGATGTCCCGCAGGATCTTGGAGGCGCCGATGATGTTGCCCTGAGCATCTCTGACAGGAGACAGTGTGAGAGACACCTCGAGTGTGTGTCCGCTCTTTGTGATGCGGCGAGTTTCAAACTGTTCGATGCGTTGGCCGGAACGCAGCTTTTGAATGAATATTTTTTCTTCGGGATGGAGATCTTCAGGGATGAGCTTCAGGATCGATTGACCGATCATTTCCTCAGCCGAGTAACCGAAGACGCGCGAAGCGGTTGCATTCCAGCTGGTGACGATGCCGTCCAGATTTTTGCTGACAATGACTTCATCCGACGATTCGACAATTGCCGCAAGTTCACTTAGACGCTTCGAGATGTTCTGCTGGGTATCCCATGCCTGCCTGATTTCAGTGGCATCCGTGATGTCGACGCAGGAGCCGATGAAACCGAGAAAAGCGCCCGTTTCGGCATAGCGCGGAACGCCGTGGTCGAGCAGCCAGCGGTATTCGCCGTCGGCTCGCATAAGTCTGTATTCCATCTGGAACGGTGTCCGCTTTTCGAAGTTGCTGAGGTAGATCTTCATGCAACGGTCGTAGTCGTCCTTGTGAACTCCCTCTGCCCAGCCATTGCCGATCTCCTGCTCCGCCGTTCGTCCGCGAAAGTCGGTCCACGGCTTGTTGAACCAGGTGCAGAGGGAGTCAACGCCCGCTACCCGGATCAAAACCGGAGCTGAATGCGCTATCTGCCGGAAGAGCGTAGCACTCGTGGAAAGCCTTTCGTATTCTTCTCGAGCGATTGTTACCGTCTCAGCCATAAGTTAGAAGGTACACCTCACTGCTAAAGGCCAAGACATAACGTCGATGGCAGTTTGCTTCAAGGCGCTATTGGTCAGCGACACCTGTTCGGCAATCATCAGAGCGAGACTCCAACACGCGATGGCTTTCATGGCGCTCCGTTCCTGAACTGCCGCTCAGCGGCCGACGAGTTGCGCGTGCGATGCGGGGTAGCGTTCGCCTTCGACCTTGATGCGCGAGGTTGCGTCTTCCAGCGACTTCACTTCTTCAGGCGTCAGCTCGACCTTGACCGCGCCAAGATTCTCTTCCAGACGGGAGAGCCTGGTGGTTCCGGGAATGGGAACGATCCAGGGCTTCTTCGCCAGGAGCCAGGCGAGCGCGATCTGCGCGGGGGTGACCTTCTTCTGTTGCGCGAAGGCGGTGATGACATCGACGAGGGCCTGGTTCGCCTCGCGGTTCTCCGAGGTGAAGCGGGGTACGATGCTGCGGAAGTCGGTGGCGTCAAACCTGGTGCCGGCGTTGATCTTGCCCGTGAGAAAGCCCTTGCCGAGAGGACTGAAGGGAACAAAGCCGATGCCCAGTTCTTCGAGGGTGGGAATAACGGTCTGTTCGGGCTCGCGGAAGAAGAGGGAGTATTCGCTCTGGAGCGCGGTGACCGGCTGCACGGCGTGGGCGCGGCGAATGGTCTGAGCGCCGGCCTCCGAAAGACCGAAGTGCTTGACCTTGCCCTGCTCGATGAGCCCCTTTACCGCGCCGGCTACTTCCTCGATGGGAACGTTCAGATCCACGCGGTGCTGATAAAAGAGGTCGATGGCGTCGACCTTGAGCCGCTTGAGCGAAGCCTCCGCGACCTCGCGGATGTGCGAGGGGCGGCTGTCGAGGGCGTTCCACTTGCCGCCGTCGGCGGGGTTCGCGGTCCAGCCAAACTTCGTTGCGATGACTACCTTGCCGCGGAAGGGAGCGAGCGCCTCGCCGACCAGCTCTTCATTGACAAAGGGGCCATAGACCTCGGCGGTGTCGAAGAAGGTCACGCCGCTTTCGGCTGCCGCGCGAATGACGCGGATGGCCTCCTGCTTCTCGGTCGCCGGTCCCAGGCCGAAGCTCAGGCCCATGCAGCCGAATCCCAGCTCCGAGACCTCCAAACGGCTGTTTCCCAAGGTGCGTTTTTGCATGATGATACCCTCTCCGAAATAGTGTTCCGCGAAGCTGAACCGGCGGTCTGCGATTGCGGCAGCGGCTCCGGCGGCTCATCCAACATCTATCTGATGCGCGATTTGCAGGATGCGGCCAGTGGTGTCGGCGTACGAGCGGCCGCGAGAGGCGCGATTCCGTTTGCTGCTCCCTCTGCGTTTTACTTCGGCTAACGCAACCGTAATAAAGAGAGGCGTCCTATTCAGCCACGGAAGCATCTGATGGCCACGTCAATCGACAGCCGGCGGCGCAGCGACTTCTCTGAGATGGAAACGCGGGAATCTCCAAAGAGCAAGAACACGTTTCATCATCTGATACGGAAGTTTACGACAGCCCGGATCCGCGAGAAGTACAAGAGTTTTGCCGTGATACGATCATCGGCGATGACAACTCTACAACTCATGATCTGGCTCTGCGTAGCAGGCTATGGTCTACATGTGCTGGAGGAGTTTGTCTTCGATTGGCAAAACTGGGCGCGCAATGTTCTTCATCTCCCGGCACAGTGGAGCGATTTCTACATCACCAATGCGCTGGTGATCGTCCTCGGCGTTGTCGCCGCAGAGATTGCGCCAACCTGGCCTGCGGTTGCGCTCGGGTTCCCTGCTCTCATGCTGATCAATGCCACCTTCTTCCACGTGGCTCCGTTCGTCTGGACACGCGGAAGATTTTCGCCAGGGCTGATGACCGCCCTCCTGCTATTTCTCCCGCTAGGGATACAAACGATCCGAACGGCTCATGTAGACGGGACCGCGCTCACGACCGCCCTTTGCATAGGCGCTTTGCTGATGGCGGCCCCAATCGTCTTTCTCAAACTCAAAGTGAAGCCCTATTTCGACCAAACACGCTGATCGACATGCAGCGGCGATCGTTGGAAGCCTCAGCGAAACAGGGAGCCACGGTCTCCGGTGAGATGGTACATTGCGAGGCAACCCTATGAAACGCATTCTTCCCGCCGTTGGATCTCTCCTCCTGATATGCAGCCCGGTGAGTCCGGTGCTGGCGAAATCGAAAGACTATCCCATGCGGGTGCAGGTTGTGCGCACGCACTGGAACAGCCGCCGTGGGTGGTTCAGCGGGTTTGGACGCGCCAACCTGATTTCGCAACAGCCTGGGAATCCTCCAGCGCAGGGCATGAACTTCAACTTCGGATGCAGCGGGCCGGTACGAGTTTCCTTCGGTCCAGATACCTACCCGGCTCGCTATGGCAAGAATCAGCTTGAGGTGATCGTGCAACTGCCGCAACTGGGCAGCGATAAGACGAAAGACTGCACGCTAAAGATCGCGATGCAGAATTACGTTTACGTGAGAACCGGCCATGGTCTGGCTGCCGCGCCATTGGGTGGGGGGAAACCAGCCCCTGTTGCTGAAGATGAGCAACAAGAGCAATAGCTCTCTTTGTGGATCGATCCCCACCACATCTAAAGACCGGATGAGCGTGCGGCTTCTTCGTTCCACTCCCATGTGTCTTTGAAAGCGGCGATCTGGGAGGCGGAGCGGCTGCCATCTTTTCGGCGAGGAGGACGTTCTAGTCCTGCCGCGAGTTGAAGGGCGGGTCGAGGTAGATGAGAACGATCGACTGGTCCCGGATGTGCTCTCGGAAGACCTGAAGATTGTCGCCGTAGTAGAACTCGTTCTTTTCGGTGGGCATCCCGTCGTCAGGGTAGGATTTCGGTCGGGTGGTCAAGTGCGGCGAGAGGAGGTGACGCGAGGAGGGCTAAGCGGAGTTTCCGTGGGTTTGAATGTACTCGCGGAGGGCGGCGTTGATGCGGCTTTGGTAGCGTTTGCCGGTATTCTTGAAGAAGGTCAGAACGTCGGCGTCTAGACGCAACGTTACCTGCTGTTTGTTTTCTGTGGGGACGAGGGCTTCGGGGCGAGTCCAATGCACCGGTCCGGTCTGGCGGGGAATGTCGCTGTAGTCGATGGTGGCGTCCGGTATGGCGGCGAGCTGCCTGAGCCGCTTGCGCTGCTGCGGGGTTAGTGGTGCGGGGCGCCTGAGGTCCAGGGTGAACTTCACGGTAGTAGGTGCGTTCATGGGCATCTGTTTTTCTTTCTGAGATCAGCCGGGTGAGAGTGCCGTCCTCGCCTCGTGTGGTGTAGACGACGGCCAGTAGAGCAGGTTCCACCAGGCCGATGGTGATCCAACGGTCTTCTCCATACGGATTGCGGTCGTCCAGGGTTTCGATTCGCTGCGGGTCGAGAAAGACCCGGCTTGCTTCCTCGAAGCTGATGCGATGCTTGCGCAGGTTGGCGTCTGCCTTCCCGGGATCCCACTCAAACTCCACAGGCCCATGATACTACATTTGTAGTTACATAATATCTGGTTGTGCGGAGACACGAAGAGCCAGTTGCTAGGCGCGGCCTCGGGCGGAGCCTGGGGGTGGGGGGTAGTTGGGTTTTGGTTTGGTGGTGGGGGGTGGGGGGGCGGGTTCGAGGTCGATGGGGCGGTGGGCGGCTAGCATTTCGGGCATGGCAAATTTCAGGGGCTCA
>Ga0080006_1156161_pt1 | contig 11153 bp, 8 predicted proteins | sample RS3BMetagenome_FD_69209 | JGI IMG/M metagenome (GOLD analysis project Ga0080006, IMG submission 69209) | Ferric oxide microbial mat and aquatic microbial communities from Rainbow Spring, Yellowstone National Park, USA - RS3B (SPADES... ... | reverse complement strand
TAAGCGCAACAAACCAAAGACCCACAACACGTCTGTCTAAAAACGCTCCATCGGGCTGAATTTGCAAGAGTCAAGTTTGAAGTCTGGAGTTCGGTCAGCGCGTCTGTCTGTGACGAACGCCCGTCAGGAAGTTGACGTGCGGCTTGGACAGGATGGATGCTTCGATCTTTGACAATGACATCAAGTCTTCTGCGTACGGATACTTTCAAGGGCTCTCGTCGCCAACTGGCACAGGGAGCAGCGAAGGGGCAAGGCACCATGGCGGCGAGCGTCAATTGCCGATGTATCAAGACATCTGCCCTAGCTAATGATGTGGGTGTCTTCTTTGGGCAGAACATTCCGAACGGATGGGACTCACACGCTATCACCAAGATGGTCGCCTATTATGAATAGGGGGGATTCCAGTGTTGCCAATGTCATGTTGACTGTGCTCTTCGGTCCTGACTGTGCCCATCCTCCATCCCCGACGCGGATATCAAGTCTCTCTTCGCGCCAACGATTCAGGGATTGTAGACAGTCGCCCCTTTGTGCGTGGTACAATGTCCAAAAGAGAGATACGGCTTCGCCGACATTGAGGGACGTAAGGAGAGGGACTAGTGAAATTTCAGAAGGTGTTGGTGGCAAACCGCGGTGAGATCGCGATTCGCATTTGCCGGGCTTGTACGGAACTCGGCATACGCACAGTGGCGATCTACTCGCGCGAGGATAACTTGGCCTTGCATCGTTATAAGGCTGATGAAGCGTACCTGGTAGGTCATGGCAAGGGGCCAGTAGAAGCCTATCTGGACATTGCCGGGATCATCGAGGTCGCACAACGACAAGAGTGTGATGCGATTCACCCGGGTTATGGATTTCTCTCGGAGAATGCGGAGTTTGCCCAGGCTTGCGCGGATGCAGGGATTGTCTTTATCGGCCCGACGCCCGAACATCTGAGGCTGTTCGGAGATAAGGTCGCGGCACGTCAGGCGGCGGTGGACGCGGGTGTGCCCGTGGTCCCGGGTAGCCCGGGACCCGTGGATGTAGAGGCCGCACGGACGTTTGCGCACACATGCGGATACCCGCTCATGGTCAAGGCGCAAAGCGGCGGGGGGGGGCGCGGGATGCGGGCCGTGGCCAATGATGCAGAACTTGAGGAGGCGTTTGCGCGCGCGGCGTCCGAAGCAAAGGCGGCGTTTGGTCAGTCCCACGTCTATGTCGAGAAGTTGGTGGCTGATCCCAAGCATATCGAGGTGCAAATCCTTGGCGATTCGCACGGCGAGATCGTGCACCTGTACGAGCGTGATTGTTCGATCCAGCGCCGCCACCAGAAGGTTGTGGAAGTCGCGCCCTCGATGCTGCCTGTGGCACAGCGCTTGGCCATTTGCGAGACCGCTCTGCAGATGATGAAGAGGGTTGGCTACGTCAACGCGGGAACTGTCGAGTTTCTTTTGAGTGGGGATCAGTATTACTTTATTGAGGTGAACCCGCGCATCCAGGTTGAGCACACCGTTACGGAACTGGTTACCGGTATCGATCTTGTGCAGTCGCAGATCATGATTGCGCAAGGGGCGCGACTGGCCGATCAAGGGATTGGAATCCATTCGCAAAGCGACGTGGTGGTTCGGGGGTATGCCATTCAAAGTCGCGTGACCACGGAAGATCCCGCCAACCAGTTCATGCCGGACACAGGACGTATTACCGCGTATCGGACTGGCGGGGGTTTCGGCGTTCGCCTGGATGGGGGCAACGGGTTCAGTGGCGCGCGGATCTTGCCTTTCTACGATTCGCTGCTGGAAAAAGTATCGGTGTGGGCGCTCACGTTTCCAGCCGCGGTGGGGAAGATGCGGCGAGCGTTGGCGGAGTTTCGCATCCGCGGTGTCAAGACGAACATCCCGTTTCTGGACAATGTGGTCAGCCATCCGGAATTTATCGATGGCAGTTATACTGTGTCGATGATCGACACACATCCGGAGTTGTTTCAGTTCCGCAGCCGTAAGGATCGGGGCACCAAGATCCTGAACTATATCGCTGAGACATCGGTCAATGGCGGATCGGGCATCAAACCGGGAGCAAGAAAGCCGGCTGTGCGCGTCCCTGCTCTCCCGCACTATGCACCAGGGGAAGTCATGCCGTCTGGAACGCGGGATATCTTGCTCACGCATGGGGTTGACGGACTGTTAGCGCACATTCGCGAGTCTGGTCGTCTCTGGTTGACCGACACGACCATGCGCGACGCGCATCAATCTCTGCTCGCAACGAGGATGAGGTCGTTCGATCTCGTGCGCGCTGCCGAAACGTTTGCCCGTGAGACCCCCCAACTCTTCTCGCTGGAGGTATGGGGCGGTGCGACGTTCGATACCGCCATGCGGTTCTTGCGCGAGGATCCGTGGGAGCGCTTGGAACTCTTGCGTGCCAAGGTGCCCAACATCTTACTGCAGATGCTCTTGCGTGGCGCCAACGCCGTGGGCTACCGCAACTACCCGGATAACGTCGTGACGCGGTTTATCGACGAGGCGGCGCGGGCGGGAATTGATGTATTCCGGATTTTCGATGCGCTCAACTGGTTGCCTAACATGGAGCTGTCGATCGATCGAGTGCGCGCGAGCGGCAAGATCGCGGAAGCGTCGATTTGCTATACGGGGGACATTCTCGACCCCGCGCGCACAAAATTCACACTTGCGTACTATGTCGACCTCGCCCAGCAACTGGAGCGGGCGGGCGCCCAGATCATTGCGATCAAGGATATGGCCGGACTGCTAAAGCCGTACGCTGCCTACCAATTGGTCAGAGCACTCAAGGAGCACGTTGGCGTTCCGATTCATTTGCATACCCATGACAGTGCCGCTACGGGTGTAGCCGCGATTCTCATGGCCTCCGAGGCCGGCTTGGACATCGCTGACGTCGCGATCAGTTCCCTGTCCGGCAGTACCTCACAGCCGAGCTCAACGGCCGTTGTGGCTGCCTTTGCCAAGACTCCGCGGGATACGGGAATTGAGTTGTCGAGGTTACATAGGCTCTCGGCGTATTTCGCGGCACAGCGGGAGATCTATCAGCCTTTCGCCAGTGAGGGGTCGGCAGGCGCGGCTGACGTGTACGATCACGAGATGCCAGGGGGGCAGTCGACCAACCTGTTTAAACAGGCGGACTCCATGGGACTGGGTGCCCGGTTCGACGAAGTGAAGGAGGTCTATCGCGGTGTCAACGACCTGCTCGGAGACATCGTAAAAGTCACTCCTTCGTCGAAAATGGTTGGAGATTTTGCCCTTTTTCTTCTGCAGAATCGGTTGACGCCAGAGGACCTGCGGGAGCGCGCTGAGGACTTTGACTACCCAGCCTCTGTCGTGGATTACTTCTCAGGCTACATGGGTCAACCTCCCGGCGGTTTTCCGAAATGGCTGCAATCTGCCGTTCTGAAGGATCGTGAAGCGATCACGGAGAGGCCCGGCAAGCTGTTGGCTCCTGTGGATTTTGCGCAGCTTGAGGAAGAGTTAGCCAGTCGGTTGGGCAGAACGCCGACCGATCAAGAGTTGTGTTCATACTCCCTGTATCCACAAGTGTTTTTGGACTTTGCGAGGTCGCTGGCCGATTATAGCAATCTTTCCGTCTTGGACTCTCCAACGTTTTTCTACGGACTGCGACCGGGCGAAGAAGTGGCGGTGGAGATCGATCCCGGGAAGACGCTGATCATTAAGCTGATCTCGATATCGGCACCGCGCGTTGATGGCACCCGCGTCGTCTTCTTTGAGTTAAACGGCCAGCCGCGTGAGGTTGAGGTAGCCGATTTGGCTCAGGTGGAATCCAGTCAACGCCGCCGCAAGGCGGACCCTGCCAGCGCGGACGAGGTCGGTGCGTCGATGTCAGGGACCGTCGTCTCGATCGTGGTGGAGGAGGGGGACCCTGTGAAAGCAGGCCAGTTTCTTCTGGTCACGGAAGCCATGAAGATGGAGATGCAGGTTCAGGCTCCGCGGGACGGGGTGGTCAAAGAAATCGAGGTCCATGTCGGGGATGCCGTTCAAGCTGGGGATCTGCTCGTGGTTCTCAAGTAGTCCTGTTTCCAAAGAAGAGGGCCGACGCGAGACTGCGTCGGCCCTCTTTGCACACTTTTACCCCGGACTGTCTGGCGCGATGCGAGCAGTGTCCTCTTGTCTAGTCAACGCAGGTGATGATGTCGATAGGCTTAGAGGCTATGCACATCGCCGTCAATGGCCTCTTCCGTCGCTTCTTCTGTGATCGTGGCCTTTTCCAATCTTGCCGCCACGCCCCAGTAGTAAGCGATGAGAGAGATCACAATGACGATGATTTGATCCCACCACATCGGGATCTTGCTTGTGCCACCAAAGGTTCCGTACATCGACATGAAGAACATGACGATATAGTAAGCGATGAGCCAAACCGCGGATTTAAATTGTTGTCCGAACCCGATCTGATTAGTCGGCATGACTTTAAACGCCGCCAAGATCAGGTAGATGACAGCTACCGCCACCTGTGCAATCAGGAGATCCTCATCCACACTCCAGCCGGACCAGTAGATGATGAGCGACGCGATCACAAAGGCCAATGGCGCGAGTACTGAGGCTCCACCCAAGCGAAATGGACGTGGCATTGACGTGGCGCTCTTTCGGAATGCCGAAAGCGAAACGGGCCCGATGACGTACGTCATGACCGTCGCAGAGGACACGACCGACACCAAGCCTTGCCACGAAGGGAATGGCAGGGTCCACAAGACGGCCAGAATGAAGGCCAGCCACAGGGCTGGACGTGGCACGCCAGTGGGTTTGTGGATCTTGGCAAACAGTTTAAAAAAGGTTCCGTTGCGCGCCCAAGCAAAGATGACACGCGATGTTGACGAGAGATAGATGTTGGCCGTTCCGCTTGGAGAAATGACCGCATCTGCGAACAGGATCTGCGCGAACCAGGCCAGACCCATGACGCCCGCGAGATCGGCAAATGGTGCCGAGTACGTGAGCTTGGCCCAGCCATGACTCAGAGCGGAGGCCGGCACGGCGCCAATGAACACGATCTGAAGAAGAATGTAGATCACTGCGCCGATCGCGATGGCCAGCAGGATCGCCAAGGGGACGGTCCGCTGCGGATTCTTTGCCTCGCCCGCAAAGTCAACGGCCTGGCGAAAGCCAAGGTAAGAAAAGATAATACCGGATGTGGCAACGGCCTGCTCGATGCCTGTAAATCCACCAGGATTGAACCCGGCGACCGTGAAGTTGGATGCGTGAAAGTCGGTGAAGAAGATGATGATGGTCAACGTTGGAACGATAAACTTCAGCGCGGTCAACCACGTGTTGAACTTGCCGAAGACGTTGACGCTCCAATAGTTGAGAAGGAAGAACAACAGCAACAGGATGAATTGAACGATCCACCCGGACAGCGTCGGCAGGTTAAGCGCGCTGTTGTGTTGCGTCAAAGAAGGAATCCACTGCGCCCCCAGGTACTGGCGCATGCCTTCAGCTTCAACGCCCGCGACAGCGGAGTAGGCGATCAGCGCCGCAAACCCCATCATGTAGCCGACCATGGGGCCGTGAGAGTAGTCCGGATACCGTATGATGCCGCCTGCGCGGGGCAAAGCACCGCCGAGTTCCGCGTACACCAAGCCAATCAGGCTGACTGCGATGGCTCCGATTACCCAGGCAATCCAGGAAGCGGGTCCCGCGTCGTTGGCTGCAAAGACCGCCCCGAAAAGCCATCCGGAGCCGATGATGGCGCCCAAACCAAGAAGCGTCAGGTCCAGAAGACCCAGTTGTCGTTTCAGCTTGCCTTGTTCCATGATGTCTCCCCTTTCATCAACGTGCCCTTGGACAAGCAACCGACATAATTCGTCAGCCCCCGGGCCTGTTCTAGTATATTCGCGAGGGGCGGTCAAATTCCTGCAATCAATTCGTAGGAATGTTTTAAGAAAATATGCTTGTGTTTTCTGCGTCTCTATGAGTCGTATGGTCTTTTTAGAAGTTTCCCATGACCCGGTCAGGTCGGTGGACAGTGGCTGGTCCATCCGTGTCAGCCAACATGGTCCATCCGTGTCAGCCAACAGGGTCACGCGTGTCTGTACTGAACTCCTGAATGGGGATTCGACAGAGTCATAGGTGGGCGTGTATAATGACTGTGAAAGGTGCGCATCAGCGCATAACAGGGAATACGGGTGAGAATCCCGAGCGGTCGCGCCACTGTATCGGCGTTGTCCCTTCATGAAGCCACTTTGCTACGGCAGGGGAAGGCGAAGCGGACACACAACACGCCCAAGCCAGGAGACCTACCTTTTTCAGTGCCACCAGGAAACCTTCGCGGAAAAGGTACGGTGTAGCAGACAGCGCCTTGCGCTTGTGACTACGAGACCGTTATCGCCATCTGCGTCGGCAGATGGTTTTTTGGTTGTCGTTCCGTCGCACGCGATAGGGGTACAGGCTCACTTCACTTGACACTCGACCGCCCGGTTCGCTCCGGGTGCGTTGTCCCGAGGTATTCCTGAGTAGATCATATTGGGGGTTTACTCAGTGTCTCACATTCACCGCTTTGCCCTGCATGCAGGGGGGATTTTGCTTGCAGCCGCCACGCTGGGTGCGGGTATGACCACGTCGCTACCGGCGCTGGCCGCGACCGTACAGGCCAAGAGCGCTCATCATGACATGAAGAACATGTCGACGTACCCGATGACGGTCAAGGACGACACTGGCCGCACCATCGTGCTCAAGAAGCAGCCTGTGCGGATCGTCTCGCTCACACTCGGGACAGACGAGGTGCTGACGTCGATGATCCCGGCAAAGGACTTGGTGGGGATCGATTACTACTCGACCGTGCCGACCTATTCGCATATCGTCAGCCTCGTGGCGCGCGAGCACTTGCATGTGATCGGCAGTGCATCCGGTTCGATCAATGCTGAAGAGGTCATCGCCCAGCGGCCCGACCTCGTGCTTGCGGCCGACTACACGAACCCGAAAGTCGTCGCACAACTGGAGGCTGCCGGGATTCCTGTCTACGAATTTACCACGTTCAACTCGTTTGCCGCGATCGAGTCGCATATTCTCACGCTTGGTAAAATCGTCAACGAACAAGCAAAAGCCGCGGCGATGGTGGCTCATATCCGCGCCCAGCTTGCTGCGCTGGCGGCCACTCAGCCAAAAACCAGGCTGACGGTGCTGTACTACTCATTTGGCTATGTGGCCGGGGCCGAGACCACAGGCAACGACGTGATTCAGGACGCAGGCGGGATCAACGCAGCGGCGAAGTTTACTGGATGGCCCGCCGTTTCGGCCGAACAGGTGGTGAAGCTGAATCCGGACGTGATCGTCATTCCGGATGACTCCGGGGCTCAGGATGCGGAACTGAAATCTTTTTTGGCAAACTCTGCTTTTAAAGATCTCAAGGCGGTCAAGGATCACCACGTCTATACGGCGCCGGACGGCAACCTGTCGGATGTCGCTCAGTTCTTTCCGCTGGGCGTGGCCGATGTGCAACATATGTTAGCTGAGGCGCTGCACACCAAGTGAGAGCCTCAGCGAGTCGAAGCCACCGTGCGCGAGCAGGGTGGCTTCCCATTTTGGCGGTGCTGTTACTGGCGGTCGTCGTGGTCGGCATTGCCGTTGGCCCGGTGCCCTTGACACCCCAGCAGGTGGTGCGCGCGATGCTGCACCCCGGCGGGAGTTCCGTTGCCGACGTGATTGTCAGCGCGATACGGGAGCCGCGTGTGCTCTGCGCTGTGATCGTCGGCGCAGCCCTCGCCGTCTCGGGCGCGATCGTGCAAGCGATCTTCAAGAATCCCATGGCGGATCCTGGCATCATCGGAGTCTCCGCTGGTGGGGCGCTGGGTGCGGTGCTGGCGCTGGCGCTGTCATGGGCCGTCTGGTCCCCCTTTCTCCTGCCGATCTGTGCCTTCGTGACCGCAACCGCAGCCGTGTTTCTCGTCTATGCGCTTGCTACCCGTCAAGGCAAGACGTCCCTGATCGGGGTACTGCTCGCCGGAATGGTGATCAGTTCCATGATCAGCGCGGGCGTGTCGCTCATCTTGACATTTGCCAACAATGATGAGTTGCGCGGCATCGTATTTTGGCTGATGGGTGGGTTCTCAGGGGATGGATGGACCGAAGTCTGGCTGGTGGCGATTCCGGTCGGGATCGGGTTGGTGTTGACGGCATTTTTGTCGCGTGAACTTGACCTGTTGCAGACGGGTGAAGAGAGCGCTCACTCCAGCGGGGTGCGCGTCGAGACGATCAAACGGCTGTTAATTGCGCTGGCCGCGCTCATGACCGGTTCCGCCGTTGCCGTCAGCGGCGTGATTGCTTTTGTGGGACTGATTGTCCCGCATGTCGTGCGCCGTCTTGTCGGCCCGAGGCACAGCCTGGTGTTGCCCGCATCGGCCCTCTTTGGCGCGAGTCTGATGGTGGCCGCGGACACGTTGGCCCGGTCACTGATCCCGACGATGGAGATTAACGTGGGCATCGTCACGTCATTTCTCGGGGGTCCGTTCTTTTTGTACCTCTTACTGAGAACCGAGCGCATGAAGTCCAATGGCTGATCGTGAATCTGCTTGATCGGGGAGGGATGACTGTGGCCGTCAGCGATCCGTTGGTGCAACCGATGTCGTCGCGTCCTCGCATGGCCGACGTGGAGTTGGCTCTGCGCGTTTCGAATGTGTCTGTGCCCGGTATTCTCCGTGACGTCAGCTTGACGGTCGAACCGGGGCAGATCGTCGCCCTGATTGGTCCCAATGGGGCTGGCAAGAGCACGATTCTCCGTGCCTGTGCGCACATTCACCCCCCGTCGGCGGGGACGATTCACTTGTATGGCCGTCCCCTGCGCTCTTACGGCGCGCGCGCGCGGGCACGACAGATGGGTTTCTTGCCGCAGCAGACGTCGATTGACGTTCCGTACAGTGTGCGTGACCTCGTCGAACTGGGGGCGTACGCGCGTGCGACCCACTTTACGCCGGATGAGCAAGAGCGCATACTCGCGGAAGTAGGACTGACGCGCCTCGCGGACCGCGATGTCCGGACACTGTCGGGGGGGGAGCGACAGCGCGCCTTGATCGGCAAGGTGTTGGCGCAAGATGCCCGCCTCCTGCTATTGGACGAACCTGTGTCAGGCCTTGATGTTGCGTACCAATGGGATATCATGCAGATCTGCAAGTCCTTTGTGGCCGGTCGCGAGCGCAGTGTCCTGGTGACCTTGCATGACCTGGAACTGGTCTTGCAGTACGCAGACCAGGCCGTACTGATCCACGCTGGGGAGGTTTGCGCGACCGGGCATCCGCATGACGTCCTGACGAGTGCGGAGCTGACGCGCGTCTTTGGGGCGCGCGGTCATACGTTTCGCGACCCCCATACGGACGCCTGGCGGCTGTCACTTGAACGAATCAGGGGATGAAACGACGGGCAAGGAGGATCTTTCATGCACTTGGTACTGGGTGGAGCGCGCAGTGGCAAAACGGCATTCGCGGAGGAACAGGCGTTGGCTCATGCGGAGTTGGCCGGGGTGCCGGCGACGTATGTGGCGACAGCGGTGGTCACAGACGTAGAGATGCAGACGCGCATCGAGCAGCATCGTCGCAGTCGCTCCAAGCGTTATGAGACCGTCGAGCGGCCTCGGGACCTGCCTGAATGGCTCGAGTCGATCGACCCTGGGTTTCACGGAGTCATTGTTCTCGACTGCCTGTCGACCTACTTGGGAACCGTGATGTATGACGCGGAGGCGACGCCTGGGGGAGCAGAGCTAGTGACAAGCGAACACGGTGGGTTCCTAGCTGAAAGCGAGGGTAGCGAGACGTCCCTGCGCCGCCAAGGGGCCAAACTGGCTTGCGCCTTCGCTGAGTACCCCCACCCCGTCTTTGTCGTATCTAATGAAGTGGGATCGGGGATCATCCCAGCCTACCCGAGCGCACGCCTGTTTCGTGATGTTCTTGGCGCGTGGAATGCCGAATTCGCGAGAGCCGCTGAGGATGTCACACTCCTGGTGGCGGGTCTGCCCTTGGCACTAAAGCGCGCAGGCGTCGTCGCTGGCAGCGGACGATGAGCTGGCTGTCAGAGCAGTTGCGGGCGCTTGTGACCGCTATGCAGTTCTTGACCCGCTTCAAAATGCCGGATCAAGGGCCACCTTCCCCGCAGGTCTTGCACGCCAGCGTCCGTTATTACCCGGTTGCTGGCGTTGCCCTCGGTGGCGTTTTGGGGGTCGTTGCGCTGTTCGCCCACGTCTTGTACGCATCCAGTCTGTTGTCTGCGATACTCGTGGTGGCGGTCGATGCCTGGTTGACCGGTGGGCTGCATCTGGATGGGCTCATGGACAGCGCTGACGGGTTGCTCTCGTATCGTCCGCGCGAACGGTCGCTGGAGATTATGCGCGACAGTCGGGTGGGGGCGATGGCGGTCATCGCGCTGGGTTGTACCTTGCTACTTCGCGTCGCGGCCTTGGCGGCGATGTCGCCACTGCGTCTAGCCGCAGTGGCGCTCTTTAGCCCCATATTTGCAAGGGCATTGCTCTTATGCACCATGCGCTTCACGGGTCTGGCTCGGGACGCCGGGTTGGGGCGGTCGCTGGCACCAGCGGTCGATGCGCCCACAGCGGTGGGTTTCTTGATCGCGGCGCTGGCCCTCGGATGGTGGCTCTTTGGCTGGGACGGTCTTGTGGCCGCGACGGTTGCCGTGCTGGGCGTGTCGCGAGTGTGCTCGATGGCCACGCAGCGCCTGGGTGGCATGACGGGGGATACATACGGGGCGACCGTCGAGGTCAGTCAGGTCTTGCTGGCGCTGGCGCTGGCCGTGCGGGGGTGAGCGACGATGACGATGTGGCTGGTCAGACACGTCGAGACGGTGGCCAACGAACGGCGTCGCTATCTCGGCTGGACGGACTCGCCGCTGACCTTGCGTGGACAAGCCACCCAGGCGGCCCTAGTGAACCGGCTGGCGCAAGAACCGCTTGCCTTGGTCGTCAGCAGTGACCTACAGCGTGCTCGGGGTCTCGCGGTCGACCTTGCACAGCGGCGAGGGGTGCCTCTGATCACGGACTGGCGGTTGCGCGAGATGCACTTTGGCGGCTTCGAGGGGCTGACCTATGATCAGGCCGTGAAGAGCGGCGGGCTCACCATCCAGCCACGCCCCCCGCCCGGCGCAATCCACCTGCTGCTCGGCCGCCAACCGGCCCGAGGACCAGGGGTGCGGCGCCCGCAACTGGGGCCT
>Ga0080006_1147965_pt1 | contig 11154 bp, 2 predicted proteins | sample RS3BMetagenome_FD_69209 | JGI IMG/M metagenome (GOLD analysis project Ga0080006, IMG submission 69209) | Ferric oxide microbial mat and aquatic microbial communities from Rainbow Spring, Yellowstone National Park, USA - RS3B (SPADES... ... | reverse complement strand
CCTGGTCGACCACCGTGACCGGGATCGTCTGACCGAGACCCGGGACGCCGATGGGGACCTCGGGGCCGGGGGTGTTGCCGGGGACCTGGATCGCGAAGATCTGGGCACTCGGGATGTAGGCGGCCAGCTCGTCGTGGCCGACGCCGGTGAAGTCTCCGGAAGTCGGCAAGGTCTGGCCCTTGCCGATGCTGCCGAATTGCTCGTAGAGGTCGGGCCCGCCGTTGCTCGGGCGATAGGCGAAGATCCCCAGGGTCGGCAGATAAACGGCCAGCTCGGTCTTGCCCGAGCCGTCGTAGTCGCCCGGCATCGGGATCGAATTCCCATCGCCCGGCATGCCGAAGGGGATCATCTCGCCGGAGGTCTGGCCGGTGGGATCCTGGATGGCGAAGGTCCGCGAGGACGGCATGTAAACGGCGACGTCGGTCTGACCCGTCCCGTAGTAATTGCCGGGCACGGGGATCGACATGCCGAGGCCGGCCATGCCGAAGGGGATCATCTTGCCGACGGTGGCGCCGGTCGGGTCCTTGATGGCGAGGACGCCGCTGGCCGGCAGATAGACGGCGATGTCGGTTTGACCGGTCCCGTAGTAGTCGCCGGGCGCGGGGATCGACTGGCCCGCACCAGCGGAGCCGAAGACGTTCACCACGTCGGGTCCGCCGTTGGCGGGACGGTAGATCAATTCGCCATAGGCCGGGACGTAGACCGCCAGCTCGGTCTTGCCCGAGTGGTCATAGTCGCCGGGCGCGGGGATCGAGTTGCCGACTCCGGGGATGCCGAAGGGGATGATCGCCTCGGGGGCTCCGCTGGAGAACTTGATGTCGAAAGCCCCGAGCGACGGAAGATAGACCGCGACGTCGGCCTTGCCGTCGCCATCGTAGTCACCCGCGACGGCCGTCGGGGCGGGAGTGACGGTCACGCCGCTGCCGACCGGACTGGTCAGGGTCGTGCTCGACCCGTCGAGCGTCGTGACGACGATTCCGAGGGCGTCGGGCGACCCCGGCGAGGTGGCCCGGACGTAGGTGTGACTGCCGATGATCTCGAAGATCGGCGCCCCTGGATTGGTCAAGCTCGAGGGCGGGTTGACGCCGATCTGCTGGATCACGAGCGGGTCAGCGGCCGACGAGCCATCGCCCCAGCCGTTGGTCGCGATGGTCGCCTTGAGGTCGGCGGCCGTCGCCATCATGTTGGGATCAACGAATTTCGCCAGGACAACCGGGCCGGTGTTGACGTTCTGGGCGGCGGTGAAGGACTGGGTCGAGCCGACCAGCGTGGGATTGGTGACGTTGATCATGCCCTGGAGCGTGATCTTCGCTCCATCGTTATCAGTGACAACGAACGAGGTCGCATAGGTGCCGGGCCTGGCATACATGTGCGTGCCCTGCACGGAGTAGCCGGGGTCGGTCACCTGGACCAGGCCGATCGAGGTCGGTGAGCCATCGCCCCAGTCGATGGTCGCAGAAAAGTCGGAAGCGGACGGGATCGCGTTACCGTCCTTGAAATCGGCCATGACACCGGTTTCCGGGACGCCGGTGTTCATCCCCAGCGGGATCGCCGGACCGGCCGTCAGGGTCGCCCCGGCGACAGCGACGTTCGAGCTTCCCTGAGAGCTGACCGGAGCCGCCCCACCATTGTCGGTGACGCTCACCATGACCTGGTAGCTACCGGCCCAGGGCAGCACGAAGGCCGGAGCCGTCACCTGGTAGAGCGCGGCGGAGCCCTCCTGCGTGATGCTCGCGGCGGGAAGACTGATCGAGAATCCATCCGGGCCGGTAATCGTGATGCTCGCCGAGAAATTGGAGACCGGCTGATTGCCGCCGGTCTCGGTGAACATGGCGATTGGAGCCGACGGAACCGTCGTTCCTTCGGTGCCGAGGAACGGCAGCACGGAGACGCCGATCGTCCCGTGGGTCACGACGGCCGTGGCCGTGTTGTCGGAGACCGGGAAGGAGGACGCATATTGCACCGAGACATTGGCGCCGTTGACCGGAGCAGCGATCGTCGCGCCGTTGAAGTCGACCTGGCTGTTAACGACGTAATTCCCATTGGCCAGGAACGTGTGCGAGCCGACGAGGTCATAGACGTTCGAGATGTTCAGGTCCGGAACGATCGTGGCGGCCGACTCGGAGCCATCGCCCCAGGAGATCGAGCCGGTGAAGTCGGCGGCGGGAATGGTTGAGAAGCCGGAAATCGACCCGGGCAATGGGGCGAAGAATGTGCCGACGACGACATTGCTCATCGCCGAGCCCTCGACGCTGGTGAGCGACTGAGGAGGACCATCATTGATCGTCGGGGGTGCCGCGTTGATGACGTTGATGGACTGATACCCGATGGCGATCACGGTGCCGTGGCCGGGAATGCTGATCACGTCGCCCGGACCATCATTGGGGGAAACGTATGGCTGCAAGCCCCCGGCGTCGTAGGTGAGGATGTTCTGCCCGGGTCCGGCATTCAGGACGAGGTTGGTTCCGGTCGGGACGCCCAGGCCCGAGACGTTGCTAGTATCCGCGTTGGTGCCCCCGTTGAGCGAGGTGTTCACAGCGGCGGGTTCGGCGATGAAGTTGACCTGATTCTGCGCGTTGGTGGTCGTGTTGATCGTCAGGCTTTGCAGGGACGCCGGGGGGGTGGGGACGTTGACCAACCCGTCGAGACCGTAGCTGACGAGGCCGAGGTCCAACGGCGTGACGAAGGTAATATTCTGCTTCAGGGCGAGCGTGGTGGTCGCAAAATTCGAGGAGGAGGCGGGGGTCGGCGTGCTCTGGAACTGGATCGTGGCCAGGCCAAGCTGCGGCTGACCGTTTGTGGCGGTGAACGACTGATCAAAGAAGCCGAAGTCGTCGAACGTGTAGTTGACCGCCGGGGGGAAGTCGGTGTTCTGTTGCACGCCCGAGTAGTTCACGCTCGAAGCCGCCTGATTGGCGGCGACGAATCCGTACGAGCCGTAATTCAAGGTCTTGATGGGGGCGTTGGGATCTTCGGCCTTGTGGACTTCACTCTGGAACGGCCCCGAGTTCAGGGTGCCGAAGAAGATCAGCGAGTGGCTATTCGGTGTGCTCGAAGCGGAAGCTCCCCCGTTGAACGTCAGGCCCGGCGAGGAATACGTCGGGATCGGGTTGTAGGCGCCGAAGTTGACTTCGAGGTTCTGGTTGCCTGTCGGACCGGTGTCGACCGTCAACGAGCTGAGCTGGGCGGTATTGTAGTCGATCGGGGCCGGGGTCAGGTTCTGGAGGGTGGATTGCGTGGCGCCGCCGGAGAGGAACGCGCCATGGTCGCCGCTGTCGGCGGACCCATCCACCGTGAGGGCCGTGTGGCCCGAATCATTGGCGATCGAGACGCTTCCCGCGATGTTGGCGACGCTGCCGCCGCTGGAGATCAGGACCGTGTCGGTGCCGCTCTGGCCGTCGATCAACAGCGAGCTGCCCGAGGTCGTCGCTCGCACGGTGGTGGTATCGTTGCCGATGCCGGTGTCGATGACGGTCGGCGAGTTCACCACGTTGGCGTTGGCAAAGGTGCCGTTGACCGTGAAGTTGTTGCCTCCGGTCCCGCCCAGGACGGTCAGGCTACCGAGACCGGAGTCCGTCGCGTCGATCGTTCCCGGAGTCAGGCCCTGGATCGTGTCCGTCCCCCCGGCGTCAGAAAGAGTCACGGTCCGACTGACGCTGTTCTGGGAGTCGTCGAGCGACAGCGCGGTGGTGCCGTTCGTATTGTTGACATAGATCGAGCCGGTCAGTCCCTGCGTCCCCAGGATCGCTCCCGTGCTGCCGCCGAGGTTGACCGTATCCTGACCGTTCTGGCCGTTGATATCCAGCTCACTGTTGCCGGTGGCAAGCACGTTGACGATGTCGTTGCCGGTCCCGGTGTTCAGGAGGGTCGTGAAATAGGCAGAGGTGTTGTTCACCTGGAAGGTGTTGCCGCCGCTGCCGCCGTCGAGTGTCAGAGGCGAAGTCAGGTCGCCCGGCCGATAGGTGGTGGTCGCGATCCCGTTACCGAGGGACACGGTCGCCTGATTCCCGACGTTGGCGTCCAGGTTGTTGAGCGTCCAGGTCCGCCCGGCCGCGTCGTTCTCGTCGTGGAAGCTCAGCTTGTACAACGTGGCGGGATCGGTGATGCCGATCGCACCCTGGATGCCCGTCATCGTCCCGGGGCCGCCGGTCGATCCGATATTGACCGCGCTGACGATGTTGAAGTCGGTGGCATCGAATTTGATGTTCACCGGCTCGCTATCGGCAACTACGTTGACCGTGGAGGCGGCGTTGGAGCCGGCCGTGACGTTGAGGGCGGCACCGGTCCCGGTCGCGTTCACATTGATCGTGTCGTTACCGCCCTGGCCGTCGATGTTGGTGGTGACGTTGTTGGCCGTGGAGTTGACGTTGATCGTGTTGCTGCCGCTCTCGCCTTTGAGGTTGAGCGTGCCGATATTGTTGTCGTAGGTCAGCCCACCAAAGACAGCCCGACCGACCGTGGTGCTGGTCACGGTATAGGTGTCATTGAAGATGGAGGTGGAATCATCGAGAGTGACGACGTCGTTCAGAGCCGAGCCGCCGTGAATGACCACCGCGCCGGGCAGGTTGTCGAGGCCGCTAGCCTCGCTGGAATTGCTCAGCAAATAGGAGTTCTGCCTGGATCCGCCGGTGATCGTGGTCGTGGTGTTCACCTGCGTGTTGTTGATCTGGAAAGTCACGCCCGAGGTGTTTCCCAGACTTCCGCCGCTGATGTTCAGCACGGTGATATTCGGCCCATATTCGATGGGACTGGGTGAAAGACCGAGAACCTCGTAGCTCGCGTTCGGATTGGTCGAGTGGTTGTCCAGTGTCGCCGAGGACGATCCCAGGTCGCTGCTGTCATCAAGATTGAGGGTGGCCGGACCGGTCACCGCGAGCGCGGAATCGATCGACTCGGTCGATCCGCTGTTGGTGACATTCACGGTGTTGCTCACGCCGGAAGCGGCGGCGACCGTGACCGGCTCTCCGCTTCTCATCGAGATCAGGTTATAGATATTGCCGTTAACCGGAGAACCCTGGAGGTTCACCCCTCCGCCCATCGCATTGGACTGTTCGTTGACAACGAGACCAGGGCCCGAGATCGTCCCCCCGGTGGGTCCCGTATCGATGGAGTAGGGTTGAGCGCTGCTGGCGAGTGTCGAGCCCGAGGAGTCGTCAATGGAGAGGGTGTCGAGGGTGTTCGAGCTCGCCGAAACATTGAAGGTGGCGAGCAGGTCGCTGGCAGGACCCGTCGAAGTTCCCAGAGTGAGCGACGATCCATCACCCGAGGAAAGTCCGATCGAGACCGTCACCGAAGACGACGCGGGAACGGTACTACCACTCCAGTCACTCGAAAAAGCGCCGCCGTTGACGCTGTATTCCAGATAACCGCTGACCGGCTCGATGGTCAGAGCGTCGACCGATGTGTCTCCCGTGACCGTCGCTAGTTGCAACGTCGGGTCGTAGGAAAAGGAATAGGTCATCAGGGCTCAGCCTTCGAGCCGTTCGATCTGACGGATCGCCAGACTCCTCCGCGTCCGTTTCGGGGATCTTCTTCGCGGGTCGCTCATCGGGAACTTCTCCGAGGTGAACAGAGATCGAACATTGATGGAACAATAAGAGGTTCAATTCGAGGCGCACATGAACTCGTCGGAAGCGAGGCTTCCGATGGATTCCAGCCAGCTCGTCGTCTGGCGAAAGGTCACGGTCGTCCCCGTCAGACCTTCGGATGTCCCCGACGTCGCACGTTGATCAGGGCCAGGTCATTCGAGGGAACGATCAAAGAACACTTTCCATGAGAGGAACATAGAACGTCCTTTGCCGACTTCATCTCCTGATAAGACCGGATTCCGACAAAAGACGGCGACCTGGCTGGAAATCCCGGACAGTCCGTTGTCAATCAAGCGGCCCGATCGAGGCTGATCGTCCTTGGCGGAAGTTGCGTCAGTTCCACCAGTGGAGCGCAGCCCGTCCCGGCCGGCTCGGTCGTCCCGGCCGGTCAAGCCGATCAGCCCCGCCGCTTGGCGCGACTCGAGATCGACCGACTCACCACGACCTCATCGATCGGCCCGGCCAGATCGGTCGATTCTACGATCACTTTTCGATTGCTTTGTTCAAAGCTTCTCGATGAAGTTCCCTGAGCATCGACACGGCCGAGTCCACCAGCATCTCGCCCGACCCTTCGGCGCATCGGGCGCTGACGACCTCGTAATTCCCCTGGGCATAGGCTCGCCTCGAAGGGATGTAGCCGATCGCGCCATTGGCCAGCTCGGCGATGATCGTGTGGGGATAAGGCGAATCCTGCTTGATCGCCAGGCCCAGCTCGACAAAAATCTCACCGGGCAGCGAGACCCAGGCCAGGCGGTCGCCCAGAGCAATGACCTGGACTTCCACCTCGATCGGCTCCCCTTTGCGGGCCTCCCCGTCGAGAACCTTGAAGGCCTGGACCTGCTCCAGAAAGGCGGGCGGCTTCTCCTTCCCACTCAGCCGGGCCACGACGGCTCGGGCCGCCTCGATGTCTCCGGGGTTGATCTTCGCCAGAGGAAGCTTGACCCGACTCGACCGGACTCGAAGCTCGCCGGCAGGCTCGACCTTGAGCCTGGGCCAGGTCCGGAGCACCTCGGCCGCGAGGATCACACCCATCCGGGCCGCGTTGGAATGGCCCGACTGGGTTTCGCCCCAGCGAACGTCGATGTGGTTGATATCCCCACAGCATCCCGAGGTGTAGAAGCTCACCATCTCGGAACCCTTGTATCGGCCGAGAAGGTCGGCGATCGTGCCTGGCAGGTCGGCCGAGAACTCCGCCCCGCCGACGTTGTCCAGGTGCACAGAGTGGTTGACATAGGTCGCCAGGGGCGTCCGAGCCTTGTCGGTGGCCTCGAAATAAACGACCGCGACGTCGGGGTCGATCGTTCCCGCGGCCTTGAGAATCCTGGGGTTGAGCTTGCCGAGGTTCCAGCCGACGCTGCCGTCGGTCATGTGGAACCGGCGATTGAAGCTGACCGAAGATTCCTCGCCGTGGCCGGCGAAAACCTTCGCCGGCCGGAGCGCCTGTTCGGCCAGTCGGACGCACGCGGCGATCTTCGCGGGAAGCTCCTTGTGATAAGCGACCGCCAGCGGGTGATCGCCGCCGAAGGCAAAAGCTCTCGCTCCGCTTCCCTGAAGCACGGGACCGGTATGGGCGTGGGTGGCCGAGATCATCGTGTCGGCTCCCTTGATGCCGGTGGTCTTCTCGATCTCCCGACGCGCCTCCTCGACCAGGACCAGAGGAGTGCTGATCAGGTCGAGAGCGACCAGGGTCGCCTTCTTGCCGCCGACTTCCAGGACGATCGCCTTGGCGAAAAGAGGGTCGTGCACGCCTCGCGAGAGCCGCTCGGCATAATACCCGGCCATCGGAGTGCCGACCGGCGGCGTGATGTTCACCGAGGCGGCCCCAACCTTCAATTCGTCGGCGAAGGTGGTCCCGTTCCCGGTTCCAGCCAGGATCAAGGCGAGCAGAAAGGCGGTACGCATCAGTGAACCTCGTTCATTGCTCGAACCTCGGGACCGAAGCTCGGCCCGATGAGACTTCCCATCCAGAGCATTCGGCAACCTCGGCCCGGCTCAGTCAAGAGGCTTCCGGTCGAAAATCCTGATGTCGGGGCGACAAAAGGGCGGCGGATGGTTCCGGCCTGGCCCGGTTGATGGTAAAGTGTTGAACATGCCGGGGACGGTTCGGGCTCGATGCAAGGTCGCGGCCTGTCGGCTGGGGATGGACAGGGGAGGGTCGAGACGCATGAACCTGGGTTACTCGATCGGCCTCTGGCTGCTGATGGTCGCGGCCCCGGCCTCGGCCCTCGCCGATGGTCCGTCCTCGACGGACCAGACCTCAAAAGAGTTCGAGTCAACGACCGTTCCGATCCTGAAGAAATATTGCCTGGAGTGCCACTCAACCGAGGAGCAGGAGGGAGACCTCGACCTCGAACGGTTCACGAACCTCGACCAGGTCCGCAATGCCCCTCGGGTCTGGCAGCGCGTTGCCGAGGTGCTCGATCATGGCGAGATGCCTCCGAAGGAGGCGAAGAGGCCAAGCGATTCCGAACGGGTCCGGCTCCGGCTATGGGTTGGTGACTTTCTCTCAAGCGAGTCGATCCGACGGGCCGGAGATCCCGGCCGGGTTGTCCTCCGTCGGCTCAACAACGCCGAATACACTTATACCCTCCGCGATCTGACCGGGATCGACTCGCTCGACCCGGCTCGCGAGTTCCCCGTTGATGGTGCGGCGGGCGAAGGGTTCACCAACACCGGCGACGCCCTGGTGATGTCGCCCTCGCTCCTGACCAAGTACCTCGATGCGTCGAAGGAAGTTGCCGGCCACGCGGTCCTTCTGCCCGATGGTTTTCGATTCTCGCCGAAGACCACTTCGAGGGACTGGACCGAGGAAACGCTCGCCAGCATCCGCGAATTCTATCGGGAGTTCACCGACCCTCGCGGGGGCGGCGACCGGGTCAACCTTCAGGGGATCGTCTTCGACACCAACCAGGGGGGACGCCTCCCGCTCGATCGCTACCTGGCCGCGACGGTCGCCGAGCGCTCCGCTTTGAGTTCGGGAGCGAAGACCGTCGCGACCGTCGCCCGCGACCGGGGCTTGAACGCGAAGTATCTGACCACGCTCTGGAAGACGCTGTCGGGCCCCGATGCGTCGCTCCTGATCGGCGGGCTCCAGGCTCGATGGCGAGTCGCCAGGCCCGAGGACGTCCCGGCGATCGTTGCCGAGGTCGCTGCCTGGCAGAAGGGGCTCTGGAAATTTTCGAGCGTCGGTCAGCTCGGCAAGGTCGGAGCGCCCAAAGCCTGGATGGAGCCGAGCAGCCCGCTGGTCGCCACCCGGGAAATCCGGTTCAAGGTTCCTCCTTCGGGCAACGGTCAGGCCGTGACGCTCTCGCTCGTCGCCACCGACGCGGGCGACGGCAATGATCACGACCTCGTCGCCTGGCGAAACCCGAGGCTGGTCGCGCCGGGTCGCCCGGATCTTCCCTTGAAGGATCTCCGCCGGGTCGCCGCCGAGCTGTCGACGACCCGCGATCGGCTCTTCGTCGAGACCGCGAAGTACCTCGAAGCGGCCAATGAGGCTGAAGCCGCGGCCAGCCGAGGCCGGGTCGATGTCGCGGAAATCGCCGGGCGACGCGGTCTCGACCCGACCGCGTTCCGGGCCTGGCTCGACTATCTGGGAATCGTCCCCGACGGCGAATTGAAGCTGACCGGCCACTTCACCAAAAAACAGATTCGCGGCGGCGGGCACGACTTCATCAACGGCTGGGGTCTCGACGAACTCCCGCAACTGCTGACCAACTCGTCCGATCAGCATGTCCGGATTCCCGGCAACATGAAGCCGCACGGGGTGGCGGTCCACCCCTCGCCCACCCTCCGGGCGGTCGTCGGCTGGCTCAGTCCTTTGACGGCGACGATGCGGATCGAAGCCTCGGTCACTCATGCCCACCCTGAATGCGGCAACGGCGTGACCTGGTCGATCGAACTCCGCCGAGGCTCGACCCGTCGACGGCTCGCCCAGGGAATCGCTCAGGGGAGCAAGGAATCGAAGGTTGGCCCGATCGACGGGCTGGCCATCCAGACCGGTGACCTCGTCTCGCTGGCGATCGGCCCTCGCGATGGGAATCACTCCTGCGACTTGACGGCGATCGACCTCCGGCTGGCCGACGTCGGCCATCCCGGCCGGACCTGGGACCTCGCCGCCGACGTCTCGGGCGACGTCCTGGCCGGTAATCCCCACGCCGATCGTCAAGGGAATCCGGGCGTCTGGCACTTTTACTCCGAACCCGACAAGGGTGGTGCCGAGGTCGGGCCGGTCATTCCCGCCGGCTCGATTCTGGCCCGTTGGCAGTCCTCGAAGGACCCGGTCGAGAGGCGTCGACTGGCCGAGGAGGCCGAGGGACTGCTCGCCTCGGTCAATGCCCCTTCGAAGGATGGTCCCGACACGATGCTTCGCCGACAGCTTCGATCTCCTGGCGGCCCCTTGCTCGCGATGGTCCTCGGCGACCGTTTCCGAAAAGCTCCGCGACCCGAAACCCGAGCGGAGACCGATTCGCCCTGGGGACTCGACCCCTCGACCTTCGGCAAGCTCCCGGATGGATCGCCCGGCGACCCCGCCAGCCTCGTCGTTCAGGCTCCCTCGGTGACGACCATCCAGATCCCGGCCGAGCTGGCCGAAGGGGCGGAGCTGGTCGTGACCGGGTCGCTCGTCGAGACTCTGGGCTCGGAGGGGAGCGTTCAACTGGAGGTGGTCGCGGGATCTGCTCCACCGCCGAACCGGGGGACTTCTCCGGCCTTGCCGATCGTCGTCAACGAGGCGAGCGCGAGCGGGAAGCGAATCGAGGCGGACCTGTCGGATTTTCGCGACCTTTTCCCCGCGGCCCTCTGTTACGACAAGATCGTCCCGGTCGATGAGGTGATCACGCTGACCCTCTTCCATCGCGAGGATGGCCACCTCGTCCGGCTCATGCTCGATGACTCCCGGAAGGCGCAACTGGATCGGCTCTGGGACGAGCTCCGGTTCATCAGCCGGGACGCCCTGACACTGGTGGATGCTTATGCCCAGTTGCTCGAATATGCCTCGCAGGACGGTGATCCAAGAGTTCTGGAACCTCTCCGCAAGCCGATCAATGACCGCGCGGCAGCCTTTCGTCGACTACTGATCGAGGCCGAGCCGAGGCAGATCGACGCCTTGCTCCGGTTCGCCTCGATGGCTTATCGGCGACCGTTGAGCGATCCGGAGACGGTCCAGCTTCGCGGCTTTTACAGCGGGCTTCGCAAGCAGGAGATTCCCCACGAGGAAGCGTTCCGCCTGACCCTGGCCCGCGTCCTCGTCGCGCCTGGGTTTCTCTACCGGCTCGAAAAACCAGGGCCCGGCGCGAGTCAAGGGCCGGTCTCGAACACCGAGCTGGCCTCCCGGCTGAGCTACTTCCTCTGGTCATCGGCACCCGACGAGGAGCTGCGAGGTCTCGCGGAGTCGGGTCGGCTCCCCGATCCCCCGACCCTCGCGGGCCAGGCCCGGCGTCGGCTCGTCCAGCATGAGCAGGCGCGGCGCGCCCATCATGGCCCGTCCGAGCTCGACCAGGCGCGCGTGGCCGAGGTCGAGGGTATCGACCGGTCGGCCGGCCAGTTCGGCGATGCCGAGGAGGTC
>Ga0080006_1137945_pt1 | contig 11155 bp, 9 predicted proteins | sample RS3BMetagenome_FD_69209 | JGI IMG/M metagenome (GOLD analysis project Ga0080006, IMG submission 69209) | Ferric oxide microbial mat and aquatic microbial communities from Rainbow Spring, Yellowstone National Park, USA - RS3B (SPADES... ... | reverse complement strand
GCGGGCGACGGAGAACAGCCATGGTAGGGCGGGTGTGCTCGGTTCGATTCGGACAGGGGGCTCCCCGTGGCGGCGTAGCTCAGCTGGTTAGAGCACACGGCTCATAATCGTGGGGTCGCCGGTTCGAGTCCGGCCGCCGCTACCGACATTCCGGTCCACAGCGACACACGGGTGCAGCAGAAGACGCAGAAGACGCAGAAGACAAGGACGTTCCGGTCACGACCGGACGGGGTCCCGAGGGAGAGGTATCACCGTGGCAAAGAACGAGAAGCGCATCCAGGTCACCCTGGCCTGCGAGACGTGCAAGCGCCGCAACTACATCACCACGAAGAACAAGCTGAACGACCGCGAGCGCATCGAAATGAAGAAGTTCTGCCGTTGGGACCGGGCCCACACGCTGCACAAGGAGACCCGCTGAGGGTCGACTCGGGGCGCAGCGACCCGCTGAGGGTCGACTCGGGGCGCAGCGACCCCGGCGGGGTCGTGGACCGGGCCCGGGGCGGTGATCGCGACGCCTTCGAGGAGCTCGTCCGGGAGACCTCCGGCGGCCTCTACGCCGTGGCGTACCGCTTGTGCGGCAACGAGCAGGATGCCCGGGACGTCGTTCAGGACGCCTACCTGCGCGCCTTCCGGTCGATCCGTTCGTTCCGGGGAGACGCCGCGTTCTCCACCTGGCTCTACCGGATCGCCACGAACTGCGCCTCCACGTTCCACCGCCGTCGGCAGGGGGCCGAGACGGCACCGATCGAGGCCGCATTGGAGCAGGCGGGGCGTCCCGGGGACCTCGAACTCGATGCCATCGGGACCGCGACTGTCGAACGTCATCGGCTGGTGCGTGCCCTGGAGGGGCTCCCCCAGACGCTCCGGGCGGTGGTCGTGCTCCATGACGTCTACGACCTCAGCCACGATCGGGTCGCCGCCGAGCTGGAGATCTCCGGTGCCGCGGCACGGGTGCGCCTCCACCGGGCCCGGCGGCTCCTGCGTACCGCTCTCGTCGGTGAGACCGCACCGGATCGGGTGTCGGAAGCGGCATCCGGGCCTGTCTCCGGGCGCCCATCCCCGACCCGCCTCTCCTCAACCACGGACGTGGACGATGCCAGGGCGCTGTGACCTTGTCGCGGCCCTCCTGCCGAGCATGGACAGTGCCCCGTGGCCGGCTGACCGGTTCGCCGCCCACCACGTGGCACGGTGTCTCCGCTGCCAGGCCGAGGCCGCCCGTTACCGGGGCCTGCTGCGACGGCTGCACCAACTCCGCCCGGGCGGCTCCTGGATCCTCGGACTGTCGGGGACAGGTGGATCGGACCTCTCGGTCCCACGGCCCGGACGTTGGACCCGGTCCTGGGCGTCGGGGGCCACCGGTCCGGGGTGGACCCGCGACCGGCTCCTCCGGCTCCTCCGGCCCCTCCTCTCCGGCCCGTGGCAGGCCACCCGGTCCGGCCTGGCAGGATCCGGTTCCGGCCGGCGCGCCACTCCGCCTGGGATCCACCTCGTCGCGGGTGGTAGCCTTTCTCACCGCCCCTGCGATCGGCTGGCCGCTCGCGGCCCGGCGGTTGTCAGAGGGCAGTAGCTCAACTGGTAGAGCACCGGTCTCCAAAACCGGCGGTTGGGGGTTCGAGTCCCTCCTGCCCTGCTCACCCAACGCGAATCCGCTCGAAGGAAACCAGCACGTGAACCGAGAACAAAAGCGCATGATGCAACGTCAGGGGCAAGACCCGGACGGCGAGGCCGCGCCCCAGCGCAAGGCGACTCCTGCGCGCCGGCCCCCGAAACGCGATCCGTTCCGTCCGGGGCAGTTCATGCGGGAGGTACGATCGGAGCTGCGACAGGTGGCATGGCCCAACCGGGCCGAGGTCGTCAACTACACGACGGTGACCTTCGCCACCCTGGTGGCGTTGATCGCCCTCATCTTCATCCTCAACTTCGCCTTCTCGAAGGGCGTCTTCTGGCTCTTCAACGCGTGATCGGTGTGACTGTGACCCAAAACGATGCAACCGCCCCTCCCGGCGACGACGACAGCGCGGTCGGCGCCGGTCCCGTCGACGGATCGAGCACGGGCGAGGAGGCCGGCTCGGTCGGGCTCCCGGGGGGCGACCCTGACGAGGAGGTCCCGGTCGCCCCTGGCGAAGAGGTGATCGCCGATGACAGCGTCGACGAGTTCGACGACGAGTTCGAAGAAGAGCCGGTGGTCAGCCCCTACGACCAGCCGGGGCGCTGGTACGTGGTCCACACCTATGCCGGCTACGAGAACAAGGTGAAGTCCAACCTCCACAGCCGGGCCGTGTCGATGAACATGGAGGACCGGATCCACGAGGTCGTGATCCCGATGGAGGATGTCGTCGAGTTCAAGAACGGCAAGAAGGTGGTCGTCCAGAAGAAGGTGTTCCCGGGCTATCTCCTCTGTCGCTTCGATCTCGACGACGACAGCTGGTCCGTCATCCGCAACACTCCCGGCGTGACCGGGTTCGTGGGCCCGGGGACCAAGCCCACCCCCCTGTCCCGGCGTGAGGTGGAGGGGATCCTCCAGGTCAAGGACGAAAGTGGTGAGACCCCCGTCAAGCGGGGCCGTCCACGGCTCGAGCACGAGGTGGGGGAGACGGTCCGCGTGAAGGAGGGGCCGTTCGCGGACTTCTCGGGCCAGATCGCCGAGATCAACGAGGACCAACTGAAGCTCAAGGTCCTCGTGAACATCTTCGGCCGGGAGACCCCGGTCGAGCTCGAATTCAGCCAGGTCGCGAAGCTCTAGACCGGCGGGACCACGAACAGGAAACAGGCAAGGAGCAGCACCGATGGCACCGAAGAAGCGCGTTCTCGCGAACGTCAAGATCCAACTCCCCGCGGGTGGAGCCACCCCGGCCCCTCCCGTCGGCACCGCGCTCGGGCCCCACGGGGTCCAGACGATGGACTTCTGCAAGCAGTACAACGAGGCGACGGAGAGCCAGCGCGGCTCGATCGTCCCGGTCGAGATCACGATCTACGAGGACCGGACCTTCTCGTTCGTCCTGAAGACGCCTCCGGCCGCCGCACTCCTCCGGGCGGCCGCCGGCTTGGACAAGGGTGCGGCCACGGCCGGGCGCGAGCAGGTCGGGACGGTGACGGACGCACAGATCGCCGAGATCGCCGCCATCAAGCTCCCGGACCTCAACACCGAGGATGTCGAGGCGGCCAAGCGGCAAGTGGCCGGCACCGCCCGGTCGATGGGGATCGCGGTCGCGGGCTGAGCCCGGGTCCGATCCAACACGTTCGAGGAAACGGAGAAGCACCAGTCATGTCCAGAGGGAAGAAGTACAAGTCGAGCCTCGCCCAGTTCGACCGTCAGGAGCTCTACTCGGCGGGAGACGCGATCGACCTGGTGAAGGCGACGGCCAAGGCCGGGTTCGACGAGACGATCGAGCTGGCGGTCCGTCTGGGCGTCGACCCCCGTAAGGCCGACCAGATCGTGCGCGGCACGCTCTCCCTCCCCGCCGGGACGGGCCGGACGGCCCGAGTGGCCGTCTTCGCCGCCGGCGAGAAGGCGTCGGATGCTCGGGCCGCCGGTGCCGACGTGGTCGGAGCCGATGACCTGGTGGAGCGGATCGCCAAGGAGGGGTTCCTCGACTTCGACATCGCCATCGCCACCCCCGACCTGATGGGGAAGGTCGGGACCCTGGGTCGTGTGCTCGGGCCGCGCGGTCTGATGCCCAACCCGAAGACGGGGACGGTGACCGACGATGTCGAGCGCGCGGTCACCGAGTTCAAGGGGGGGCGGGTCGAGTACCGGACCGACAAGGTGGGGAACATCCACATCCGGATCGGCAAGGCGTCCTTCGACCGGGCGCAGCTGCTCGAGAACCTCCACGCGGTGATGGATGAGATCCACCGGGCCAAGCCGGCTTCGGCCAAGGGGCGGTACGTACGCGCGGTGACCGTCTCTTCGACGATGGGCCCGGGAGTCCATGTCGACCCGCTCCTGGCGCGGGCCGTCGAGGAGCCGGTCGGGGCGCACTGACGACCCCGGCGGGTCTCGTCCGGCATTCGCCGGGGAGGCCCGGTGTGGGCTATGCTCCTCCGTCTGCCTGTTCCCCGGGATGGGAGCGGGGAGCCGGTTGCGGAACAGGGTGACTTGTCCTCCGCGTAGGTAGTACCAGCAGGGGAGCGTCGAGGCACGAGGGATCGACGCATCACCCCGAAGATCAGGAACCAGAACTAAACCGAACTGCCGCAGACCTCCGGTGTGCTGGGGAACCAGTGCCGAAGGGACCTCCGGGTCCGCCTGATGAGGCGTTCCGTACCGGGTACCCGATACCCGTGCGTCGCGTCGACGGTGCCTGCGGCCCGCACCTGAGCAGTGGCTCATGGAGGGACCGATGGACAATCCGAGGGCCGACAAGGTCGCCGTGGTGGACGAGGTGCGTGGAAGGTTCGCCGCGTCGGATGCGGCGGTTCTGACCGAGTACCGGGGTTTGACGGTGGCCGAGCTGGCCGAGCTGCGTCGCCAGCTCCGGGCCGCCGGTGGTGACTACAAGGTCTACAAGAACACGCTCGTCCGGCTGGCCGTTGCCGACGGCCCCCAGCAGCCGATCGCCGAGCTGCTGACTGGGCCCACGGCGATCGCCTTCGTGGCTGGCGACGTGAGCGCGGTGGCCAAGGCGCTCCGGGACTTCGCCCGGGCGAACCCGAACCTGATCGTCAAGGGTGGCATCGTCGGCGAGGGTATGCTGTCGGCTTCGGAAATGGCCGTCCTGGCGGACCTCCCCTCTCGGGACGTCCTCCTCGCCCAGTTCGCCGGCGCCCTGTCCGCGCCGTTGCAGCAGTTCGCCGGACTGGTGCAGGCGCTCCCCCGGAACCTCGCCTACGGGATCTCGGCGTTGCTCGAACAGCGTCAGGCCGGGGCCGCACCCGAGCCGGCCGACGCCAGTGCCGACGCCAGTGCCGACGCCAGTGCCGACGCCAGTGCCGACGAGTAGTCGGCACCTCCGTTCATCCACCATCCACCACGCAGCACCCATCGCACGACACCCAAGCAAGCAAGGAGCATCGATATGGCAGGAACCCTTACCAAAGACCAGATTCTCGACGGGATCGCAGAGCTCTCCGTCCTCGAGCTGAGCGAGCTGCTCAAGGAGTTCGAGGAGCGCTTCGGGGTGACTGCTGCCGCGCCGGTGGCGGTCGCCGCTGCCCCGGCCGCAGGGGGCGGTGACACGGGGGCCGCCGAGGAGGAGAAGAGCGAGTTCGACGTCATCCTCACCGCCGCCGGCGACAAGAAGATCCAGGTGATCAAGGAGGTGCGTGCCCTGACCAGCCTGGGCCTGAAGGAGGCCAAGGACCTGGTCGACGGTGCCCCGAAGCCGGTTCTGGAGCGCGCCAAGAAGGAAGACGCCGAGAAGGCCAAGGCGCAGCTCGAAGGCGCCGGAGCGACGGTCGAGCTGAAGTAGGTCCCCGGTCCCCCGGCCGCCGTCTTGGACGCGGCCGGGGGACCGGAGCTTCGGGGGACGGGAAGAGCCGGCGGTTCGCACCCGCTCGTGTCGGCACTGCTCGGCGCCCCCGGTCGGGCGGCGCCGGTATCCCCGCGACCTCCTCGGACAGCCTTGGACAGCGGCGGCTGCCGTCGATGTCAGGCGGATCCCGCGCCGATCCTTGACGCGGACGGGCGATGCTCCTACCCTGTCATTGCCCGGACGGGGATCATCGCCCCCCGGGGTTGTGGAATTGAGCGCGCCCCGGTAGGATTACTGGTTGCCGTGCCTGCCCCTGACGCCTTCCCCAGTTTCCTAGGCTGAATGGCGCGCGCCCTGGCGCCCTTTCAATCCCTCGGGTCGTCGTCGTCGACCCCCGGGGGCCCGCAGTTCCCGATCCACCCGACCTACCCCATCACCCGTCCATCGCCCCATCCACCCCGAAACTGGGAGGAGTAGGCACTTGCCTGCACGGTCCAACAGCCCGGAACGTTTTTCCTTTGCCAACATCGACGAGGCACTGCCGTTGCCGGACCTGGTCGCCATCCAGCGCGACTCGTTCCAGTGGTTCCTCGACAGAGGCCTCGCCGAGACCTTCGGCGACATCAGCCCGATCGAGGACTTCACCGGGCAGCTGAGCCTCGAGCTCGAGTTCGACCCCACGGATCCCGACCTGCGCCCCCCGCCGAAGTTCTCGGTGGAGGAGTGCAAGGAGAAGGACATGACCTATGCGGCCCCGGTGTTCGTCCGGGCGCGGTTCATGAACGCCGGGACGGGCGAGATCAAGGAGCAGACCGTCTTCATGGGCGACTTCCCCGTGATGACGGACAAGGGCACCTTCATCGTGAACGGCACCGAGCGGGTCGTGGTCAGCCAGCTGGTGCGGTCCCCCGGGGTGATCTTCCAGCCCGGTCGCGATGCGAAGACGGTCTTCACCGGGACGATCCACCCGTACCGGGGGGAGTGGATCGAGTTCGACGTCGAAGCGAAGCCGTCCAAGGACGTCACCGCCGGCTGCCGGGTGGCCCGCAAGCGCCGGCTGTCCCTCTTCGTGCTCCTGCGGGCGCTCGGATACGAGGACCAGGCGTTCCTCGAGCGGTTCGTCCGGCACTTCGACTTCCTCGAAGGGCAGTGGGAGAAGGAGCAGAGCCTGGCCCCGACCCGCGAGGAAGCGCTCCTGGAGATCTACAAGCGCGCCCGGCCCGGTGAGCCCCTCTCGGTCGAGGCGGCACGCCAGTACTTCGAGAACGCCTTCTTCAACCCCAAGCGCTACGACCTCACCCGGGTCGGTCGCTACAAGCTGAACCGCAAGCTCGGGCCCGAGATCGACCGGATCGAGGACATCTTCCAGATCACCTTGGACAAGCCGTCGCCGAACCAGGGCGTCCTGAGCCCGGCCGAGATCCTCGCCTCGTCCACCTACATGCTGCACCTGGCCAAGCACATGGCGGACGGCGAGTCCGGGTACCGCATCGACGACCAGGACCACTTCGCCAACCGGCGCATCCGCTCGGTGGGCGAGCTCATCCAGAACCAGGTGCGGGTCGGCCTGTCGCGGATGGAGCGCGTGGTCCGGGAGCGCATGACCACCCAGGACGTGGAGGCGATCACCCCCCAGACCCTCATCAACATCCGTCCGGTGGTCGCCGCGGTCAAGGAGTTCTTCGGCACCAGCCAGCTCAGCCAGTTCATGGACCAGAACAACCCGCTCTCGGGCCTGGCCCACAAGCGGCGCCTGTCCGCCCTCGGGCCGGGCGGGCTCTCCCGCGAGCGGGCCGGCTTCGAGGTTCGGGACGTCCACACCTCGCACTACGGGCGCATGTGCCCGATCGAGACGCCGGAGGGCCCGAACATCGGCCTCATCGGTTCGCTGGCGACCTACGCCCGGGTCAACGAGTACGGCTTCATCGAGACGCCCTACCGCAAGGTGGTCGACGGCCGGGTGACCGATGAGATCAATTACCTCGCCGCGGACGAGGAGGAGGAGCACGTCATCGCCCAGGCGTCGGCCGTGCTCGACTCCGACGGCCGGTTCACCGAGGAGCGGATCCTGGTCCGTCGCGGCCCCCAGGGCACCGGGGTGCGGGTGGGCGCCGTGTCGACCTCCTACGGCACCACGTCGGAGATCGACTTCGTGCCGCCGGCCGAGGTGGACCTGATGGATGTGTCCCCGAAGCAGATCGTCTCGGTGTCGACCGCGCTCATCCCCTTCGTCGAGCACGACGACGCCAACCGCGCCCTGATGGGTGCCAACATGCAGAAGCAGGCCGTCCCGCTGGTCGTCCCCGAGGCCCCCTACATCGGCACGGGCGTCGAAGCCCGTGCGGCGCGGGACGCCGGCGACGTGGTGCAGGCCGAGGGCGACGGCACGGTGGTGGACGTGACCGGCGACCAGATCACCGTCGAGTACAAGGCGGGTGCCACGGACCGCAACGGCACCCCGCTCGGAAAGAAGACCTACCGGCTCGCCAAGTTCCGCCGGTCCAACCAGAACACGTCGATCAACCAGAAGGTGATCGTCGACGAGGGCCAGAAGGTGAGTGCCGGCGACGTCCTGGCGGACGGCCCGTCCACCCACAACGGCGAGCTGGCCCTGGGGAAGAACCTCCTGGTCGCCTTCATGCCCTGGGAGGGCTACAACTACGAGGACGCCATCATCCTCTCCGAGCGCCTGGTGAAGGACGACGTGCTCACGTCGATCCACATCGAGGAGCACGAGGTCGACGCCCGCGACACGAAGTTGGGGGCGGAGGAGATCACTCGGGACATCCCGAACCTGTCCGAGGAGATCCTGGCCGATCTCGACGAGCGCGGGATCATCCGCATCGGTGCGGAAGTCGGTCCGGGCGATGTGCTGGTCGGCAAGGTGACCCCGAAGGGGGAGACCGAGCAGACCCCGGAGGAGCGCCTGCTCCGGGCCATCTTCGGTGAGAAGGCCCGCGAGGTGCGCGACACCTCGCTCAAGGTGCCCCACGGCGAGGAGGGTAAGGTCATCGACGTCCGGGTCTTCTCCCGCGACGATTCCCACGAGCTCCCCCCCGGCGTCAACCAGCTGGTCCGGGTCTACGTGGCACAGAAGCGGAAGATCTCCGAGGGGGACAAGCTGGCCGGTCGCCACGGCAACAAGGGGGTCATCTCGAAGATCCTGCCGATCGAGGACATGCCGTTCCAGGCGGACGGCACCCCGGTGGACATCATCTTGAACCCGCTCGGCGTGCCCAGCCGGATGAACGTGGGCCAGGTGCTGGAGTCGCACCTCGGCTACGCCGCCCGGTGGGGGTGGAAGGACGCCGGCGACGTGGCCCGTCCGCCCCTGAGCGGCACCGAGACGAAGACCCGCCCCCGGACCGACCCGGCGGTGTGGGTCTCCACCCCCGTGTTCGACGGGGCCCACTGGGACGAGGAAGCCGATGCGGGTCGTCACCCGACCATCAAGAAGATCTTCCAGACCCTCAACCCCGACGGCGTCGACGGCGTCGTGCAGGTGACCGACGACGGGAAGTGCCAACTGTGGAACGGCCGCACCGGTGAGCCGTACGACAACCCGGTCTCGGTCGGCTACATGTACATCCTGAAGCTCCATCACCTGGTGGACGACAAGATCCACGCCCGGTCGACCGGGCCGTACTCGATGATCACCCAGCAGCCGCTGGGTGGGAAGGCGCAGTTCGGGGGCCAGCGCTTCGGTGAGATGGAAGTCTGGGCGCTCGAGGCCTTCGGGGCCGCCTACGCGCTCCAGGAGCTCCTGACCATCAAGTCGGACGACGTGCTCGGCCGGGTGAAGGTCTACGAGGCGATCGTCAAGGGCGAGAACATCCCCGAGCCGGGCATCCCCGAGAGCTTCAAGGTCCTGATCAAGGAGATGCAGTCGCTCTGCCTCGATGTCGAGGTGCTGGCACCGGGCGGGGAGGAGATCGAGATGCGTGAGCTGGACGAGGACGTGTTCCGCACGGCCGAGGAACTGGGCATCGATATCAGCCGGCCCGAGCGAGGGTCGGACGAGGAAGACGAGCGCCGTGCAGCCGAAAGGGGCTTCTGATGTTGGACGTCAATAATTTCGATCAGCTCCGGATCGGCCTGGCCACGGCCGACTCGATCCGCGGGTGGTCCAACGGCGAGGTCAAGAAGCCGGAGACCATCAACTACCGGACCCTGCGTCCCGAGAAGGACGGCCTCTTCTGCGAGAAGATCTTCGGTCCCACCAAGGACTGGGAGTGCTACTGCGGCAAGTACAAGCGGGTGCGGTTCAAGGGCATCATCTGCGAGCGCTGCGGCGTGGAGGTCACTCGGTCCAAGGTGCGCCGGGAGCGGATGGGCCACATCGAGCTGGCCGCCCCGGTGGTCCACATCTGGTACCTGCGCGGTACCCGGAGCTGGCTCGCCTACCTGTTGATGGGCACCGAGCCCCGTGAGGAGCTCAAGGCCAAGCAGCTGGAGAAGGTGATCTACTTCGCCGCCAACCTGGTCACCTGGGTCGACGAGGACAAGCGCCACGAGGACCTGCCGGACCTCGAGGCGGAGCTCCGCGACGAGATCGGGGACCTCGAGAAGAAGCGCGACCTCGAGATCGACCGGCGCTTCAAGGCCCTCGAGGAGGAGCTGGCTGCGCTCGAGAAGTCCGGAGCCAAGGACACCGAGGTCAAGGCCCGCCAGCGCAACGTCGAAAAGGAGATCGCCGGAGTCCGCGAGCGGTACCAGGACGAGATCGAGCTCGCACAGCGCTCGTTCGATGAGTTCAAGAGCCTCCACTCCCGGAAGATCCTCGAGGACGAGATGCTCTGGCGCGAGCTGCGCATGCGTTACGAGGACTACTTCGAAGGGGGCATGGGGGCGGAGTCGATCCAGCGGCTCATCGACCGCATCGACCTGGACGCCGAGGAGATCAAGCTCCGGGCGATGATCGACGCCGCGGACGGTCGCAAGCCGCTGTCGGCCCAGCGTCGCCAGAAGGTGATCAAGCGGCTCAAGATCGTCACCGCCTTCAACCGGCGCGACGACGACGGCAAGCGGGTGAACGACCCGCGCGCCATGATCCTGGAGTCGGTCCCGGTCATCCCCCCGGACCTCCGCCCGATGGTGCAGCTCGACGGCGGGCGCTTCGCCACCTCCGACCTCAACGACCTCTACCGCCGGGTGATCAACCGCAACAACCGGCTGAAGCGCCTGCTGGACCTCGGTGCGCCGGACATCATCGTCCGCAACGAGAAGCGCATGCTGCAGGAGGCCGTCGACGCCCTGATCGACAACGGGCGGCGCGGGCGACCGGTAGCCGGCCCGGGGAACCGGCCGCTGAAGTCGCTGTCGGACATGCTGAAGGGCAAGCAGGGCCGTTTCCGGCAGAACCTCCTCGGCAAGCGCGTGGACTACTCGGGGCGCTCGGTGATCGTGGTCGGTCCCGAGCTGAAGATGCACCAGTGCGGGCTGCCGAAGGAGATGGCGCTGGAGCTCTTCAAGCCCTTTGTCATGAAGAAGCTCGTGGAGCAGAACCTGGCTCACAACATCAAGAGCGCGCGGCGCATGGTCGAGCGGGTGCGGGAGGAGGTCTGGGACGTCCTCGAGGAAGTCATCGCCGAGCACCCGGTGCTGCTCAACCGGGCGCCGACGCTGCACCGCCTGGGGATCCAGGCCTTCGAGCCCATCCTGGTCGAGGGGCGGGCCATCCAGGTGCACCCGCTGGTGTGCACGGCGTACAACGCCGACTTCGACGGCGACCAGATGGCGGT
>Ga0080006_1128200_pt1 | contig 11155 bp, 11 predicted proteins | sample RS3BMetagenome_FD_69209 | JGI IMG/M metagenome (GOLD analysis project Ga0080006, IMG submission 69209) | Ferric oxide microbial mat and aquatic microbial communities from Rainbow Spring, Yellowstone National Park, USA - RS3B (SPADES... ... | reverse complement strand
TGGCGTCGTCGCCGCCGACGACCGTCGAGTCGTCGCCCGAGTCGCTCTGACCCGGCTGGAACGTGCTGCCGCTCGAGCTGCCGCACGAGACGGCGGCGATCGCGGTCAGCGCGACGATGACAAGCGTGAAGACCCACTGACCCATGCTGCGGGTACGCATCCACGTCCTCCGTTGTGTGCGCGGCGGCGTGGCCCCATCCACTCTCACGCCAACTGTGCAATATGAACGAAAGGGGGACGCGAATCAATGGTCGCTCGGGGGCCCCGGAGCTCCCGGGCCCCCGGAGCCCCAGGCATCCCGAGCGCTTCGAGCAGCGTCTCGCGCCCCGGCCGCTGCGCGGCGGCCGGGGCGGCGAGGAGCTCGCGCGGTCGTCCCGACCGCCGGTCCTACTGCGCGCCGCCGCCGCACTGGCCGGCCACGCCGCCGCCGCCGCACGTCTGCGGGGCCGTGCACATCCCGCAGTCGAGCAGGCCGCCGCAACCGTCGCCGGCCGGCCCGCAGTTGATCTTCAGCTGCTGGCAGGTGAGCGGCATGCAGCTGCCCGCCTCGGTAGCGCCACACTGGCCGTGCACGCCGCCGCCGCCGCACGTCTGCCCGGTCGGGCACGGGCCGCACTGAAGGAGGTTGCCACACCCGTCGCCCGCCGGACCGCACATGATGCCCTGCTGCTGGCAGGTCTCGGGCGCGCAGGAGCCGCCGGCGTCGGGTGTCACGCACTGGCCGCCGACGCAGGTCTGGCCCGACGGGCAGTTGCCGCAGAAGAGCTGCCCGCCGCACCCGTCGCCCGCGAAGCCGCATGCGACGGGCGGGTTCTGCCCCATGCACGATTGAGGAGCGCAGCTGCCGCCTGCGTCGGGCGCCACGCACTGGCCGCCGACGCAGCTCTGTCCCTGCGGGCAGTTGCCGCAGAAGAGCTGTCCGCCGCAGCCGTCGCCGGTGTAGCCGCAGGCGATGGGCGGCACCTGCGACGAGCACGTTTGAGGAACGCAGCTGCTGCCGTCGGGCGGGGCCACGCACTTGCCGCCGACGCAGCTCTGTCCCTGCGGGCAGTTGCCGCAGAAGAGCTGCCCGCCGCAGCCGTCGCCGGTGTAGCCGCAGCCGACGGGCGGCATCTGCGACGAGCACGTCTGCGGAGTGCAGTTGCCGCCTCCGTCGGGCGGGGTCACGCACTTGCCGCCGACGCAGCTCTGTCCCGACGAGCAGGTGCCGCAGTTGAGCTGCCCGCCGCAGCTGTCGCCGGCGTAGCCGCAGGAGACGTTCTGCTGCTGGCAGGTGAGCGGTGTGCACGTCGGCGCGCTGACGCACGACGTGAGGTCGAAGATCATGAACTCGAGCAGCTTCTCCTGCGCCGTCAGGCCCCCGCTCGTGCACTCGCTGGGGAAGGCCTGGCCGGTGGACCCGTTCGAGGCCTCGACGTGGAAGTCGCTGTACACCACGCGCCCGCACGTCCCGTCGGCGCCGCCTTTCACGAACGGCGTGTCGAACGTGTAGTGGATGGGATACTTGGACGATTCGTACATCCAGCGCTGCGCCGGCGCGTTCACCGACGAGAAGTCCTGCCGGATGACGGAGACCGGGATCTGGCCGTAGGTGCCGCCGTAGACGATGGTCTGGTTGAGCCACTTCGCCAGCGTCAGCCCGCGCGTGAAAGTCGTGTCGATGTAGCCCGTCGCGTTGTTCTGGTAGTTCGAATCGCCGACCCAGTTGGCGGTGCCGTCGAAGCTGCCGTTGCCTTCGAGCAGGTCGTAGTGGAAGTGCGTCGTGAACGCGCGCCCGCCGTCCGAGGTGAAGTTGATGAGGTTCGTCAGCGACGTCGAGTCGTACGTGCCCGCGGCGCCCTGGCAGGGGAACAGGATGACGTCGTACGAGTTCATCACCGAGGAGGCCGTGGTGAGGTCGGTCTCCAGCGGGGTGGTCGAGCCCGTCGGGTAGTTGTCGATGATCGCGCCGCCCCCGCCGTTCACGTACGCTCCGCCCTGGTAGAACTGCACGCGTCCGGGCGCGGTCGGCACCCCGTTCGAAATGACGGGGTTCATGAACTCGCTCTGGTCGATGCCCATCTTGAGCAGCACGCACTCCAGCGTGTCCACGCTGCCCGTATCGACCGCAAAGAGCGGGATGTTGCCCTCGGCACGGGTGCTCGGGAGCGTCAGGTTCTGCGTAGCGCCGACCGTACCGCCGCCGAGGGCGTTCGTCCCGCAAACGATCGTCTCGTTGAAGACGCGCTGCCACTTTCCGAGCTGCACGACGAGCGTGATGGCCCCCGTCGGAACGTTCGTCATCGTGAACTTGCCGCTGATGTCCGTGTACGCCGACGCGTAGGCCGGCGGCGCGCTGCACCCGCACTGGGAGGGGACGACGCCGGTCTGCGGCGTCTGAACGGCGCCCACGGGCACGTAGACGAGCGCGTTGTAGACGGGCAGGTTGTTGCCCGGGTCGAACACGTACCCGGTCAGGGTCGGGGCGCTCCCGCCGTCGCAGGCCGCGGACGACGTCGGCCCGCACTGATCGTAGCCGCCGCCGCCGCAGTACTCCGGCGAGGGGCAGCTGTTGCCGCCGCAGTTGAGCAGCCCGCCGCAGCCGTCGCCCGCGTATCCGCAGTTGTAGCCGAGGGCCTGGCAGGTGGTCGGGGTGCAGGAGACACCGCCGTCGGGGTTCAGGCCGTTGTTGCCGCCGCACTTGTCGTAGCCGCCGCCGCCGCAGTACTGCGGGCTGGTGCAGGTGCCGCACTGGAGGGTTCCGCCGCAGCCGTCGGCGGCGACGCCGCAGGTGTAGCCGAGGGCCTTGCACGTCGTCGGCGTGCAGGCGACGCCGCCGTCGGGGTTCAGGCCGTTGTTGCCGCCGCAAAGGTTGAAGCCCTTGCCGCCGCAGTACTGCGGGTTGTTGCAGGTGCCGCAGTTGAGCAGGCCGCCGCACCCGTCGCCGGCGAAGCCGCAGTCGTACCCGAGCTTCTGGCAGGTGGTCGGGGTGCAGGGGACGCCGCCGTCGGGCGTCTGGCCGTTGTTGCCGCCGCACTTGTTGAAGCCGCCGCCGCCGCAGTACTGCGGGCTGGTGCAGCTGCCGCAGTTGAGGATGCCGCCGCAGCCGTCGCCGGTCTGGCCGCAGTCGATGCCGAGGCTCTGGCAGGTCTCGGGGGTGCAGTTGCCCATGGTGGCGCCGTCGGGCGCCATGCCGTTGAAGCCGCCGCACTTGCTGTAGCCGCCGCCGCCGCAGTACTGGGGCGAGGTGCAGGTGCCGCAGTCGAGGATGCCGCCGCAGCCGTCGCCGTTCTTGCCGCACGAGTAGCCCTGGTCGGCGCACGTCTTGGGCTTGCAGCCGCCGTTCATGCCGCCGTCGTTGCCGAGCGAGCCGTTGTTGGCGTCGTCGCCGCCGACGACCGTCGAGTCGTCGCCCGAGTCGCTCTGACCCGGCTGGAACGTGCTGCCGCTCGAGCTGCCGCACGAGACGGCGGCGATCGCGGTCAGCGCGACGATGACGAGCGTGAAGACCCACTGACCCATGCTGCGGGTACGCATCCACGTCCTCCGTTGTGTGCGCGGCGGCGTGCTCCCATCCCCCGTCACGCCAGGGTGGCAATGTGAAGGAAAGGCGGACGCTGATCAACGTCGGCGGCGTGCCGAACGAGCGAAATACGGCGCGCCGTGCGCCCACACCGGCGCCTTTGGCTGCTCCCGCGTCCGGCACGCCAGCCGCGCCCGCACTCGCGCGCACGCGTGAACGTCGCCGGCGTCGTCGGCCGCGTCGCCGTCGGCGTGTCGGCGCGTCCGGCGCGTCCGGCGCGTCAGCCGGCGACGCGGCGGCGGGTGCTCGTGCGCGGCGCGGCCGAGGGCTGCAGCAGGTCGGCGACCTCGATGCCCAGCGTCTCGCACAGCTTCTGCGCGACGAAGAGCGAGGGACCGAGCTCGCCGCGCTCGAGCCGCGCGATGTAGTTGGGCGAGAAGCCGGCGGCGGAGGCGAGCTGCGCCTGCGTCCAGCCGAGGGCCTGGCGCGCGCGCCGGACTCCCTCGCCGACCGTCCGCGCGAACAGCTTCGGGTCCCCCGGCGACCGTACGCTGCCCGTCGGCCGCATCGACGCGGTCCTGCGGCGGGGCCCCGATTCGCCACTCATACGCCTCAATGTAGCGCGAATTCGCTCCAGTGGGGCGCTACCATGGGAACGTCGTCATGGACGTCGACGTCGGCCGCGCCATCGCCGGGAAATACGAGCTCGTGCGCCTGCTCGGCCGCGGCTCGATGGGCGAAGTCTGGGTGGCGCACCACAAGACGCTCGGCGAAAAGGTCGCGGTCAAGCTCCTCACGACGGACCCGCTGCCGGGCGAGACCGAGGTCGAAGACCCGGCCACGGCCGCGGCACGCTTCCTCTTCGAGGCGCAGATCGCCGCACGCCTGTCCAGGCGAACGCGGCACATCGTCCGCGTCACCGACCACGGCGAGGAGGACGGCGTCCCGTACCTCGTCATGGAGCTCCTCGACGGCGAGACGCTCGACGGGGTGCTGGCGCGCGAGGCGCGCGTGGCCGCGCCCACGGTCGCGCGCGTCGTCGCCCAGGTCGCGCGCGCGCTGACGACCGCGCACGCCGAAGGGGTCCTGCACCGCGACCTCAAGCCGGCCAACGTGTTCCTCACGCGCGACGAGGACGGGCAGCTGCTCGCCAAGCTGCTCGACTTCGGCATCGCGCGCGCGATCCACGCGCACCGCGTCACCTCGGCCTTCTCGACGGCCAAGGGCCTGGTGTTCGGCACTCCGAGCTACATGAGCCCCGAGCAGGCGCGCGCCTCGCCCAGGCTCGATCACCGCTGCGACCTCTGGGCGCTCTCGACGATCGCGTACGAGGCGCTCACCGGCGAGCTGCCGGTGAACGGCGCCGAGACCGACGAGCTGCTCGCGAACCTGTGCGCCGGGCGGATCGTCCCGATCCACCAGCGCGCCCCCGACCTGCCGCCGGGCCTCGGCGCGTTCTTCGAGCGCGCGTTCGCCGAGTCGATCGCCGAGCGCTTCCAGACGGCGGCGGAGCTCACGCGCGCGTTCGAGCTCGCGCTCGGACCCGCCGCCCGAGCACCGCTGGCCGGGGCGGTCGGCGCGGCCGGCGCGGGGGGCGCCGACGCGGCGCTCGCGGCCGACGGCGGCGCGGTCGTGCCGCCGCCCGGCGATCCGGCCGGGGACCTCGCGGCTCAGGCCGAGAGCCTTCGCCGGCGCGCGCGCTCGCGCATGATGCGGATGGGCGGAGCCGCGGCGCTGGCGGTGCTCGCGGGGCTGGGGATCGCGTGGCGGGCGCTGGCGCCCTCGTCGAGCGAGCGAGCGGTCGGTGGCGCGACGACGACGGCGACGGCGACGAACCCCTCGCCCACGCCGCCGGCGACCGCTCCGCCGACGTCGCCGCTTCCGAACGCCACGTTCGCCGAGCCGGCCGTGCCCGTCTCGGCGCTTCCGCGCGCTCCGCCGCGCTCGACGGTGGCGCACGCGTCCGTTCCTGCCGGGCACGGCGCCGCGGCGCCCCAGCCCGCCGCGGCGCCCACGGCGGTCGTGCACGCGCCGCCCGCGGCCCCGCCGGAGCCTGCGCCCGCGCCGCCCCCCGCGCCCGCGCCCGCGCCGACGAAGAAGATCGACAAGAGCGAGGTCCTCTGAGGCCGCCCGCGGGCTCGGCTCGACTATCCGGATCAGGTTGATTACGATCCGCGGTACGGAGCCGTCGTGAGATCGCCCTTGCTCGCTTCCGCGGCGCTTCTCGGCGCGGTGCTGTCGCTCGGCGTGGCGCCCGCGGTGGCGCGCGCCGACCCGGTGGCCGACGCGAAGGATCTGTTCGCGCGCGGCCGCGAGCTGCGCACCCACGGCGACTGCGCCGCGGCGGCGCCCCTGTTCCGCAAGGCGTACACGCTCTACCCGGCGGGGCTCGGCAGCCTGCGGAACATCGCCGAGTGCGAGGAGCAGATCGGGCACTACGCGTCGTCGCGCCGCGCGTGGCTCGACCTGAAGCGCGCGCTGCTCACCGACAGCGATCCGAAGTACGCGGGCTGGTCGCAGGACGCCGAGCAGGCGGCGGCGCGCCTCGAGCCGAAGCTCGCGACCTTGACGGTCGAGGTGACCGCGCGCACGCCCGACGGCAAGGCGGCGCCGCTCCGGGGCGTGGACGTGACGCTCAACGGCGAGACGCTGGCGCCCGCCCTCCTCGGGACGCCGCTCGAGCGCGACCCGGGGCACTACGTCGTGCGCGCCGCGGGGCCGGGCGTGCAGTCGCCGCAGGAGAGCGCGGTGGACCTGACGGCGGGGGTGACCAGGCGGGCGTCGCTGGCGGTGGTGGTGACGCCCGCGGGTGCGGGCGCGGGCGCGGGCGCGACGGGGCCGGCGGACCGGATGCCGGACGCCGACATGCCGCTCCCCGTGTCGCCGCCGCCCGACGAGACGAACGGCTCGTCGAAGCGGACGGCCGCGTGGATCGCGATCGGCGTCGGCGCGGCGAGCCTGGTGGCGATGGGGGTGAGCCTCGGCGTGCGGCAGGCGGCGCTCGACGACGTGGACGCCGCCTGCGGCTCGCACCAGGGCTGCTCGCCCGATCTGCGATCGACCGTGAGCCGCGGGCAGACGGCGAGCACGCTCGTGACGGTGTTCTCGATCGTCGGCGGCGTCGCGCTGACGAGCGGCCTCGTGCTGCTCGCGACGAGCTACGGCCACGGCCAGCAGGCGGCGCTGCTGCTGCAGCCGGCGATGGGCGGGGTGTCGGGGAGGTGGACGTTCTGATGCGCGGGGCGATCCTCCTCTCCGTGACGTTGCTCGCGCTCGGCGGCGTCGCCGGCTGCAGCTTCCCCGACGTGACGTACGCGCCCGAGGACGGGAGCACGCAGGCAGACGTCGAACCGGGTCCCGACGGAGCCGCCGGGGACGGTCGCACGGGCGATGCGGGTGCGGACGGGAGCGACGCGAGCGTCGACGTGGTCGAGGATCGCGTCGCGCTCGACGTGGTCGACGACTACGTGTTCGAGGCTGCCCCCGACGCGAATCCCTGCGACAAGGACGACGACAAGCACCTGGACAAGAGCAATCCGGCCTGCGGCGCCGACGCGGACGACTGCTGCGACACCGACCCGCGGGCGCACCCGGGCGAGACGAGCTTCTGGACGACGCCGGACAAATGCCAGTCGTACGACTACAACTGCGACGGTACGGACGAGGGCGAGTACAACACGAACGTGGCCTGCACCAGCATCGCGGGCATCGGGTGCAGCGGCAACGGCTTCATCGGCAACGACCCGGGCTGTGGCTACTCGGGGCCGTTCGGCTCGTGCATGGGGGGCCTGGCCTCCTGCAATCCGTCCTACGTCAACAACCCCCCCACGCAGGGCTGCCGGTAGGCGCGCCCGCGCACGCGCGAACGACCCCGGGGCCTGCGTGTACCGAGGCCGGTACGCGCGGAGCGGGCCGGGTCCTGCTGCGACCTCGGGAAGTCCAGCGCGTACCTCGCGGAGCTCGGCGTGAACTTGCGGAGGTCGACGCGGGACTTCGCGAGCTTCGAGGTCGACCGGGCCCTCATCGGCGTGGACTTCACGAGGGTCGACGTCGACTTCGCGAGGTCCACCGTGGACTTCGCGAGGTCGGCCGTGCACTTCGCCGGGTCCACCGCCGACTTCGCGAGGTTCGGCTCAGACTTCGCGAGGTCCGGCGTGGACTTCGCGAGGTTCCGGGTCGACCTCCCGAAGTTCCGCGTCGGCCTTCGCGATCCGGCGAGAATCCGTCGCCGGGTGGCGTGCGGCCAAGTGCGCGTCTGCCTTCGCCTTTCGCGAGGAGCGGGCGCGCCGACGAAAAAAAGTGAAGCGACCACCCCAAAACGCCCGATCTCGATCCCTGACCCAGATGAAGGGCGAGCGCGCCGGAGCACGGTGCCCCGCCGGGCGAGCCCTTCGTATCCATCGCGAGGACAGGGTCATGAGTCAGGACAAGAACAACAAGAGGACCCGGAGGGATCGCCTCCGGCAGCTGGTCAACGGGATGCAGCTTCACATGCAGAACGTCACGACGCTCACGATCGCCGGGGTCGTCCACAAGACGGCCGACGTCATCGCTGGGATCCAGAGCGACATCGCCGCCAGCGACAAGTCGCAGGCGATGCACGGCGCGTGGCTCGCGCAGGTCACGCAGGAGAAGGCGAGCCACGAGCAGATCGATCCGCAGGTGCGCGGCATCGAGCAGTACGTTCGCTTGACGTACGAGAACGCGCCGAACGGACAGGGCATCCTGGCCGACTTCGGCATGAGCCCGCGCAAGAAGCGCCCGGTCTCGGCGGCGAAGAAGAGCGCCGCGGCCGACAAGCGCAAGGCGACGCGCGAAGCGCGGCACACCATGGGGGCCGTCCAGAAGAGCGGCATCCACGGGACGCCGGCGCCGAGCGCGGAGCCCGCGCAGCCGGAGGCGCCGCCGGCGGGGGCTCCCGCCGGGCCGAGCACGAAGTAGGGGCTCGGTGAGGAGGCCGTGACGCGGTAGCGTGGAGGCGAGGGGCGGCGGGGCCGTCGGCGTCGTGCGAGCGCGGATGGCGAGCGCACGTGCAGCCGGCCCCGCCGCCCCGCGGGGTGGCGAGGGGCGATGCCGAACGTCGAGCCGAAGGTGCTGGAGAGGGCGTACGCGCGGGCGCTCGGCTACGCGCGCTCGCGGGTCCGCGGGCGCAGCTGGAGCGAGGCGGGGCTCGACGAGGAGCTCGCGCAGGAGGCGATGCTGGCCTCGTTCGATCCCACGCGCTACCCGTGGAAGGGTGACAAGCCGCTCGACCACCACGTCGTGCTGGTCGTGAAGTCGCTGCTGTCGGACCGCGCGCGCGCCGCGAAGGTGCGCGAAGAACCGAAGCGCGCGGCGGCCGCCGACGAGGCGATGAAGCGCCCGGCGCTCCCGGCGGACGCGCTGCTCAAGGCGCGCGACCGGCAGACGAGGCGCGACGCCCGCGAGGAGTGGGTGCTGTCGCAGCTCTCGGGGCTCGCGCGCGACGTGTTTCTGCTTTACCTGAACGACGTCTTCGAGGCGCGCGACCAGGCGGGCGTCCTCGGCAAGAGCATCCACGCCGTCTACGAGGCGCGCCGGCGCGTGGCGGAGGTGCTGAAGAGCGCGCCGGCCGAGCCGGACAGCTCGCCGGAGCTCGCGCCGCCCGGCGACGACGATGCATCGGACGCGACCGGAACCGACGACGAGGCCGAAGCATGAGCCGCCATTTCGAGGACCTCCTCGATCGCATCGAGGAGCAGAACGACGCCGACGAGGCGGAGCGCTTCCTGGCGATGGACGACGCGCAGATCGACGCGGAGCTGGCGGCCGGCGGGCTCGACGCGGCGGCGGTGCGGGCGAAGGGGCGCGAGATCGGCCAGCGTGCGCTGCGGGTGGCCAGGCGCGCGCGGCTGGTGCACGCGGCCAAGGTGGCGGGCGTGGTCGCGGCGGTGGTGGCGATCGTCGCGGCGCTGGCGTTCGTGTGGGCCCGCACCGAGCGGGCGAAGGCGCCGGCGCCCATCCTGCCCGACCGTGGGACGACCGTGCCGCGGCAGCCCACGCCGAGCGAGCTTCGGCTCGAGGCGCTGAGGGCGTGCGATCGAAGCGACTGGAGGCTGTGCGAAGAGAAGCTCGACGACGCGAAGAGGCTCGACCCCGCCGGCGAGACGGACCCTGCGGTCATGGAGCTGCGCGACCGCGTGCAGCGAGGGTTGCACCCGGAGCCGCCGCCGATGCCGCAGGAGAGGCAGCCGGAGAAGCCGATCCAGGACAAGCCGGCGCCGCGTGCTCCCCGCCGCGCGCCGTATCCCGAGACACCGCCGAAGTAGCGTCACTCCCGCCGCGGCCCGTAGACGAGCGCCCACGCGCCGAGATCGACGACGAGCCACGCCACGGACGCCGCGGCCAGGACCGCGGCCGGCGGCCACGCGCGCGCGGTCGCCCAGACGACGCCGGCGAACGCGATGAGCCCGAGGCTGCCGAGGCGCGCGCCGCGCGCGTCGTCGATCGCCTTCTTCCGGCCGTCGTACTCGTTCACCAGGGTGATGCTGGCCGGAAAGATGGAGGGGAACCCGAGAAACAGGCCGCCGACGACGGGCCCCCACGCGTGCGCGGCGATCCCGGCGGCCGCGGTGATGACGCCGCCGAAGACGAAGCGCAGCGCGTGCTCCCACCACTTCGATCGCTTCAGACCGGCGAGCTCGAACCGGGGTCTCATCGCAGCGCTCCGAAGGCGAGGCCGCAGCCCCAGAGCCCGAGGGCGACGCCGAACCAGACGGCCCACGCCGCGAGGGCCGCCACCCAGATGGGGACCGCGCGCACCTTCGCCGCGACGACGGTCGATGCGCAGTACGCGAGGAGCGCGACCGCCCCGATGACCATCGAGCGACCCTCGACAGCGACGTACGGGTCGCCCTGCTCGAAGTACGTCAGAGCCAGCGTCGCGAGCGCCACGGATGGCGCAGCGGCCGACATGCCGGCGAAGCGCTTGGGCTGAAACAGCTCTCCCGCCACAGCGAAGGCGCTGACGATGGCTCCCCCCAGGCAGAAGCGGATGAGCAGCTGCGCGAGCAACCCGGGGAGCCAGAGCGTTCAACGCCCGTGCCATTCCGCGCCCGCGCCCGCGCCCGCGCTCGCGCTCGCGCTGTGTCTGATGCGCTGGGGCGAGCGCGGGCGCAAGAGGCAATTTAGTTTAGTTAGGAGTCCGAACTAATTTACGCCGCGACGCGGACTAGGGTGCCGATGATGCGATTCATGCGGGCGAGGAGCTCCGGCGGCATCTGCTCGACGTAGCCCCAGGCTGCCGCGGTGCGCAGGCAGGCGAGGGTCTCGCGGGCGGACCCGAGCGCGGTGCGATAGCGCTGGGTGCGGACGCCGCCGAAGGAGCCGCTGCCCTCGGCGACGTTGAGCACGACGCTGCTGGCGGCGCGGCGAAGCTGGCGGGACAGATCGAGGTCTCGGCGCTCGATGGCGGCGGCCATCGGCCGCATGGCGACGATGGCATCGAGCATGGTGTCGTGGATTCGAAGCATGGCGGATTCTCCGTGAGTGGCGTTTCGCGCCCCGTGCGCGAGAGCGCACGCGCCCACGCCCTCGCGCGCAGGGAAGGTCAAGGCTGCGAGCGGCCGACAGGCCGCGAAGCACCGCCGCGCTCGTGCGCGGCGGCTGCGGCCTTGACCTGCCCGAGCACGAGGG
>Ga0080006_1182383_pt1 | contig 11156 bp, 7 predicted proteins | sample RS3BMetagenome_FD_69209 | JGI IMG/M metagenome (GOLD analysis project Ga0080006, IMG submission 69209) | Ferric oxide microbial mat and aquatic microbial communities from Rainbow Spring, Yellowstone National Park, USA - RS3B (SPADES... ... | reverse complement strand
CAGCGCCACTTCGGGCTCCGGCTGCGGCGGAACGCTCGCAACCGTCGGTGCGCGCACCGGGAAGACGCGCGCGATCGAGATCGGAGGGCCGGCCGTCGATTCGACCAGCCCGGGCTGTGCCTCGACCGGCAGGAAGGGGTTGTCAACGATCCTGGCGAACTGTTCCCCGCCCGCCTGGGCCTCTTCAAACAGCCTCTTGCGACGGGTTTCCTGAAGCTGTTGCAGGGTTTGCTGACCCGGCTCCGCCAGATCCCCGGCCTTGCTCAAGCCGAGCTTGGTTTCCTTCTCGATGACGACCGTCTTTCGCTTGACCGAACTTTCGACCCGAGGATTCAAGGCCAGCGATCGCGTCACGGTGTCCGAGGCCGTGGCCCCTCGCTCCTTGCCCGACGACGACCGGTGGGTCAACAGCCCGGTCGGCTCCGGCGGAGCCGGCGGGCTCAAGTCCGCACTTTGCCGACCTCCCGACGAGTCGGTGACGGATCGATCCTGACCCGGTTTCTTGTCGAATTTTTCGTACTGAGCCCCGTCTTTGAGCAGCCCCTCGCCGGTCGCCAGTGATGGCATCGCGCCGGGTTTGCCGGGTTGAGTCGATGTCCTTCCGAAAGTGGTGGCATCCGAGGACTGGGAGGACCGGGCGACACCCGGACCGGGTTGCTCCGATTTGACCACCTGATGATTCAGGTACCCGGTCTTTTTGCCCGGAGTCGAGGAATCGCCTCCGAATCCGCCAGCTCCTCCCACTCCGCCACCTCCCCCGGCGAAGCCGCCAGCCGAGGGGACCGCGGAGGGCCGCAGACTGGGACTGGGAGCCGAGGCGGGGGCCTGGGGAGGGAGCGATGGATAGACCCCCGCCACGGGCATGCCGACGCTGGGTGATGATGGCGCGGGCAGGTCCGCCAGGTCTGGGGAAGCTCCGGGAGCCATCTCGGGGCGAGCCGAGCCGGCAAACTCATGGTCAGTCGCGCTGTCCTGCTCGAAGACGAGGCCGGGAGTGTTGGCCCGCGCCAGTTCGGTCCGACGAGTCGAGCGGCGAGCGGACTGAACCGAGGGCATCATCAAACCGACTGCCACTCCCAGGATCGACGCGGCGACGGCCCAGCCCACCCATCGGGGAGGCCGGTGTTTAGAGGTGGGAGCGACGGTCAGTTGATCGTCGATCACGCGGCGAAGCTCGCCATCGAGAACGGGAACCGGGGCTTGTTCTTTTTGAAGCTGATCGGTGAGAAGTCGGACGGTCGCGGCGATCTCGGCGACCTCTCGGATGGCCTCGGGGTCATTGGTGATCAGGGCTTCGACCTCGGAACGCTCAGCCTCGTCGAGTTCGCCGAGGGCGTAAGCCGTCAGTCGGGGATCATCGGGAGCGATGGGCACGGTCGGCCTCCTTTATGTTCAGGCTTGGGCCCTGGCCGAGGGGCCATCGGCGAGTTGTCCGCGAATGGTCTTCAGGCCGATGTGGATCAAGTACCCCACATTGCCGACACTGTGTCCGCTGATCCGGGCGATCTCCTGGTAGGAGAAGCCGTTCTGGAACTTGAGGCGGATCACCTCACGTTGATTCTTTGGCAAGGCGTCGAGAAGCCCGAGCACACGGTCGGTTGACTCCCGGGTCTCGATCACGTCGGGAGGTCCCGGCTCGGGACTGGTCCTGACCAGCACCTGTTCCTCACTGAGCTGCGTCATCCGGCTCTCCTTCCTCAGAACGTCCAGCGCCCGGTTCCGGCAGACCGTGAACAACCACTCGGCCAGTCGGCCGTCGAGTTGCCCGCAGGTCTGGCCGCAGAGGCGCAAAAACGTATCCTGGACCACGTCCCGCGCCGCCTCGGGATCGCCGAGAAGTCGCGAGGCGTACAGGGTGAGCGGCCCCTCGAACCGCTCGACAGCCGAGCGGACCCAGGCGGCATCGACTTCGTTGGGCTGCTTTCCCGTCATGCGGCTGACTCGCCGAAGGGAATCGTGTCGCTTCCAACGAGATCACGGATCAGCCGGGTTTTTCTTGGGTGATCCGGGATGGATTTGTCGGCGGGAGACGAACGAATGGGCCTCGAATCATCCACAAGCCCGTTGCGAGCATTCCGCAGGGTGGGTCGAGCCTCGGGCGAGCCCCACCATGTCTGGCTTGTGGGGCTCGCCCGAGGTTCGACCCACCCTGCGTGTGGGCTTTTCGGCTCAGTTGGCCCGGCCGAGATACTCGCCGGTCTCGGTATTCACGCGGACCTTGACGTTCGAATCGAGATGCTCGGGCACCTGGATGACGTGGCCGGTCGAGAGCGTGGCGGGCTTGGTCCGGCCCGTCGCGGAGTTCCCCCGGACCCCGGGGGCGGTGTCGACGATGTCGAGTTCGACCGTGTCGGGGATCTCGATCCCGATCACTTCCTCGTCGACCATGAGAGCGTCCACGCCCTCCATGTTCTCGGTCATGAACGGCGCGAAATCTTCGAGATCCTCGGCCTTGATCGAGAACTGGTTGAAGTCGCTCAAATCCATGAAGTGGTAGCCATCCGGGTCCTTGTAAAGGAACTGAACGGGCCGACGCTCGAAGCTCGACTCGTTCAGCCCTTCGGTCCCCTTATACGACTTCTCGACCCGGTTCCGGGTCTTGAGGTTCCGGGCCTTCACCTTGTAAAGCGTCGCGGCGCCTCGGGCGGAGGGACTCTGAACCTGGATATGCTCGATCATGTGCGGTGCGCCGTCGATCTCGACGACCATCCGACGCTTGAAATCCTTGGCGGGAACCACGGCGACGAACCTCCGACTGAAGACTCTGGATGAACGAATCCTGATCGCGGCGCGACCTCGACCGGATCAAGGTGCCTGTTTGGGACCGAAGGCCCCCTTGCCGACCGGTGCCTCCACCGGGGCCTTGCGGGTGGGCGGAGTCTCGACAACCGCCCGGGGAGCGGGGGGAAGGTCCTTGTAATCGGCCCCGTAATCGGTGATCTCCTTGTCGACCTCGACCGAAGCGGGGACGATCTTACCCGGCTTGGGTTTATCGCGGTCCTTGTATCGAAGCACGGTCTGGTTCTGTCGAGCGGTCGGCCCCTGGTCCCCCTTGGAGTGCTCGGCACCCCAGAGGTCGATCCACTGCTTCTTGACGTCCGAGGACGGGGCGTTCGACGGCTGCGGACCCGTCGCGGCGAGCAGTCGAAGACTGTCGTAGGCGTCGAAGCTCGACTGCCAGAACAGGACCCCCCGGGTCATGGCGTCGGGGTCGACCTGAAGCAAGGCCCCTGCCCCGCCCGGTGGCTGCGTCCTCGGGAATGCGCAACGCCTCGACGAGATCAGCCAGGGGCGAGTCGGTCCCGTCGGGGCACCTCCCATCGGAGCCAGGAGAATGCTCGACTTGTCGGTCGCGATCGTGCAGCGGTCCAGAATCAGGTCGGCCTCGAAACGAGACCGGGGGACGTCGACCGGCCGGAGCGTGATCGCCGGTCCTCCGCTGATGATCAGACAGTTCTCCAGGTCCACGACGCCTCGACCGACCTCCGCCGAGATCGCCTCGCCGGAGGTCCAGATCAGGCAGTCCTTCAGTCGAGCAGTCGGCCGGTCGGTCTCCTTGACCAGAGGACCCATCCGGGGAATCATCGGCTTGATCTCCCGGGCCTGGAAGGCGATCAGAGGCCCCGAGTCGCCTGAGGAACCAGCCGGCGCGGTCTCCCGGAATCGACAATGCTTGATCGCCAGAATTCCTTCTTCGGAGAGAACCCAGTGCCGGGGACGGTTGGCCCCGTCGGCAGCGAACCCGAGGTGGGCGATCGTCAGGTCGCCGCCCTGAATCTCGAACATGACCCGACCCGCCGAGCCCGGCCGGGGAACAAAGGTCGGCAGGCCTTGCGTATTCTCGCCCAGCAAGGCGATCGAGAGCCCGGCCGCGAACCGGATCGGACTGGTGTAGTGAGTCCCGACTCCCTTGACCGTGACGGTGGCCCGAGGGGTCCCCGGGACCAGTTTTTCGCCGAGATAAAGACCGAGGTCGCCGAACCAGGGGGCCTCGTTGACGTCAAAGGTCAGGTTGAGCGGCCCGGGGGGCGCGGGAGGCTGGTTGGCACCCTTCATCACCGGCCCGGCCGATAGCATCGGCGAACCCTTCTTTGGAGTCGGTCCCGACTTTGATTTGGAAGGCGTGCCGATCGGTTCGGGCGGCGGGACGAGGCCTGACTTCGGGAAGACCGACGAGACCTGGGGAGCCGGTGGAGTCACTCCGCCGGGGCCACCCGACCTCATGACTTGCGGGAGGATCGACGGGATCAAGCTCTCGGAGAGAGCGGGTGTCGGCAGTCGCCCGATCGAGCCCATGGTGAGATCACGAAGTCGAGGGCTGGGCGTCGCGATCTTGACCAGGGTCGGCCGACGGATCGGAACCATGTAGGCCAGCTCTTCGGGTGTGATCGCGTCGGGGTTTGAAGGGGAAAGCCACGGGCTGGTAGCGTCGCGACTCGAGCCATCCGAGCCCGGCCAGGAGGCCCTGACTGCGTCCAGGTCGGCCAGTCGGGTCGAGGCGTCGGTCCCCGACGTCAACCAGGCGGGCCAGCCGATGAACTCGTTGTCCTCGCCCGACCAGTCCAGAACGGAGGAGGGTTCTCCGGTGAACGCGGTCCTGGCGTGGAAGAGGCTGGCCGACTGACCGTTGGTGGCCTCGACTCTCGCGAAGGTGGTCCCGATGGATCGGACCGTCAGCGGATTCGCTCGGTTCGCGAATTCGAGGACATGCCCCCGGGTGACCAGGAAGCTCCGGTAGAAGTGAAACGAGCGAGTGGGCTTCTCGACAGTCTGGGCGTCGAACAAGGGGCTGGTGTCGCCGAGAATCAAGGACCGGCTCAGGACGACCTCGGCCCGGGCCGCGGCGATGTCGACCAGGGTCCCGACCGGGCCTCGAATCAAGGTCCGCTCCAGGACGATCCGGTTTGGCTTCGTCCCTTCCTCGACCCGGAAGATCGAGAATCGAGACGTCCGGGTCGAGTCGTTGGCATTGAGGACCGTGATCGAACAGTCACGGAAGGTCAGGTCGGCTCCCTGGCAGAGAAAGAGCGTCGACTGATGAACGGGAAGGTCGCGGACATCGACGGCGAAGTCGATCCCCTCGAAGACGAGATGATCAACCCTCGAACCCCCGAGGATGAACTTGGCGGCCTGTTCCTTGACAACCTCGTTCTCGGCGAATTCCACCTTGATCATCGGCCGGATTCCCGACCTCGCCCGGATCAGCCGCGACTTCCCCGCGACCTGACAGTCATCTTCAAAGAAGGGTCCGACATCGGCGATCTCGACCAGGTCGTTGGCCTTGCTGAACGCTCCGGCGATGGTCGAGACCTGAGGCTCATCCCCCGACTGAGTCACCCGACGAACCACGGTCTTCGCCTTGGGATCAACGAGGGGAGCCGGCTTGACCGAGGCGCCCGGGGCCAGTCTCGATTCCCATTCGGCCGGGTACGTTGCTTCTTCGACCGGTGCCGCGACCGAGGCCACCACTGGCGGCGGTGGGGTCTCGGCCTTCTTGTCGACTGGATTCTTCTTGGGAGCGATCGGCCCTCTCGGACTCCGAAAGATCGGAACGGGCGAGGAAGTACTCTCGTTCGCGACCTCCTCCGTGCGATCCTTGATCGGCTCGACCGGCGGCTCGGGCTTCATCAAGGACACGATCATCGAGGTGCCAAAGCCAAGGATCGCGATCGAGAGACCGACCAGAACCGCGGCGCCGATCCAGGTCTTCAGTGAGATTTCCGATCCGGCGCTGCGCCGGACCGGTCCGGGTGAGCCGTAGACTTCTTCATCGTCGTCGTCGTCCGTGATCGCCGCGAACGAGGCCGAGGGCGATACTGGTCGATTGGTCGGTCGGGAAGCGGCCGGAGGCGTGGACTTCGATGGCGTCCGGCGGGTTGCGACCGAGTCGTCGGAACCCAGCGCCGCGAGTTCGCTCAGAGTCAGCTCGGCCGGGCCGGAGATCGGCTCGGGCCTGGGGCGTTTGGGAGAATCCGGCTTGCGGGGCCTGAGGCCGGGAGGGGGAAGGGTCGGAGTCGGTTCCTCGTCGTCGTCATCGACGATCTCGGCCATCAGGATCTGATCTTGCGAGGAGGAAGAACGGACATCACGAGTCCGGGCAATCGCCGACTCGGTCGGGGCCAGGCCGATCTCGTCGTCATCGTCGTCGTCATCGTCCACGATGAGAGCATCGAGGGGCATTTCGTGGAGTTCCTGGGTCGAAGGGTCGTCGAGTGAATCCAGGGCCTCGATCAGGTGGTCATAATCGGCGAATCGGCGTTCCGGTTTTTTTTCCATCATCCGACGGATCAGGAGCGAGAGCGACTCGCTGACGTCGGGTCGGTGCTCTCGGGGGTCGGGGATCGGAGCCTTGTAGTGTTTGGCGAGTTTGTCGGAGAGGCTCCCTCCCGGATAGGGCTGCGAGCCGGTCAAGAGATAATAAAAAGTGCAACCGAGCGAGTAAATGTCGCTTCGTTCGCTGGTCTGGCGGCTATCCCGGGCTTGCTCGGGCGCCATGTAGTCGACGGTCCCGACGGTCGTCCCGTCGCGGGTGACTCGCTCGTCTTCATCCTCGAGGAGCAGGGCCAGTCCCAGGTCAATGATCTTGGCGTGGCCATCGGGCGTCATCAGGAGATTGGCCGGCTTGATGTCGCGGTGGATCATCCCCTGCCCCGCGGCATAGCGGAGACCTTCGGCCACTTCGCGGATGAACCGGACCGCCTCGTCCACGCCCAACGGGCCGTTGATCCGGACCCGATCGTGGAGGTCGCGACCCTCGACATATTCGAGGACGAGATAGTGCCTCCCCTGGTCGAAGCCCCGGTCGTAGATCGCCACGATATTGGAATGATCGAGGGCCTCGGCGCTCTTCGCTTCGCGCATGAAGCGCTGGAGCAGAGTCGCGTTCTTGGCCAGGGTCCGGGGCAGGACCTTGACCGCGACGACATTTCCCGACTCCTCATGGATCGCCCGGAACACGTTGCTCATCCCGCCGGAGCCCAGGGCCTGGACCAGCGTGTAGCTCCCCAGCCGGGGAGCGGCCTTGGGTTCGGGGTTGGACTCGGCTTCGGACATGGTCCTTGCTTCCCCGAAGGAACCCTCGCCCTCTCCCGATCTCGGGAAATCCGGACGAGAACAAACGAATCGGAGCGATCCTGGTCGGCCAGGCGCCCGAGGGCCGCGAAGGGACCGCCACGAGACGCTCTGCCACGATTGTCCCAGCCTCCGCCACCGAGGGCAACATCGGAACACCAGAATCTGCGACGAATCATCAGACAATGACTTCCGGACGACGACCGATCCTCCCACAGACGCGTGCGAACCCGCCCGGGTCCCGGCCTGTCCGGGGGTCGGTCGGCCGTTGACAGTGGTGGGCCTTTTTCGCAGAATCGATCCGGGTTGGGTCCAAGATCGCGCCCGTAGCTCAGGTGGATAGAGCGGCGGTTTCCTAAACCGCAGGCCGCAGGTTCGAATCCTGCCGGGCGCATTCGCCTCCCCCCTGCCCCGTCGGATTGATCCTCGAAAATCAAGTCCTCGCCATGATGCGCCTGTAGCTCAGCGGATAGAGCAACGGTTTTCTAAACCGTCGGTCGCAGGTTCGAATCCTGCCGGGCGTACTCGATCGAGTCATGATTGTGACACCCAGTCTCCCCATTTCTTCCTTGACAATCGCGGCGTGCTCGGTTCGGATGGTGGTAGCGAGATCCCTCCTGCTCGCGAATCGGGAGAATGCCCCCGTTCCACGTGGAACGGGTTGGTGTCGCCCTCGACTTCGTTGCCGGGTGGGAAGGGAAGGTGTGATCGATCTCGAGTGAGAGGACCAGCGCTTCCATGCGTGGTGATCCGATGAGTTCCACCGACGAGATGACCATCCTCGGCAGCGGGGCCCATCTGACCGAGCTTCCCACCAGCTGGACCATGATTCGCAAGGCCCACATCCAGGGGCCCGAAGGTCAAGCCGCAATGGGTGAGTTGATCGGCCGGTATCACGACGCGGTACTTCGCTACCTTCGCCTCAAGCTTCGAGATCCCAACCTCGCCGATGAGGTCTTCCAGGAGTTCTGGACCAAGCTCCTCACGCACAAGCTCGCCGGTGCGGACAACAACAAGGGTCGATTTCGCGACTATCTCCGGACGGTCCTCCATCGCTTGATCATCGACCATTTCCGGGGTCGGAAGCTCCAGGCTCTCCCTCCCGGAGATCTCCTCGATCCCAGCGTCCCCGACGAGGATTACGACCGCGTCTGGCGCGAGGCCATCCTCAATCGAGCCATGACCCGGCTCGAAACTTATGAGCTAAACACGCCCAAGAATCGTTACGCGACGGTTCTGGCTCTCCGACGAGATAACCAGGGAAAGTCGATCGAGGAAATCGCCGCCAAGCTGTCCGAGCAAATCAAGACCAAGATCTCGCCGGAGTCGTTCCGCAAAACCTTGCAACGCTCCCGCGCCAAATATTTCGATCTGCTCGTTCAGGAACTCCGCGACACGATTCATCCGGCCACCGACGACGACATCGAGGACGAAATTCAGGCTCTTGGCCTGGGCCATCTCTACCGTCGCCATCTCTCGCAGATCGAAGGCGATTGATCGAAAAATCGCCTTCGACCGCCTGCCTTTCGCGGCTTGTCCGGATGGACCTTCACGTCACATCACGCCTAAATTTCCAGCCATACCCTTGACCGCCGTTTTTGTCGACCCTACATTGGTCATAATGGCCACAGTGGTCTGTCGCGCGGAAAGACCGTCGAGGTCTCGTGTTTCCAGACCTCGACGGACAGGCGTTCGGCTCATGTCACCGGAGTGCTCGGCTTCTCTGAGGAGCGACGATGCTAGTACTCTCGCGGAAGAAGGATGAGTCGATCATTATCAATGATCACATCCGCGTCACGGTGGTCGAAATTCGAGGCGACAAGGTTCGCCTCGGAATCGATGCCCCCAAGGATGTCTCGGTCCATCGCCAGGAAGTTTACGAGGCGATCCAGATTCAACTCAAGGCTCGCGAGGAAGAGGGTTCTTCCCACGTGAATTCTTCGGAAAATGGCATGAGCTGAAACGCTTGGATCGCCCGATCCCATCTGGCTCTCGGGGCTCAATGTGATCGAGCTTTCATGAGCTTGACGAATTCCCGCATCCAGGGGCCATTGTCAGGCCAGCCTCGAACCGTGACCAGGGCACCGTCGACGACCACGTCGCGGTTGACGAATTCCGCGCCAAGAACCCGCATGTCGGGTTCGAGGTCGGGGAAGCAGGTCAACGTCTTTCCCTTGACACCCCCTGCGGCGGCCACCAGCAAGGGCCCATGGCAGTTCGCCGCGATCGGCTTGCCGGTCTCGACGAAGTGCCGGGTGATCGCCACGGCCCTGGGCTTGTTCCGGAGATATTCGGGGGCGCGGCCACCGGGGAGCACCAAAGCGTCGTACGAGGCCGGGGCGACCTCGTCAATGCCAAGGTCGGCTTCGACCCGATAGCCAGGTTTCTCGGTATAGGTGTCGAAGCCTGGCTCGAAGTCATGAACGACGGACAGAAAGACCCGCTTTTGAGGCGCGGCGATGTGGACCTGCCAGCCTTCTTCCTCGAGGCGGTACTTGGCGTAATAAATTTCCTGCGACTCGCCGGCATCGCCGGTCAGGATCAGGATGCGAGCCATGGTTTGCTCCTTCGAGGAGGGCCGATCGGCCAGAAATCACAGGCTAACCAGTCCCGACTCCGCTCGCAAGACTTTTTCGAGGGGTCCTGTCGCGATCCATTTTTCAACGAGACTCGTCCCGCCAGAGTCTTGACCCGGTCGCGATCTTTACCTAAGATGACACTCCGCGAACACGACGGCCCCGTCGTCTAGCCTGGTCTAGGACACATGCCTTTCACGCATGCAACACGGGTTCAAATCCCGTCGGGGTCAATTTTTCTCCCGTCGCCCTCTCAAGCCGGTTTTGCACCGAGCGCCGTGAGATGGGCGACGACCGATCCAGCCAAGATCGGCACGTTGTAGCCACCCTCCAGTACGCTGACGATTCTCCCTTGAGCGTGGGTCTCCGCCACGTTCACGATGGATTTTGTGATCGTCTCAAAATCCTCGACATCGAGCCCGAGGTCGCCGACCGGGTCTTCCGCGTGGGCGTCGAAGCCCGCGCTGATGACCACCAGCTCGGGCTTGATCTTGTCGGCCAGGGCTTCCAGATTCGTCGCGAACGCGCTTCGATAGTTTTCCCGAGTCGTTCCGTAGGGTAGGGGGACGTTCACGATGTGACCGAGCCCCGCGCCGGTGCCGGTCTCGTCACGCGCGCCGCTGCCGGGATAGAACGGGTAGCGATGGATCGAGAGGAAGCCGGTTTTGCCCGAGTCGTGGAGAATCTCCTGGGTGCCGTTTCCGTGATGGACGTCGAAATCGACGACCAGTATCCGGTTCAAGTCGAGACGGGCCAGGGCATCCTTCACCGCCACGGCGACTGTCGCGTACACGCAAAAGCCCATTCCATGCTCGACCCTGGCATGATGTCCTGGCGGCCGGACGATACAGAACGCGCGTCGATCCTTCTCCGCCATGACGTACGAAACCGCCTCGATGGCCGCGCCCGCCGCGAGTCTCGCAGCCCGGTCGGTGTCGTGAGAGACCCACGTGTCAGGATCGAGAGTCCCACCCCCCTGGGCCTCGACGGTCGCGACGTGGTGAATGTACTTCAAGGGGTGGACCCGGCTCAGTTCCTCATCGGTTGCCTCCCTGACGTGACCCTGGGGGCAAGACTTGCTGAGGCCGGTCCGGTCGAGATGCCGCAGGATCGCCAGCAGCCGCTCGGGCTTTTCGGGATGTCCCTTCGGAACATCGTGCTGGCTCATCCGGCGATCGGTAAAGAGACAGACCGGCATCGGTCTTCCTCCGGCTCGGGACAGGACGCGTTCGTTGATGGCCAATTGCAGCCTCGATGATAGCCTCCCGCAACCGTGCGGAGCCAGAACCGCGGCGTCTGTTTCACGTGGAACCGGGCGGAGTGGCTACGACTGGTTTGGAACCGGGCGTCCGCAATGCGAGCCCTTGATTTGACACCGCTCGGCGCGGGTCTCCGACCCCGGGCTCGGCGCGGGTCTCCGACCCCGGGCTCGGCGCGGGTCTCCGACCCCGCCGAAACCGCCGACCGCAAGGTCTTACGAACGAAGCCGATTTGCGCGAACGAACCCAA
>Ga0080006_1112613_pt1 | contig 11162 bp, 16 predicted proteins | sample RS3BMetagenome_FD_69209 | JGI IMG/M metagenome (GOLD analysis project Ga0080006, IMG submission 69209) | Ferric oxide microbial mat and aquatic microbial communities from Rainbow Spring, Yellowstone National Park, USA - RS3B (SPADES... ... | reverse complement strand
TAAGAAAACGATAAGCTAGGAGGTTTCTACGTTTGCATTGGATAATGCAATGGGTTAATTTACGAGCCCTTGCTCGAGTGCGTCGCGAATCATCTTGACACCGGTGACGTAACGAATGCCAGCGGCAGACAGTCGAGGGCGCCACTCCGAAAACACGACCGAGAACCCTAAATCGACTAGTGAACCCCTGCATCCTTTTTGCTGCGTTTGGAATGTCGAGCTGTATATCTATCGAAAATTTTTCGTAAACAATCGCGTGGCAGATACAGCGCGACCAGTTCAGCATTCAGTTTTGTTCGAACATGGGTAATGCGCTCTACGCCCGTCGGAGCGTGCACACCAGCTCTGAGTCATGCTTGGAATCCTGCCAGACACGAGACTGTCCTCTAGAATTTTACACCTGTTGTCGTTGTTCGCCATGTTTGATGGTGGACGCTAACTAGCACCGCTCGGGAGGCGTGTCGCCATTGCGAGCGCACCCGCGTCCTGCAGGGCTTTCCGCGCGCGCTCCGTAAACGCCATCTCAGCAGGATTTGTGTGCGTTCAGCGAGACCTCGGGATTCGCACCGCTTCCGAACGGGTAATCGCAAGGCGCTTCTATTGGTGAGAAATGTCGCGACCTTCGCATGGTGAGGCGCTTTTTTCGGCGAAGAGAACCAGCATCCGGCGTGTATGTACACCGCACCAGTCGGGTGAACACATCAGGCGTTAAAGAAAAGCTTTGGTCATTGTATATTTCCTCAGTATGCTGCATCACAGAGCAGTATCCCTGAGGTCAACGTATGATGACACTTTGTCTACGTGCTTTCACGGAACACGGTCTGATCCGCATGCATTGGCGCATCGCTCGGGATCATCGTTTCGTACTGTACAGAGCCCAGGCGTCTACGAAAATTTAAGCGTGATATCTTCCAGCTCCGCACCTAGAGCTGAATAAGGGCACAAAACAATGCTGCTGCTCGCAAAAGCGATCATGGTGGCTCCCAGGACTGCCCCCTTGCTGCCATGAATACGTCGTCACTGCATTGGTTGACAAATCGGAGTCATCGAGTGCAGCTGCGGCGATCGCCCGGAGCTGAAAGGGAGAATACATCAACAGCATTGCGATGTCCAGCGAAAGCGAATCTCACTCCACCCGGGAATGGAAACAAGTCAGCCCATAACGTGTCAGCACCTGTTATTTATCGAGCTCGGCTGTTTCGTAGACGTCCATGCGCGTGGGGTCTCGTTCTCGATGCGTTCGCGGTGCTCGCCAGGCCGGCGAGTGCGTATGCGCCCCGCTCCCGCCCCTCTGCTGGAAAAGAAGAGCATGCCAACCGCTGTCCATGGCTTTACGACGAAATGCGCCGTGCTATGCGTCGGATGGGGTGCCCGCTCGCTGGGCGCTGCTCATACAATGAGCAGGTCCTGCTTCCCGTAGCCAAACCGGCCCTTATGACGCTCGAATAATTGAACAAATGCGTCTAAAACGCGCTTTTGTAGCGCGAGAATCTGCTCGTCAGACGGCTCGTTGATCGGTCCAGGTACGCGCACTGGTTTACCAATCACAACATGGACAGGAACGCGTGTATCTGGCCACAAGGTAAACCAGCGCCCGCGAAACAGCAGCAGTGGAACACGTGTGCGACGCACGAGCCACAGTCGAAAACGTTGCGCAAACCTAGGCCATGTTACATATAGTTCGTTTTCACCAAACGCATAGACCGGAAGAATATGGGCACCGTGGCGCAGCGCCAGACGCAGGAAACCTTTTCGCTTGCGAAGAACAATGCGCTGACAATATGGCTCGGTTAGAACCTGTTCGTGTTCACCGCCCGTGAAGATAAGCAAGCTGCGTCCGAGTCGCAGTTGCCGCTCTGCAACCGAAGGTGACGCATCCACACAGCCCAACCAGAGCGCAAAGTCGCGTATGAATGGACACCAAAGCAGCGCCGACGCCACAAGGTCGCGCCGTTCCAGCCCCGGCGCTACCTTGCTCAAAAAGTCGCAACCATCCGTAAACGTCGCGTAATGCTGCCAAGCGAGGATTCCGTGCGGATGGGCTGCAAATATGTACTTTTGACTCGAATCTAGGATGCCGCACTCGGCGTGAAGGTGCACGTTCAGAACTCGTTGCACGTACCACTTCCACAGCGGGAGGCGCGCGAACGCCGGCCAGTAGCGCTCACCGTGAAGCGGGCCATCGTCGAAAAAGATAAAAGCATAGGCCAACAGGGCTGCCTTGATGAAGTTCCAGTGACATAAGAAGACGGTTACAATGAAAGATGTCACGGAAAGTAAGCGCGCAACCCGAGTAGGAAATATGTAGGTCCGTAGAGGCATGTGCGCGCACGCATACGCCTCCTCCGACGTACACGCTCAGACACGCTCATATACGCAGGTCATTCCGTATTCTGGGCGCTGTGCAGTGCGCTACCGGGCGCATCAGCATCAGCATCAGCGTCGTCGTCTGCGGCGGCGGCGGCGGGGGGATCGGGAGCTGGGCAAACATCGCCGTCGATGCGTGCTCGCCAGCGCCATCTACCATGCGCGTGTCGGATCGATGATTAGCGTTTGTCACCTGAGCTGTGTTCCACCTCCGGGAGCATGTACGCAAATGGCTTTTCGCGTTGTATAGCAAAAATGTTCGATATTCGTTCATTTTGACGAGACAAAAATCCAACGGAAACGTATGGACATGGTCGTCGGCGATCCTGGAGGCCTGTCATCACCGGCTACCTGAAAGAGAAACGTAAAAACCCTCTTCTCGTTGAACATCGAGCGAATGAAGAGCAGGTTTCGATGAGGAAGAAGAGCGGATATAGGCGAGAGAGAGCGTTTAGCCTGCGGGAAGATGACGAGACTTTAGTGCCACAGAGTGCGCGAGTTCTTGGAATCCTCGCACTGATGCGCCTTACTAGAGGCAATACACGCGTTGAGTTTGTGAATCGAGACTTTCATGCTGCTACCTGTATCAGATGATGTTTGGTGCTGGAGACGAAATCCGAGGCGCTGGGGCGAGCCAACTTCGTGAAATAGTCTCGCAGGGTCGAAGTATCGAAGGAGAAGCTGAAATCCATAGCGGGCGGCCGGTCCAAGAAGGCTGGGAGGCGACTGCAGGTGTGGTATTCATTTACCCTAAATAGTCGTGGGATATTTCCACTCCGCTGACTTGCATGCATGAGGCGGGGCTTTCCTGGTACGCGTCCAGATTTCTGCACCATTCCTCGAGGGTCCACCAGTCATCACCTCCAGGCGTGCATCCAATCGGAGATACTGGTTCGACTGCGCGATCCACTTGATGTCGAGTGCCTGTCGTAAGCGCTCGCTCCGACGCATATAGCGCCCCATCGGACAACGTACAGAAACAGAACAACTCTGCGATACGCTTGTGGATGTTGGCTGCATGCGTGGTTCACCATCGCAATTCAGTGCCGGGCAATGTACGCACTCACGGCGGTTGCCGCGAGCTGGCACTCATCTAGGCGCCCCATACCAGTCCTGCCTTCACATATCGACTGTGGCGGTGACGCATCTCGCGTTGCTGCGAGCGTTCATGGCAAGCACGGTATCCGACACGTCGCTGGGTGGATCTAAGATCGATCCCCAACAGATAGACTGGACTGGACGGGAGTTGCTGAAATGTAGATGCGTCTCGGAAGGAGCGGCGTTTTCTTCGTTCATTGCCGATAAAACGCGTGCACCTAGGGGAATCTTCCCAGATTCAGCTATTTCATACCATAAAAATATGCGCGTCCATGGATCCATGCGTGGATGGCGATAAACTCGCGACTTGTCGCGAGCGCAACATCGACGACCTGAGCGCGGCCTATGACGCATTCAGAACGGGAACAAAGATAGCCGCCATGCAGACCTCCGCTGCATCAGACTCTGCACCACGAGACGCTCTGCAGTGCGAAAGCCGCTGCGTCCTTGCCAGCGAACGCAAACGCAAGCCTAGCCTTTACGACAAATGGGCTGCGAGAGCGCGAGAGAGATATGCCAATATCGCACGCGGACCGCAGAGGGATTCGGGCCCAGATCCAATAATGTTGACCTCCAGCGGAACGCGGATGTGGTGATTGCAAGGACGTGTCTGCCATTGACGAGAACTCCGGGCATGCTCCGTGCCCGGGCGGCAGTTTCTCTTCCCGTTCTGCGAGCAACAGACGATAATCCCATCTCCGGTTGTATGCATCCCAGCGCCCCGGTTACCCGGGTATTCAAGGTCCCTGCTAAGAGTCGGGTGAGCGGCTTTAGGCACGGCGCTTCTGTAATACCGACGATTGATTCTCGTGCCATCACGTGATGCCTTGGAAAAGATGTTCACGGCGGAGGATAGCTCCGGATTCTCCTGCGCTAATGTCGCGAAAACGCAGGTTTGCATATACCAGTTCGCCAACAGGCGAACAGTAGACCCCACGACGCAAGCTAGTCCAAGCCTGTTCGCAGACATTGTGAGCACGTCGCACGTCTGTTTACGAAACTACCAAACTCGCCGACACTGTTCAGAGACTGCTCTCGACTTGTCAATGCCCAATGCTCCACAAGCTCACGCAAATCCCATCAAGATCATCAAAAGACCTTCACGCGCATCGCAATACCATCCGCGGCAACGATGGTGCTCCGAATCATCATCAGAGCGCGTTGTTGCGAAGCAGGTACCAGCATGTCCATGGCTCTCTAGAGCTCAGCACACGTCCCGCACGAGAAGCCGCGTCTCGCGAGGACCAAAGTCGCTTCCAGTACCAGTGCGATGGTGTTGACGGCCATGCAAGGGTCCACCCAAAGGCAGCCCTACCTTGTCGCAACAACGCCGAGGTCGTATCGAGATCGCTATACTGCGCCAAATCTCCACAGCGACCTGCACTCGTGCCTACAGCTTCCGTTTTTCGTTGCCATGCTGATCATGCATCTAGAAACCTCGTCGATTGTTTGCGTTTCGTATTGCTAGGAGCGCGCTTGTCGCGTTTCACGAACCAGTCGCTGGAAGAGTGCAAGTCGGGCCAGTTCTGCGGGCGGCTGTCTCTGCTCTGTTATATATAGATAGAGTAGAGGACTTTCGTGATCGAGAACTTGCTCAAGTTCACTGACATCCTGCTCAGTGAACGTTGCCAGGTGCCTCTGCGTCCACTCGCCAAGAAGGATATCGAGCTCCCGCAGACCGCGCTGGTTCGCTCGATAAAGGCAACGACGCTTACGCGTCTCTAGGGCGTTGGCGTCAGTGGCCGTGCTCACGCCCCGCAACCAACGGCGTTGGGTCAGGGTGCAAGCACCCAGGTAACGTTCAACGGTTTGCGCCCTAAGAGAACACAGCTGTGTCCGCTCTACCAGATTCAAGCGACGCTCAACGAGTCCTCTACGAGAAGCCGCTTTCCCACTGAGTTCCTGCAGCATGCTCACCCAGAAGAGCCTCCACTTCATCGTTGGCCGTAACCATAAAACTCAAGTGTCACGTCAAAGCGCGCTCAGCTTAGGAAGCGTCGTCGGTACCAGGTGTTACTCGGGTCCGGTACGTTACGCACACGCCGACGTTAAGCGTCCAGTTATCACAACAGCTGCCAACACATATGCCTTTGGGGGTTTTCTTCGGCGGTGTGTGGGATCGTCGCTGCGAGTACCCGAAAAGAGCCACCCTGATTGCGCGACTTCGATCGACCGCTGAGACCATGGCTATGCCGTGCGCTGACGTTTACCACATAGATCCCTATTTTCTTAGGTAACAGGTAGGCTTGTGTCCGAGCTTCTTTAATGGACGATACAGAGGCTCGTATTCTTCAGCTTGTGCATAACTTGAAGGAAGTGGACCATCGGGACGCTGCGTTGCTTGAGCTTTCGAAGAAGCGCGAGTCTGTATCGAACCTCGCGCTCATTCTCTGGCACACACCGGGTACTGTTGCCGTGCTTTTACAAGAAATCATCGCTATTTACCCGCTACTTTCTCCACCGGCTCTCACTGGTCACGCTTCCAACCGAGTTTGCAATGCTTTGGCGCTGCTCCAGTGCGTGGCGAGTCATCCGGAGACTCGCGGCCCCTTTTTAGCCGCGCACTTGCCGCTGTACTTGTACCCGTTTCTGAACACCGTCTCGAAGACGCGGCCTTTTGAATATCTGCGTCTTACTTCTCTGGGCGTTATAGGTGCGCTCGCCAAGGTCGACGACCCAGAAGTGACTTCGTTCCTGCTCTCCACGGAGATTATCCCGCTGTGCCTGCGAATCATGGAGACCGGCTCAGAGCTCAGCAAAACAGTTGCTACCTTCATCGTCCAAAAAATACTGTTAGATGATAGTGGGCTGAATTATGTCTGTCAGACGGCGGAGAGATTTTATGCAGTGAGCACGGTACTTGCGAACATGGTCAATAGCCTCATCGAGCAACCATCCGGCCGTCTTTTGAAGCATATTATCCGGTGTTATTTGCGGCTGAGCGATAATCCTCGGGCGAGGGAAGCCTTGCGCCAGTGTCTCCCGCAGAGCCTCCGCGACACTACATTTGCGCAGCTGCTGAACGAGGATCAGAGCACTCGACGATGGCTCGCTTCTCTGATCTACGCACTGGGTGGAGACGCAGCGCTTGTGTAGTTGGTGTTCCACAGCAGGGCCCTCGCGCCCATATGAGGAAGTACCAAGGCCGCTCGCTGGACACCGCAATAATACCGTGTGTGCCGACATGGGCTGTGGCAGTGGAGCAGCGCTGCTTGCGCTCGCAGATGCTACCGTGTTCGATGTCCCAGTCGGTGGTTACGGTGGCTAGGGACGAGCGGTATCTGACGCCCGTCGTGCACTGTCTTGGCAGGGATTCTCATTCTACCGCATGCCGAGAAGCCTCCTACTCTCTGGACAGGGGCTACGAGCCTGTAGCCGGCGAAGGCGACGGGTCGTGTTCTATCAGATGCCGAGAAGCTTTCCCACTACGATTGCATACACCTACGCGCAACCTACCAGAGTGCATATTTAACAGTGATCGTGATGGACCGGACGACGGCAGCCTGGATTCAAATGCCCCAGACGGTCGAGCCGAGAGCGGTCGCGACGCCCTCGAGGCAACACCGGGGTCTCTATGCTTCCGGACAGGGGTCGAGTCAACTGCAGGAAGCCTTCGTGACTTTTGTGTTGGGCATACACGTGAAAGATACGGCTTTTGGTCCGAACGTTGGGGTGTTTACGTTTTCGGCGACGTGTCGAGTCGATCGCTGGAAGCCTCTGAATTGTTGCGCTGTGCGTACATAGCAAGGATGTGGCGTTTCCGTTGGAGATGTTCGTGATTCTCTGCACCAGCCACGGGACCATGCGCATGCTCGTGGCTGTTACCACGCTCGCTTGACGGCGCAAAAAGAGCATTGAACGAGTTGTTTTCAACCGGAACGTGCTTCGAACGCTCGCATGCACCCATAGAGCTTTGTCTGGAGTTTTGCAAAGTTACCGCGGGAGAAACCGTGGACGCTGTTGCGGCCGAGGCATCCCGCGAGACCGAATGCCCCTCGTTCTCAAAATATTGACTTGGCTCACGATAATATAGCTTTTCGACGTACTTGTTCCAGATAAACTCTTGCATGCGACCAATATCGCCCGGTGAAGGACGTTCAAAGTCGGTTGGCAGCTGTGCCTCCCATATCGCTGCTGCGCGTCGGTTACCGATACGCTTCATGTTCTCAAGTTGCTCGGACGTCCAGCGGTCCAGGTTGATCGAACGGACTTGAGAAACGTGGACACCAAGCTTTCGGTGGAAGCCACTGCACTGGATGCAGAGAAAGACGCCCAAGTTTACGGACGCCCAGCGCGGTCCAGGGCAAAAGCACTCTGCGCAGCGTCCGTTTTCCTGCTCTGCAAGAAGTATCCGGAAAACTCGCTCCTGTTCGTCTTCCGAAACAACTTGCTTCGCCATGCCCTGCTCCGGCTACTGCGTTCGTGCGTCGAAGACGACACCGACGCAGCGCGTACCCCGCTCGGTCGTTTGAAGGCTGTAGCGCTAGTGTGGACTGGCGGTGCGCCGCTGTGCCCGCGCAACGCACGGAGCTGATACAGCATCTCGCGCGAGTCCGAGTAGGTGTTTCGCCTGATACAGGATATCTGCCTTCAAAGAGACTATGCCGAGTGCATCTTTGCTCTCTATGAGTAGTGGAGGAACTTCGGTTCCTTGGCAGACGCGTCTGGGTATTTGAGTCTTAGCGTCGGTCTGTGGGTGTGTCTGGAAAGTCGTTGCTTCGTGTATTGCACCTGCGGGTGCCAGGGTTTCCAGAAGCAGTCAAACTCGATATTCGTCAAACGGAGCGTTGGTGTCGAAACTTCAGCTCCATAAAGTAAACTGTCGGAGGCGTTTGTTCTCGACACAGGCTTTGTCGTCTTCGAATCATACCGTTTACACCTGTGACGCCCCGACTACGAGTCTGCTTGGCTCGTTTAGGTAGAGGCACTGACACTGGCTGCTTCGGTGGTTGCACTACCTACGTTCTTCGCGTTTGCTCTCTTGGAAACGTGTATGCGCAGCTGCTGAGCGTTGCACCGTCGAAACACGGATAACTATGCTACGGTGAAGGGCTTGCAGGCAGGTCGCTTAGAGCAACCTGGGATACGGATTGTTGGCAACATTCTCTAAAACTTTGATATCTTCACGAACGCACTCGCGAATTTTTCGAGTGAATAGCCCAGTGAATGATGATCGTATCGATCTCGAGACCGGCAGAGGGCATGTAGTAGGTCGCAATCGCATTGATTGCGCGACATGCGAGCCACGGAACTACGAGCTGAAACTGCGTATCAAATGTCGATTATTCGAGGGATGAATACGCTACGTCCTAGGGTTGGATCCGCAGTTTACATGTCGTTATCGAATGCGGAGGGCCAGGGCGGTGAACGCGCCGTATACCTGACTTCAGGCTACCTGGTTCATTTTCTCGTTTACGCTGCAAAGCGTCCGAATCTGCGGGAAGAATCGATAGCGTTGGGGTTTTCGAACAACATCGAATCCGATGAAACGCCCATCGAAGATACAGCTCAATACCCTGTGTCGTATACCAACTGCTTCTCTTTGGAGGGTTCGGAGCAGGAGTGCATGCCGCGAAACACCACTGGATCATCGAGAAAGCTCGATGCCTCCTACCGCATAGCAGCAATTCTTTGTCAAGCGCCACAGAAGGTGTCACCTGCGAGCGTGATGCAAACGCTTTCTGGAAGCGGCATGGCGTGTGATCCATGGGTGCGGCCGGCGTGCCGGTCCGAATGCTGGACGCTCCGCGATGCGATGCGAACGACCTGAACGTGATGCCTGTTCGGGAGACGGAACACCACGGGGCCTGGCAGCGTCGGTGCTCTCTGGGAATCGCACCACCCCGATGCAACTACAAGTCTTCGCACGCTAATGTTTTCGGAATGGTGTGCTTACGCTCGAGAGCAGACCTATCCTATTGCGCACACTGTAAGCCGACGACTGCTCTCTGGAATGCCGGTTTGGTAGGGCAACTGGAAGCCATAATGCGTCAACGATGAGTACGGCTCTTCAAGCGGTTCCGAAATGATCATTCTAGCAACACGTTGTGATGCAGCGGCCTGCGGCGCGCGCTCCGGGTTTGTATCCCGCGACGGCGAGCAGCATCCGCAGCGCTGCTGTGTGTGCAACGCGCTGCCCAGAGCCGCCACCTCGTCAGTACGGACGCAGAGCCCCTGCCGTGGATGCAAACGCATCAAATAGCATTCAAACCCGTTTCTGCGAACCTCGGCGCGAATGACGCACCAGCGGCACATGCGGCATGTGGCTCGTACCATGCATCGAGTTCGATTTTTACGTCATAGGAGCGCTCAATCTAACCAGGGATCCCGAATGGCTCGAGCTGGAATCCCCACGTATGCGCGTTGATCCGCCTCGAGGCATCGACACGAGCACCGCCAACGGAGAGCGCACACAGCTTCCGACCAACAATGTCCATAAATCTCCTTTTTATCTACCTTCGATATACGCACGGATATGTGGCGTGTCCGGGCCCCCTGCCCAGGCATCATCGAAATTGAACACATCTGACTGGAGAATTCGCCACTTGCCTACAAGCTGTAGCAGATGTGCGGTTGCGTATGCCCTACGTATACGACTGCGATGAACTGCAGGGATACATTTTGTTTCTCGGAAGGGATAAATACGAGAATGACGCACTGCTCGAGTATTCGTTGCCGTTGGATTGGTGGTTCCATGTCGATAAGCACTCTTCTGCACACGTCTACGTTCGACCCAAGAGGCGCCTCTTCGAGTTGAGCGAGACGTCTGGAGGCACGGCCTACGAGCTGAGCGCAGCACCAATTGAACCGCCGACAGAGGTTGTGCGTGCAGCGGCGGCCGTTGCCAAGGAAAACTCTATCGAAGGTGCCAAGCAGAGCTTTGTTCACGTCGTGTATACGCCCGCGTCGAACCTGTTGAAGTCTGGAGACATGGGCCCAGGTCAGGTGGGCTTTCGAGACCCCAAACTTGTGCAGCGAATCCGCGTCGCGCGTTCGGACGCTGTGCGATTGAAGCAGATCAAGAGCTCACGCAAAGAGTGCACAATTGACGAGCTTCGGAAATCACACGAAGACTTTCAACACGAGCAGCAACGCTGGTCAAAGGCAGCGTCTCGGCGACGACAGGCCGAGGAAAGAGCCCATCAGGAACAGGCAGCCCGTGAACGGGATGCGCGAAACTATGCTCATTTGCATAAGCAAGAAGCGATGACGAGCAATAAGGAATTAGCTGAAAACTACGAGGATGAGTTTCTTTGATGCACCAGAATCGTGACAATGCGAGAGATGCTCGGCAGGCGCACATCCCGCGAGAAGCTTTCCCTAGCGTCCGATCAAGGCAAATCCTTTTCCTAAGCTTTATTCTGGTGCATCCGCGAAGCTGGGCATTGCACTCGAAGATACTGAGCCAAAGCCTGTTTACTTGAAAGCGCTTTCTCTGAATGAGGAACGGTCGCACTGCTTGGCAGGATTCGATTCGAGATACGATATTCCGAGCGCCTAATGACAGTGGTTTTTCGGAGCCTTTCGACCATGCGTAAAAATGACATGCGCTCGCGGACATGGTTTCGGGTACCAGCGCTGGCGTACTGGCGTTTTAGTACGCGCCGTGCACGCTGGAAGACGTGAACCAGCATGCTGGTTTTGTTCTTGTCTGGTTTTCTCCCCGGTATTCAATTAAAGTCTAGTGGTCTGTGGAT
>Ga0080006_1151768_pt1 | contig 11166 bp, 10 predicted proteins | sample RS3BMetagenome_FD_69209 | JGI IMG/M metagenome (GOLD analysis project Ga0080006, IMG submission 69209) | Ferric oxide microbial mat and aquatic microbial communities from Rainbow Spring, Yellowstone National Park, USA - RS3B (SPADES... ... | reverse complement strand
AGAGGTGGCAGCAGGATTAATTGGCTATGTCAGAGCTTTAGGATGCATAATTCATGTTTCTGATATATCAGATATTAGAGATCTCAAGGAAACCTGAACCGAAGGCTGAGTCTGGACCCATACCTACCACCGAAGCACATGATAATAGCCATCTTGCCCTCTCTGAAAGCTTTGATATATCTGCAAATATAGAACCTGTCCAGCCGCGAAAGAAGTCCTTATCACTGCGAATAGATCTTCGTAGAAGAATATGTTGGTGCATCTCTTTTATAGTTATATTACCTTTGGCGTCAACAGGCGGTATGTCTTCCCCCGACCCATATTCGTTTACGAAGAAGATCAACCTATGACGAACAAGTCTAATGACATCCTGTAGGTTGAGTGGCATGTAAGCCCCAGTAAAGGGGGTCTTAAAGTTCATTACGATTTTGTCACCCGCAAGTGGCTTAAGGTCTTTCACATCTCTTGTTATGAGTGAGTTGGAATAAATCTTCGTGTTCTGTAGGACGTATTCCCCAGACTCGAGACACTTTACATTTAAGACTTCGAATCTGTTTCCGTTATAGTGTCTGTCAGGCCCTATTCCCGATTGACCAAAAGCGATCATCCCCAACAATAACTGCAAGAATGATCGGATATAGCCACCGAAGATAATAATGTCTACTCCAATTTTCCAGCCAACGGGCAACTCGATCCTTCTTCCAAAGAAGGGAGGGACAATGATGACCGGTTTAGGCGGTTGCGCATGGCCACGTCTAGAGGGCCTAGGCATATAGACTTCGCGGAAAAGACATGGTGCATCACGACAATACGGACAGTTCAAACCTAGGCAGACATCTTCGGAGAGGTGCTGCCCAAGTCCTCCCCTGAATGTTGAACCCAGCCAGTAGGGAAGACTGGCACCTTGAGGAAATTCGAGATTGAAGTTAAGTCTTGTATATTCTAGAATGTTATTTCACCCCTTTTTCACAGACAGGTGACTTGCCTTGGCTTTGCTTATCATCTCATAATCGCTTAGGAAGATCTGGCCCAGTGGTGAAATGCTATAGCTGCGAGGGTGAAAGCCTGATGACTTGACAAAGCCCATCTTTTCAAGCCTTGAAAGCGATCTACTGATGCTTGAAATCCTCCGTCCAATGTTTGTTGCCAGCTGTCGTTGGTTCTGGGATCCTGAAGTTCTGAGTTCTCCGAGGACTCTGGCTTCTGAATTTGTAAGTGAACTAGGCTCAAAGACAGGCATCACGATGTGCTTACCGTTACTTTCAAGGCGTGTCGCAACTTCCTCCACACGACCTCTTAATATCATCGCAGCGAGGAAAGTGATGAGAATGAGGTAGCGCAGCCCCCCTGATAATTCTATAACTATGTTTTCATATCGCGAGAGAGCACCATATACCTTAGCCACAGCCTTTGCGGCATCGCTTTCCTCCAATTTAAGGAACTCGAATGTAAGTTCAAAGCCACGCGAGTTCAGAACAGAGATGTGATTTTCTAATGTCTTCTGGCTTGCGGTTGCTCTGGGTGATGAGGATTCTGGAACGATGAATACAAGGTGCTCTCTTCCCGCTAGCCCCATCTCTGATAGTCTTGTGATGACTGAAGTTACGTCAAAGCCTAAGGTGAAGACTATTGCTTTCACATTTGATCAAACGCTTGTGACCAAAACAACCCTTTATGTCTTACGGCTACAATTGGCTTCGTTGCATCTAAGTTCATTATCACCTTTTCTGATATACCATGCTAGATAGGCATCACCTCCGACTACGAGAAAATACTTATCTGTTGTGTAGAAGCCAGGCAAGCGCCAATCCTCCTTACTGAGCAAGATGTATGCAGGTTGCTTTCTTAAGATCATACTGAGTTTGTCTTCGAGGTCATGATCATTTGCGAGGAGTTGAAATTTTACCAATGGAGCTGGTGTTTCGTCGAATCTTCCTGTTTGAATATTGATTCTTACCCTTGCTTGTTTCTCCCTTATTCCGTAAACCTCTATGAACTCTTCATAAAATCTCATCTTCCATGGAATCCTTATCCCTCTTTCTCTCAAAGATTCCCTTGTAGTCTGTCGAAAGAAGATCTTCGACAACTCGTTTAAGGATAACCAATCAAACTGCGGTGAATCTCTGAAGGTGAAGACAGCCGGGATTGAGTTCAATGAGCTACGACAAGACATCTTCCGAGCCATCGTCAACACTTCGGCTCCAGGAGATTCCTTACAAATACGCAGCAATTCCCGTTCCAAAGGTTTTAATTCAGTGGGTATTTTGAAACTGCCATCTTCAAGTTGCATTGCTGTTTGCCGTATTATCTCTCCTTCATTCAGCCTGCCTCCTCCTGCAGGGCGCTCTATGACCCAGTTCATTAGTATTGCAAGCAATATAGGCACTGCTTGGTAACTTAATGGAAAATTAGCATAGGATGGTAAGTCAGGAAGGCTCTTTTTGATATATGAGATCAATCTATCAGGTGTAATATATGTCCCCTCCGTTACTTGTTCTTTAACCGATGAAAGATACAATTCAGGGATGAAAGCCTTCGCAAGGCAACTATTGTGTCGTGCTCCCCTCCCTAAACGTTGAATGAACGTACTGGAATCGTGAGCTTCGATGATGATCGAGGAAGCATCGAAGTCAACCCCTATTTCAATGGCGCTCGTACCAACCACGATGGATTTGAAATCAGACGGTCCCCTAGGCCTCGAGCTCGGAGGAGCAAGGCCATGTATAGCTGTGACATCATTCGGATATGCTTCTTCAAGGGTTTTTTGAAGCCTGAGACATGTCACAAGGCTGCTGACTATCACCAGGACTTTCACTGCTGGTGCATCGTTTTTACTTGCTTCATAGTATTTGTCTATCATGCCTTTGATATTCGCGATATCATTTGAGCTTAGAATTCCTTCCACTCCTTCGATGTCTAGCTCGATAGGATATCTGACGATGTCCCCTTGCTCTGAAGGCCTAGCTGATATCTTTTGATATTCACTGTGTGTAATGGATTTTATATCTATAGGCGTTGCGCTACTGAAGATGATCTGGTCGAATAGTCCCTTCATATAAGCCAACATGTAGGTTATAGTGGCTAGACTGTATCCATGATAGAGATGGAATTCATCGAATACAAGTAGGTTAGGAGGCTTTGTCTGAAATATCTGATCAATCAGGTCTTCCGTTCTTGCAAACTTAAAGAGGAATAGGTAATACAGGATCTCGGGGTTTGTAAGGATGATTCTCGCCTCTGCTTGATTCCTTCTAAGTTGTTCTATCATGGACCTTCCTTCGGAGCTCTTTGATTCTTTCGAGAGGGCTGCTAGAGTTTCACCATTCAACACGTAAAGGTCTACGTCAGCATTAGGGTTTTCATTTCTCCATCGGGCATCTCCATCGGATTCTACGGTGAGGTTGACCCTCTTGCCTATCTTCTCCGTTATGAGTTTCTGGAGTGAAAAGGCCTGATCCCATATAAGTGCGTTGGTAGGATAGATTATGATTGTGGTCCTGAACCGAGGGCCTATTCCTCTTGCTTCTATCGCCCTGATCAAGTAGGCGAGGGTCTTGCCGCTCGATGTTGGAGCCTCGAGGAGGACTCTCGGATGATTGCAACGCCTCAGTTGTGATTGATAAAGTCTGAGACGGATATCGCCAATAATGTCTTCAGGATCATGTGACACAGGAAGCCTCAAAGGCCCAACATGAATCTTCATGGTTGTGGCACTGTAGGGTATTTGTTAGGGTCGGGCCTTGCTATGTAATACTTTGTCTTTCCGTCACTGCATACGTAGTATGCAGCTCTAAGGCGGGCGTTCACTAGGAGAGGAGGGGTCTGACGTATCAACTCCGCGTTTTCGATGTCTTCAGGTGACAGGCTCGTCAAGTCCGCAGGATTGACAGGATGGCTTGGTTTGAAGCTTCCTTTCAAGGGCCCTTCTACATCCAAGGGGGTAGCAAAGATTCGACAAGGGACTTGTTTCTTCCCAAGTCTGATAATGCCTTGGGGGTTTCCGCCTATGGTAAAGAAATCAAAGCTATCAAGAGGAGGGTACTTTGCTTTCCTCCCTATTTGTGGCAGGTTAGCCCGTCCAGTGTCTGTAAGTTGGGTCAGTGTATTGACACTGTTAAAAGTGACGTAGATCTGAGGCTGGTTCTGCCAAGAAAAGACCTTATCGCTTGCAAGTGGTATTTCAGAGTCGGATGAAAGAGATGCTGGTGTTGCATATATCGATATCTTAGATAAGTCTTGTTGGTAATATGGTTTCGTTCCTGAGGCGTTCCTTTGGATCGCCTGAATATGGCGGTTTAAAGCGTAAATCAGCGCATAATTTCCTATATAATTAGTCATCGTTGTATCTCTAAAGCCTAAAGTTGTAAAGAATAGGTAATCATGAGTTACCAGTCGGCATTTGTATACTGATTGCTTATTTGGCACCGCCGAAGAAGCTTTTTTTGACAAGCTCTTATTCCTTTGTTAATTCCTCTATCTGCTTGCCGAAGTTTAATGAGTCGTTGAACGCTTCGGTGATAAATTCTTTTTCGATTCGAAGTGTCTGGACATAATCCACAAAGTTCTCGAGTTCTTGGGGTGATAGGATTCTGAGGGCTTCTTGGAAGGTCGCCATCTTTCCATATTTCTGCGCTATGTTGTAGGTCGCTTGTATAAAGTCTTTATCTATTCTGGGTTCAGAGAGCTCTAAAACGTATTCAAGCGAAGTCAGAACTTCTTCATCTGCAAATATTAGGCCTGTAATGTAGTTCACCACATCGCCTTTTGTTCTCCCCTCTGCGCCGTAGCTCTTGCAGCGAAGGATGTTCTTGATGACCAATACTAGCTCCTCCCACGTCGGAGAGTTTAGTGAAACGATGCTAGGGAAGTTAACCACAGGTGCCACATTCTCTGTGGAACCTAACGCTTGTTCAGTGAGTTGCGTTGACTCGGTTACCGCATTGAAAGTGATGTTTTCGCTGATGAGGTCGTAAGGTTCGATTGAAAACGCACTACTGTACTCAATGCGGTGCTTTATATTCCATTTATACTTCCAGATAGGGCTCTTTTCGTCGGTCACAACCGCACCAAAGAGTGTGCACCTGGGACAGGCACGGCAAAGTCTATCCTTAATTTCGCATTCTAAGATAGCCTTCTCCGCTGGTGTGAGCACCTTCTCCGCTTTTGATTCGAGCATATATGAACGGTAGTACTCCTTTATCATCGCAGCGAATTCACGTGTCTCCGGAGCCTTTTGTTTGGATGCAAGAAAAGCCACCCTCGCCCTTTGCGCTGGGTTAGATATTGACGCAGGTGTCACTGCAACATTAAGTTCCCTTGTCTCCTCAGTCCGTAGTATTGTGTAGTCGTGGGTCTGGCGGATCAGCATAATCTGAACTGTCTTGGGCGTACGTAAGATTGGGATTGTATCAAGGAGTCTACTCTTAACGTCTTTTACAATACTATCCACGTTCATTGATTTTCACCTCCTGATTTCTTTGCTTCTGACTTCTCGCCTATCTCTCTTATCCTTAGGTAATACACCCCATAGTCTACGCTGTTCAGCATCTTGAGGAAGGCACGTTCGGAACTCCCTTGTTTGAGAGTTATGAGTCGTGATACAGCATCCCTTAAGTTCTCCATTCCTTCCAACGTAAGATGCTTCTTGCTTTGCTGATTGTGAATGTTGGCTATGTATCCTACATATGAGTCTATGTTGTCACCGAATTTCGATGCGGCAATTATTCCGAGGAGTTTTCCCGCGGGTCCCATTATTGCATGCTTGCTGTATGTCCACCTTTCCGGGACGTAGCTGGTGAGATATTTGTAAAGGCTCTCCTTTGCTGCTTCTATTTCTTCTGTTGGCCATACTTCATCGGAGGTCATCTTTTCCATCAGAATCGGCTTACGCATACTTCGCACCCCTCAACATATTTCACTTCACATCACTCCAAGCGTCGAGATAGGAAATAACCTTTTTTGGATATGCCTGTTTCTTATTCATCACACGAACCAATACACGACCTGGTTCCTCATCCAAAAGACGCAGTAGCGTAGCACTCCCATAGTCTGCTTGTTCTCTTGAAAGCTCGTGTGATACCAAGATAAGAGCTGAAAGCTTCTTCAAAGCCCTCTCGATATGCGGAATTGGAATCCATCCTTTTCGGACACCGACTTTCTCTCCAAGAGACTTCAAGACAATATTAGATGGAAAAATGGTATAACCTAGGGTCGCATCCTCTTCCTTTATTAACTCGCCTTCGAGCACTGTCGCAGAGAAGAGCCGTGCCAACATACATCTGAAGAATAACCATTTGATTGCCGCCGAAGACTCAGGTTCATTCTGATCTTTAACTGTGCCAGTGGTAAGAAGCAATATGAAGTTTGGGGAAAGATAAACTGGTTCCAGTCGATTAAGGATCTCATATACCCTTTTTGCGTATCTTTCTTTTAATCGGCATTTCCCTTCGTTAAGGTAAGATGCTACGGCCTTGCCATCGCTCGCGTCTAGCGGCGGGTCTATCATAGAAGACAAATCTTCTTCCAGACCATAATCGTTTGCAATATCTTGAATTGCTTGAGCAAGTTCTTTTTCAGAGAAGAAGGAACTCGATTTCTCTAGTGGTGTAAGGAAGTAAGGAATATCACTTTTTATCACGAATTCTGCCCATCGATTCACTCGCAGAAGAGGAGGGAACCGACCTTGATTGTACATGATTTCATTAGCTATTTTCTGCCAATCTAGTTGCTGGTTTCTAGATATGGCTAAATGCGGGATTATATAGAAAATGGAGAAAGGTTCCTGTCCTCTTGTCATAAATACTGAACGCAGTTTCTCCTCGAAGTCGCATAGCTCGCAGACTCGGATCTTGTTACCTCCTCCTACCCTTGAACCTGCGACCAAATTGTCGTGGTAGATTTCGGAGTTTCCGAAGAGCTGAGCTTGGGCTTCATAGACAGCGACTCCGCCACACAGTTGACAAGTGGATGTCCCATGACCAGTCTTTCCTGCCGTTATGACTGCATTCAGATCCTTCACGGTTCCCAATATGGCTTCGGGGTCTAAAGGATGTGAAATATCGGAGGTAAGAAGACGCGCTATGGTAGCGTATTTGTTAGGTATAGACCTTCGCCAGATGTCTGCAAGTCCAATAGTCGCTTTTTCCAATGCTTCTAAGAACTTTTTCTGCCACTTATCTGGATCAGTATAATACGGACTCGACCAAAGTGTTTGGGCAATGACTATACGTTTCTCAGCTTTGGTTTGGAGTGCTATTTCAGGCCAACCTGCAAAGTGTGTCAGGGGAATTTCAAGTACTTGGGCAAGTGTTTCTTGAATCTCACTGGCTGTCTCTTCTTCGATTTTTTTGCTATCGGAACCAACGCGGTTTGAGGCTTCTACTAGCTCTTTTCGTGCAGCGTAGAGTACAATCAGGAGATTGAAGTCTGCGAGAAAACGGGTCAGAAAGGTGAGTCTTATGGATTCATCTTTCTCACTTAACTGACCTGAAATTTGATTATAGATTCTTCGTTCTGTATCTTTTAGTTCGTCCAGCTTCCTGTAACTGGGCTTCGCGAACCTTTGTCTTGAGATATATTGCCAGAACTCATGAATGATCTCGTTATTGGCGAAAAGGAACTCTGGTGCAGCGATGACTTGAGCTCTTAGATTGCCGTACGCTGCCTTCGCCATTTGTAGAGGACGACTTCTGTTAAGCAAATCCTGCATCTTCTCCACCACTGATTCGATTAGTTTCGTCGAGTCGATTCGTGGCATCTTTGCATCTGCCCTTCCTACGTAGACAGTAGCGTCTGGGAACCATTGGACCGGTCTGAATCCAGCATCAGCGAACTGGCTTTCAAGAGCAGAATGTAAAAACTGAGTGAGGACGCCCCTAACTACGGAGACCTTAGAATAAGTAAGTTGTAGCTTTGATACAATACGCCCCTCGGTGGATACAGAGACCACGTCACTTGCACTAAGCTTTGACATCATCACATCTGCAAGATGAACAACCTCCTTGCATATCAGAGCATCATTGGATGGCGCCTTTTCAAAGCTGCGGGATATAGCCGCGGCGTCTTCTCGACGACCCATCTGACTTACGCTCCAAATAATCTCTTCCCATATGCTACCTAAATCTTGCATGAAGGGTAATTGACTCTCGACATACTTACGCAAAGGCTCTATCACAGGGCGGAGATCCATATCCTGCTGGTGACCAAAGTCAAGAGGTTCAATACCCCTGCGGTAAAGAAAATCCTCTACGGCTTTTTGGTAAGAGTCTTTCTCCTTGCCTGCATCATGAAGGAAACCGGTCAGAAGTGCTTGTATACGTAACTTTTCCGTAGCTTTGATCAACTGTTGTTCATCCAGATAGTCGAGGAGCGAATATGACAATGAGCTCACATTTAGAGAGTGGGCCAAGAGCGACTGGTGTGTTCGCCGATTGAACTTGGCGTATTTCAGGTGCCAATTTCGTTTTTCACCGAAAGTCTTTAAAGCCCGAAACAATTCATCGACATCGGGAAGCAATTCTACACAGCGCTTCGATTGGTTGTTGTAAGTTAAAAATATTTAGATCGAAAAGAGTCAATTTTTGCATTAATATAGCAAAGATTGTGAAGTTTGTTCTTAAACCACTTGCCATCCGCCAGACCGAGTGGTAGCTTAGCATTTATATCAGCTAGCCATCACAACTAAAGATTATTATATATTCTGTAGTAAAGAGGTTCTCATGTTAACCTTGACTATTTATGACATTTCAGATGATAAGAGGCGTGCAACTCTCTCAAAAATACTTCAAGACTACGGTCTACGCCGCATTCAGTACAGTGGCTTCTTGGGCGACCTCAACCCTAATGACAGAGAGATACTTTCAAGAGAGGTTGGAAGGTTCGTTGAAGATGAAACAGACAGTGTGTACATAATTCCTCTTTGCGACAAAGATGCAAAAACTTGTAGAATTGTATCCAAAAACAAAATAAGTATCATAGATAAAGACAAGGTGACAATCATTGGTTGAAGCGAGCATGTATGTATATAGTGAGCCGAACGATCTGTGCTTCACCATCCTCTCTTGGAAGGCGGTGACAGATTGTACTTTTTGAATGATGTTGAGAGGAAAACGTTACTTGGTAGAATTCTCCCTACAGCAAGGAAGGTAGGAGTGTCTGAAGAGTTGAGAGGGTGGAACTGGTCTTCTCCACCTCTGAAACCACTTTACTCAGATGAGGGGATATCGAACTACCTTATAAGCTCCCAGTATTGTCCTACTGCTCGGGATGTCTTTGTTGCAAAGGTGCGAGGCATAAGAGGAGAAGGGAATGTTCATGTCACGACAGGGACCTTGGTTCATAAGGCAGTTTCAACTGTAGTTCTTTCTTACGTAGAGGAAGGGAAGGAACCAGACTTTGAGGAATGGTGGAAAGGAGAAACTTCTAGCTTCGAAAGTTTGAATGATAAACAAAATGCAGCACAAACTACTCAGGCAGAACTTAGAAGATTTATCAAAAGTGTATGGATGCAAACAAATTCTGACTGCCAGGGAGCCCTTCTTGCACGGCGATCAGCCCAACCATATGCCACTGAACATGATGTGCGGGCGTCGGCCCTCCCTTTCCTGGTAGAGCACAAGGTTGACGGTACTCTACTGGGCCTTTCGGGTCTCCTCAGCGTGGACTGTTTTGACTACTTACATGGAATAATATTCGATTTAAAGTACCTAAGACCCACTAGTATCACGGAGCCGTGGCGAAGACTTTACTGCGCAGGTTATGCCATCGCTCTTGAAAGCATCTACGAGATACCTATCGATGTAGGTTGCGTTGTCTACATTTCGATAGTCAATGGTCAGCTCAGAGTTTTAAGGGACATCTTCTTTATCGGAGACGATGTGAGGGGGTGGTGGCTTGAAGAGAGGGACAAGAAGCTTGAAATTATAGCACAGAAAAAAGACCCTGGGCTCCCAAAAAAGTGTTACGATGCTTGCCTTTACCTTAACTATTGTCTGGGTGATCAGAGATAGAAAGGCTCGTAATGGACGGTTACGGTAAGGTTCTCGCCAAGCGCGGAAGCCAGATCGTAGTGCGTGAAAAAGGCAAAATTCTTTACTCGGAACTACCTGAAAATCTCAGGCAGGTAATCATCACCGGTCATGGCTCGATAAGCACCGACGCACTGGCACTCCTCTCTGCTCATGGCGTTGACCTCATCCTCATAGACTGGAAGGGCAACGTCATATCAAGGCTCTCATCCCCAGAGATGCGTACTGTGATAACCAGAAGAGAACAGTACATGGCATATAAAGACAGAAGAAGCGGCTACCTGGCGAAAGCCTTCGTCCTCGCAAAGATGAGGAATCAGAAGGCCTTGCTGGGTACCCTTGCAAAGAATAGGAAAGAGACAGATCCGGAGGCGGTTGAGAGGATTATCCATTTGAAGGATGTGATTGATGAAGAGATCACTCGGCTTGAAATGTTTGAACCACTCGCCATAGAGGAGTCCCGTCCTACAATACTCGGCCTTGAAGGCTCAGCCTCGTCCGCATATTGGGATGCAGTCAAGGAGGTGGTACCAGAGGAGCTTAAATTCGATGAAAGGAGTGGTAGAGGAGCCCTTGACCCATTCAATGCGATACTCAACTATGGATACGGTGTGCTTGAAGGCGAGAGCTGGCGTGCAGTTCACTACGCTGGCTTGGATCCTTATGGAGGTTTCCTTCATGCCGATAGACCAGGCAAACCGAGTATGGTGCTTGACTTGATGGAACAGTTTCGCCAGCAACTGGTAGACAGACCCGTGCTCTCCCTTGCAAGAAGGAAAGTGGTTACTGCCAAGAATTTCGTTGTTGAGGAAGGCTTCTGCCGACTTTCGGATAACGCACGCCATGCCCTTCTGAAGGAGCTGTTAGATAAGATGGAGGAGTATATTACAGTCAGGGATGAAAAGGTGAAATGGTGCGACCTTATACTTGCCAAATCTAGGGAAGTCGCTCAGTACCTAAGAGGTGAAGTGAACAGATATGATGGATTCTACCTCAGATGGTGACTATCTTGACGCCAGCGACCTGACACAATATTATTACTGTAAGAGGAAGGTGTACTTCCTCAAAGTGGCAGGAGTTCAAGCTGCAACAAGGAGAAAGATGGTTCTCGGAAAGGAGGAACAAGCCCGTGAATCTAAGA
>Ga0080006_1136321_pt1 | contig 11168 bp, 10 predicted proteins | sample RS3BMetagenome_FD_69209 | JGI IMG/M metagenome (GOLD analysis project Ga0080006, IMG submission 69209) | Ferric oxide microbial mat and aquatic microbial communities from Rainbow Spring, Yellowstone National Park, USA - RS3B (SPADES... ... | reverse complement strand
GATTGGCCCGCGCAAAGTATTGCAACTATCGAAAGGCGAAAGCGAGCGATTGGCGCGCGAGTTGCTGGCCAAAGTTGGCTTGAAGGATAAAGAAGGCAGTTACCCGGACGAGCTGTCCGGAGGACAGAAGCAGCGTGTGGCGATCGCTCGCGCATTGGCGATGAAACCGGAAGTCATGTTGTTCGACGAACCGACGTCCGCGCTCGACCCTGAGATGGTGGGAGAAGTCCTGCAGGTGATGAAAAACCTTGCCAAAGAAGGTATGACGATGGTGGTCGTGACGCACGAAATGGGCTTCGCGCGAGAAGTCGGGGACCGAGTTATATTTATGGACGATGGCGTCATTGTGGAAGAGGGAGTCCCGAAAGAGATTTTCTCGAACGCCAGAGAAGAGCGCACCAAAGCTTTTTTGGGAAAGATCCTGTAAGAGAGTCTCCGCATTCCAAGTATCATTCTCGGCCCATTTTGAACATGCAAATTTACGCAGTTTTGTTTGTCAACGGAGGGGCTGTCTCATAACCTATGAGGTAGCCCCTTTTTGCACAAAATGTCTGCGCATGTCGAAACAATGGGTGAATGCGTCGAATTTTGCGCTTCCCCGGGCAATAATTCGTCGTCTCGATCTCTGTTATTTCAGCGCGTCGATGATCATGCCAAACAATTTCAAATCGATTTTAAAATCTTCCGGCGGTGTCTTGGGCGCGACGCCATTTGTCACTACATCGTAAAAATGCTCCAATTCAATGGTGTACGGATCTTTGAAGGTGGGACGAACGACGGATTCGGAATAGGCCTCGCCGATCGTTTCACCGACGATGAGCGTAGTTGGAAGATGTCTGATATACGGTGTATTATACTGCACACGGAGTGATTTGTTTTCACCGAACACTTCGATATGAGCGTCAAATCGCCGAATATTGTCCACCCCCGTTTCAAACGTGGCGAAGTAGCCATCGTATTCAAAAATGGCGCTGACGAATCCGCCACCGTTCCACTGCGAAGCGGCTTTCACGCGATGGGGCATTCCGATAATGTCGCGCATGGCGGACAAATCGTGACTGGAAAGTCCACACATCAATCGATACACATTTTTGAGTTCGGGCGGCACGTCCCCAATCGCTTCCGCAACCAGCCTGGCCGCACGTTCTGCCCGATCTCTCCCCGCTCCTTCCGGAAAATCAGAAAATCGATGCACAACGCTCGATTGTTCGATAAACAAATGGTTGTGACCGATAAAGTCACGTATTTTGGCATAGTTGATTTTGCCCAACTGCTTCACTTCATCGACGGCTTGCACGAGCGCCGGCGCGAATCGCCTCATATAGCCAACCATCGCTTGGACGCCAGCTCTGTCTCTCGCTTGAATAATTGCGTCAGCTTCCGCCATCGTCAGGCACATTGGTTTTTCGATCAACACATGCTTTTTGTTGTTCATTGCGGCAATCGCGCAGTCTGCGTGGTATTCGTCACTGTTGAGCACGAACACGGCATCCAAGTCGTTTTGCGCAACGAGCTGATTCGCATCGGTATACAAGTTATTGACACGATACCTTTCCCCGAGCACCTTTAAAAGCTGTGGAGACAGGTCGCACAAAGCCGCAATTTCATAACGATCGTGCAAAGCTTCCAAGATCGGCAAATGCGTAATTTGCGCAACTTCCCCCAAACCAATCAACCCGACTTTAAGTCGCTTCATTTGTCTGTGAACCCCTTTCGTTGTTACCTAGTACTTCCAGCGAAGTATACGTTGATGGCATGACTTCACACCGAAATCGCAGATGTACGCCAACCAACGCGTGGAGTGCTTAGCGTGGCATTCGCTGGCGGTACATTTATAGCAGGATAATTCCCCGTGTGTGGATGGTCGGATACAAACGTCCAGGATGCACTCTTTCGCGATGTCAAAACGATGACTGCCTGTTGAGCTTCACACTCAACAGGCAGAATAAACATTGAGATTATAGTACGTATTATCTCACAGAACACAAATTTGAGGTATAATTAAAAGTGAATATTGTCTTTTTACTTTGATTCAATCCTAACGATGAAAAAGAGGGATGCCAATGAAAGTCCTGAAACTTCGCCCATTCATTCCATCGGGCAGCGACTATTCTCTTGCTCAGAGTTTTTTTGAGGATCTTGGCTTTGAGAAAGTGTATTCGGATAACGGGCTCAGCACCTTCCGGAATGGCGGACAAGAATTCTTTCTACAGAACTTCCATAATCAAGAGTTTCAGAACAATTTTATGGTTGAACTGCGTGTCGAAGACCTCGATGGTTGGTGGAACCATATCCAGAAATCCGAACTTGAAAAGAAATATCCGATCAAAGTAAAGGCGCCAGAGCTTTTTCCCTGGGGAAGCCGCGAGATCCATTTGATTGACCCAGCCGGCGTGTGCTGGCATTTGCCGAAGATGCACAGTGAGTCGATTGAACACGACGCCCCCCCCGGCTACAGCTTCAGCTGGAGGGGTCGCCATATTCGTAAGCTTGTTCTGTCGGTAACGAGTTAGTGCAAAATAAGGTACTCTCGATAGCTCAAAACGTATTGCCCCCGAAACATCCACTCGATATAATAGTTCATTAAAGCTAAACTTAGCCGAAATTTACCGCTATGATCCTGATAGTTACTGTGATAATAAAGCCGACTGCGTCCTGTCCACGCAACGGTCAAACGCACTGAGAAAAAAGGGGACGTTTACCTATGGTTAGCGAAGGATGGGTTATTCGGCTGGACAAAATTCTGGAATCTGGGTTGTTGGGATCAAGCTTTGGCGGGCGTTACCGTTTTGGCGCGTTGCTCCGTGTCCGACAATGTAAGTTTCCCTTGACCTCCGTTACGATAAAGAGATGAACAAGTCCGCAATTCCTCCAGAGAGAATCGAACGCCTACTCCAACAACGTTGTGGTGCTATTTCCGACTTCCATCAACTAACCGAGGGGCTGTCTTCCCAAGCCTTTGGTTTCCGCCATAATGCCGCCGCATATGTAGTTCGGATCAACCGATCGATTATCGGATTCGAAAAAGACGCATACGTAAGCCGCAAATTTGGTAGCACAGGTCTGCCCATCCCGGAAGTACTGGACGTTGACTATATCGATGACAGTCATACCTTCTGCATTTCCCGCCGCGCTCCGGGTGTAAGGTTATATGACCTAAATAACGCGGGTTTGCAGCGAATCGCGGGCCCTACCGCCCGGATCATGAAGGCAATCGCTGTGTGTAATTTGGCCGGAACAACCGGCTTCGGCCGCTTCGATCCCAGCGGAGTCGGCCTGCACACGAGTTGGAGAGATTTCCTGACGAGCATCACCGATCTTCAACGCTTTGATTGGGAGAAGGCAGGTCGAAGCGCGGACATGGAGTTGGTGAGGAAACTGTTCCAGCTCGTCGCAAACCTAAGCGAGTATTGTCCCGAAGAACGCAGACTCATCCATGGCGACTTCGGCTCGTATAACGTTCTCACTAACGGTCGTCACATTACGGCAGTCATCGACTGGGATTTAGCTCTTTTCGGCGACCCTCTTTATGAATGGGCTAATCTATTCTTCTGGGGTGAAGACCGCATGGATCCGGTCATTCAGCAGTTAGGTTCGTTAACGCAATTACTGCGATTTCAAGAGCGGCTCCTTTGCTATCAACTTCGCATCGGCTTACAGGAAATCTACGAAAGCGCGATTGGAGAAAACTCTTCTGATCTGATGTGGCTGACAACACGCTGCATGAGAATTATGGGACAAACCAGTTAACCCTACAAGGAGGTACCATGCAAACAACTATACGATCGTCCTGTTCGATCTTGATCGCACGCTCACAAATCCCAAACAGGGCATTACGCAATCGGTCGCATATGCCTTAGCCAAATATGGAGTCAAGTCATCTCGATGGCAAAAAGTCACTCCCTCGACTGAATCGGGGGGAGTGACTTTTTTCAACAAAAACCGTTATTTCGCTGCTTTTGCCGCTTCGAGAGCTGCTTCATAGTTTGGATGCTGCGTGATTTCCGGGACATATTCCACATACGTGACTTTGTCGTTGGAATCAACGACAAAAATAGCGCGCGTATCGAGTCTCAGTTCCTTAATGTATGTTCCGTACGCCGAACCGAAAGACATCGAAGCGTGATCAGATAACGTCTGCACCTTGTCAATTCCGGCTGCGCCGCACCATCGCTTCAAAGCAAACGGCAAATCCGCGCTCACAGTCAAAATGGCTACGTTGTCGCCCAGACGAGCACCTTCTTCATTAAAACGGCGCGTCTGTGCATCGCACACACCGGTATCTACGGAGGGGACAACACTGATCAGTCGCACTTTTCCTTTTGAACTTGCCGAAGTCACTTGCGATAAATCTGTGGCAAGCACGGTGTAATCCGGCGCCTTATCCCCCACTTTGATAGCAGGGCCGACTAGTGTGACGGGCTTACCTGCAAATGTGACTACGCCTGTGCGTTCTTGAGCCATTATGTAATCTTCCTTCCAATTCGCAATTTGCGCGCATGATGCGCTACATTCATGATAGCACATTCAATGGTTGGATTATAAGCGTGTGTTTGCTGGTCTGCTCGCGATTTCTCGGAAAGTTATATTCTTACTGCATTTTGATCAAAATAGTTTTGACAATGATTCACGTCGTAAAAATATGAATTTCCACCCCTATTTTGTCGTAGAACATGTTGACGTCCAATGGATCGTTCTGCGATACTGAGTATACGTTTCCCAGAAATCGTTTTCCCAAAAAGGAGTGAGTGCATACGGCAAGTATCAAAGATGTTGCGGAAGCAGCCGGAACTTCCCCTGCGACGGTGTCTCGAGTGTTGAACAGTGTTTCTACTGTCGACCCGATCTTGGCAGAACGAGTCCACGCGGCCGTGAAACGACTAAACTACAAACCCAATCAAGCGGGTAGAAATTTACGTATGGGCTTTGACGCTGAATACGGCCCAACTTTTGAATTCCGGCAACAGCGTAATCGGGAAATCAAGCAACGAATTGCGCGGCGTGTAGCCGAATTCTTGCATCCACCGGATATTGTCGTGTTGGATTCCGGATCCACAGTGGCGCAAATTGTACCCTATTTACCAAATGACGTTCTCCTCTATACAAACTCGCTGGCCATCTTGCAGCCTGCGGCAAAGCGAGGCTTGCACATTCATTTGGCTCCGGGTCTGTACGTACCACCTATGGCGGCCGTGTTCGGGTCCGAAACTGAACAATACTTTTCCAATCGCAAACCGACGAAATATATTCTTTCAAGCACGCGCGTAGATGTGCGCACTGGGCTGTACAACGTGAATCGAACGACGGCGATGCTCAAGCAAGTCGTCATGCGGCAAGCTGAAACAAGTATTTTGCTTGTCGATCACGAAAAATTCTGCGACGCTGAATTGACCGGGTATGCACCGCTTTCCGATGTAGATATCCTTGTAACGGATTTCGTTCCGGAGCAGTTCCGGGAAGCCCTCGAGCAATCAGGCGTTACCGTGATCGAAATTATGAGAAATGAAGGCGACAATATATGAGTGACAATTCGCAGCCCAGCTTTATTTTGGCGGACGATTTAACAGGCGCAGCGGACGCGGCAAACTACTTTCGAACAGCTGATCGACAGGTGCGCGTCAGCTTTTTGACAGAAACCCCTTGGGATTTTTCCTTAGGTGCACCCGTTGTGCAAGTATTTGATACCGAGAGCCGCGCCTGTACATCGAGCGAGGCTATCCGTCGGACGATATTGGGTTCGGGCGAACTGTGGCAACAGTTCGGTCATGAGTGTCACGTGTATAAAAAGGTGGACTCTACACTACGCGGTCACATTGGCGCAGAGATCGAGCATTCTTTACTTGGTCTCCACCGGAAGCTCGCGATCCTAGCACCTTCCTTTCCGGACAATGGCCGAATTGTTCGCCAAGGACGTCTACTGGTACACGGGCAACCCGTACATCAAACGGCATTTGCGAAAGACCCGCATCATCCCATACTGACAGATGCCGTCGCAGAAATTGTCCAACAAACTACTTCTCTTCCCGTGCAGATCTTACCGCTGGAAACGATTCGCAACGGTCTGCGCGCCATTTTGCAATTTCTCGATGCGCATGGGATGGAACGCGGCATTTTGGTAGCCGATTCCGAACGTCATGATGATTTAGTGACGCTCGCGGAGACTGTATGGACACTGCCGCACAGTTTACCGTGTGGATCGGCTGGATTCGCCAAGCCACTGGCACGGATTTGGCTAGGTAGTTCCAGTAAAGTCGCACCTATAATACATCGGAAGACGTGTCAACGCGTCCTTATAGCCGTCGGTAGCGCCAATCCGCTTTCTCATGCCCAATTTGCATACGCCAGGGAAAAGCAAACCATGCATGCAGTTGAGCTAAATCCATGGAAGTTAACTCATTCAGACACCAGAAGCGACGAGTTGAACCGAATGATGGGCATTGTATCAAATACTACCGCACAGGTGTTTGGCGTTCGCATTGGGACAGAGCGTGTGGAGCTATCGAAGCAATCGAACTCCAAACCACTCGAGAATGCATTGGCTGAGACATCCCAGGCGTGGATCTCGAAAGCGTGGACGGATTCGTCAGATCCGGTTGGTGTTGTGGCGACAGGCGGAGATACCGCTCTTGCACTGTGCCGGGCGCTGGGAACAAATGTCTTGTGGCCAGAGGGCGAGGTTACACCCGGAATTCCTTGGAGTCGAGTCGAAACGGAAAATGGCACAGTTATACTCGTGTCGAAGGCCGGCGGGTTTGGTGAACCGGAATCGATTCACGATGCGGTTTTGTTCTTAATGAAGAGAGCTTGATAATCATTTCGGGAGATGACGCAACATGCAAAATCCGATTATTGCTTTAACCATGGGTGATCCGGCGGGGATCGGCCCTGAAATCTGTTTGTTGAGTGTAAACAACGAGTCGGTTGCCAAATCGATTCGACCAATTTTGATTGGAGACTTAGCGCGACTGAGAGATGCGTCAACCATTTTGCAACGAAAGGGACGCCTCTCGGAACCAGCCTTGCGGTTCAATCCAATTTCCGACGTCAGTGAAGCCCGCTTTACTCCCGGCATTATCGATGTGCTCGATCTCCACAACGTATCGTCGGATCTCCCTTGGGGCGAACTCAGTAAAGAAGCGGGACAGGCGGCATTTGAGTATGTGGCAAAATCAGTGCAGTTAGCAGTGGCGCGAACAGTAGACGCGATTTGCACTGCCCCCATCAACAAGGAAGCATGGAAATTGGCAGGGGTTCCGTATCCCGGACACACCGAGGCTCTCGCTGAATTGTCCGGATCCAGCCAATCAGCCATGATGTTGGTGAACAAAGGTTTGCGGGTTGTGCACGTGACAACGCACGTCAGCCTAACCCAGGCGATTCAGATGGCGACAACAGAGCGAATTCTTTCACGGATTGAACTGACTGCAAAGTCTTTGGAACAGTTTGGCGTTGTAAATCCACGCATCGCCGTAGCGGGACTGAATCCGCATGCGGGAGAGGGCGGTCTGTTCGGCAGCGAAGACAAAACCCAAATTCTCCAAGCCGTTGAACAAGCACGTGCGCTTGGACTGCAGGTGACGGGTCCGTTGCCGCCGGATTCTGTCTTCGCGCGTGCGGCTTCAGGCGAATTTGACGCTGTGATTGCGCAATATCACGATCAGGGTCACATTGCAATCAAGATGCTCGGGTTTGACACCGGAATTAACGTTACGCTTGGACTGCCCATTCTGAGAACGTCTGTCGACCACGGTACCGCCTTCGATATTGCTGGCAAGGGAATCGCGAGAGAGCGAAGTATGATCGAATCCATTCTCATCGCTATCGGTTTCTTGTCTGGAACGATGAACTCTTAAATATCTTTAAGACATCTTGGAGGCCATTCGATGGGCTTCCCATGCAACAATCCGGAGGGGTTATAGTGATGAAAATAAAAGCAACAATCGAACGCGTTCCTGGCGGTATGATGCTATTGCCCTTATTGATTGGGGCAATTATACGCACCTTGCTTCCACACTTGGATAAAAACGTGGTATTCAAAAGCTCATTTACAGGCGGTTTGTTGACGGGTGCAATGCCTCTGCTGGCCGCTTTCTATATTTGCCTCGGCTCCTCCATTGAATTTAAGTCAGCCGGATACGTGTTAAAAAAGGGTGTATCCTTGTGGGTAGGCAAAATTGCAGTCGCTGCAATTCTCGGTATTTTGATCAAGTCCATCGCACCGGATCAAAACAATTGGTTTCTTGGATTATCTGCGCTTGCTGTCGTAGCAGCGTTTTCGGACACCAATGGCGGATTGTACATGGCGTTGATGGGCCAATTTGCAAAACGGCCCGAGGATATCGCTGCATATTCGATCATGTCGCTTGAATCCGGTCCATTCTTTACAATGTTGATCCTTGGAATTGCCGGTCTTGCAAGTTTCCCGATTGACGCTTTTGTTTATGCACTGCTTCCTCTGATCGTAGGTATGATTTTGGGGAACTTGGACAAAGATATGCGGGAATTTTTGAAAAAGGGACAAGATGTGCTCATTCCGATGTTTGCATTGGCACTCGGTTTTGGCATCAATTTGAAAAACGTGGTTTCGGCAGGAGGAGCCGGTATCATTCTTGGTATCGCCGTGGTCATCATCACAGGTATCGTTCTCATCCTAGTGGATAAGCTGACGGGCGGCAACGGTGTTGCTGGTATCGCAGCAGCATCGACAGCCGGGAACGCGGCAGCTGTGCCGCTTGCCTTGGCAGCTGTATACACGGGTTACAGAGGCATCGCAGCGACCGCAACAGTGCAAGTTGCAGCGGCCGTGATTGTCACATCGATTTTAGTTCCAATTCTGACAGCTTGGTTTGCGAAACGCGCAAACAAGGCGGAAAACGTCACACATCGATAAAAAACTCGAACTCCGTGAGGGTGACAGACTGTTGAGAAAATCTCAACAGTCTGTCACCCTCGTGCTTGTGCTAGATGAAAAAAATGAAGTATGATCAATGAAAACGCGCAGCGTAACTTGGGGGAATTCGTGTTGCCCGTCAATGATTTGAGCGCCGACCACGATCAGCAAACAATGGCTATTTTGAGGGACATCGCGGAATCGTTGAACGAGGCAAACGATGTTTCTGAAGCGATGGCTGTCATTTTACCAAAGCTTAGCGATATATTAGGGTTATCTACGGCATGGGCTTTTCGCTATGATCCAAAGCGGAGCGTCTTTGTCGAAGTCGGCGCGTCAGGACTGCCTCCGGCTCTTGCACAAGGGGACGCTTGCGCGTTGAAAAACGGCTGGTGCGAATGCCAAGATCAGTTTCATCGAGGCGCGTTGCACAAAGCCGTCAACATCGTTCGTTGCAGTCGGATGAACAAGACGACGGGCGACAAGGGCGGCCTTGTATATCATGCCAGCATTCCGCTTCGCAGTAAAGGGCAACCGTTCGGTATTTTGAACGTTGCCGCGTCCGGTCACGCAATTTTTACGGAACAGGCACTCACTCTGCTCGGCGCCATCGGGGCGCAAGTGGCTGTGGCCATGGACCGTGCGGGATTATTCGCCGACGAGAGAAAGCGAACAGCTCAGCTTCGCGCGTTATCCGACGTTTCGAAGCAGCTCATCTCGATGATTGATCCAGCACGGATTATGCAAGAAGCTGTGGAACGGTTCGTCGATATACTCGCTTACCAAGCATGCGGCATAACTGTGCAAACAACGGATCAAGGAACGGATTCGCACAAAGAACTGATCGCGGTTGCCCACGCGCCCACCGCCGTTGCTTCCGACGAGTATCATTATAGCGACGATGTGAGCGACATTCTCCTGCCAGAGTCGGAACGCCTTGTACTTGCAAATGCGCAAAGTTCTTTATGCGTACAGATCCCCCACACCGATTACGAACTTCGCGTCGAAAGCGATAATCGAAATGCTTTTTCTGAGTTGGATGAGGATCTGCTGCTGGTGTTCGCCGGTCACTTTTCCGCAGTGCTGGAAAACGCGAAACTATACCAACAGTCCCTACAAGACGCGAAATGGCTCGAGCGAAGGAAATTGGCGGCGGATTTGCACGATGCCGTAAGCCAACGACTCTTTTCCGCTACGTTGCTCATCAAATCAACCGGGGTACTGTTGGAACGGCAGTCCGAAAGAACGGACTTAACAACGGTCAAATCCATTGTTGAAAGGATCCAAGACTTAATCTCCCAAAGTCAAAATGAGATGCGTTCGCTGATCGAGGCGTTGCGTCCGAGCGATGAACGAGGGCTGGTTTTTTCGATGCGAGAACGACTCGCACCGCTTCAGTTGCAGAGTGCGATGCGTATCCACTTTCACGCGGACACTCACCCGGCCCTACCTGCGTATCAACGGGAAGCCCTGCTTTGCGTCGTAGACGAAGCAACGCACAACGCATTGCGACACGGAAAGGCAAAGAACATATACATCACAGTATCCTTCCTTGAATGTTGTCTCACGGTTACAATTCGGGACGACGGAACCGGTTTTGCTTCAAATCATGTCTCCCTTGGGCTCGGGACGACAACGATGTACGATCGAATGGCGGCCATTGGCGGTAGACTGCACATTCGAAGTCAAATCGGACACGGAACAACGGTAATGGCCGAACTCCTTCTGACAGGTGATGCGAATGAATAACGTCTCGGATTCGAAGGGAAAGATTCGTGTCGCTATTGTCGACGATCACCCCGTCGTTCGTGAAGGATTGCGCGCCTTTTTGCAACTTTCACCCGAAATTGAAATCGTCGGGGAAGCGAACGACGGCCCACAAGCAGTCAGTTTGAACCAATCGCAAGACATCGATGTGCTCTTGATGGACTTACAAATGCCGGGCGCTTATGACGGTGTCGAGGCCATTCGCCTAATCATGGCGGAACGATCGCAAACGCGCATTATTGTGCTCACATCGTTTCAAGATGCTGATCGCATGCTGGATGCACTGGCGGCAGGTGCGATTGGCTATTTGCAAAAAGATGTTCAACCGGATGATTTACTGGGCGCAATCAGGCAGGCGGCGAACGGGAGGAGTGTACTGGAGCCGCAAGCATTCGCCCTGTTGCAACGCCATCCTCTCAAGCGTGATGGTCCAGTCGGTGCAGTAACCCTCGATGAACACAGCCATCCGAAAAGCGATATCAGCTATATCGAACCTCTTACGGGACGCGAG
>Ga0080006_1208837_pt1 | contig 11171 bp, 8 predicted proteins | sample RS3BMetagenome_FD_69209 | JGI IMG/M metagenome (GOLD analysis project Ga0080006, IMG submission 69209) | Ferric oxide microbial mat and aquatic microbial communities from Rainbow Spring, Yellowstone National Park, USA - RS3B (SPADES... ... | reverse complement strand
TCGAGGGGCATCATCGGCGAGCCCTTCGAGCCCAAGTCCAGCCGCGAAGATCAGCGCCAGCCAGGTGGAGGTCGGTCGCATAAGGCACGCATCCTGCGTTTTGAGATCAGGAAATCGAGGATCATCTCCCTCGATTTTCGCCGGAGGCCCATCCTGGTCCTGCGACGCTGTTCGTTACCCTGATTATCGAAAGGACCCTCCCGGAGACTTGGCCCGATACGATGAATTCGAGCTTATCTGCCCGAACAACCCTGCCATCCCCACCCGGATTCGAGTACCCTGGGGATCATCGATGGCAAGGTCGAAGCCTTTGGATGGGCGCTTGAGGAAAAGATCGTGGAAAAACTCCGGAATCGTCGGGTTTTGACGATGGCGAGCCTGGCAGTCGCAAGCTTGGGACTGGCCGGTTGCAACGGGAAGCCCGCCACCACGCCGGCCAAACCGGTCAGCCCGGCCTCGGTCGCGAAGCTGCCCGGCGAAGGCGACCTGATCGGGATCACGCTCAAGCCCGAGGCCGAGACTCGACTGGCCATCAAGACCGGTAAGGTCGAGCGTCGGGCGGTCCCCCGAGCCCTCACGATGGGCGGCGACGTGGTCGTTCCTCCGGGTCGATCTTCGATCGTCTCGGCCCCGCAGACCGGCACGGTCGTCGCGAGCGAAGGGGGATCGGTGGTCGTCCCCGGGCTGCCAGTTAAGAAAGGCCAGGCAATCTTCACCCTCCTGCCGATCCTCTCGGCCGACCGGGCGATCCTCAACCCCGCCGAGCGAGCCCGGTTCGAAGCCGACAAGGCCACGGCCGCCGGCCAGCTCGATATCGCCCGGCCTCGGTTCGAGAACGCCAAGACGATTCTCGATCGGACCGAGAAACTGGCCGCCAGTCGCGACGTCCCCCCCTCCGCCTTGCAGGACGCCCGGAACGCTTACGACTCGGCGAAGGCCACGCTCGACGCCGCTGAGAAGCTCTGGTCGATCTACTCCAAGGCCGTCGGCGACGGCGCCGATGACGCCGGGAAGCTCGCCCCCCTGCCCTTGCGAGCCCCCGCCGATGGTGTCCTGATCAACGTCACCGTCCAGGCAGGCCAGCAGGTCCCGGCGGGGAGCGTCCTTTTCGAGGTCGCCAACCTCGACCCGGTCTACATCAAGGTTCCCGTCTTCGTCGGCGAGGAAGAGTTGATCGCGTCCGACAAGGACGCCGCCGTCGGCGGCCTGGCCGACGCCCCCGGCAAGCCGACCCGAGCTGCCAAGCCGGTGCGGACCACCCCCTCGGCCAACGCCCTGGCCACGACGATCGACCTTTACTACGAGGTCGAAAACCACGACGGCAAGCTTCGACCTGGCCAGCGAGTCGGCGTGACGATGCCGCTCAAAGGAGAGGACGAGTCGCTGGTCGTCCCTTACGCCTCAATCCTCTACGACCACAACGGCGGCGCCTGGGTCTATGAATCGAAGGGCAAGCAATTGTACGCCCGTCGGCGAGTGGTCGTCGACCACATCGTCGGCACCGAGGCGGTCCTCGCTCTCGGTCCCAAGCCAGGCACGAGCGTCGTCACCGATGGCGCGGCCGAGCTGTTCGGCACCGAGTTCGGCGGGAGCAAATAACCGGGCAGAGGAGGATCGACCGATGTTCGGACTCTCGAAAAAAGAGCGCTGGGCCAAGATCCTGGCGCAACCGTTCCCGCCCGAGTGGTCGTGGATCATGGCCCGGAACGTGCCGATCTACTCCCGGCTCTCGGAACTCGACAAGGCCGAACTGCGGAGCCTGATCCAGATCTTCCTGGCCGAGAAGATTTTTGAAGGCTGCGGCGGGCTGGAGATCACCGACGAGATCAAGGTCACGATCGCCGCGCAGGCGTGCCTGCTCCTCCTCCGTCGCGAGACGGATGTTTATCCCAGATTGATCACGATCCTGGTTTATCCCAGCGCCTACGTCTCGAACATGCCCCAGCACGGACCGCACGGGATCGTGACCGAGGGGCCGCAAGGACGGCTGGGCGAGGCCTGGACCTCGGGCGTGGTCGTCCTCTCCTGGGACGATGTCAAGCTCGGCGCCGCTGACGTCCGCGACGGCCACAACGTCGTGTTTCACGAGTTCGCCCACCAGCTCGACCAGGAAGACGGCTCCAGCGACGGCGCACCCCTCCTGCCCCGGCGCAACATGTACTCGGCCTGGGCCAGGGTCCTCGGCGAGGAATATCAGGAACTCCGAAAAGCCGCCGAGACCGGCAAGAAGTCGGTCCTCGACACCTACGGGGCCACCGAGCCCGCCGAGTTCTTCGCCGTCGCCACCGAAGCCTTCTTCGAGAAGCCGCTCCAGCTCAAGAAAAAGCACCCCGAACTTTATGAAGAATTGAAAATCTATTTCAATCAAGATCCCGAACAGGATTTCGGACCCGTCGATTCGACAAGGCCGAAACTTTGATCGAGACGGTTTGTGGTCCGGTCCGTGACGGCCTTGTCGCGAAACAAGATCGGTGAAAGGTCGTCCGGCGCACTCTCTTCCTGTTCCTCCTCGGTCTCTGCAACCGACTCCGAAATGACCTCGGGTTCGGGGAAAAACGAACCTAACGGCCCGATGGGAGAAGCTGGAGAAACTTGAGGGTCATCCAACGCGGCTTTTTCGACGGCACGAAGATCCTTGAGGGCGCGAAAGAGCCCGCGTTCGGCGGCGGCTTCGTAGCGTCGGGCGAGGATGGCGGGTTTCGAGGTGTCGAAGAGGGCTCGCCGGCCAGCTTCGGCGCGGTCTTGCTCGAAGACGTCGAGATCCAGGTTCTCACGGCAGTCGCGAAGCGCCGCGATTTCTTCGTCGATCCCTTCGATCAGGCGATCTCTGGCCCAGGCTCGACGGGCCTCGACGTCGAGCCCCGCGCCGTCCTGATCGTTCAGCATCGAGAAATCGCCCCAGATCGCTCGCGAAAGTTCCTGGATCGCCGAGATCGGAATGTCGTCGAGCTTTCGACCGGTCAGTTGATGGGCCCGCTCGCAATGCTGGGCGGTCCAGAACTGGAACCCGGGGCGGGCGAGATCCGATCGGAGGTCGCCCCAGGCACCGATGAGCGCGTCGATCCCTTCCGGGGTCCGGAGCAATTTTCGAACCGAGAGGGCCGGTTGCCGGGCGAGCTCGGAGAGGAGTCGATCGACCTCGGCCTGACGCTGTTCGTCATGATCGGCCTGAGCGTGGCGGATCTTTTCCGAGAGGTACGCGGCTTCTTGCTCGGCGCAGCGTTCGAGCCGGACCGAGAGGAACGCGAGGCGATGGACCAGAATCTGGCCCATCGGGGTTGCGGGATGAAACTGGGCTTCGAGATCGTTGAATCGCTTCGCCACCTCGGCCGCGTCTTCCTGGGGCAAGACGATCCCGTCGCCCGTCAGGCCGTGTTTGAAGCTATTGGTCCGGGAGATGGCCTTGCCCTCGGGGGTGACAGGTCCTCGGGAGAGCTTTCCATTAGCCTGGCTGGCGAGCTTGCGGGCGGTGCTGGCGATCATGGCGCGGGTCCTCATTGGCGGGTGGAATTATTCCCTTCTTCCTCATATTCATTAAGAATGCGCCTCCGCTATCAGTGTTTTCCTCTGTCCCTTGATGTTTTCCGGTGCCATCCCGGCCTTGATTGGCGGGACTCTGGAAAAAAGGATCAGAAGTGGGCTGATCCGGGCTTCTTGCGACAGGTTCCGCCGAGGCCCTGGTCTCGGCATAATAGGTCGTCGATCCCCCCTTGGAACCGACGATTGGGCCAGATATCGACCGAGGATAATGCATGAACTGGCTGGTCACGACTTCCCTCCGCCTCCGGGTCCTCGTCCTGGCGGCGTCGATCGTCCTGATGATCTACGGCGTCCGGGCGGCGCAGAATGCTCCGCTCGACGTCTTCCCTGAGTTCGCGCCGCCGCTGGTCGAGATCCAGACCGAGGCGCCAGGGCTCTCGACCGAGGAGGTCGAGGCTCTGGTGAGTGTCCCTCTGGAGAACTCGCTCAACGGCACGACCGGATTGAAGACCTTGCGGTCGAAGTCGGTCCTGGGGCTCTCGTCGGTCGTTCTGATCTTCAAGGAAGGGACCGACCTGATGGTCGCCCGGCAACTCGTGGCCGAGCGGCTCTCGATCGCCGCTTCCCGGCTTCCCGCCGTGGTCAAGCCGCCGGTCATTCTCTCGCCTCTGTCGAGCCTGAGCCGGGTGATGAAGATCGGCGTGACGTCGAAGACACTCTCACAGATGGACCTATCCGAGCTGGCCAAGTGGACCATCCGGCCCAAGCTGATGGCCGTGCCGGGCGTGGCCAACGTCGCCATCTGGGGCCAGCGCGACCGCCAGTTCCAGGTCCTCGTCGATCCCGAACGGCTCCGGGCGGTCGGCGTGACCCTGAATCAGGTCAACCTCGCCGTGGGCGACGCGGCGATGGTCGCGGGCGGTGGGTTCGTCGATACCCCCAACCAGCGGATCGCCGTCCGCCACCGCGCGGCGATCGAGACTCCGAGCGACTTGCGAAACACGGTCGTCGCCTTTCGGGGCGGTACGCCGATCCGACTGGGTGAGGTCGCCGACGTTCAAATCGGCTTCCCACCGCCGATCGGTGACGCCGTCATCAGCGTCGGTCAGGTTGATGGCAAGCCCGACGTCCGACCGGGTCTCTTGCTGATCGTCGAGAAGCAGCCGCAAGGCAACTCGCTCGACGTGACCTTGCTGGTCGAGAAAGCGCTGGCCACTCTCGACCTGAAGAACAAAGGGGTTGATATCGACCCGACGATCTTCCGACCCGCCACGTTCATTCAGCGGTCGATCGATAATCTGGGCCACTCGATGCTGATCGGCTGCGGGCTAGTGATCGTGATCCTTGTTGGATTCCTTTATGACTGGCGAACGGCCCTGATCAGCCTCACGGCCATCCCGCTCTCGCTGGTGGCCGCCGGGGGGGTGCTTCGCCAGATGGGGACGACCATCAACACGATGGTCCTGGCCGGTCTGGTGATCGCGATGGGCGAGGTGGTCGACGACGCGATCATCGACGTCGAGAACATCGTCCGAAGATTGAGGCAGAATCGCCTCGAAGGGAATCCGAAATCGGCGTTCGAGGTGGTGCTCTCGGCGAGCCTGGAAGTCCGGAGCGCCGTGGTCTACGCCACCCTGATCGTGATCCTCGTCTTCATCCCCGTGCTGTTCCTGGACGGGCTGCCCGGCACCTTCTTCCGGCCGCTGGCGATGTCGTACATCCTGGCGATCCTGGCGTCGTTGCTGGTGGCTCTCACCGTCACGCCGGCTCTTTCCTTGATGCTCTTGCCGGGGTCGGTCGACCGCCATCGAGCGTCGCCCCTGGTCCGAGGTCTCCAGGCGATCTATCGAGCGATCTTGCCGAAGCTGGTGCATCGCCCAGGGTTCGCGGTCCTGGTGCTGGTGGTTGCCTTCGCCGCGAGCGGAGTGGCCATCAGCGGCCTCGGTCAGCAACTCTTGCCCAACTTCAAGGAGACCGACTTCCTGATGCACTTCGTCGAGAAGCCGGGGACCTCGCTCGCCGCGATGACCCGGATCACCGAGGACGCCAGCAAGGAGCTGATGGGCATCCCCGGCGTGAACAACTTCGGCTCGCACATCGGCCGGGCCGAGGTTGCCGACGAGGTCGTGGGTCCGAACTTCACCGAGTTGTGGATCAGCATCGACGAGAAGGCTCCGTACAAGGAGACCGTCGCCAAGGTCGAGGACGCCATCAACGGTTATCCGGGCCTGACCCGCGACGTTCTGACCTATCTTCGAGAGCGGATCAAGGAGGTTCTCACCGGCGCCGGGGCGACGATCGTGGTCCGGCTCTATGGCCCCGATATCGAAGTGCTCCGGTCCAAGGCGCAGGAGGTCTACGACGCCGCGCATGATGTCGAAGGAGTGGCGAATCTCAAGGTCGAGCAACAGGTGCTCGTCCCGCAACTCGATGTCCGGCTCCGGCCCGACGCGGCAGCCCGGCTCGGCCTGACTCCGGGGGATATCCGACGGGCGGCAACCACGCTGGTCAAGGGGTCGAAAGTCGGCGAGCTTTACGACCAGCAGAAGATTTTCGACGTCTTCGTCTGGGGTGTCGAGAAGGTCCGCGACGACCCCAACGCCCTCCGCGACCTGCCGATCGAAACCCCCGCCGGCGCCCACGTCCGGCTCGGTGACGTGGCCGATGTCGCCATGGTCCCCGCGCCGAACATCATTACCCACGAAAACGCGATGCGAAAGATCGATATCACCTGCAACGTCACCGATGGCGCGGACCTCGGCCAGGTTGCCCGGTCGATCGAGGCGAAGGTCAAGGGGGTCAAGCTCGGCCTGGAATACTTCCCCGAGTTCCTGGGCGAATACGCGACCCGACAGGAATCGCAGAGGCGGCTGATCGGCCTGGGCCTGATGGCGCTTCTGGGCGTCTTGCTCGTGATCCACTCCGACTTCAAGACGGTCCGGCTGACCACACTGGTCTTCCTCACCTTGCCGTTCGCGCTGATCGGCGCGGTCTTTGGTGCGGTCCTCGGAGGCGGCGTGCTGTCGCTGGGAAGCCTGGTCGGCTTTGTCACCGTCATCGGGATCGCCGGTCGGAACGGAATCATGCTGGTCAGTCACTACCGCCATCTGGAAGAGGAAGAAGGCGAGCCGTTCGGCCCCGAGCTGGTGATTCGAGGCTCGATCGAACGACTGGCACCCATTCTCATGACCGCACTCGCCACCGGCCTGGCCCTGGTCCCGCTGGCTTACGGCGGCGATCTTCCCGGTCAGGAAATCGAGCACCCGATGGCGATCGTGATCCTCGGCGGTCTGGTCACGTCGACCATCTTCAACCTGCTCCTGATGCCCGCGCTTTACCTGGCCTTCGGGCAGAGCCGACGGGCCAGAACGTCCGAGCCGGTCCCGGCGACTGTTTGACGACGTCCGCTCATCGCGGACGGGATTCCTCGGGCAGAGGGGTCTCGGGAGTTCTCATCAGAGCTTCGAGACCCCCGCCCGGCTCGAACGGGCGCCACGAAGGGGGCGGCGTATTCCCTGAATCCGCCGAGGAGACCCAGGCGAATCCCGTTGAAGAACGAACCGGCTCGGCGGGTTCCTCGATCCTGGTCAAGGTTTCGGGCGACTCGATCGGGTCAAGGTCCCGCAAGACCGCAATCAAGGACCGGCAATCGGGCCAGCGGTCGTCGGCCTTCTTGGCCAGGGCCCGGGCGATGATCGGAACCTCCGCCTCGGGCAAGCCCGACAGGTCGGGAACACCGTAAAGGTGGCCGGCGGTCATCGAGGCGGCGTCTCCTTCGAAGGGCAAACGGCCTCGACGGACCTGGCAATAAGAGACCGCCAGGCCATAGTGATCCGACTCGCGAGCGGCCCGACCCTCGAAGAACTCGGGCGGGGCATAGGGAAAGGAGCAGGTTCCCGAGGGCTCCGACCGCTCACCATCGATCGCTCGGGCCATGCCCAGGTCGGCGACCTTCGCCCGATCCCCGAAAATCAGAATGTTGGGCGGCTTGATGTCGCGATGCTGGACACCCAGACCCGGCCGACCCGCCAGGGTGTGGCTGGGCTGGTTGAGCCAGTCCAGAGCCTCCGCGGCGTCGCCCAGATACCCGAGCAACTCCGACCGAGGGATTCCGCCCAGCCCTTCGTCCGCCGAGCGGATGTAGCGATCCCAGAGCGAGCCGTCGGCCAGTTCCATGCCGACCACCAACCGCCCGCCGATCTGCCAGGCCGCGAAGTTCGCGAGCAAATGAGGGTGGCGAATATGACGGGTTAACTCCAGCGCCCGGAATTCTCCGGACTGGGCTCGACCTGTCCCGTGCACAAACTTGAGAGCGACGCGGAGACCGATGGTCGTCTCGGCCTCCCAGACCTCGCCAAACCCGCCACGGCCTCGGCGACGAACCAGAACATAGCCAGGAATCGGCTCGAATCCCGGCATGAGGGGGGCAGTTCGATCGGCCAGCTTGGATTCCCTCATGCGAGCACCCCGAGAGCAACAAGCTGCCGCAATCGTCGCGAAGTTTGTTGCCTCAACCGTCAGGGCACCTTCACGAAGAAAGTTGCCTGTCCATCGGCCACTCACTCTTCTCTCTTCAGGATCCGAAGCGGTCCAGTCGGTCGACCGAGCAAAACGAGCGGAGACGAACCGGTTTCCCAAACTCGATCCAGCCCACTTACTGACGCAAAGATGGGGCCGAAGTTAACCGGGCATCCGGATCGACCGGCCGGCTTGTCTCGGTTTTGTGTGTCTGATTCACGATCGACTGACCGGGCCAGGGGAACGGCCTCATCTGGCCTCGGGGCGCGGTCTTGAAGTCGGTTCCCAGGGTCGTCGGCGTGATCTGATCCCGTTCCCGAGCACATCCCGAAAACAGGCAAACCATCAAAACGGCAATCCGATATTTCAGGTGATCGGTTTTTGAGCCCATCCGTGAATTCTCCCGGTCGCGGACCCGCCATGAACTCCGTTGCTCTTGACGGATATCGTCATCGCCGAGGAGCCATCATGAACACGACGCTCGATGAGCGGACTGGAACTCGTCACGATCGCAGTCTTTTCCGTTGTTTTTGTTCGAGTCGGATCCGTCGAGCGAGCCGGAACCAGTGGCTTGCCTGCGAGGAAGCGAGGCCGGCGATCGAGGCGGCGGCGAGCAAGAACATCAGGGCGGTCGGGCCGGCGGTCGCGAAAAAGAGGTTGGCTTCGACCCGGTGACGCTCGTCGAGGAAGCCGTAAAGATACCGGGCGCAGATCAAGAGCCAGGTCACGCAGCCGAAGATTCCGGCCCACCGGCCCCAGCCTCGCCCGGTCAGGATGGCCCAGGCGACCGCCAGGAGCAAGAGCGAGACCCCGGTGCCCGTGCCCACGATCGAAGGAAGCGGCCCGTCGTATCCGATAATCTTGCGGGCCTCGGCGGGGATGGCCAGCAAGACCGAGGTCCAGAAGAGGGAGAAGACTGCGATCATCGCGAATTCGAAACTGATGCCGATCATCGACTTGGGTCGTTCCGCGTCGATCTCCCGCTCATCGTGCCGGAACCGATACGAAGGAGCCGTCACCGGCTTGCCGTCGAGGACGTTCTGGAGATCCTCGGCAAAGGCTTCGGCCGACTGGTAGCGATCGTCGGGGTCCTTGGCCGAAGCCTTGTGGACCACGGCCATCAAGGCCGGAGAGACCGCCTTGTTCAGGGTGGCGACCGGCGGCAGGGCCTTGGTCACGACATGGCGGAGAACCCCCTCGCGCGTCGGAGCGTCGACCGCCCGGCCCAGCGTCAACAACTCGAAGAGAACCAGACCCAGCGAATAGATATCGGTCCGATGATCGACCTCAAGCCGACCCGTGACCTGCTCGGGACTCATGTAAGTCGGCGTCCCGACAATCTGCCCGGTGCTGGTGATCGTCACATCCTCGAAAAACCGGGCGACGCCGAAGTCGATCAGGCGGACTTTTCCCGACCGGTCGAGCAGGAGGTTTTCCGGCTTCACGTCGCGATGGATCACCCCGCGCTCATGAGCGTGGGCCAGGGCCATCGCGGCGTCGCGGACCAGCTCGACACAACGGCGGATGTGGTCGGTCGAGGTCGTCTTGTAGGTGGGAGCCGGCGGGGGAAGCTGAGATCCCTGCGGCACCGGCGAGGGCATCGTGACCGTCGGGGCGTCGTATCGGACAACCGGCGGGAGATCCTCGGCCGAAGCCAGACTATCCAGGGCGGCTTCGATCGTGAGCTTGGGGTCGCGGTCGAGGGCGTCGATCACTCGACGGAGCGAGGCTCCATCGACGTATTCGAGCGCCATGTAGCAGAGCGACTCGTCCTGACCGATATAATGAACGCCGGCGATGTGCGGATGGTCCAGTCGGGCGACCGCCTGAGCTTCACGACGGAACCGGGCAATGTCTTCGGGACGATTGAGAGCGTCACCCAGAACTTTGAGCGCAACGACTCGGTCCAGCGAGATCTGGCGAGCCTGGTAAACCACGCCCATCCCGCCCGAGCCCAGCCGACGCTCGATGACGAAGTCGCCGAGAGTCACCTCCGGCTCGAGTGTTCCCGGGCGTCGACGAGGCTCGGGCGATGCGTCAAGCATCGATCCGTTTTCGTTCATCGATCGGCACTCGCAACGTCTCGAACTCCAGCCCACTGCCGGTGTCCCGATCCGACCATCATATCCGTATTATACGGCTTCGCAAGCAGCCCAGACCACGGCCCGGGAGTTGCACCCCTGGCCAGACTGTCCTATCGGCCCCTTTCACGCGAGGTTGCCATGCATTTTCAATTGCGAACCGACAATCATATCAAAAATAGTGAAGAATTGACGGACCGGGTCCGCGACGAGGTCGAGGCGGCCGTTGCTCACCACCATGCCGAGCAGATTCGCCGGGTCGAGATTTACGTTCAGGACGTCAACGCGGGCAAAGGGGGCGCGAACGACATTCGCTGCTCGATCGAGATCAGCCTGTCCGGCCACCAGCCGGTCGCGGCGCACGACTCCGCCCACTTCCTGGAGGAAGCCGTCACCGGAGCGATCGAGAAGGCTGCCAGGGTGCTCGACCACACCTTCGGGAAGCTCGAAGATCGAGGGGGTCGAATCTCGATGTCCGGCGAAGAGACCTGATGGAACCCGATCAATGGTCGAGGGCGGCCGGGCTGGCGGGCAGATTTTGATAGAGTCGCGCGAGATCGACCAGAAGCGGGTCGAGCTGGGGATAGGAATCGGCCTCGGCCATCTGGCTTTTTTGGTCCCGGGGGGGGGGTGGGCGGTGGGGGGGGCGGTCGTCGGTGCCGATGTCGTCGGCGACAATGGCATAGAAGTGGTGCACTTCCTTAACGCAGAATTCGTCTCGAGTTTCACTTGTGGGGGAACTCAAGCCTTTGCCTGGACTTGTGGTAAGTCGTTACCTTACCTCCCTTGCAGGCTCCCTTGCAGGGTTTTTCTGTCCCTGGATTCCATCAAATGTTCAGCAATAGGCTAATGAAGATTGATCAGCCATGGATGGAACAGCCATTGGGCCTGAGGATTCGTGCGACCTGCCTTGTGACGAACCAAAGATCCTCAAGCAGACTTTGTCCAACTCCACCTGGGCGCCGTTGGGCCCGCCAGTGCAGTATTGCCTCGCCCAGCCGACCCAGAAACAGTGTAGTCTGCGGTTCAGCATGAACATTGCGATCCTGGTCGTGGTTTTGAACTTCGTCAAGCTGGTCACGAGGGTCTTGC
>Ga0080006_1268156_pt1 | contig 11174 bp, 8 predicted proteins | sample RS3BMetagenome_FD_69209 | JGI IMG/M metagenome (GOLD analysis project Ga0080006, IMG submission 69209) | Ferric oxide microbial mat and aquatic microbial communities from Rainbow Spring, Yellowstone National Park, USA - RS3B (SPADES... ... | reverse complement strand
CGGCCGGGCGTCACCGGTCGGCGAGAGCGCGGGGGTCTTGCTGAAGCACATATACATGAAGATGTCGTTGAAGGTGTCAAGGCCGCCCGTCAAGGCGACATCGCACCGGCCGCTGCTCAGTTCCATCATCGCCAGGTGGACCGCTCCGAGCGAGCTGGCGCAGGCGGCGTCGACCACGCAGTTCGTCCCGCCGAGGTCGAGCCGGTTGGCGATCCGACCGGCCGCGACGTTGCCGAGCAGGCCGGGGAAGGAGTTTTCCTGCCAGCCGACATAAGAGTCGGCGATCCGCTGGACGACCTCGGAGGCGACCGGCTCGGCCACTCCGGCTTCCTTCAGGGCCCGCCGCCAGATCGGATGGCCGAGCCGGGCGCCCAGGGGGATGACCAGCTCCAGGGTTCCGGTCACACCCAGCAGGACGCTGACCCGCTCGCGGTCGATCGCCTTGCCGTTCGAGCCGTAACCGGCGTCATCGAGGGCCGCTTTTGCAACCATCAGGCCGAGAAGCTGGGTGGTATCGGTGGCGTCGAGGTTGGTCGGGGCGATCCCGAAGTCGAGGCTCGGGAAGTCGACCGGGTCGAGAAAGCCGCCTTTGCGGGCATAGGTCCGGTCGGGGGCCTTGGGGTCGGGGTCGTGGTAGTCGTCGGGGTTCCAGTGGGTGGCGGGGATCTCGCGGATCGCGTCGATGCCGTCGCGGATGTTGGCCCAGTAGCGTCCGAGGTTCTCGGCCCTGGGGAACAGGCAACCCATCCCGATGATTGCCACGGGGACGGAGGGGCTTGACTCTTCGGGATTCAAAGGTCGGTTCCTCGGAAGGTGCGACATCGACGGAGACAGAATCCGAATCCGGGACCAAGGCGAGGCGAAGGGGGGCCGGTGATGCGTTGGTTCAGTCTGATAGGACAGTTCGTCGATCAATTTCCGCCAGGGAAATCGGCGTCAGGCTCGGAATACCGCTCGGGATCGGCACTCCCTGCGCGGCGAGAGTCCGTGAGCGGATCAAGACGCAGGCATGATAGAGGATGTTTTTGGCCACGGTCGCCACCCGACGTTCCTCGGGTCGTTCCAGGAACGACCCCTTGACCCACTCGTTGAACGCCGCCATCGCCGGGCCGCACCAGACCTGATAATCGACCGCCCGCGAGACCTCGCCCGCGTTCGCCCAGTGCGACGACTGGCCGAGATACCACCGGAAGACCAGGGCCATCAAGTGCTTGGGCTCACGCTCGGCCCGGTCGACCTGCGACGGGTCACGCTCCAGAAAATAGGTCCGGGTCTGGTCCCAGATCGTTTCCAGAGGGGCCTTGAAGATCGTCTTTTCGAGCATCGCGCGGTCGCTCGGGGAAATCGCGGCGATCGAGTCGTGGGCGCGATAAAGCTCGTGGAGCTTGGCGGCCCTCATGGCGAACATGGTCCCTCGCTTGAGGACCTGGACCTTGACGCCCATCTCGAACATGTCGGCCGCCGGGGCCATCGCGATATCAGCCTGCCGGGCCTCGGCCAGCATCTTGCGGACGAGGTCGGATGTTCCCGACTCGACGCACGCTTGATTCACCGAACCCACAACAAGATAGGACGCCCCCATCGCGAACCCGGCCGCGGCCGACCAGGGCGTCGCGAACCCGCCCGCCGCGCCGATCCGGGGGGCCTCGGCGAACTGATATTGCCGCTGGAGCCGGTCGCGCAGGGCCACCATGGTCGGGATCAGGACCACCGCCGCCTGGTTATCGGTATGGCCGCCCGAATCGGCCTCGGCCGTCAGGTCGTCGGCCATCGGGATCTCGGCGGCGAGCCGGGCCTGATCGGGTGTGATCTCGCCCAGCTTGACCAGCTCGTTGAGAAACCGCTCGGGCGGCGGGCTGAGAAACTTGGTGGCGACCTCGACCCGAGAGACCTTGGCCATCACCCGGTTGGGCGCGACGACCCGACCGCTTGCGTCCCGGTCGATCCCCCGGACCCGATAGCGGACGACCGGCAAGGTCAGGTCGAGATAGGCCGAGGCTTCGACCAGCCGGACGCCCCGGCGCAGATAGAGTTCGGCCACCTTGCCTTCGAGAGCCGGGTCGTTGGGGCTATGGATCAGGTTAAAGCCGTGCGGGATCTTGCCTTCGAGCCGATCAATGGCGGCTTCGACCCGGCGGATCGGCAGGCCCGCGGCGCCGAAGATCCCGAGCATCCCGGCGTGCCCCATCGCCTCGGCGATCTCGGCCGAGCCGATCCCGTTGGCCATCGCCCCCGAGACATAGGCGTAGCGAATTCCATGGGCCTTCCGGAACGAGGCATCGCCGAGCAGTTCCGGTCGGACGCTCGGCAAATATCCGACGATCCGGTCCGACCCGGCTTCCTCGGGTTCAACCAGGTCCGTTGAACCGCCTCGATCGACGAGAAGCCAGGGCGAGGCGACGCGCTCCAGCGCCCGCTCCAGGAGTTCCAGGCTCGACGTCGGGACCACCACTCGACTCCTCCGGCGACTTCTTCAGGGACTGCCTGGCTCGATCGCGACGAACCATCATACCGCAAGCTCTCGCGACCGACCATCTCTTCCCAGAGTGGCTCGGGCCTTCTCGTCAGAACTCCATCTTCTGAAAGGCCTTGATCCCGATCCGCAAGGGGAGGATCGTGCCGACCAGGCCGACAACCAAACTGATCCCGATCGCGACGGTCAGCCAGAACTGGAACTGCCCCGCCGAGAGCGGAACCCCGGTGGCTTCCGGGTTGTCCTGGCCCGCGAAGTAAAGATGACACGGAACCGCCAGCGCCATCACGATCGCGAAGATGAAGACCAGGCTGACCAGCAGGTTGAGGGTCCCGCCGAACCCGGCGGCGATCTTCGAAGGGTCGTCCTCCTTGAGGTTGGGCATTTTCGCCCCTAGACCGACGCTGATTCCCGACAGTCCAAAGCAGAGGATCGCGACCATCCCCATGTGCAGGAAAATCATCGCCGGGCCCATCCGGAGCATCAGGTCGCTGAGCACGACGAGAATCTCGGTCGCGACCAGCGAGATCCCCGACGAGAACGCGAACTTGCCCCAGAGAATCGACTCCCGCTTCAGCGGCAAGAGCCCGAGAACCCAGAAGTTTCGCCCCTCCAGCGAGAGCAGCGGAAAGATGAACCGACTGGTGAATGTCGAGAGAATCAGGGCCGTGACCGAGAGGTTGAGAAAGCTGATCAGGTTCCGCCAGTACGGTTTCTCGACGTCGTAGCTGAGGCGGCGGATATTGACGAAGTAAAACGCCAGAAGTCCAAAAAAGATCAAGAATTGCGACCACTGAGCGGGGTCCCGGCGGAACGTCCGGAGATCCTTGAGGATCAGGAGTCGGATCTCGTTGGGCAGGAAGAAGAAGACCCGATGGAAGGCGGTGTCGAGCCCGTACCAGCCCCATCGTCGACGCGAGGACCGGCCGCCTTGCACCCGGCCGTAGCCGATCCGGTAAAGGTCGCGGGCCACCACGGCGGCCAGGAGATAAGCGACCCCCGCATGCGCCGAGATGATTCCCAGGTAAAACAGGCCGGTCGACCAGTCGCCCCGGGCCGAGGCCACCAGTCCCAACGACATCCAGCGACTCGGCCAGAGCGGATGACGACTGAACTCGAGGCGGCCGAGCAATCCATCGAGCCAGCCCGCCGACAGGAGCTCTCCCGGCGTTCCCCAGAGCCGGAATCCGATCGCGGTCAGGATCAGGATCAAGAGACCCACCCCGACCACCAGAACCGTCTTGCGACGCCGGGGCAAGAACGCCGCGACAAGCAGGGCCGCGATCGCCCCCAGGCTGCCGGGGATCAAGGCGAACGAGAGGAAGAAGATCGGGAAGATCGCGTAGAAGCTCCAGGTCGCGTCCTCGACGATCCCGAACGAGACCATCATCGGACTGCCCAGCAGGAGGAACGCCCAGCTCGAATACGCGATGGCCTCGAAGAACTTGTAGGCGAAAATCTGGTCGGGCGAGGCCGGAGTGGTCAGCAGGTAGGCGGCTTCTCGCGACTGGTAGAGCCCCGTGTAGAGGATGATCCCCGCCGAAAAGATCAGCATGACCAGAAGCGAGAGGAAGAACATCCCGAAGATGAACTCGACGAACTCGCCCGAGTGGATGAAGCTCTTGAGGAACTGAAACCCGCCGAAAAAAAGGAAGAAGAGCCCGGCCCAGAAGATCGCGCTACAGATCAGGATCATCGCCAGGCGGAGCCTCGACCCCGTCGCCAGGAGCTTCAGGCCGTTGACCATCAGCCGCCAGCGAAGGTGTCGAAAGCTCGAGCCCATCTGGTACGGGGTCGAGAGTCGGGGCGGTGTGGGCCTCGTCGCGACCTGATCCGGGTTCATCGGTCCGACTCCCTCGACTCGACCAGCAACCGGCCATCGACCAGCGGGCGGTCGCCCCCGGTGAGCTTGAGAAAGAGGTCTTCGAGCGGTCCATGCATCTGCGACCGCTCGCGCAACTCAGTCAAAGTGCCGTTGGCGAGCATCCGGCCGTGGTCGACGATCCCGATCGTGTCGGCCAGCTCCTCGGCGATCGAGAGCAGGTGGGTGGACATCAGGACGGCGACTCCCGACCGGGCCTGCGCGACGAAGAGATCCTTGACGATCCGGGCGCTCCGGGGGTCGAGGCCGACCAGGGGCTCGTCGACGATCAGGACCTTGGGGTCGTGCACCAGGGCCGAGGCGAAGACGACGCGCTGCTTCATCCCGTGCGAGTAGCTCTCCGAGAGTTCGTCGATGTAGTCGCCCATCTCGAAGGTCTCGATCAGCTCGGCGATCCGTCGGAGCGAGCTTTTGGGATCGAGGCCGTACATCTCGACCACGAACCGGAGAAATTCGCGGCCGGTGAGCTTCTCGTAGAGATAAGGCTGGTCAGGGACGTAGGCGATCAGCTGGCGGGCCTCGGGACTGGCGGCGAGGAAGCCGCCGACCTTGACCACGCCCGAGTCGGGCCGGAGCAGGCCGCAGACCATCTTGATGGTCGTCGTCTTGCCCGCGCCGTTGGGGCCCAGGAATGCGTAAAGCTCGCCTGCCCGGACGGAGAGGTCGAGGTGGTCCACGGCCCGCTTCGAGCCATAGGTCTTGGTCACGCCTCGCAGTTCGATCATGGAGCTTTGATCCCGCCTTGGCCGCGATCGCCCCGGTCAGGGAGGCGTTCCAGGACCAGCTTGACGAAAGGGAACGGCATTTCCTGACGGAGGACCAGGCCATCACCGCGGACCCAGGTCCTCGCCGAGATCGGCGTGAGGTGCTGGACCACTTCCAGGGTCGTCACCACGGTGTCTTGCCAGAGGATGGCTCGCTTGCCGACCACCTCGACCTTGACGTCGTCAACTCGCTTGGAAAGAGGGTTGAAGACGCGAGTCACCCACCTCTGGCCGACCTGGAGGCCCGGGAGCCGGTCGATCGGCCCCATCGAGTTCTGGACCATCCCCCGGGGCTCGTAGGGGAACGAGTTCGACCAGTTCAGCAAGGGGATCGGGCCCCGGGCCTTCACCTCGATGTTGTTCCCTTTGACGAGTCCGTCGACGGTCAGGATGTCTTTCTCGTACGAGGCCGATCGGACGACCGCTCGAAAACTCTGGAGATTGCCCGATCGGTCGATGACCAGCCGGTTGGAAACGTCGAGCCGCTCGTTGCTCTGCGAATCAAACGGAGTGCCTTTGAGGAGGCTTCCCGAGTCGAACCAGACATGGCCGATCAGCTCGGTCTCGCCGTTCTCGGTCCGGTTCGAGCTGGTCACGGCCCGGCCGACCGACCGCATTCCCTTGACGCCGGAGGCCTCGGCAACCGAGAGTTCCCACTCGGTCGGCCGGGTCGATTCCTCGGCGGCGGCGATCGACCGGAGGTCGGGCGGGGGCGTGACCCAGTAATCGGGCAAAATATCCCGGCGCAGGAGCCCTCCGGCCGCGTAGACCCAGAAAAGCAGGATCGCGACGCAGGCGGGCCGAGAGGGCATGACGTTCGCTCCCCGATCAGTTAGTATTCTCAATATACGGGAGAAGGTTCGCCGAATAATAGAGGCGGATGGCCTCGCCACGGTCGTTTGTTCGGGTTGACTCCCCCGAGGACCCTCCGTATCCTCCCTCGGGAGCGGTCGCCGGTCGGTCGACCGCCCGGACGCCGGCTGTTGGGACATTTCTCGCCCTTCCCGACCGAACCCGTCCTCCCGCTCTTCTCGCCGCTCCTCCACGGAAGGCAGGTCGCCTCGATGAGCACGTCGACCTTGAGAAAGCGCGTGATGATCGTGGGCCTGGTCGCCGCCCTGGCCCTGATCCTACCGGTCATGGCCTGGCTCTCGCTCACCCACGAGCCAACCTTTTACCGGGCCTTGGTCGCCCATGTTCCCCGAGATCAACGCGAGGCCAAGGCCAAGCATTTCGTCGCCAGCAGCCTCCAGCTTCGCAACGATATCAGCAACGAGCACGACTGGCAGGCGGTCTTCAGTGATCAGGAAGTCAACGCCTGGCTCGCCGAGGACCTGATCACCCACTTCGCCGAATTGATCCCTGCCGAGGTCCACGAACCCCGGGTCGCTTTCAACGCCGACCGGATTACCCTGGCGTTTCAGTTCGATCGAGGACCGCTTCGAACCGTCATCTGGGTTGTCGCCCAGGCGAGGATTCCCGAGGATAATGTTCTCTCCTTGACCTTCGAGAAGGTCCGGGCCGGGGTCGTTCCGATCTCGATCGATCGATTCATGGGTCCGATCACCAGCCAGGCCCGCGACCGGGGCGTCGATGTCCGGTGGTCGCGCGAGGAAGACCTCCCGGTCGCCACCTTTCGATTCAGTTCCGATCGCGGCCGGTCGGACATCATCCTGGAACGACTGAGCATCCGACAGGGTCAGATTCGCCTTTCCGGCCGATCCGAACGGTTGCAGGGAGCTTTCATCGTTCCGACTTTGCCGAACCGCCGCATCCTTCAGCTTAACTTCCCGAAGCGAAATCGCCAGTCCAGGCGTCCTTCCTCCTCGACGCACCAGAGCTCGACCGACCCCACCAGTTGATGCCCCCGGACGATCAGCCCGACCGACCGACTGCCCCAGACGATGACCTCACAGGTTCCCTTGTCCCAGCGATGGACCACGCCCCGGTCGCCCGAGATTTCCCCCTCATATTCCAGATAGATCGACCGATGCGGCGGCAATGACCGCGCGGGTAGGTCAACCTCCTCGACGATCGGCGCGTCGATCGCCCAGGCTCGGAGGGTCGGGCCGTCCTCGACGAGGAAGTCCCAGTGGACGCCGTCCCATTGGTGTTCGAGGATGGCGAAGCGGCGGGTGTCCTGAGCCAAAATCTTCCTCCCCCTCACGGCTGGCGGTGAACTCTGGCTTCTCAAGCCTGGACCCGGTCCTTATGATGGCGATCACATCGCTGGACGGATAGGCACATTGGACCAAATTCGAGCGGAGAGACGACCATGAGCCTCGCCGACTCCCCAGCCATTTCCCGGCCCTTGACGGCTGAAGACCTCTTGAGCATGCCGGACGATGGCGTCGAACGCGATCTGATCGACGGCGAATTGAGAGAATGGCCGACAACCACCCAGTCGATGGATCTTTGTGAGTCGGAAATGACGCGGCGCAACCCGATGCACAGCGAGGCTGAGATCAGCATCGGGTATGAACTCCGTCGCTGGTTGGAGAGTCGGCCCGCGCCGAGAGGTAAGGTCGTGGGAGGCGAGGCGGGATTCCGACTCACTCGCGATCCTGTCACTTTTGTCGGGATCGATGTGGCCTACGTCTCGGCCGAGATGGTCGCGAATCATCGACGGAAACTCAAATATTTTGACGGTCCGCCGGTGCTTGCCGTCGAAATTCTCTCTCCCTCGGATCAGCACGAGAAGATCGTGGAAAAGGTCGAGAAATACCTTCAAGTCGGCACTGTGGTCTGGCTGGCCGACCCCGACTTCCGGACGATCGCCGTTCATCGACCGGGAGAGGCTCCGATCAGCTTCAATGAACATCAAGAACTCGATGGCGACCCCTATCTGCCCGGATTCCGGGTCTCCGTCATCAAGCTATTCGAGGGCTGATCCGCACAACCGGCTTGATTTGTCCCGTGAGAGCCGATCCGGGTCTGGCCTCCGTTCGTCCCTTCCGTTAATTTGGAGAACCTCGGCCCGTCTCGAAAGGTCTTCGCCCCGCCTCAGGGCGAGCCTCGATGGCCCGGGCCTTCCGGAAAGGACGCGACGCGGTGACACCGAAAGAGGTCCTGGCGCAGATCCGCCAGAGCGAGGTCACGACGGTTGACCTCCGATTCATGGATTTTCCGGGAGTCTGGCAACACTTCGCCATTCCAGCCGACGCCCTGACCGAGGAGACCTTCGAGGAAGGCATTGGCTTCGACGGCTCGAGCGTCGTCGGCTGGCGGGCCATCAACGAGGCGGACCTGCTGGTCGTCCCCCAGCCCGAGACCGCCCTGATCGACCCGTTCACGACTCGACCGACCCTGACGATGATCTGCAACATCCAGGACCCGATCACCCAGCAGGATTACACCCGGGACCCCCGGAACATCGCCCGGAAGGCCGTCAGCTACATGAAGAGCACCGGACTGGCCGACGCCTGCATGCTCGGGCCCGAGCTGGAATTTTTCGTCTTCGACAACGTCCGGTTCGATCAGAACGGTCACGAAGGATATTATCACGTCGAGTCAGCCGAAGGAGCCTGGGACCGGGGCCGGGGCGACCGCCCCAACCTCGGCTACAAGGCCGGCTCCGGCCTGGGTTACTTCCCCTGCCCTCCCACCGATAGCCTGGCCGACCTCCGGACCGAGATGGCCCAGATGATGGCCCAGTGCGGAATCGCCACCGCCGCCCATTATCACGAGGTCGCGACCGGCGGTCAGTGCGAGATCGACCTCATGCCGCAGGGGCTTGTCGAAGGGGCCGACCAGGTGATGCTGGCCCGCTATATCATCCGGAACGTCGCCCACCGCCACGGCAAGACGGCGACATTCATGCCCAAGCCGCTCCATGGCGACAATGGATCGGGCCTGCACACTCATTTCACGCTCTGGAAGGAAAATCAGCCGCTCCTGGCCGGCAACGGTTACGCGGGCCTGAGCGACCTGGGAATGTACGCCATCGGGGGCCTGCTCAAGCACGCCCCGGCGCTCTGTGCCTTCGCCAACCCGACGACCAACAGCTACAAGCGACTCGTCCCCGGCTTCGAAGCCCCGACCAAGCTCTCGTACAGTCGAAAGAACCGGACGGCGGTGATCCGGATCCCGGTCCACAGCCCGAGCCCGAAGAGCCGCCGGATCGAGTTCCGTGTGCCGGATAGCGCGGCGAATCCTTACTTGCTCTACTCGGCCATGCTGATGGCCGCGCTCGACGGCATCCAGACCAAGGCCAGGCCCGGCGACCCGCTCGACAAGGATATCTATGACCTGGCGCCCGAGGAACTTGCCGATGTCCCGGCTGTTCCCCGGACGCTGGACGAATCCCTGGAAGCCTTGCGGCTCGACCACGAATTTTTGCTCCGGGGAGATGTTTTTACTCCCGACGTGATCGATACCTGGATCTGGTACAAGAAGTCGCACGAGGTCGAAGCGCTCCGGGGACGTCCTCATCCCTTCGAGTTCACGCTTTACTACGACGTCTAGATCCAGGCCCTCGACCAAGCGATCAAGCCGCCAGACCCCTTGGGAGAGAGGGATCGGGCGGCTTGGGGCGGCGCGTCGAGATCGGGGCGAGGCGGACGTTCAGAACAGGAGGATGATGTCCAGGCCCAGGGTGAACTGGCTGTTCCGGGTGTTGTCGTTGTACACCTTCGGCCCGTTGGTGAAGTCATATCGAGCTTCGGGGCGGACCCAGATGTAGGGCTTGGGCTTGTAGATCCCACCCACGGTGAATTCGTTGTAGTCGCCCGCCGTCCCGGTCCGGACCCCGTTGTTGTCCCGGAAGATTTCCGACCGCCAGACGCCGGTGAACTTGTCGTTGAACTGATAGAGGAACCAGTTGCCGAAGCTGTACCACTGGGCGTTATGACGGTTGAAGCCGTCGGTGTTTCCCAGCGCGAAGGGAACATTGGTTTCCCAGGCCTGGTCGGTCTCCATCACCTGGGTCAGCTTGTCGGTCCACTTTTGGGTCAGAACGGTGGTGAAGATCCCTCGCTGGTTGCTGTTGTAGCCGGGGTTGTGCTTGCCGGCGAACTCGGGCGGTGGGGGGATGGAGCCGGTCGGATAGATCGGGTTCTTCGAGAGCGGCAGGAAGGTCGGGAACTGGTCGGGACCGTAGATGAAAGTCGTGGCCAGCGAGGTCTTGCCGTCCTTCGAATTGGCGCTGAAGCCGCCGATGTAACTCCAGGTGTACTTGCTGTCGAACTGGCGATCCCAGCCGTTGACCGCCCCGTTATAGATGTTGATGTTTTTCGTGAGATGCAGGGTCGTCAGCATCCCGGAATGGGTGAACGGTTGGCCGTAGTTGAACATGTAGGGGACCGAGAGGAGCGGCCGACCCGTCGCCGGCACGACCTCGTAACCGGCCAGTGTGTAGAAGCGGCCTCCCTTGATGTCGATGCCCCCTTCGGTGAACAGGGGGAGGTGGGTCTCGACATAGTACTGGGCCGGGTCGTACTGGCCGAAGTAGTTGCTCTTGAAGGTCCGGTCGAAGATGCCGTGAGCGTGGTTGAACTGGGCGTCGTTCCCGAAGAGGGTATCGGCCCGAAAGCCGAAGTTGATCGTGTCGTCCTGCTTCAGGGGCTTTTCCAGGATCAGGTAATACTGGTTGCCCATCCAGGTGTTGGCCAGGTTGTTGGGATTGACCCCGAAGTTGAGGTCATTCTTGGGCCGACCGTTGGTGTTGCCGGTATAGCTGTTCTGAATCCAGCCATAAATCTTGATCGGCGAATCGTCCTTCATCCGCAGGAGCTTCATCAGGAGCTTGGTCTGGTCGGTCGCCGGTGCCGCCTCGGCGGCCTCGGCCTCGCTGGTGGTCGGCTCACCGCCTCCGCCCTCACGCTCGGCCCTGGGCAGGCTGAGGTCGCGATTGGTGTCGGTGACGTCGCCATTCGCCTCGCCCGGAGTGCCCGAGGGAGTCGAGGGCGCCGTCGGAGTCGGGTTGGCGGGGAGATCGGCCGGCGCGGCCTGGGCCGGTCTCACCCCCGTTCCGTCGGATTTGGAGATCGGCCCACCGCTCTCCGTGGAGAGGGGCGAAGCCGTCTGACCTTTCACCACCCCTACCAATCCGAGGAGG
>Ga0080006_1156143_pt1 | contig 11179 bp, 15 predicted proteins | sample RS3BMetagenome_FD_69209 | JGI IMG/M metagenome (GOLD analysis project Ga0080006, IMG submission 69209) | Ferric oxide microbial mat and aquatic microbial communities from Rainbow Spring, Yellowstone National Park, USA - RS3B (SPADES... ... | reverse complement strand
ATGGTCTGTGGCGCGATATCCCTAATGGCGCCGACAATCTCCCCGATCCCCCGCGGCCCCGCCCCGAGGCTCCCGAGAACGTTCCCCATGTCTTCGACCGAGCCCTGAATCGCCGCCATGCTCTGCACCGCCTGTCCCACCGCAACGTGACCCTGCGTGGCCAGCTCAGCCGCATGCGCTGCGGCCGTCGACACCCGCTGCCCACTCGCCGCAATCTGCTGTATCCCGCCCGAAATCTCCCGCAGCGTGTCCGTCCCTTCCTGCAATCCGCTCGACTGCTCCTGCGCCGCGGCTGAAGACTCTTGCATCGACCGCGCGATATGCTCCGTCGCCTTGGTGTTCTCGTCGGCACTTGCCGTCAACTCCTGCGATGCCGCCGCCACTTGCTCCGAGTTGCCGCTCACCTGGCGGATAAACGCTCGCAACTGCCCGACCATATCATTGACAGCGCCCGCTAACTCGCCAAATTCATCCTGACTCGTCAACGAAAGCGCCTCTACGGTCAAGTCTCCGCCCGCAACTCGCACCGTCACATCGCGCACCGTCCGCAGTTGCCGCGAAAAGCTCGATGCCAAGCGCCATGCGATCAACAGGCCCACTAGCACCGCAATTCCAGCCGCTACCCAGTTGACCGCCAACTGCGACCGCTCATAAGCCGAGAGAGAAGACTGAAGCGCACGATCCTGCCGCTGCAACAGCGCCGTGTCGCTCATCAGCGAGGCAATCGTCGGCGCAAATGGCACCATCGTGTACTGCTCCTGAGCCTTTGTCCGGATCCCGAGTTGAAACATCGAAAAGGCCGTGTTATCGCCATCCTGATACGCCACCCAATTGGCCTCAAAAGTACTCAGGTCATTCTGCTCCTGCGCGAGCGGAGAGACCAAGGAAAGGTTGTGTAGCGCCGTGTAAACAGTATTCACATCCTGGTTATACTGCGACAGATACGACTTGCCATCTGCCGGCGTGCTGGCCAACATGTACCACGCCCCGTCATCGTCCGCGGCGCGGACATCATAGTCCAGTTTCTGAACGAGCGTCAGCGCATGGGCGTTCGTGAGAAGCGCTGACGACAGCTTCTGTGTCTGCAACTGCAACCCCGTTGAAACCCCCGCCAGGATGATCATCAGCAATAAAACGGCGGAGAATCCCAGCATCAGCTTGGCCTGAATCCTTATACGAAGCGTGTTTGACACCTATAATCCCCCTGGCCACATACACATAATGGCTATCAATTCGACACAAAGGAACAAAAATCCTTTTCCCAATTGCCCTGGGTGCAGAAGCACAGGCAAGCGAAGGCGTACCTTACCTCGTCGAATCCTTCCCCAGCGACAAATCATTCCACGTGTCCGGCGCTTTCAGAGCTTCATTGAAGTAACTTCTAAGTAACTTTCCGCTGATGGATTTTGGCCGTTAAAAGGATGCTATTGGCGCGTGCCATGATCTCGGCATCCGTAACACCCAACCGGCTGGCCGGAAGTCGTCGAGTCTCAGGAGACGGCTGTTTCTTTCCCGCCTCGATCATGCCTATGAATGAGCAGGTCAATTCTGTTTCGACCAGTTGCCTTTGTGAGAGCCCGACTCTATACCTGAGTGACCTGATCCGCTCTCCGAGCACCTTCTGGCTACCCCTCGTTACCCACATTCTCTCTGCTATCCCTATGTTATTATTGGTTTAATAGAATGATAGAGAAAATTGAGGCCAATGTTCCCTTGCGAGTTGCCCGATAGAGTCCGAAGAGGATGGATTATCAAGATGAGACGAAAGATCAAAACGTTTGCAATCCTTGTGTCGACGATCCTCCTGCCCTTAGCGCTTTGTATCGAGACAGCGTGGGCCCCTGACGCCATGTGGCCGGTCCTCTGCCCCCTATACGCCTTGTTGCTTTGGCCCCTCATCCCGTGGGCGGTCTTGACCGTTCACGCAAGACTGTTCTGGACTGTCACTTTGATCACCACATTAATGTTGGCGCATCACTGGCCAATGGCCATCCTGTATGTAGCCGCACTGTCAAGCGTCCGCATCGTGTGCCTCCTCCGTTCCCGACAGACATCAAGTCTTAGCGTTCCCAGTCCACTAGCGCGTACGGCATACGTACTTCAAGGGGGACCTTCAAGATGGCTTAACCATCATTGGACGACCGCAAGTCAACAATTTGCGATTGACCTCCTCGTCATCGACACTCTGGGTCGACGAGCGATCGGCCTCTACCCTACAGAACCAGAAGCCTACTTTTGCTTTGGTGTCGAAGTCTTCTCCCCGATCGACGGCACGATCACGCTCGTTGACGCGCAGCATGCGGACCAGCCGATCGGATCCACAGACGAAGCACACCCCGCCGGCAACCTCCTCGTCATTGAAGATGACAATGCACGACGTCTAGTGCTCGCGCATCTTATGCAGGACTCCATTGTTCGGCACACCGGAGACAAGGTGAAGCGAGGCGATCTCCTCGCCAAGGTCGGCAACTCGGGACGCTCGAGCGAACCCCACTTGCATTTGCACGCAGAGCAGCATCGGTCCGGCCAGTGGCAGTGTATCCCATTGCGTATTGCCAATCGCTCGGTTTGGCGGAACTCCATTCTGCGGCAAGACCCGGGTGCGAAGTGGTCGTAAGAGATGGATCACCCCAACGCCTCTCCCACCTAATGAAGATAAGGGAGATGGATATCAAATCGCGACCAGTTTGGTCCAGTCGACAACTCGAGCTGTCAGTGACACCGGTCGACGGTCTTGCGAACAAGGTAAAGCCCATAGCCGCTCGAGCGAGCGCGTCTACCTCGACCACCTTGTGGAACAAGGCATGGCCCGTGAGGAGCTGCTCTACGGCAACGTGGGCCGCCCACGTCGACTGTTTCGGCTGGCGTGAGAGGCCGCGCTGAAGGGCGTAGAGGGGCCGCCGAGGCAGTTGGAGTTGGCATTGGCCGGGGCCAGGTGCCCACCGCTCTGCCCAGGCTGAGCGATTACCACTCAAAATCAGGATACTCGAGGCCGATGTCGATCCCATCCGCCGTGCACTTATAGTGTGCGGCCGCATCAAGAATTTTTCGTTCAAGGCCTATATACTCCGCATTTCGATCGGCGAGTCGCTTCACCGTGATCGACAGCTTTTCAAGCCGGTATTCCGGGCCCAGATCAAGGTAGCGCACGTTCTGGATGTCGACCCACTGCGTCCGATAGTTCTCCATCCACGGAAAAGAGCGGTTCATCAGTTTCAAGGCCCGTGCGTATGCCGCCTCACTCAGCAACCCCTTCAGGCACACAGCCGTCTCCGATTGAAAGAGCCGCACTTGCGCAATCACCGGATCCCACTGCGCTCGCCAGTCCGTGAGAGGCATCATGTTGGACTTCGCTTTTCTGCGCGCGTACATCCACGTCAGGTCATTGAGCACCATCATGATAAAGATCGCTTCGGGCCACATCACATTGCACTGGAAGTAGAGACTCTTCTCTGGCGCGATCACTCCCATGTAAACAGCGCGCGCCGCATCCATGCCACTGTCGACAAACTCCACGTCCCGGTCCCCCATCAAGGCGTGCCGCAGGTCGTAGCAAAACCCCAGCACTCGCAAGCGCGAGCCCTCATAGTGCTGGTGGAGCGCCTCTTCCGGTTCCACCACTTCCCACAGCGCATCATACAGGGTCTGCAAGTCGCGCCTGTCGCCACTGACTGAGATCCCGGCGTGAAGCGGAGTCGAGGCGATAATCAGCATGAACCATCCCTCCTTGATCATCATGGCAGCGTGCTAGACGCGGCAGAGTTGAGTAACCACTACGTTACATGGATCCGGTCCAGTCGAGGCGATAGTGCTTTCTGATCCCATGGATCGTCACACTTCGCGGATTGGTTGTATATCTTTAAGCCTGAGTATAACCATACGATCAGTCCATGCGTCAAGCAATAGTCGCTAAAGAATTCTGGAACCACTTCGGTAGCCCCCTTGGCCCCCTTCCAAGTTTTCACTTGGGTCGTTGCCTTGACGAGGGTGATCACGCACCTCACAAACGACTCGCCCAAGCAATCCTCGATCCGTCGAGCTGCGCAAGCCTCAAGACGACACTGCCGGGACTTGCTCAGTCTCATCCTGGGACTGCCTGTTTCTACGAACACATACTGCCTGACAGGTGACCGTATTCGTGGTCTGGGATCGGATGGTCATTGTGGCCGGATGGGAGGGGCTGCGGCGTCTGAAGAGGCGGATACGAGCGCAGCAAAGACCAGATAGCGCCAAGAAGTCGGCGTCAACTCGTCGAGGGGATAGCATGTCTCAAGCACTACACCGGAAAAGGCGGGCTCCGCCAGGCTGGCGCCTGTGAAAACTCGCTTGATGCCGTAGACCCGATATTGACAAAGGTGGCTAGCGGTGCGGATCAAAAGTACATCGCCCGGGCGCACTTGATCGAGATGATGAAAAAAAGTGTTATTGTGAGCAGCCAGGACAGTTGTGCCTGACTGAGACGGCAGCACACTCGTCACGACATGCCCCACGGCATCGCGCAGCGCCCAAGCCCCCGTTCCTTGAACAATGGGGGCTTCGAGCTTGATGGAGGGAATGGATAGACGTCCGATCACGTCGCCATCGCGGGTTACCCTCGGAGGAATCGGCACTACCCTTGCCTTGCCAAGTCGAGCAGGCGATGCCGGTTGGAGGGCCGGTGCATTCGCAACTTGTAACAGATGCCGGGCACCAAAAGCTGACTGCGCCTGATAGGCGGGGGTTGCCAGCACGAGTAGCGTTCCTCTCGCGAGCAACCCCCATGCCAGTCCACTGATAGTTCGGCGCAACAAGGCTCAGGACAGGCGCCGGCGGAGCAGGAAGAGCAAGCCGCCCGCTGTGGCAAGCGTGAAGCCCAAGAGCAGCAACCCGGTCAACGGGATCCCGGTGACGGGTTGCGTCGCGCCTGCGATCGGTTTGGACGGGACGGTGATCAGCCATCCGACCGGAGCCCCGAGATTGCCGTGGCGCAACGTATGCCTAACGATAATGGGTGGTTTCGGATTGGGAAGATAGGCGCCATCCGTGGAGATATCCCAATACTGACTCATCTGTGAAATCGCAGGATTCGTATAGGCCACGACGACGGGCTTGAGAAACTTCCCGATGATCCTATGGCTCTGTGGGTCGAGCACCTTGAAGGCGAAGTCCACAACCGGAGTTTGACCTGCAGGGGCGTTCATTTGAAAGGCGCTGAGCGGCCCTTGTAGCAGCTCAAACGTTACATTGCGCGCGAATGCGCCAGCGGGGATGCTCACAGACAAATCTCCCACTGTCAGCGTCGACGCCTGATTGGCCTGGACGGATGCCTGCCCGATCACGGTTGGGAAACCAAACTGCGTGAAATCCGGAGCAGATGCCGCCAGCGCCGAGCTACCACCGATGCACAGGGCGGTCAGCGCCACTGCCTTTGCGATAGCCGCCACCCTCTTAACTGAATCCATGACTCACACTCCTCGTCGAGAGGGAATGTATTCTACCCCTTTAATTGGAATAAATTCATGGTCACAGTTGGCCGCAGCCGCCTTCGCCCACCGCCACGAACATGGTAGCCGATTCTGCACCCCGAACTTGGCGTTACGTGGGTGCAACCCACAGTTCGTACTCAGATTTTGCGCAGGTCCAGATATAGGCCGCTTCATCGCCCCTGCCGTCATCGCTCCCTTATCGTTCACTGGCCTTCGACTCATCTCGATAAAATAGTGCCGGTTTAGACAGCTTGTTGACCTAGCTCTCTTGTGTTTGCTCAGCAGACGGCGTTTGACAACCCGCTTGTGTATGAATCGACAGATCATACCCCGCCAGCCGCACCACTCGCTTCGCTGGGTCATTCGCGTTGTCCGCCAGCACTCGCTGACTCCCATCGTCCGCTTGCATCAAATTGACATGGATCCGCTTGAGCAGTGTCAACAGCACCTCGCCCGTCCACTTGTAGTTCCGGGACGGTTCGGAACCCGCGGTGGCACGTCCTCTACTTCCAAGTTACGACGAACCCGGTCTTCCAGGATGCCATAAAGCAACAGCGCCATCACCATGACGACCCCAAGCACTGCAATGCGCTCCGATGTCTTAAGGTAGATGCCATCCACCAACTGCGGATCTTTAGGCAAGCGGACGCGCGTCTCTGCCGCTTCTTGCTTCAGGCGGTCTTCTTCCTGCCCTATCTGGCGCTGGAAGCTGCGCTCCTTGCGCTCATCGAGCTTGCTGGAATACACCACCACGGAGTGATAGGTCCTCCCACACAGGAGACGCAGGAACGACTACAACCGGTAGTGCGCCGACGTCCTGCCAGGCATTCGTCCTCCAGAAAAAGTCCTTGAGCGTCTCTCCTTCGGAGAACAAGTCCGGTAGACGCGAGACAAACTTCAACTTCAACCGCCCCATGTAGCGGAGGTTGCGTTTGGTGACCAAGGCGGAATCGGCTATGTACAGGATGTTGATCGCAAGCGCCTTCATCCGTGCCCCAGGCGACCAAGCGCAGTGGTAAGGATCACATCCCAGCAAGCGATTGACCGTCTCCTCGAAGTCCATTTCCTGCGCGATGCGATAGAGCAACATGGCCGGTGCAGGGTTGCGAATGGCGCGGGCTATACTGCAAGTGAAGAATCGCGGTGAGGATGGCGGGCCTCATCCGGAAGGTGTTCCGGGCAAGGTGGCAGAGAGTCGAGCACGGGCGGGCGATAGTTGACGCTAACCTTACATTAAAGCTACCGACGTCTAATAGCTCGGTGCATTATATTTCGCGAACATAGTCAGATTAGAGCGTATTCCCTGCAGCACAACTCGGAAGGATGAATCGACGTATTTGTAATTGCTTAGAATCAGTCTCCCTTCTTCAGCAGAAGCAAAAGTGGATTCTGTGGTTAAATTACTTTCTACGCTACTGTAATCGACTTTCAGCAGCAACTGACTACCTTGTAGGCTTGCACTGTATGGATTGGCACCCTGAAGTGCATTTGACTGATTTTCTACGACACTTGCCTCGGTACTAAGATAATCAGAAAAGGAATTTGCTGCAAGATAATCATTTCCGCTAAGAAATTGTAAATATTGGTTATCGGTATCAGTTTCATCCTTCTGGATCTGCTGCATCGCTGTATTCAAAATCTCCAAATAATTCTTATCCCTTGAATACTCCTTTGCAATAGATTCTTGCTGCGTCGCATTCTGCATATAAGCAGCAAGAACACTAGCAGCCACAATTAGGACTAACGTACCTATACCAGCAGGTATAGCCCATTTAGGTAAATTACTCATGGTGAAAACCCCTTTTTGAAGTTGATTGATTTTCTGTAAAAATGATGGCCTTCCATACAATTAAGTGATAATCAACTTTTGGTCTGTATTCCCCGACATGTCTTGATAATTAAGAGTGTATTGTGTCTCTTGTGGAATATAGAAAATCAGCCATCCACCCACTTGCTGACCGGTATCGATTGTCGTTGCATCTAGGTAATTACTCAAGTCAAAAGTATCGTCATCTATAGATGCTGTTTGCCCGCCAAGGGTGGACAAGGTGAAATATAAAGGGTTCACATCCTCCGACCCAGCTCCATTATTTATAACACCAACCCATAGCTTAATGAAGGTCATTCCAGATCCGGCGGTGTGTAGATCTGTACTCTGCTCAAGCACTACATCAGCTACCGCTATGTCAACGTTTCCAATTCCGTCGAATCGTTTCATATCTGACCTTTCATTTGCAAACTCTTGTTGTTGTTGCTGTAGTGCTTGCTCCTGAATTAGTGATGTTAATTTATAATTGTAACTAATTATCAGGGATTTTGCGACTTGTGCTAGTTGTGCGTTTGTTTTTATTCGAACCGCTCTTTTTAAGTTTTTAATGGCCTGGCTATAGGCACCGTCTTTCCACAGTTGCTTAGACTTACTGATTAGTCCTTCCTCTTGCAACGTCCCAAGTTCATATGCAACTCTATTCAATGAGCTTGCTATCCTGTGCCCATCCAACTCGGCTCGTTTCATGTAATTTTGGGATTCCGTCAAGTTCATAGTCGCTAACTTTTCAGATCCACCCTTTGATTCGTTTAAACCAATTCGCTCGTCCACTAGGCCTATAGAGTATTCGATAAGTCCTCGGCCATTCGTATCGTGACTGTCATTCTCCAGTTTCATCGAATACATTAAAACACTCAACAGTTTCTTCGATGGGATTAGACCAGTCGACTGAGCATACTTAAAATCAGTTTGGCCTAAAAACTGAGTTGCCTGTTGAGCTTCGCTCGCTGTATTTGCATAGGACAATGCAAGCATGAAATTCAAATTAGCATCTTTATAATTAATTTCGCGCAAATTCCCCCTCCCCAAAGAAATATACTTGTTAAAAGTGATTTCGTCTGTCTGCCTCTTTATTCCAAGCCGATATTGCTGAACACCGTACGTGCCCAATACAATAGCTACAACTACTGACGAAAATGTTACTAAGATAAGGGTGGATACCGAAAATTTAAATATCTTACTCACACTATACCTCCACAGCAAAAATTCAATTCTATAAATTCCCATCAAATATAGAACTGCTTGTACTAGCCAAACCAGTCGCTCAATCCGTTAAGTACCAGGCCGATGATCCCAGTAATTCCTCGCCACCACGTCAGGTAAATACTAGATAACTATCACTTCTTACTATCGTAACTTCTTTTTACCACACATTTCGTGCTTTTGCAAGGGGTATTCTTCCTACCTTCTGCGCCGCAACGAGCGATCCAGCCCGCGTGCGGTTTGATGACGTCATTCCATTCGCCATGGCAGTCCGATCGCTCCGGTTGAACCGCGGCCAAGTCGTCGTCTGGGGCTTGAAGGCCAGCCGTGTCTCCCTGGATGGCAACACGTATGAAGTCGATCTCGAACTGTGTAAACAGCGGGTCATTCTGCGCTATGATCCCTTCGATCTCACGGCCATTCAGGTCTGGCACGAGGGAACACGGTACCCGGATGCGACGGTGGTGGACCTGTCTCGTGCGTATGATCGTCGCGGCAACCCGAACCGGCTGTGCCCGCCGCAAAAGAACCGGATCATCCGGTCAACTTGCTGGAACTGGCAGAGAGAAAACGAGAAGCAAAGTGGGCTCAAGAGGAGATCTCGTACGCCAAGGCAAAGGACGGTGAGGGACGATGACGGCGATCGCAGTCCAGACCCAGGCACAGAGACCATTTTCCAAGGAGTTGGACCCGGCGCACTGTTACGACTTTCGTGGACATCGTGAGGCGTCCGCTCGTCTGGACCTGATGATTGAGCAGCGGACCCTCGGCGTGCTGACCGGTGAGGTCGGCAGCGGCAAGTCCACCCTGATCCGACGGTTGTTCGCGTCCCTGGATCCGATGAGCTATCTGCCGATCTATCTGTGCTCGGCGTCCATGAAGCCCCGAGAGTTCTACGGGGGACTGCTCGAAGCCATCGGCGTCGAGGTTCCCTACAACGTCTCGAAGGCGCGCAAGCTCTGGCAAGAAGCCGTCCGCAGTCGCTCCGCTCCCGGCGAGCGCATGATCGTGGCGGTGATTGATGAGGCGCACGAGATGAGCGAGGCGCTGCTGCTTGAGCTTCGCTTCGCACTCAACTACGAGATCGATTCGGCATCGATGTTTCCGCTGATTCTTGTCGGTCAGCCGGAGCTTCGCAGGTTGCTGCGTCTGAAAAAGTACGAAGCCACCGTGCAGCGCATTGGCCTGCAGTACCATCTCGGCGGCATGAGCAAGGAGGAAACCAGTGCGTATATTCGCCACCGCATGGCCGTCAGTCATACAGAACGTCCTGTGTTTGCCGACAGCGCGCTGAGTCGGGTCTTCGCGGCCAGTCTGGGTCTCCCGCGCGTGGTCAACCAAGTCTGCACGCAGGTTTTGTTTGATGCGGCTGCTCGCAACCTCGAGGTGATTGAGGACGGAGACGTCGCCCGCATTTTGGCTGACATGGACCGACAACGCGGCTTGACGAACTGACGACTACTGATCGATCCCAGGGACAAGGCGCATCCTGTCGACAGGATGCGCCTTGTCCCTTCTCTGCTATGACTGTCGGTTGCATTCTCACCATACTGGCGGGTTGACGGCACCATTTTCACGCCATTGTCGGTGAGATTCGGACCGCCAAGTAACGTGAGCGGCAACACCATAGCGGAGTCGTACTCCATGGATCCTCCTGCCACTTCACCTCATTAGATATGTTCTCGAGCCAACGAGAATTGAATGTGTCCAAAAACCGATCGACAACCTTATCGGCTACTGCAAATCTGTCGAGAACCTGCTGCAAATCTCCATGTTCCATTTCGCAATCGGTAGCAAATGAAAAATCGGCTCGCTTTTGCGCGAGTGCGAATGATCCAAGCCAGTAGCGATAGCAGTCAGTAACATGAATGTGGGTCTTTATTATGCTGCCGCTTCCGAAGCCTGGCACATCAGTGTGCAATACGTGCAACGGGAGCTGTTCTAGAAATCCAAACAAGATTCCCCTAGTCGACTTAATGAAACTGTATTGTTGCTTCAAAACATCTAGCATCCATGATCATTCCTCTCACCATATATCAAAGACCTTGCTCAGACCACAGATCCTCTGTTATCCGCATACACATTATCACACTTAAAAGGAATCTCCGCGAGAGTTGCTATTGAACAAACCTGCCCGTTAGCGACAGAAGCCGATTCGCTTGCTTTGCATCATCATGCATATTTTCTGCATGAATCCGTCGCATCCGGATGGTTCGATGCGAGTTCTTGTTGGCATCGTAGCATTCTATATTTCAGTATACACTGTGACGATTGGTTTTACAGATGTTCATCACTGCACGAAATATCGCTGATACGCTTGCTGGCGAACCGCACCGCTAAGGGATGCGTACAGCTGTGTGGTCTCCGGTTTCTCGTGCCCCAAAATGGACTGCACAGCAACGAGGGGAGCACCCTGATTGAGCAATACCGTCGCGAGCGTATGTCTCATTTTGTGGGGTGAAACCTTGGCCTGTAGCTCACAGCGATTCGCGATGCGTTTAAAAATGTACTCGATCTGATGGATCGACATCCGATGCGGTTGTCGATCCGTGACAAACAGAGCTGCATCCGTATCCCGTCGCTCGTCGAGATACCGCTTTAGCCCAACTTTCCGCCTAAGGACTCGCCGTGCCGCGCCCTGACTGGGGTGCTAGTTTTTTTCGGGCACTACAACCTTCGATCG
>Ga0080006_1107531_pt1 | contig 11181 bp, 10 predicted proteins | sample RS3BMetagenome_FD_69209 | JGI IMG/M metagenome (GOLD analysis project Ga0080006, IMG submission 69209) | Ferric oxide microbial mat and aquatic microbial communities from Rainbow Spring, Yellowstone National Park, USA - RS3B (SPADES... ... | reverse complement strand
GTCACCATGCGAGGTCGTTATCTTGCCAGCGTCGTTGCGCTCGCTCTCGTCATGCTGACGTCTTGGTGGGGTCCGCAGACGCACGTCGGCTCCGTGGGGCTCGCTGAAACGTCAAATAGTACCGGGGCGATGGACCATGAATTACCTATCGCCCCGGACCTGTCGAACGTGCGAGAACAGACGATAGCGAATATCGTGGCTACATCGGTGCCGCGGATTTCGGAGCTCTATATCGAGCCGGTGCATGGAGGGTATGATCTGGTGGCCACGGTAACGCTTGGCGATCTCTTCGTCGGACGACGGGAGGCCGAAGCGATCGCGATGCGGTATCTGGGGACTGTGTACGGTCAGTTGTCCACTGTGCCAGTGATCTACGCCGCGGTGTACGCGCAAGAGGCAGGGCAGTACATCATGGCGGCGGGCCTCGGCGATCGCGCCCTCCGACAACTGGCCATACGGTCTTTTGCCCCGGATAGTGGTCTGGCCTTCGCGCAAGAACTGGTGAGATTGGATCGATATCAAGGGCCTCTGAGTGATGCGGCTTTTGTTCAATACGGTGGAAACTAGTCTCGAGGTGTACCGTCTTCCTGACGCGATCAGGACGATGCGCCATGAAGTGAACGGGAGAGCGGGTGAGCTTACCGCTTGTGGCGTCCCATGCCGACGATGTAGGCCTGGGTAAAACCGATCTCCTCCTGCTGAATTTTGCGAATCAGCACGCGGACCAACTGCTCGTGTCCAGTCCGCAGCAAGGTCTCGGCAATGGAGTGGGTGGTGAAGGGACTATGCAGGCATCCCGCCACAGCGGGGTCTTCTACGAGCACATCCAGCCAGTCGTCTTTGTAGGCGTCGCCTCGCCGAGTGGCATATGCCTCCCGGTAGAGGTCTTTTACGCAAAAAGGCAGATCCAATTGTTGTAGATAAAAGTCAAGTTGATACAGGGCCTGCGCCACGGATAAGTGTTCTTGACCGGATTTCATGGTGTTCTCTCCTTATCATGGTCGAGCGGGCAACAAAGGCAACGCGCCATGTCACCGTCTATCCAGAATAACGGCGCAGCCGATTATTCTTCTGGCAGACGGTGGCGCGAGAGCGCCATGGTACCGTCTATCCAGAATAACGGCGCAGCCGATTATTCTTCTGGCAGACGGTGGCGCGAGAGCGCCATGGTACCGTCTATTATGAAGGATCGCCAGACTTCCTGCAAGCCGTAGGACGAGGGTGTTGTCGAGGCCCTTTTGCACCTCGACGAATACATGGTACAATGGCTGAAAGTGGACATGAGTCAGCGTGGTGTGAGCAGTTGAATCGTTTTCTTGCCTATGCTTCGGTTGCCTTGCTCGGATCTTTGGCGTTGTCCGGGTGCGGATTTGTAGATATCAGTGCGCTCAGGGCCACCTCTGTCAAGCAGAGTGTGGCTGTTTTGGCCGATCGTCAAGAGTTGTCCGGAACGCTCGTCACCGCTGCGCTGGCTGCGGCGCCCGAGGGCGTTCTCATTCAGACTATGACCTATCCAGAGGATGCGGCTTCCGTAGCGCGTGTCTTGGCGGCCGGTCAACTCGACGCAGTCGTCGTGGACGCGCCGGACGTCGGCGTACTCGCGTGGGCAGATCGCTATCCGCGAACACGCTTTTTTGTGGTGGGTCAGCCCCTGCCAGGATCTCCGGCCAACGTGACTTGGCTCGTTCCAGATATCGCGTTGGGCTCTGCTGCGTATGCGGGCTATCTGGCAGGTGGATTGGCTACTTCAGCAGTCAGCGTGGTGGCGGCAGTCTATGGATCAGATGGCCTTTCTGCGGCGGATCGTCCCCTCTTGGGCGCGATCGCTTCCGGCTTGCACGCAGCACGCAGCACCGCCGTGGCGATTCCCGTTTCGGCTCTCTTGTTACGGGGATCGCCTCCGTTCTCGGCGGTAATCAACTTGTCCGTACTGTCTGGCGCAACGAGTGCTGAGGCGGTGCCGACAATTTCGCTGGCCGGCTTTACGCCGGGTGCTGTGGCAACGGTCTCGCCAGGGGAGTTGTTGGCCAGGGCCCTGCGGTTGGTTTGGCACGGTGGCTTTCAGAGTGCGGAAACGGAGCTCCCGGTCGTTTTGCCTGCGCCGACTTTGCAGGCGGATTATCGGGGCTGGCCCGGTGTTGCGGGTGCCCGTGTTTTTGTCCATGCCTTGCAGTCTGGGTCGCTGAGTCCACTTGCCTTTTCCTTGGGCTTGCCGAGCGCACGCGAACTCCAGTCTTTACATTTGCCCGTTCCAGGTTTGCCCGTGAAGAAGCGCGGATGAGACGATGCGTAGAGTGAGCAAAGAGGAGGTGTCGGCGTGGACGAGTGGTACCTTGAATATTTTATTCACAATGATCGCTTTGGGCTGATGGGTGACATCGCGTCCGTGCTCGGCATGCTGTCGATCAACATCGTGACGCTCAGCGGGGTGGAGGAGCGCAAACGGGGCTTCTTGCTGAAAACGTCTGATTCCTCGCAAATGGAAGTGTTGCAGACGCTACTGCGTCAGGTGTCCAACATCACCGTGACGGCGCTAAGACCCCCCACCTTACTCGATCGCTTGGCCTTGCGGCATGGACGCTTGATCGAACGTGATGCGGGCGAATACAAGAGTTATCGATTTACCCGCAATGACCTTGGCATTCTGGTTGACTTCATGGGCGAACATCTGAAGTCGTCCGGGCATCAGGTGATGGGGATTCGCGGGATGCCGCGCGTGGGGAAAACGGAGTCCGTAGTTGCGGCCAGTGTCTATGCAGGCAAGCGCTGGACCTTCGTCTCATCCACCTTGCTCAAGCAGACCATCCGGACGGATCTGGACGAGGACGAGTTTGATCTGGACGATCACGTGTATATTATTGATGGGATCGTGTCGACAATGAGAGGAAACGAGGATCATATGCGCCTCGTTCGACGGATCTTGCGACTTGACGCACCGAAGATCATCGAGCACCCCGACCTGTTTGTCCAAAAGACGGAGTACACGTGGGCTGTGTTTGATCGGGTCATCGAATTGCGTAATCATCCCGATGAGGAGATTACGTATGAAGGATTGCAGCCGCAGTGAGTGGGCACATGGCGCTGCACATGGCGAATCTCACGCCCACAACCTAGTATGAGGAGGTGAAGTTCGTGCATACGGATGGCATGGGTGCGGGACCCCCGGATCCACATGCGGTACGTTTGCGGGAACTCGGCGAACTCTTGCGAAAGACGCGCGAGGACAAGCGAATCTCTGTCGCCGAAGCGGTTGAGGCGACTAAAGTTCGGTCCCGGTACCTGCAGGCACTTGAGGCTGGAGACCACGACATCCTCCCCGGTAAGGTCTACGCACGGGGGTTTGTGCGCACGTATGCAGACTTTCTAGGATTGGGCGGAGCTGAGTTGGCCAATCTCTACCTTGGCGTGGCTCGCGATGAGGAACTGCCTCGACTCAGCCAGCCTGGTGTCGGGGCTCGCTCCATGGCCACGCCGGTCTCGTCGACTGTGACTCAGTCGCGATCGAGCGCAGCCAAACGCCGAGCATTGGGGAAATCTGTGCGTGTAGATTCCGGCTTTGGGACTACCTTGTTAAAGGTTGCAGCCGTCGTGGTACTGTTTACCTTGGCTGTCGTCGCTTACGCGGCCTTGTCACATTCTCACCGCAGTCAGGTGTCAACGGGTGCGGCGCCACGGCCGGGTCAGACGGCGGGAGCAAAGGCAACGTCTCACACCAGTGGAGTTCCAGGCAAAGGGACTCCTGGGACGGGCAAGGTCGACACCAAGTCCACGTCAGTCAAGACTGCCGTGACAGGAGCGGTCGGCCAAACGAAACCTGCTGGCAGCCAAGGGCACGCGGTGATCCCGGTTTTGACTGAGGTGTCCGCTTCTCCGGGAGCGATCTCTTTCTCCGTTGCCGCGTCGGGACCACTACAGGTGACGTTGTCCACGGTCGGGGGGCCGTGCTGGTTCGAGGCCAAGGCAGACGGCAGGGTTTTAAATAGCTACACGGTCAAAGCGGGGCAGTCGGCGCAGTTGACCGCAGTCCGGACGCTGTCCATCCGGCTTGGCAACATTCCTGTGGCGCGCCTGCAGGTGGATGGCCGGGCAGTTCCACTGGGGACGGGGACCAGTCCAACGACGTACACGTTCACGGAGGTTTCGAAGTAAGTAGAGCCGGAGAACATGGAATCACTTTTACGGGAGAGGTGCTATATGGCAAAAGAAGAGTCATTTGATGTCGTGTCCAAGGCAGACCTGCAAGAGGTGGCTAACGCGGTCAATCAGGCGCAGAAAGAACTGGAGACTCGCTTTGACTTTAAGGGGAGTCACAGTTTCATTGAGATGGCCGATGATGTCCTGACGGTGACCAGTGACGATGAATATAAATTGGCGAGCGTTCTCGATATCGTTCAGTCCAAGCTGATCAAACGCGGCGTATCGCTGAAGTCGCTCGACTATGGCAAGATCGAGCCCGCAGCCAAGGGCACGGTGCGACAAGTGGTCAAAGTCAAACAAGGGCTGGATCAGGACGTTGCCAAGCAAATTGTGAAGTTGATCAAGGACTCCAAACTGAAGGTTCAGGTATCGATTCAAGGGGATCAGGTGCGCGTCAGCGCGAAAAGTCGTGATGATCTTCAGGACGTGATCCAACTTCTAAAGCAACAGGATTATCCGGCGGATCTTCAGTTCACGAATTACCGATGAACGAGAATTGTTCGCGAGTCGCTCGAAACGCTCTTTTGACAGGTACCCCTTCGGTTTAGTATACTTTTGTCTAGAGATGTGGATTGGGCATCCAACGTTCGGGTGAGAATGGGGAGGTCTCTTGGTGAATCTGGCTAACCGCATTACGATAGCCAGAGTTCTCATGACGCCGCTCGTGGTGATCATTGTCTTGTTGCCGGGTACGTGGGGTTCTGCGCACCTTGACGGTCATGTGGTGACTGGGCGCGATCTGCTCGCCACCTTGTTGTTTTTGATCGCTACGGCCTCTGATGGACTGGATGGGTATATTGCCCGGAAGCGAAACCTGATTACAAACTTCGGTAAGTTCCTGGATCCGTTGGCGGACAAACTTCTGGTCTGTGCTGTGCTCATTGCATTGGTAGCGGAGGCTGAAGTGCCGGCTTGGATGACCATTGTCATCGTGAGTCGCGAGTTCGCGGTCACAGGGTTACGGTTGGTCGCCGCGGATGAAGGTGTTGTCATTGCGGCCGGTTCGCTCGGCAAGTGGAAAACGCGGGTACAAGTGATCGCTGTAACGGCAGTCCTTCTTCGCAACTTCCCCTTTTTCTACCTCCATCTTCCGATCGCCTCGTGGTTATTGTATGCCGCCGTTGTCCTGACCGTCTGGAGTGGGATCGACTACTTCGCGCGCAACTGGCGCATTATCGACCCCTATCATTAAGCGAGCGGTGCCGTTCCTTTCGTCTCGAGGGGGTTTTGCATGAAGGCAGAGTTGATCGCGGTTGGCACAGAGATTTTGCTGGGGCAAATCGACAACTCCCACGCAAAGTATTTGTCGCAGGAACTCGCGGGTTTGGGCGTATCTGTCTATTTTCACTCGACTGTGGGCGACAATGAAGAACGTGTGGTACAACTCGTTGACCGTGCGTTGGCGCGCTCAGATGTGATTATCATCACCGGGGGGCTCGGCCCTACCGTAGATGACTTGACTAGGGAAGCCGTGGCACGTTCTTGCGGACTCGAGCTCACGTACTCTCAGGTTGCCTTTGATCGGCATGTGGCACCCTACTTTGCGCGTGTAGGTCGGGCGATGCCGGAAACGAATCGACGTCAAGCTTTTCGGGTTGGGTCAGCAGAGTTCCTGGTCAATCCACGCGGTACGGCGCCCGGTCAGTATATAGAAAGCAATGGCCGTCACATCTTCCTGCTGCCGGGACCGCCACTTGAGATGCGTCCGATGTTTCAGGAGTCCGTGAAACCTGTGTTGGCCCGTCTGGTCACAGATGGAGTGATCGTGAGTCGAGTGCTGCATCTGTTTGGTATCGGCGAATCGGCGGCGGCTGAACGGATTGCTGACCTGCTCGCCAATCAGTCGAATCCAACCATCGCACCGCTTGCCTCCGAAGGCGAGATGATGTTTCGGCTTACGGCGAAGGCAGATGACGTCTTGTCTGCCAAGAGCCTGATTGAACCTGTCGAGGTGTTGTTGCGGGAGCGTTTCGGCCCTTTGATCTACGGTGTCGACGCCGATTCGCTGGTTAGCGTCAGCTTGGACGCACTGCGTCAGCGAGGGTTGACAATGGCGGTTGCGGAGAGTTGCACTGGTGGCATGCTGGCGTCGATGATAGTCGATCGACCGGGTTGTTCCGCGCAGTTTCTCGGCGGCGTTGTGGCCTACGACAACGCGGTGAAGGTCGCGACGCTGGGCATTGACGCGGAAGTCATCCGCGGGCAAGGAGCCGTGTCCGAAGCGGTCGCCGTGGCCATGGCGACGGGAGTGCGTCGTGCACTTGGAGCGAACGTTGGGGTGGGCATCACTGGTGTGGCTGGACCCGATGGCGGGTCTGCCGAAAAGCCTGTCGGCCTGGTCTATGTCGCGGTATCCGCGGGAGATCACACTGACGTTCGCGCTTTTCAGTTTGCCGGTGATCGGGCGCAGATTCGGATTCGGGCGGTCAAAGCAAGTTTGCATCTGGTACTTCAGGTACTTCAGTATTACAGGTAGTACAGCCGTAACGAAAACAATTCATTTTGTGGACAGGACAGGTGATTGCGTGACAACATTTCTGGATTTTCAATTGAGTAAAAAACTGCAAGAGGCGATCGATGAGATGGGGTATGAGGAGCCATCTCCGATACAAACAACCTGCATCCCGCTGATCCTCGAAGGCAAGGACGTGATTGGGCAGGCCCAGACGGGCACGGGGAAGACTGCGGCTTTCGGAATCCCACTGGTCGAACAGGCTGGGACTGGGCGGCACGTGCAGTCGATCATTTTGCTTCCGACACGGGAGTTGGCGATTCAGGTTGCCGGGGAACTGCGCAAGATCTCCAAGCATAAACGCACCAAGACACTTCCGATATACGGGGGACAGTCGATCGGACATCAGATCCGGGCGTTGGAACAGGGCGTGCAGATCGTAATCGGGACGCCCGGACGTGTCTTGGACCATATTCGCCGGGGAACGCTCAAACTCGACAAAGTTCAGACCCTTGTGTTGGATGAAGCCGACGAGATGCTGGACATGGGCTTTATCGAGGATATTGAGACGATCTTGCAGGAGACGCCAGCCACGCGCCAGACGTTGTTGTTCTCGGCGACCATTCCGGCGGAGGTACGTCGCCTGGCGAACCGTTACATGAATAACCCTGAGCACGTGCAGATGGCGCGCAATGAGATGACGGTTCCGCTCATTGATCAGCTCTATTATAAGGTCCTGGAGCGGACGAAGCTGGAGAGCGTCTGCCGCATCATCGACAGCCAGGATGTCTCGCTCGGAATCATCTTCTGCCGTACGAAGCGCGGTGTGGATGAATTGACGGAGGCGCTGATGGCAAGAGGCTATCTGGCCGACGGTCTTCACGGCGATCTGAGTCAGGCGCAACGGGATCGGGTGATGAAACGGTTTCGTAACAACGAGATCGAATTGCTGGTTGCAACCGATGTGGCAGCGCGTGGGATTGACGTTGGCAACGTCACGCATGTCGTCAACTACGATATCCCCCAGGATACCGAGTCCTATGTCCACCGTGTTGGTCGGACGGGACGCGCAGGTCGCCGCGGCTTGGCCATTACCTTGGTCACGCCGAGAGAATTCAAGTTGCTAAAGACGATTCAGCGCGAGACGAAGGCTGTTATCGACCTGCGGGAAGTGCCGTCGCTCGCGGACGTGGCGGAGCGTCAAGCCGTGATGTGGCGTGAGCGGCTCCAGGCGACGGTTCAAGAGGGGCAACTGGCTCACTATCGAGCGATTCTGGGCGATCTCGTGGATGAACTGGACCCCATCGACCTTGCGGCGGCTGCGCTCAAACTCGCATCGGCCGGAGAGTTGGCCACCGAAGCGCCGGAGCAGTACGATTTCGGTGAGACGGGTGGATCGCCGGGTATGGTGCGCTTCTTCGTGAACCTCGGACGCGGCGCAAGGATGGGAACCACGGACCTCGTGCGTGCGATTGCGGATGAGGCCGGTGTACCGAGCACGGTGATTGGGAAAGTGGACGTATTTGAGAAATTCAGTTTTATCGAGGTGCATGAGGATTCGGCGCCCTTTGTGTTTGAGGCTCTGCGTCAGTCTCGCATCAACGGTATGCGTGTCAACATGGAGCCGGCACGCCCGCGAGCCTCTTCAGGCGGCGCGTACCGCCGCTGACCGGAGCTGACGGTGGGTGAGGGACGAGGCAGGGAGAGGGCCGCCAAGGCACTTCTTCCTGCCTCGTCTTTTTTGCATTGTCCGTTCGTGAGGGAGCCGAAGACAAAATTCTCCCATAGAAAATATACGAACAGATGTTTGTGTTTTTCTGAACTAGCCTGTACAATATTTGCTAGAGTGAGGACGAAGGGTGTGGCGGACGGTGGCGGATCGCAAGAGTGCGTTGGAGACGGCCATGAGCAAGATTGAGAAGCAGTTCGGCAAGGGTTCCATAATGAAGCTGGGCGAAGCGCATGCGACGATGAACGTCGAGACCGTGTCGACGGGCTCCTTGTCGGTCGATATCGCGCTCGGCGTTGGCGGATTTCCGAAGGGCAGGATCATCGAGATCTATGGGCCAGAGTCGTCTGGAAAGACCACCGTCGCCTTGCATGCGATCGCTGAAGTGCAGAGACTCGGAGGCCAGGCAGCCTTTATTGATGCCGAGCATGCCTTGGACCCATTGTATGCGAGAAACCTCGGAGTCAACATCGACGAGTTGCTGATTTCCCAGCCGGACACCGGCGAGCAGGCTTTGGAGATCACAGAGGCGCTTGTACGGAGTGGGGCCGTCGATATCATCGTCATCGACTCTGTCGCGGCCCTCGTGCCGAAGGCGGAGATCGAAGGCGATATGGGGGACAGCCATGTCGGACTCCATGCCCGGCTGATGTCCCAGGCGCTTCGTAAGCTCAGTGGAGTCATCAGCAAGTCCGGGACGATCGCCATCTTCATCAACCAGATTCGGGAAAAGATCGGTGTCATGTTCGGGAATCCGGAAACGACGACAGGCGGTCGCGCGTTGAAGTTCTACGCGTCCGTCCGTTTGGAGGTTCGACGCGCAGAAACGCTGAAACAGGGCAACGACATGGTCGGCAACCGAACCAAGATCAAGGTCGTCAAGAACAAGGTGGCGCCGCCATTCAAGCAAGCTGAAGTGGACATCATGTTCGGGGAGGGGATCTCGCATGTGGGCGAGATCGTCGATATCGGGACTGAACTCGAACTGATCCAAAAGAGCGGAGCCTGGTATTCGTACGGGGATGATCGGTTGGGCCAAGGCAAAGAGAATGCCAAGCTCTTCTTAAAGGAGCATCCCGACATTGCTGCCGCGATCGAGGCCAAGATCCGGGAACGGACGATCGTCCGCGATCCTCACCCCGCTTCGGCCATCGCGGATGATGAGGTGGAGGATGTCGACGATTTTGACTTCGAAGAGTGAGGGCGATGGGGAGCGAGATGACGAAACGCCTTATGGTGTGATCCTGCGCGTGGTGCAAGGGGCGGGAGCACCCTCCGAGAGGCTTGTCGAACTTGTCTCTGGCGACGCCGCGGGACCCTATCACGTGCTGGACGTTTTGTCATGCGCAATTCATTCGGGCGACATGTTTGACGCCTCACTTCAGGGCAGACTAGGGCGGGCGCGCACCCTGCGTGAAGGCCGCGAGGCGGCGCTGAAGTACATGGCTATGGCAGCGCACAGTCGATTCGAGGTTCAGCGCTACCTTTCGCAAAAACGCGGGATACCCCCGGAGGTTGCGGAATCGCTTGTGCGGACTATGGAGCAGGAAGGGTACCTCGATGATCTCGTCCTGTGCCTGAGGCTAGTCGAACAAGCAGGGATGCAGACCAATCCACCCGGGACCATGGCTCTGTCGCAGCGGCTACAGCGCCGGGGCTTGGACAAAGAGACGATTCGTGAAGCGCTCACACAAGCGGGATATGAGGAGTTTGACGGGGCTTTGGGCCACGCTGAGCGCAAACTCCCGGAACTCCGCAGTCGCGTCCAGAAGTTACTCAGCAAGAAGGGGAACCCCGGAGATGGACGCCAGGAACTCTACCGCTTGCGCGAGTTACTCGCCGGTTTTCTCGCGCGAAAGGGATACGGGCAAGGGACGGTTCGTGCTGTAGTGCAACGGCTGCTGGGCGACTGATTCGCATCTCGGGGAACGTCTGGACAGTGCTGTTGACAGTCATTGGCACGCGACTTATAATAAAGGACGCGTATACCTACTGGTTTAAACTCTGTTGCGGATGATGTGAGTACGTTTCCGCAGCGCGAGGGTCTCGAAGATCGCGTCGTCCTCGCTCGTGAGTGCATGGGCCAGGAGGAAGTTGACATGATAAGCATAGTGTGGCTTATCATTGCGGTTCTGGTTGCTGTGGTTCTTGTCTCCGCTGTGTTTCTCGTATGGTTGAACCTTCGTTCGAAGACTGTGGACCTTTCACTGTCATCTGCCCGCGCTCAAGCGGAGCAGGTCGTCGAGTCGGCGCGTCGGGAAGCAGAGAGTTGCGTGAAGGAAGCAGCGCTCGAAGCGAAAGAAGAAGCACACAGGATTCGCAATGACGCAGAGAGGGATTTGCGTGAACGGCGTGGAGAGGTACAGCGTCTGGAACGGCGATTGTTGCAGAAGGAAGAGTCGTTGGACCGGAAGAATGAAGCATTGGAACGACGCAGTGAGGGCCTGACCGATCAAGAAAAGGCGGTAGAGGTCTTGCGGGAAGAAGCGGAGATTCTCGTTAAGCGCAGAGTTCAAGAGATGGAACGAATCTCTTCGATGACGCGCGACGAAGCCCGCGAATTGATCCTCTCGCAGGTGCGGTCTGAGTGCAAGCATGATGCGGCTGTTCTGATGAAGGAGATCGAGACGCAGGCGAAAGAGGATGCCGAGAGAAAGGCCAAGGAGATCATCGCCACCGCGATTCAGCGATGTGCGGCTGATCACGTGGCCGAGACGACAGTATCCGTTGTGGCATTGCCAAACGATGAGATGAAGGGCCGGATCATCGGACGTGAAGGTCGTAACATTCGAACGCTAGAAAC
>Ga0080006_1156136_pt1 | contig 11183 bp, 10 predicted proteins | sample RS3BMetagenome_FD_69209 | JGI IMG/M metagenome (GOLD analysis project Ga0080006, IMG submission 69209) | Ferric oxide microbial mat and aquatic microbial communities from Rainbow Spring, Yellowstone National Park, USA - RS3B (SPADES... ... | reverse complement strand
CCTCTTCTGCTCGCCCGTCGGGCCGGGGGAGGGAACCAGGGGGAGGTGGACGTAACAGACGTTCCCCCTGCCGACGTCCCGCCGGAACTGGCGGATGGCCTCGATGAACGGGACGATCTCGATGTCGCCGACCGTCCCGCCGATCTCCACGATGACGACGTCGACGTCGTCGGATCCCAGCCGTCGGATCCTCTCTTTGATCTCGTCCGTGACGTGGGGAATGACCTGGACGGTCTTTCCGAGGTAGTCGCCCCTGCGCTCCTTGGCGATCACCGCCGAATAGATCCGTCCCGTGGTGGCGTTCGAGTCCTTGTGGAGGTTCTCGTCGATGAACCGCTCGTAGTGGCCGAGGTCGAGATCGGTCTCGCCGCCGTCCTCGGTCACGAAGACCTCGCCGTGCTCGAACGGGTTCATCGTCCCCGGGTCGACGTTGATGTATGGGTCGAGCTTGCACATGGTGACCCGGAGGCCACGGCACTTGAGCAGGCGGCCCAGGGAGGACGCGGTCAGGCCCTTCCCCAACGAGGACGAGACGCCGCCAGTGAAGAAGATGAACTTCGTTTGTCCGGCGTCGGGGTGCATCCCCATCACCCGCCTGCGCCACCCGGTCGGGCGGGCGGCTCCGGCATCATCCCACGGACCGGTGGGAGGAACCGGACCGCCGCCGGTCCGCTCGTCACGCAGGCCGGATCGATTCGCACCCGACGAGGATACCGGATGACCTCCGCCCCCCGGGTCTGCGCGGCCGCCCTCCTCACGGCTGGCGGGCCCGCGGTCGCGCTTCCCCGCCGGAGGCGACGGGTCCGCCGCCGAGCAGCTCACGGGCGTGCTCGCGGGCCGACCGGCTGTCCGGGCTCCCCGAGAGCATCCGGCTGAGCTCGACCACACGGTCCTCTCCGACGACCTGCTCGACCACCGATCGGGTCCGCCCGTCGCCTTCCACCTTGCGTACCGTCCACTGCTGGTCCGCCTGGGCCGCGACCTGGGCGAGGTGGGTGACCACCAGCACCTGCGCGCGTCGCCCGAGGGTCGCCAAGGCCGCGCCCACCGCAGTGGCGGCCTCACCGCCGACCCCGGCGTCGACTTCGTCGAAGACGAGGACGCCTGCCGTCGCGGTCAGGGCGAGCCGCACCGCCAGCATGGTCCGGGCCAACTCGCCGCCCGACGCCGCCTTCGCCAGCGGGAGCGCGGGCTCGCCCGGGTTGGCTCCCAACCAGAACGTGACCTGGTCGCCGGCGCCTTCGCCTTCGGCCGTGACGTCGAACCGGGCCGAGCCCATGGCCAGGCCCCGCAGCGTCGCCTCGATCTCCGCCGCCAGGGCGGGGGCCGCGTTGCGGCGCGCGGCGGCGACGGCCCGCTGGGCGGACTCCAGTCGGGTACGTGCCGCGGCGATGTCGCCTTCGAGGCGCGCCGATCGTGATTCCTGGTCGACCAGGGCGGCCAACCGGCCCCGCAGCTCCTCGGCGAAGGCGGTGACCGCCGAGAGGTCGTCCCCGTACTTGCGCTGCAGTTCGTGGAGCAGTTGGCGCCGGTGCCGGACCGCTTCGAGGCGTTCGGGGTCGTCCTCCCAGGTGTCGACGACCCCGCGCAGCTCCGTCCCCAAATCGGAGAGGTCCGCCATCACCGCCTTGACCCGCTCTTCCATGCGGCCGAGCGGCGGTCTTCCGGCGAGCTCGCCTGCCGCTGCGGCCAACAGGTCCATCGCGCCGGACGGGTCCGCACCGTCGAGGTGGCGGAGGGCTGCGGCGGCGGCATGCCGGTGGGAGGAGGCGGCCGCCAACCGGTCCTCCTCCTCCTCGAGGCGCGCGTCCTCCCCCGGGTCCTCGATGCCGGCACCGTCGATCTCCGCGAGCTGGTACCGGAGGAGATCCTCCTCTCGCGCCCGCTGCGCGGCGTCTCCTCCGAGGGAGCGGGATTCGGCGATCAACCGGTCGAGGTCAACCCGGGCCGCATCGAGCTCGGTGCGGTCGACGCCCCCGTAGTCGTCGAGCGCCCGTCGCTGGGCGGCGGCATGGAACAGGGAACGGTGGAGGCGCTGCCCATGGAGCTCGACGAGGGTGTCTCCGAGGGTGGCGAGCTCCTCCAGGGGGGCCATGCGCCCGTTGATCCAGGCCCGAGAGCGGCCACCGTTGACGATGGACCGGCTGAGGACGATCTCGGAGTCATCGTCCGGCCCCGGCGCTCCCCCGATGCGCGCCGGGGCCGCCGCGCCGGAACCGACGAACCTGGCCTCCACCAACGCCTCGCGCGCGCCCGCCCGGACCACGGAAGGATCGGCCTTCCGGCCCAGCAGTAGGCCCAACGCCTCGACGACCAGCGTCTTGCCCGCGCCGGTCTCGCCGGTCAACACGGTCATCCCCGGACCGAAGGTCAGCGTCACGTCGTCGATCACCCCCAGGTTCCGGACCCGGAGCTCGTCGAGCTGGTACCGGGCCGTCGGCTCGGGCCGATCGGCGCTGTCCGGAGTGGCTCCGCGGGAATCGACCATCGTCTCAGCGGTCGGCGAGGTGGAACTTCGCCCGCAGGATGGCGTGGAAGTCACGCCGACCGAAGGTCACGAACCGCGCGGGGTGGTCCCCTTCGCCGCACCGGACGGTGTCGCCGGGTTCGAGCATGCCCACCGTGGCTCCGTCGACCACGAGCACGGCGGGGCGGGGTTCGAGGACCTCCAGCTCGAGCCGCTCGGTCGGCTCCAGCACCAGGGGCCGGTCGAAGAGCATGTGGGGTGACACCGGCGTCACCACGATCGCCCGCAGCTGCGGGGAGAGCACCGGACCGCGGGCCGACAGGTTGTACGCCGTGGAGCCGGTCGGCGTCGACACCAGCAGCCCGTCGGCGGCGTACGTCACGAACGGGTTCCCGTCGATCGACGTGGCGACCCGCACCGTATGGCCGGGGACGGTCTTCTCCACCGATGCCTCGTTGAGGGCGGTGTGGTCGCTGCGGCGCACCCGGTCGGCTCCCACCACCGACACCTGCAGCGTCATCCGCTCCTCGATGACGCAGTCCCCGGCGAGGAACCGGTCCAGTGCCGCACGGAGACCGGACGGTTCCACCTGTGTCAGGTAGCCCAACCGCCCGAAGTTGACGCCGAGGACGGGGATCTCCGCCTGCGATGCGGACTCCACCGCCCGGAGGAGGGTGCCGTCGCCTCCGAGGCTGACCAGGAGGTCCGCCCCGTCGACCGACACCGAACCGTCCGGTCGCACGGCGGAGATGGAGCGGTGGCCGGCGGCCTCCAGCCAGGCCACCGCCTGCTCGGCGAGCGCCGCTGCCTCGGGCCGGTCCGGATGGGGGTAGAACGCGATCAGGGTCACGGGAGGCTATCGACCGAGGCCGGATTGGAGCGACTCGTCGACCGCGTCGTCGATGGCGGCCCGGAGGGTGTCGCCGGCGAGCCGATGGGCGGTCCGGTCGTCGGGATGGGCGACGGCATGCAGAAGAAATTCGACGTTGCCCGCGTGACCGGTGATCGGGGACGGCATGACCCCCATCATGGCGGCTCCGGCACCCTCGAGCGCGCCGGCGACCGCGGCCACGGCGCTGCGGTGGATCACGGGGTCCCTGATCACCCCGCGCCCACGCGAGGCCTCGACACGGCCTGCCTCGAACTGGGGCTTCACCAGCGCAACGATCGTCGCTCCCGGTCCGACGACCGGACCGGTGAGGACCGGGACCGCTCGCGTCAACGAGATGAACGAGAGATCGGCTGTCACCAGGTCCACCGGAGAGCCGCCGACGGTGGCGAGTGTGACGTCCCGGATGTCGTGGCGTTCGAGGTTGACTACCCGTTGGTCCTGTGCCAGACGGTGGTGGAGCTGCGAGCGCCCCACGTCGACGGCGATGACCTTCGCCGCACCGGCCTGGAGGAGGCAGTCGGTGAACCCGCCGGTCGACGCACCGGCGTCGAGGGCGGTTAACCCTGCCACCCGGAGGGAGAACCGCTCCAGGGCGGCAGCGAGCTTGTCCCCACCCCGTCCGACGAACCGTGCGGGCGGGCCCGACACCAGGACCGGTTCGGCCGACGCGACCATCCGGGCCGGCTTGTGTGCGACCGAGCCCGACACGAGGACGCGCCCGCCCTCGATCAGGGCGACGGCACTGTTCCTGCTGTCCGCCAGTCCCCGCTCGACCAGTGCGCGGTCGAGCCGCATCCGGCCCGACGGTGTCAGCCCTCGGACCCCGAGGTCGCGGCCTTCTTCGCGGGGGCCTTCTTCGCGGGGGCCTTCTTCGCGGGGGCCTTCTTCGCCGCCTGCTTGACGGTCGCAGCCGAACGACCGAGCACGGTGGCAACCTGGGTGGCGAGGTCCTCCACGCTTCCGATCCCCATCGAGCGCAACTGGGTGACGACTTCCTCGCGCACCACGGCGAGCAGGGCCTCGCTGCTCTGGCGGCCACGCTCGACCAGTTCCTCCACCTTGGCCTGTGCCTCCTGGCGCTGAAGGTCGCCGCCCGAGGCGAGGTCCTTCACCAGATCCTCCGCTCGGGCCCGGGTCATCTGCGTGAATGCCAGCCCGGCGTCGAGATACCGTTGATAGGCCGATTCTTTGGTCATACATCCCATGCTACCTGGTGTGCTAGCTGGGAGCAAGCACTTTCAAGCGAAGCGATGTGAGGAGTCGGACGGCATCCGTCCCGGCCCGCCGCCGGCCACACCGGGGACGGCTCCCACGGCTCGGTCGACCAGCTCGACCAGGTGCTCCGACCGGACGGCGACGGGCACGTCGGTGACCGCGGCACCGGGCGGCGTGACCCCGGAGTGGACCAGGGCGAAGGGGACGCCGAGCCGCTGGGCCAGCCGTCCGTCGGTCCCGGGCTGGTCGCCGACCACCACCGCATGGTTGCTCCTGAGCGCGAAGCGGTCCCGGACCACCCGGGCCATCGCCGCGTGCGGTTTGCCCGCCACTTCCGGGATCACGCCGGATGCCGTGGCCACCGCGGCCAGCAGCGCGCCGGTCCCCGGAGTCAACCCCTCGGGGGTCGGGTGGGTCGGGTCCTCGTTGGTCCCGATGAGGCGTCCGGACTGGCGGGCGGCCTCCGCGATGCGGGCGAGCAGGTCGAAGTCGAAGTGACGGCTCCAGCCGACGACCGCGGCGTCGGCTGGACCGTCGTCGGCGATGGTCACGCCTCGCTGTCCGAGGGCTTCGACCACCCCGGCCTCGGCCAGGACGCGCGCTCGCGAGCCGGGCCGGAGGAGGGACGCCGCAGCCTGCGCCGAGGTGACCAGGTCGCGTGCTTCGGCGGGGATCCCGACGGCCCGCAGGCGCTCGAGCAGGTCGGCGACCGTCGGCGCCGAGTTGTTCGTGGCGAACGCGACGGTGGTCCCGGTGCCCCGTAAGCGGGCCACGGCACCGGAGGCGTCCCCGATCGGTGTCCCGGAAAGCCAGACCACGCCGTCGAGGTCGATGATCCAGACCGTCCCGGGTCCCACGGCGGGAAGCGCGGCTCGCGTCACCGGGTCCCCGACGCCATCCGGTCCCGCATCAGGACGGCGGGGGAAGGCTTCCGGCAGGCTCGACGGAGGGTTGGGGCTTCGTCCTCCGGGTTGCACGGGCCAGTTGGTTGGCCGACTCCATTGCCCGGGTGATCAGTGCCTGGAGGACCGACACACCGTCCGACACACCGTCTGCGGGGTCGCCGACCTCTCCGGGAGCACGGTCGGGGATCGAGGGCACTGGGAGGAGGGGAGCACCGGCGCCTCCCTCCGGTGGTGTGTCGCCGGCCTGAGGCTGCGGTCCGGGGACACCCGGGCGGTTGCCGGCGAGCTTCGCGGCACGTTCCCAGTAGGACCGGAACATACCGATGTCGAACGCCCCGTCGCGCACCCGGGCCTGGTCGATGAGGCGGGCGGGAGGGCTCTTGAGATCGCGGACCACGTGGAGCACGGCCAGCGCGCGCAAGGTGTACCAGGTCGGGTCGATCTCCCACCACCGGAAGCCCTGGCGGACCGAAGACGGGAGGTAGTGGTGGTTGTTGTGCCAGCCCTCGCCGCCGGTGACGAGGGCGACGAAGAACGAGTTCCGGCTGGTGTCGGGGGTCGCGTACCGGCGCTTGCCGACGATGTGGGCCATCGAGTTGACCAGGAAGGTCCCGTGCCAGAGCAGGACCGTGGAGAGGAAGAACCCGATGACGAGACCGCCCCACCCCCCGACGGCGAGACAACCCAGGGCGAGCAACCACGGCCCGATCCACGAGAACCGGTCGAGGAACCGGAGCTCGGGGTACCGGGCGAAGTCGCGGATGTCGTCGGGATCGGTTGCCTTGTACTTGGTCGAGAGGATCCAGCCCACGTGGCTCCACCACAGTCCGTCCCGCGGCGAGTGGACGTCGCCGTCCAGATCGGTGAAACGATGATGGATCCGGTGATGACCGGCCCACCACAACGGTCCCTTCTGGACGGCAGTCGTTCCGCCGAACGCCATCAGGAACTGGAACGTCCGGTTCATCCGGAAGCTGCGGTGGGAGAAGTACCGGTGGTATCCGGCGGTGATGAAGAACATGCGGACCACGTACAGGACCGCGCAGAGCACCCAGTCCTCCCAGGTGACCGTTACGAAGAACGCCGCCAGCGGCGCGAGATGGACGGCGAAGAACGGAATGGCCGACACCCAGTCCGTGCGATCGGCCCGGCCCTCTTCCCGAACCATTGAACCGGCGGTCGTCGTAGTGTCGAGTGAGGTCATCGCCGTCGTTCTGGGTTCATCGGGGAGGACCGCTCCTCCGGTGGGGATCCTCGGTGAGAGCGTACCGCGTCGGTGCCTCCGGGGCGGTACGGCGGGACGGGTGCAGGGCCCACGCCTCCGCCTGTCCCGCCGACGGGGTGACTGGTCCCGTGCTTCGGGCGGGCCTACGATGGGGCGATGGATCGGTCAGCCCTCGCCTCCACCGGGTCCCCGGTCGACGTGGGGGCGGCGGCGTCGGGGGCCGATGCGTTCATGCACCGTCTTCTGAGGATCCCCGATCGCCAGCGCCCGATCGACGAGTCCGAGACGCACCGGATCTTCAGCACGTCGATCTTCCTGTCGGCCCTCCGTTGCCTCCTCAGCTACATCGTGCTGCCGATCGTCCTCCCTGCGGTCGGGGCGGCGAGCAGCGTGGGACCGGCCATCGGCATCCCGGTCGGGTTGCTGGCGCTCGTCTTCGACTACAAGGGCATCCGCCGGTTCTGGCTGGCGAACCACCACCAACGCTGGGCGTTCAGCGCGCTCTACGCGGTGGTCGGCGGGATGGTGCTCGCTCTCGTGGTCATCGATCTTGTCCACGTGTTCGGCTGAGGGTCGGGCCGTTCGGGAACACCGGGGCCCGACGTGACCGTGGTCGTCGCCGGGGTCGTGCTCGTTGCGTTGCTCGCCGGGGCGGTGGCCGTGTCGCGTCGGCCGACCCGCTCGGCCCGCCACTCGATCGACCGGCAGCGGACGGCGATGGACGCGTTGTCGGCCATGTCCGCCCGGCTCGGAACCGACGAGTCCGTGCGGCCCCGGCCCGTCCGGCAGCCCGGAGAGCCCTCCCCCGGCGCCCGTCCGATCCACGCGGAACCGGGACGGAACCCTGCGGAGCCGGGACGGACCACCGGGGAGGCAGGGCGGACCACTGCCGGGTTGGCCTCGATCCCGGTGCCGGGACCAGGGACGCCGTCGATCGTCTCCGAGGCGGCCCGGATCGTCGGCGTTTGGGAGCCCCCCGGGGGTCGGGACCCGGCTGTGGAAGCCAATGCTCGCCTCACCGGCACCACCGGCCTGGTGCTCATCGTCCTCCTATTCGCGGAGGGTGCCACCATCCCGTTCATCGCCCGACTCCTGTCGTGGCACATCGTGATCGGGTTGGTGCTGGTCCCGCCACTGCTGGTCAAGATCGGATCGACCCTGTGGCGGTTCGGCCGCTACTACCTGGGGGACCCCCGGTTCCGACGGGCGGGCCCACCCCACCCGTTCCTCCGTGTCCTCGGTCCGTTGCTGATGATCTCCACGGTGCTCCTGATGGGATCGGGCATCGCACTCTGGCTGGCAGGTCCGCAGTCGCGCACGCTGTTCCGGATCCACCAGCTCACCTTCGTCGCATGGTTCGCCTTCGTGGCCGTCCATGTGGTGTCGCACCTGCTCCGGGCTACCCGGCTGGCCGCAGCCGACTCCCGTGACGCGGGGGCGAGACGACCGGTCGTCCGTGGGGCGACGAAGCGCCGGACGCTGGTGATGCTGAGCGTGGTGGTGGGTCTGGGGGTGGGGCTGGCAGGACGCACCGTCACCACCGGTTGGTCGCGTCCGCCGGTCGTCTCCCGCGTGGTCCCCACCACCCCTCGGGCGGCCGGCCCGGCCCGGTCGGTCGCACCGGTCACCGTTCCCTCGACCGGTTGAACGGGCACTCCCCGCACTCCCCCGCCGTCGTCACGCTGCCGTTGTGCACCGTCGCATCCGTCGTCGCGGTGCGTCTGTCGCCTCCGTGCCGCGCCCTCGTCAGGAGTGGTGTCCCACCCGTTTCGCCACGGCGGTGGGCCTCGGCCTGACAGTCGGAGTGGAAGTCCCGTTGGCGGCCGGCGAGGTGGCGCCGAGCGACGTGAGGGGGTTGCGACGGACGGACATCGTCACGAAGTCGCGGTTAGTGGGACCAAAGTAGCGACTGACCGGCCGCACCATGTCGCTCAACAGGGGCGTACCGTTCGACGGGGCTGCCGGTTGCCCGGCGTTGGGCGCGAAGGTGAAGTAGTTCACCCAGTCGGTGTTGATGTCGAGCTCCATCGCCCGGACCGCTCCCGCCCGCACCAGCAGGTTGGCCAGCGTGGTGATGTTGAGGCCCGGCCCGCCGACGTAGACGAGCGCCCCGTCTGCGGTCACGCCGATCCCGGAGCGCCACACGTAGACCTGGTTTCCGAGGGTGGCACCCCAGACCGTGGTGTCGTTGGCGTTGAGTCCGGGCACGGGGGCTCCGTTGTCCACCAGCAGGCTGAGGTTCTGTCGGACGGCCACCACCGAGGGACTCATGGTGACCTGGGTGCCCCACGCTCCGACGGTTGCGGTCCCGTTGGCGTAGAAGACCAGCGAGGCTCCGCCCGGGCGCAGGGGCACGGCCGCCTTCCCGTCGAGGTAGAAGCCACCCTGGGAGTCCTGCATGCGGAACCCGGCGTTGAACGCGGAGGTCAGTGTCGACGCGGCGCGGGTGGAGATCGGCGCCATCGGGGACCACGTTCCCGGGACGCCCGGGGAGCTCGCTCCGGCGTACAGCTGGGCACGGAGCAACATCGGGTCCATCCAGACCACGCCGGCGACCAGGCTCGTGTGCACCGTGTCGGGCCGGAGGAACGCCTCATAGAGAGCGGGGATCCCACCGACCGTCCGTCCAGCGGGGTGCCACTGGCCCTCGCCCGGCAACGGGGGACTGGCCAGCGGGACGATGGGTGCGGGGGGAGCGAGATGCGGTGGCCCGGCCGACTCCGAGACACCGATCGCCCGAACTGGGGCGGGGATGGCACCCTTCGGTGGACGCCCTCCCTTCGGAGGCTGGTGGTGGGTGTACCAGACGTTCTCCGCCCATCGCACGAACCCGCTCCCCCCGTGGTCCCGCACCCATTCGACGAACTGCACGGTGACCGGCAGGCTGTTGGCACTGGCCAGTGAGTTCCCGAGCGACAACCACACCGGGGTCAGCGCCACCACCAGGAGGATCGATGCCGACCAGCGTGGATGCCTCCCGGGCCAGGTCGGCCGCTGTCGGCGCCGCGCGCGCCTGGCTTCCCGGTCATCTCGGCGGCGTCGGCGGCGGGTCGGTCGGGCGTGACGGAACTCGCTCATCCCGGTGACTGTGCGACCCGAACCTGACGACGGCGTGAACTCGCGTCGACGCCCCGGGATTCTCGGGACCGGCGCTACGATGTGGCACTGTCCGAGGAGGGACGATGAGCCATCTGCGAGACATCAAGAAGCAGACCCGGGCGTTGCTCGCCGGACTGGGCCCCGATGCGGACGGAGTGGGCAACGCCCTGGCTGCCGCAGGGGTGGCGGGAGCGACGAGGAGCAACCGGTCGTGCCCTGTCGCCCTCTTCCTCAGCGCGACGATGGGTGCCGATCCTCGGATCCGATCGGTCGCCGTCGGCCCGTGTACCGTGGTCGTCGAGGTGAACGCACCGCGGGACCTCCGTCCCGCCGGACGGCTGGTCGTCCAGCTCCCCAAGCCGGTGCGCAGGTTCGTCACCCAGTTCGACGCCGGGCACTTTCCGGACCTCGTCCGGCCACCGGAGGTCCACCCGACGGTCCAGGCGGAGGCGAGCGGACCGCAGCGTGCTCCCGTTGTTCCCGGTGGAGCGGGCAGCACGGGCGGACAACTCCACGAACTGGTGCTCCCGTAGCCGTCACTGGCGGGGGTCCCTGCTTCGACCCGACGACCCGCTCGGAACGATCGCCGTGGCCGTGGCCACGGAGCTGGCGTAGCCCGTCCATGGGGACCTGACGACCGCAGGCGCTCCCACGTCGCCAGACAAGCCCTGGCGACGAACTCTCAACATCGAGCACAAGCTGAGGGCCGTCCTGAGGGACGGCACTCGTGCCGGTGACGGCTCCATGGGAGTTCTCCTGCTCCCGGAGGGTCTCCGCTGCAGCCGCATCGTGGAATGGCGGCCAGGGGGTCCGACCGAGGCGTCGGGCGATGTCCGTGAAGGACTCAGCCGCCTCCAGCCCGACCCGGATCTCCTCGCGCTCTTCCGCGCTCAGTACTGCACCTGGCGTGCTGGGTCCTCCAACGGTTCGTCGCTCGGCGTAGCCCGGTCATCATGACGGTCCGTTGCGGCGAGTGGCCGGGGGGAATCTCACCCCCCGGCTCTCACAGAACCGGACGTGACGGTCTCCCGTCATCCGGCTCCCACAGGTCGGCCTCAGGCGAGACGCACAAACCACTAATGGACGAAGAGGCGGGGTTGGCGCTTGTAGGGCGATGGCATCTTCCCGAACCCCAAAAATGCCCTCTGACCTGGTGGGCCTTGGGTCACACAATAAGAACCGGTTCTCCGCCGTTATCGGCCCTGCATTCCGTATCGAGTGAACCGAGGTTCCGGCAGTTCAGGCCATCTAACCTCGTGAAGTCCCGTCAGTCGGGTTCAGCGTGGAGGATGAGGCCGGCTGGGCTCAGCTCAACGAACGGTGACTCTGCCAGGGCCTCGACGATAGCGGGCGCGTGTTCCTCAACGAGGGAGAGCAGAC
>Ga0080006_1145962_pt1 | contig 11184 bp, 7 predicted proteins | sample RS3BMetagenome_FD_69209 | JGI IMG/M metagenome (GOLD analysis project Ga0080006, IMG submission 69209) | Ferric oxide microbial mat and aquatic microbial communities from Rainbow Spring, Yellowstone National Park, USA - RS3B (SPADES... ... | reverse complement strand
GAGGAGCAAATCAGCCTGGCGGGCCTCCTCGAGCGTTGCCTTGAACGAGGCGACCAGCGCGTGCGGCAGGTTCCGGATGAAACCGACGGTGTCCGAGAGCAGGGCATGGCCGCCCCCCTTGAACTTCCACTTCCGGGTCCGGGTGTCGAGCGTGGCGAAAAGCTTGTCCTCGACGAGAACACCGGCGTCGGTGAGGGCGTTCATCAGGGTGCTCTTGCCGGCGTTGGTGTAGCCGACGAGCGAGATGGTGGGGATGTCGTCCCGAGCGGCGACCTCCCGTTCCTTGCGGGCTTGGATCTTACCGAGCTTCGCCTTCAGCTCTTGGATCCGGTGCCCGACGAGTCGTTTGTCCTCTTCAAGCTGCTTTTCGCCAGGGCCTCGGACGCCGATTCCGCCCTTGTATCGGGAAAGGTGGGTCCACATCCGCTTGAGCCTGGGCATGGCGTATTCAAGCTGGGCCAGCTCGACCTGGAGGTGGGCCTCGTGGGTGCTGGCGTGGGTGGCGAAGATGTCGAGGATGACCTCGGTGCGGTCGATCACCTTGACGTCCAGGGCCTTCTCGAGGTTCCTGGTCTGCGCCGGCCCGAGGTCGTTGTCGAAGATGACCAGGTCGGCTTCATGCGCCTCGACCAGTTCCTTGAGCTCGTTGACCTTGCCGGAGCCGATGTAGGTGGCGATGTCGATATCACGCCGCTTCTGCAGCATGTGGCCGACAATCTCGATACCGGCCGTCTCGACCAGGCCACGGATTTCGTCGAGCGGATCGTCGGGATTCACGTCACTATCGGGGAGAATGACCCCCACAAGAATGGCCCGTTCCGCCCGTTGTCCTTCGCCCTGATAAATTTCAATCAAGCTGGGTTTCGACCTCTCGTCGTTCGATGTGAATTGCCGGGAAAAAAGCCCCTAGGTTCGCACGATGGGATTCTATGGCCATCTTCGATTGCCGTCAATCTTGGCCTATCGCTCCTTCGCGGACTTTCTGTTCGACGAATCGGACACGGAGAAGGTTCGAAAAGTTCGAGTTCGGGAATCGATTTCGTCGGAGTCGGAGACCATCGCCAGGCGCGAGGGCAGGCTGTCGCCATGAGACCTATCTCGACGTTTCAATAAATAGGGCCCTTCTATGAGGCAAGCTCGACGATCGCGTAGAATCTGAATGGATCGGAAGAGATCGAATCGATCGGGCAAGCTCGACAGTTCTCCTTTGCCGTCCCGGCATGAGAGACCCGCGATGGCCGACGAAAAAAAGCCACGGAATCCGCTGCTCGAGTTGGCCCGAAGCGCGATGCTCGAGTCGGAGGAGCCGATCGCCGCGGTGGCTCTCCGTTGGGTTCCCTCGTGGACCCTGAGCGTGATGGTCCATGGCTTGCTGCTGCTACTTCTGGCCTTGCTGATCAACGCCGGGCGAGGGAACGAGAAGCGGCCGCAAGAATTTCGATCGTCCATCGAGCCCTCCTCCCTCGGCGATGTGACCTCGCTCGTCGTGTCCGACCACGCCGGCGATCCGTTCACCCAGATCAAGTCACTCGATCCCCCCTCCCTAGGGCTGGACGGGGATGAAGACCTCAAGATCATCGGGCAGCCGGAGTTGCCGACGGCCGTGGCCTTCGCGCCCGAACTTTCGAGTCCCCCGGCGGCAGGAAACATTCGCATCGACAGCGGCAAGAGCGTTTCCGGGTTCGCGACCGGAATCCTCACCACCGAGCTTTCCACGCCGTTCGCGGGTCGCCAGGGGCTGGCGAGGGCCAAGCTGGCCCAGCGCGAAGGGGGGACGGTTCACTCGGAAAAGGCCGTTGAGCTGGGTCTGGACTGGATCGTCCGCCATCAACGGCCCGACGGTTCGTGGAGTCTGAACTTCCATGCACAATGCAAGATCGGGGACGGTTGCCCTTCGCAGACCGCGATGGAATCGGACACCGCCGCCACCGGCCTGGCGCTATTGCCGCTCCTGGGCGCGGGTTATATCCACACAGTGAAGAGCCGCCATCAAGATTCGATCCGTCGAGGGCTTGATGCCCTGGTTCGGCATCAGCAGGCGAATGGAGACCTGTTCGTCGGCGGCGGCGGGCTGGGCTATCTGTACAGCCACGCGATCGCCTCGATGGCACTTTGCGAGGCTTATGGGTTGTCGCGCGATCCCAGGCTCAAGAAGCCCGCTCAGAAGGCCATCAATTTCATCGCCAACGCCCAGAGCCCCGAAGGAGGCGGTTGGCGTTACACTCCCGGCCAGCCCGGCGATACGTCGGTCTTCGGCTGGAACATCTTCGCGCTGCGGAGTGCCTCGATGGCCGGTTTGAGCATCCCTCGCCGGACCATGAAAGGCTGTAAGACCTACCTCGACCTCGCCTCAGCCGACGAGCGGGGTACGACCTACGCCTACATGCCTGGCCGCGACGCGACCCCCTCCATGACGGCCGAAGGGCTGGTGAGCCGCCAGCTCCTGGGCTGGGAAAGGAATTATCCACCGCTCATCAAAGGGGCTGGGCATGTCGCCGCCAACCTCGACGAGAATCCGGAGCGGAATCTGTATTACTGGTATTACGCCACCCAGCTCTTGCATAACATGAAAAACCAGGATTGGGAGCGCTGGAACCTGAAGGTTCGCGAGTACCTGATCGGCTCGCAAGTGCTGGCGGAGGGGTGTGCCCAGGGGAGCTGGGATCCTTTCCTGCCGGAGCCGGATCGTTGGGGCAGGGCGGGCGGAAGACTCTTCATGACGGCCCTCTCCGTCCTCACGCTCGAAGTCTACTACCGCTACTTGCCGCTCTACCGGGATGAGGTCATGGAGCGCCGGGAAGGCGATCCCGCTCCGGCCCCTGCGGTTGCCCCCGCCGACCACGCGGCAAATGCCCCTGCCAAGGGCAAGGCCAACGCGAAGAAGTGAGATATGGCCCGTGTCGACAGGGCCTGGGATGGTCGGCGAGGGGACGATTAAATTGGAGCGTCGTCTTCCACTATCCGCGAGACGTTTTGCGAAGATTGACGAGAAGGCCCAGAAAGGGATCTAGGCACCACGGTACACTTCAGTGTTGTGATACTCAATGTGAAGAGGGTCTATGCGATGGGCAATTGTTACAAGATGCTCAGTGCTCAGCCGGATTGCTCCATAATCAAATAATACATGGTGATTTGGACAGACGATGATCAAGTTCGATTCCGTGTCTGGCCCGTTGTGCGGCTCGCCAAGGGGTCGGATATGGTGCGCCTCACAGTAAAATCCACTAGGCAGTTCTAGTCGAGCGTCGCACAACTGGCATCGATATGAATATTTTCGCTTTAGGGCCGCAACCATCGCGCTATCGCGTACGAGTCGGCTTATGGTAGTTTCTATTCGTCCAGGCGTCTCGATGGTCGGAACATCAACCGCAACTGGCGTATACGTGCTGCTGAGAAGCCGATACTCACCGCGTCCCAGAAACTCTACGTAACCTTCGTCTCGGAGGCCCTGCAATACACGGCTGAGTGTCTGAGCGGGCGTAGCCCCAGCCGATTCGACGACGGCGACGATGTCGCTTAATTTTGCGTCGATCAAGTTTTGGCGGGAAAACGTGTTTTGCCTGGTGATGAGCGTGAGGGAGGTGATCGCCTCAAGCGTTGCTAACTTCCAATCCATGGGTGAATAATCGCCTGACTTACATTAGGCCGCCCTTTTGGGGCTCGAAAGAATTTCAGGGGACGCCACTGTCGGAGTGTGGCCCCAGGCTCCGGCTGGGACGTCCCGTTGGGGCTCAATATGATCGGTGGCGCCGTTCACCGGTTCGGGTTGAACAGGCGGAGCGGGATGGTTTTGTGGAGGATGAGCTGCGAAACGACCAGGCCTCGCGGAGTGACCTGGACCGGCATGATGAAGGCGACATCCCCCTTGCGGGCGTAGGAAGTTGAACCTCGCGTGACCTGGGTGACGGTGATTCGGTTGGATTCATCCGGAACGACGGTCGCCACGACATTGCCGGGACCCGCGATTCGCACGGGATTGTTGTCGGCCAGGACTCCGACCACATGCAGGCGACTGGGGATTCCAGTCATTCCAGGGCTGACGGGAAAGGCCCAGCCGTAAAGCATGTTCTGCCCCGCGTAGTCCCAGGCGTTCATCAGACGGACGAAGCCCGGGTCGACGGCCGTGACGATCCGATTGTTGGGCAGAACACTATTATAGGTCGGCGCGACCAGGTTGCGATCGGCCCCGTCAAAGAAGTCGATGTGACTCGGCCGGACCATGTTCGAACCGAGGTCGGGTCCAATGGCCTCGATCAGCGCGTTCGGACCGACATCATCGATTGTGGTCGGCCAGCGGATCAGGAATTCGGAGATATCCTGGACGGCGATCGGGAATTGCTGGCCGTCATAGTTCTGGAGGATCAGCCAGCGAGGGGTCGCGTGAATGATCTCGCCCCAGGCCCCCTGCGGCGGCAGATCGGGGATTCTGCGTCCCAGCGCGTCTCGCCGCTGGCCCTGGGCGTTCGCATTGCCGTCAGCGCCGAGGACCAGTAGGATTGCCGCGGCGGCGAAGGCGAGCCAAGTTCGGAGCCTCTGCCGATTCCGCCTTCTCCCCAGGACTTCTCGCATCGCCGCCTCCTTCAGGATGAGCCCGCCTCGAACGCATTGGCCCCGGTCGGGTTGACAACGGCCAATTGAACGTGCCTATTCCATCAATCGATATTGTATTGCACGATCCGAATCAAGGCGAGACAGGACGGCCAACTTCCCCTTGGGAGTCGGCTTTCAGGCCTTGCGCGGAGAGCGCCGGGCGTGACAATATTCCTTCGGACTCGTCATAATCGATCAAATGAGCCCGAACGGCAGAAGAGTTGCCGGCAGTTCCCGCGAGGCGTCGCCTCCGCATCGTTCGAATCCACCTTGTCCGAGAATGTCCGACCACGATGACTCAATCTCACTCCGAAGTGGACCCCGCCGTGTCCAAGCCTTCTCAAACGCGAGCCAATCGGCTGTCGGGCGAGACAAGTCCCTACTTGCTCCAGCACGCCCATAACCCGGTCGACTGGTACCCCTGGGGCCCGGAGGCGCTCGCGCGGGCCAAGTCGGAAGATCGCCCCATCTTCCTCTCGATCGGCTATTCGGCGTGCCACTGGTGCCACGTCATGGAGCGGGAAAGCTTCGAGACGCCGGACATCGCCGCCGTGATGAACGACCACTTCGTCAACATCAAGGTCGATCGCGAGGAGCGGCCCGACCTCGACCAGATCTACATGACGGCCGTCCAGGCGATGACCGGGCACGGCGGTTGGCCGATGTCGGTCTTCCTCACACCCGACCTGGAGCCGTTCTTCGGCGGCACGTATTTTCCGCCTCGCGACTCCCGAGGGATGCCCGGCTTCCCCCGCGTCTTGCTGAGCGTCCACCGGGCCTGGCTCGAACGGCGCGACGAGATCCTGGCCTCGGCCTCCGAGATGACCGAACGCCTGCGGTCTCTCGGTTCGGTTCCCAGCTCGGGTGGGACGCTGAGCCATGAACTCATCGATCAGGCCGCGAAGTCGCTCGTGAGGGCCTTCGACCGGGTCCACGGCGGGTTCGGCAACGCTCCCAAGTTTCTCCACCCGATGGACCTCAAGGTTCTCTTGAGGCATCACGCCCGAACGGGTGACATTCAGTCGCTCCAGGCGGTCACTCACACCCTGGATAAGATGGCCCGAGGGGGGATCTACGACCACCTCGGCGGCGGCTTCGCCCGGTACTCCACCGACGATCGCTGGCTGGTTCCTCACTTCGAGAAAATGCTCTATGACAATGCCCTGCTGTCGGGGGTCTATCTTGAAGCCTATCAAGCAACCGGTCGGGAAGACTTTGCCCGCACGGCCCGCGAGACGCTCGATTATGTTTTGAACCGGATGACAGATCCCGCGGGCGGCTTCTATTCCACGGAAGATGCCGACAGCGAAGGGGTGGAGGGGAAATATTACGTCTGGACCCCCGCCGAAGTCGGCCAGATTCTGGGCGCGGAGCGGGCCGACATTTTCTGTGCGGTCTACGACGTCACGGAAGGAGGGAACTGGGAAGGGCACTCGATCTTGAACCTGCCCAGAACCCTCGCGGAGGTGGCCGCCAACCTTGGCGTCGACGAAGCTCGACTCAGAGACGATCTTGTCGCCGATCGCGCGACGCTGCTCGAAGCGAGGGCGAAGCGCATTCCGCCCGCCAAGGATACGAAGATCCTCACATCCTGGAACGGGATGATGATCGCCTCGCTCGCGGAGGCTTCGCGTGTCTTGCGGGACACGCGGTATCTCGACGCCGCCAAGAACGCGGCGGGCTTTCTCCTCGACCATCAGAGAGCGCCGGACGGCAAACTGTTGCTCCACAGCTACAAGGATGGACGGGCCAGGTTCAACGCCTACCTGGATGACTACAGTTGCCTGATCGATGGCCTAACTCGGCTGTTCGAGGCGAGCGGCGAGGTCAGGTGGATCGAGTCGGCGATTGGGTTGGCCGAAGTCATGCTTGATCAGTTCGCCGATCCCGATGGCGGCGGTTTCTTCTACACCGGCAAGGACCACGAAGCCTTGATCGCCAGGCAGAAGGATGTTTACGACAACGCGACTCCGTCGGCAACCGGGACGGCCTTGACAGCTCTGCTCAGGCTAGGAGCATTGACCGGTCGCCAGGAGTTCTCGGAAGTCGGACTTCGGACGCTCGAGTCGGTTCGGGTGGTGATGGGGCAGGCACCTTCGGCGGCCGGTCAGCACTTGATCGCGCTGGACTTCTATCTCGCGGATCCCCGCGAGATCGCGGTGGTCTCCGAGGACGATTCCTCGCTCGGCCGTGCGCTGGAGTCGATTGCTTCCAGATTTCTGCCAAACCTCGTCATCGCTCCGGCCCGGCCCAATGAGTTGGAGGCCCTGCGAGGCCCTGTGCCGCTGCTGGCCGATCGGCCATCGCTGGAGGGAAAGATCACCACATACATTTGCGAGCGTTACACCTGCCGGCAGCCGGTGGTCGGTCTCGAAAACCTGGAAAAGGCCCTTGATGCGATGGCGAAGGAATCCAACTCCTGAGCTGGCACCAGACTTCAGAATCCGCCGCCGATCTCTGGAATGCTTGCCACGATCCCGAAACGTTGACTAGACTTGTTTTAGATAGGCTTCGCCCCCGTTGTTGAGGAGAGTTCGTCGATGAGGATATCGAGAAGGAACTTGCTGGCACTCGGAATGGTGAGCTCGCTCTCGATCTTTTGCTGGGAGGCGACTCTCGGCGCCAAGCCCAAGGATCAGATGCTCGAGCTCTACGGCCTCTTCGTGGATGCCGTCGAGAAGGTCGAAGCCAATTACGTGCAGCCGGTCGATCGTCGGGAGTTGCTCGAAAGCGCCCTTGAAGGAATGCTGCAGAATCTCGACGCGCACTCGACTTTCATCAACACGGGAGAGTGGAACCAGTTCCGTCGTCAGATCGAAGGCCGATTCGGCGGCATCGGTATCCAGGTCGACGTGAATAATGAGAATGGACGGCTCCAGGTCATCGCCCCGATGGTCGGAACCCCCGCCTACGAGGCGGGCATCCTCGCCGGCGACCAAATCCTGGAGATCGACGGCCAATCCGCCGACGGCATGACTCGCGACAAGGCGATTGAAGCCCTGCAGGGAAGGCCCGGGACCGATGTCAAGCTTTCCGTCATGCACGACGGCTCGGACAAGGCGGAAACGATCACGATCACCCGCGCTTTCATCGAGCTCCCAAGCGTTCTCGGCGATCGTCGCAAGCCCGATCAGTCGTGGGACTTCATGCTGGATAAGACCAAGAAGATCGGGTATGTCCGGATCACCAGCTTCATCCAGAACACCACCAGCGAGCTTCGCAAAGCTCTCGAACAGCTCAAAGACGAGGGGATGCGAGGTCTGATCCTCGACCTCAGGGATAACCCGGGCGGTCTCCTGAGTGCCGCGGTCGAGGTTTCCGACCTCTTCCTCGACGAAGGGGTGATCGTCAGCACGAAGGGGCGGAACACCATGCCCAAGACCTACAATGCCCGTAGGGACGGCACGTTCGAACCCTTCCCCATGGCGGTTCTGGTCAACCAGAATTCCGCGTCCGCCTCGGAGATCGTCTCGGCGGCTCTCCAGGACCATAAACGGGCGCAGATCATCGGCCAGCGTTCTTTCGGCAAGGGGTCGGTGCAAAACATCCTCGAGCTCGAAGACGGCAGGAGCGTCCTGAAACTCACCGTCGCCAGTTACTACCGGCCGTCGGGCGAGAACATTCATCGATTCCGCAACTCGAAGGCAACCGACAAGTGGGGCGTCTCGCCAGACAAGGGATTGGAAGTCAAGCTCAAGGGGGACGAGTACGTCCGATGGTTCATAGGCCGACGCAATCGCGATCAGCTCATGACCAAGAAGGCCCAGAAAGCCGTCGCCGAGGCCAAGCCGAGTCCGGAAAAAGAAAAGGATAAGGACGCGGCGGCCAAGAAGCCGGAGGCGGAAAAGGCCGCGCCCAAGGACGAGACGAAGCCTGCGGAGAAGCCCAAGGACCACGGGACGACCTCAACGGCGCCCGGTTCGTTCGTCGACAAGCCGTTGGATAAGGCCCTCGAAGTCATCCGCGCGAAGCTCAACGAGGCCGCGATCAAGCAGGCCGCTTGATCGAGTCTCACCACCCCAGGCTTCTCGATCGCCGATCCGATCATGCCCCAAGGACCATTGTTTTTATTGGCGATCGAGACATCCTGCGACGAGACGGCGGCCGCCGTGCTCGAAGGACCGCGCACTCCGGTGCGCGGAGTTCCTCGGATCCGTTCGAGCGTCGTGGCCTCGCAGATCGGCCTGCATCAGCGGTTCGGCGGCGTGGTCCCGGAAATTGCCTCTCGGGCCCACGTTACTCAGTTTCTCCCCGTCGTCGACGAAGCTCTCAGGCTCGCCGAGGTTCGACTTGAAGAGCTGGGCGCGATCGCCGTTGCGACTCATCCCGGCCTGGTCGGGTCTCTAGTCGTCGGTCTCACGGTCGCGAAGACTTTGGCGATGAGCCTCGACATTCCTCTGGTCGCGGTCGACCATCTCGAAGGCCATCTGTACGCGTGCCAGCTCGCGTACCCGGATCGAGAGGTTTATCCGTGCGTGGGCCTGGTCGTTTCGGGTGGACACAGCAGCCTTTACCATTGCCGGGGGCCGCTCGATTGCGAACCTCTGGGAGGAACCATCGACGATGCCGCGGGCGAGGCCTTTGACAAAGTCGCCGCGATCCTCGGCCTGGGCTATCCCGGCGGCCCCGAGATCGAGCGGGTGGCGAGATCCGGAAACCCCACCGCGGTCAAGCTGCCTCGTTCCTTCCTTCATGACGACCGGCTGGCCTTCAGCTTCTCGGGCCTCAAGACGGCCGTTCTCTATGCTCTGGGAGGGATCAACTCTCGAAAACCGCCATCGACCGAAACCCTCGATCCAGCCTTCGTTGCGGACCTCGCCGCCAGCTTCCAGGAGGCCGTCGTCGATGTTCTGGTCGCCAAGACCAGGCAGGCGATCGAGATGACCGGTTTGACCAAGCTCGGAATTGGCGGGGGAGTCGCGGCCAATACCCGCTTCCGAGAGCGAATCAAGGCCTTGGCCGCCAAGCTCGGCGTGGAACTGTTCATCCCTCCTCTTTCCCTCTGTACCGACAACGCCGCCATGGCGGGAATCGCCTTCGAGAAACTGGCCATCGGGGACGTTGCCGAGCTCGATGTCGATGTCCAGGCGGGCCTGGTTCGGCCGGGACGACCCTGAGGTGACGGTGACTCAACTTGCTTCGGGAATTTACCGATTTTCTTTCCTCAACCGGCAGATTAGGATTAAGATTGCCCATTCTTTGTATTCCTAAAAGTCGAGTCAGCCATCAGTTTCCAAAAGCGATTTCAACGTGTCGACATCTGAAACAGGGCGAGAGAGCTCCATGAATTGGGAACGAAACTGGGAGAAGATCGCGGGAGTTGTGTTCGACGCCGTTGGAACCTTGATCAGGCCGGAACCCTCTGTCGCGGAAGCCTATACGGCCGCGGCCAGGCGGCAGGGAATCGAGCTGGATGTGACGGAGATCAAGTCTCGTTTCCACACCCACTTCCATCAGGACCGGGTCGACGGCCCTCGCGGCTTCCTCTCGACCGACGAGACCACGGAATACCGCCGCTGGCGAGGGATCGTCTCCAAGGTGCTTCCCGAGATTCCCGATCCCGACACCGCCTTCGAGGAACTGTGGGTGCATTTCGGACAGCCGGAGAGGTGGTCCATTTTTCCCGACGTGGTGGCCACGATTCAAGGATTGCGGGACCTCGGCCTGGATGTTTGGGTGGGCTCGAATTTCGACTCGCGACTGAGGCCGGTGATCGCGGGATTTCCTGAGCTTGCCTGGTTGGTTCCCAAGCTTGTGATTTCGTCGGAAGTTGGTTATCGAAAACCACATCCGAATTTTTTCCGGGCAGTCTGCGAGCGGATGGGACTTCGACCCGATCAGGTGCTCTGCGTGGGCGATGACATCGAAAATGACGTGCTCGGAGCACAACGAGCGGGGCTCGAGGGCCTCTATGTGGATCGTGGTGGAAGGGGTGATGGTCGGTATCCCTCCGTCGGCGATTTGACCGAGTTAATCGCGATGGGGGCGGCTCAAGCCTGAAGTTCGGGACTGGTTCGCGACGATGGAAGGGTAGGCGACAGGAACTTCGGGGGACGAAGGATCGAATCGGCCGACGGAATGAAATGGTTGGATCCCGGCTTTTACCCCGATGACTCGACTTGCCGGACTGGGCGGATTGGATTAGCATCCCATTGATGGTCAGGACGACCATCTTGCGGAGATGCCCCCTCAGTCACTTCTGCTGTTCAAATTTATGGTTTGGCCGGACGGAATTGGGAGGGGTGGCGTCGAGGATTTTCGGTGCCCTAGCTCGGTCCCGATCCTCGTCTCCTCCTTTCAGGGAAGAAAGGAAGTCGCGCGTGGTCGCAACGGTCGAACAACTCGCGGCCCTGGTTCGAGGTCGGCTCGTCGGAGACGGCAACGTGCCGATTCAGTCGGCCCGGCCGGTCGGCGAGGCGGGCCCGGAAGATATCACGTTCATCGAGAACGAGCGGTACGCCAAGCTTCTGAAGACCTCTCCCGCGGCGGCGGCGATCGTCGGCCCGCACTTCCACGTCAATCGAAGCGTGGAAGCCGCACCGCTCGCCGTGATCGAAGTGGACGACCCGCTCGGTCGGTTACTCCCGGTCCGCA
>Ga0080006_1114446_pt1 | contig 11204 bp, 13 predicted proteins | sample RS3BMetagenome_FD_69209 | JGI IMG/M metagenome (GOLD analysis project Ga0080006, IMG submission 69209) | Ferric oxide microbial mat and aquatic microbial communities from Rainbow Spring, Yellowstone National Park, USA - RS3B (SPADES... ... | reverse complement strand
GCGGGCGCCTGGGGTGCCGGGGCGGCGCCCCCCCCCCCGCCACTCCCCGGGGGGTACAGATCGCCCCCGGCCCCACCCCGCCCTTCACCGCGTCGGCACCGGCGTCCACCAGGGCCGCGGCGGCGGCCCTGGTCGCCACGTTGCCGCCGATCACGTCGACCCGGCGACCGACTTCGGCCTTGAGCTTGCCCACCATGTCCAGCACCAGCCGGTTGTGCGCGTGCGCGGTGTCGACGACCAGAACGTCGACCCCGGCGTCGACCAGCATCATCGCGCGGACCCACGCGTCGCCGCCGACCCCGACGGCGGCGCCGACCAGCAGCCGGCCGTCGCTGTCCTTGGTGGCCAGCGGGTGCTGTTCGGTCTTCACGAAATCCTTGACGGTGATCAGCCCGGTGAGCCGGCCCTGGCCGTCGACGATGGGCAGTTTCTCGATCTTGTTGCGGCGCAACAGACCCAGCGCCGCGTCGGCGCTGACCCCCTCCCGAGCGGTGATCAGCGGCGCCTTGGTCATCACCTCGGACACCGGCTTGGACTGGTCGACCTCGAAACGCATGTCGCGGTTGGTGATGATGCCGACGAGCGCGCCGGAGTCGTCGACCACCGGCAGCCCGGAGATCCGGAACTTGGCGCACATCGCGTCGACCTGCGCCAACGTGTTGTCCGGGCGGCAGGTGACGGGGTCGGTGACCATGCCGGCCTCGGAGCGCTTGACCATCTCGACCTGGCCGGCTTGCTCGGCGACCGGCAGATTGCGATGCAGCACCCCCATGCCGCCCGCGCGGGCCATCGCGATGGCCATCCGCGACTCGGTGACGGTGTCCATCGCCGAGCTGACCAACGGGACCTTGAGCCGGATCTTGCCGGTGAGCTGGCTGGAGGTGTCGGCGCTGGCGGGGACCACATCGGAGGCCGCGGGCAGCAGCAGAACGTCGTCGAAGGTCAGCCCCAGCATCGCCACCTTGTGCGGGTCGTCACCGCCGGTGGGCACCGGGTCGTCGGACAGGCCCCGGCCGGCAGCGTCGCGCAGGTAAGCACCGGCGACCAGGTCGGAGCTGTCTTCCAGGTTGGACATGCCAAGAGACATCGGGGAGCCCTCCATACACGCGCGGAGTGAGGTTTCCATCCTATCGGCCTATCGGCCCTATCGGCCCTATCGGCTCGATCCGGCCCTATCGGCTCGATCCGGCCCGGGACTCGCTCGTTTGGGCGTGCCGCCGGCCCGGGCAACCCCAACCAGGCCCCGGAACGACCCCGGAACGACCCCAGAACGACATGGGAAATAGCCGGTGTCAGCCTGCTGGCGTTTTGTCAGTACGGCTGCGTAGGCTGTAGGAGTGCGCGACCACCTCCCGCCGGGTTTGCCGCCCGACCCATTCGCCGACGACCCGTGTGACCCGTCGGCGGCGCTTGAAGCCGTCGAGCCAGGACAGCCGCTGGACCAGCAGGAGCGGCTCGCGGTCGAGGCCGACCTGGCCGACCTGGCGGTCTACGAGGCCTTGTTGGCGCACAAGGGGATTCGCGGACTAGTCGTGTGCTGCGACGAGTGTCAGCAGGACCACTACCACGACTGGGACATGCTGCGGGCCAACCTGCTGCAACTGTTGATCGACGGCACCGTCCGCCCGCACGAGCCCGCCTACGATCCCGAACCGGACGCCTACGTCACATGGGACTACTGCCGGGGATACGCCGACGCATCGCTCAACGAGGCGACGTCAGACGCCGAGGGGTTCCACCGGCGCCATTGAGCGCCTGCTAAGGATCGACACCGGGTGCCCCGGGCTCCTGACTGGTCGTGTGGGCGTGGTGCCGGTGCTGCCCAGCCGACGTGTTCGGGGACGTGCTCACGGCTGAACTCGGCTGGGAAGTCGTCGGGGCTACGCTCGGTGCCGTGCTGGCCGGTGTCGACCACGCTGGTGTGGCTGACACGGCGGGAGGCGGCAGGGTCGCCTCCGGGTTGCGCGACTCGATCCGGATGCTCAGCAGCTTCAGCTGGTTCTGCAGGTCGTTGCGATCGGCCCCGTCGTTCATCGCCTGCACCATGCTGCTGACCTCGGTCAGCTGACTCTGGGCCTGGTCCCATAGGCCCTCGTCGATCATTTGCTGCACCTTCGCCAGGTCGGCCTTCGCCGACAACATGACCTGGTTTTCATTGACCTTCCGCTGGTCGAAAAACATCGCGTGCAGTCCGTACAGCGTGTCCCCGGGCGGGGCCTCGACCACCATGGCACCCAAACCGCTGAAGACCAGCAGCGCCGCGGCAACCGATCCGATCGCCGCCAGGCCGCGACGAGCACGGCGGCGGTCCACCAGTCCGGCGTGCAGCGCTCCGATGGCCTCCTCCGGCGCCACCAGGGCACTGGCCGGCGGCCACCTCAAGTTGTCGCGCCAGTCCTCCAACAGCATGGTCAGCATGTCGTCGTCGGGGTCCCCAAAATCCTCGAGGCGAACCGGGCGGCGCTCGGCGAGCGCGTCGAGCAGCAGGTCGGTGCGGGCCAGCTCGTCCAGAGCCGGTTGGTCCCCGAACGCGGAACCGAAGTCAGGCATAGTCACCCGCAGCGACGATCTCGGACTTGAGCCGTGACAGCGCACGGTGCTGGGCCACCCGGACTGCTCCGGTGGTGCTCCCGACGGCGGCCGCAGTCTCCTCGGCGGAGAGGCCGACGACGACGCGCAGGATCAGGATCTCGCGCTGCTTGGCGGGCAGGATCTCCAGCAGCTCGCTCATCCGGCTGACCGAGTCGGCTTCGATGGCGATCTGCTCCGGTCCGGCGTCGGACGACCACCGCTCGGGTAGCGATTCGGCCGGGTAGGCGAGGTCACGGCCGGCGGCCCGGTGGGCGTCGGCCACCTTGTGGGCCGCGATCCCGTACAGGAAGGCCAGGAATGGGCGCCCGCGATCGCGGTAGCGAGGCAGCGCCGTGATGGTGGCCAAGCACACCTCCTGAGCCACGTCGTCCGCTGACAGGCCACCCCGATCGATTGTGCCGACTCGCGCCCGGCAATATCTGACAACAATCGGACGGATGGTCTCCAGCACCTCCCGTAGTGCGTTCCGGTCTCCCGCGACGGCCTCCGCAACCACAGCGTCAAGACGTTTCCCTTGAATTGTCATCGACGGCGGTATCTCCAACGTTACGGATAGGACACGTCGCGGGCTAACCCACCAACTGACAATAACGGCCGGAACGCCGTTTCAAGCGGAACGCCACGTCCCACCGGCGTGGCGTATCTGGCCTGCACAGATATCCCGAATTTGCAGCAGTTTTCGTCGTGAAACCGTGACGCTTCCGATATCGATCAGCAAGCAGGCCAGCGCCCAGCGAAGCGGTAGCAATCCCAATCGCCCGGTGTCTTCCAGCGCCGCCCAGGCGACCTCACGGGCCGGCTCGATATTGCCCGCGCTGCACAGGGCGGCCGCCAGCACCACATCGCTTTTGACGCGGTGTCGTGCCGACGTTCGACCCGTCTTCAGGCCCATCGCCTGCGCCAGCCCCACCGCCTCGGTGGCGTGGCCCACGGCGGTCTGCCCGTCGCCGCAAGCCATCGCGAGTTCGGCGGCCACCCATCCCCGGCGAACCGGGAGCCGGTCCGGCACCGGTTCACTCGTCAGCACCCGTTCCGCGCGCGCCAACAACGTCGCCGCGGCCGCGAAGCGGCCGACACCCAGTGCGTCAGCCGCCAGCCCGATCAGCGCATCGGCGCGCGCCTCGGGGTCCGTGCCCGCCAGCGCCAGCGCACGCCCGTCCCAGCCGCGCGCCAGGCTGTGCCAGCCGAGCTGCCGCAGAAACGATCCCTGCGCGCTGTGAGCCAACGAGACCAGCCGCCCAGGAGAACCGCGGCGTAGCGCCGCGAGATCCTGATAGGCGGCGCCGTAACGACCCTGTCCGCCGCACGCCACCGCCCGCAGCCACAATTGGTCGGGCGTGGTCGCCGTCGGCAGCGGCCAGGTGCCGGGCCGGTCCCCGAAAGCCGCGGCCGCCAGCAGTAGGTCGATGCTCACCGGGTTCAACCGAGTGTGACGAGTATCAATCACAGTGAACAGTAAACACTTCGTGGTGTCGATGTTACCGTTTTGTTAATCGCCTCGACGGCCATATTAATTGCCCCGCGCGTGCCGCGCGTCCTGAGCTGCATATTCTCGATCATGCCAAGTTGCCTGCTAGTACGCCGTGCGTCCGGCTAATGCATCGCAGATGAACGCGGCGTAAATTCTCCTGCAGCGCTAATGTTTTTTGCTCCTCTAACTGTCTATTGACGGATATTCATCGCCGCCCCTAGGTTGGTCATAGACGGGTAGTCATCGGTGACACCACCCCCATCAGTTACACAATCGCTTCGCGGACTGACCTCACTCGGGCATGCCGTGCAGAGAGGGAATGACACCAATGCCACAGCCGGAGCAGCTACCTGGCCCGAACGCCGACATCTGGAACTGGCAACTGCAGGGCCTGTGCCGCGGCGTCGACTCATCGATGTTCTTCCACCCTGACGGGGAGCGTGGCCGTGCCCGCGTGCAACGCGAGCAGCGCGCCAAGGAGATGTGCCGGCGCTGCCCGGTGATCCAGGAGTGCCGTTCCCATGCACTCGACGTCGGAGAACCCTACGGCGTGTGGGGAGGCCTCTCGGAATCGGAGCGCGGTCTGCTGCTGAAGGGCGACATCGGCCGCACCCACGGCATCCGCCGGTCCGCGTGACCGGCCTCGCGGTCAGCGCAAGCTACGTCGTTGACGGCCGCGCTGCCAGCCAGTCGGGCGGCCGCTTCTCGATGAAGGCTTGGACGCCCTCCAGCGCACTGGGCTCCATCATGTTGCAAGCCATCGTCGCGCCCGCATCCTCATATGCGGACTCGATGCCCACTTCGATCTGGCGGTAGAAGAGGGCTTTCCCCATCGCGAGGGCGACGCGCGGCTTCGCGACGATGCGCGCGACCAGCGATTCGACCTCGTCATCCAGCGCGTCGGGCGCCGCGACCCTGTTGACGAGCCCCAACTCGCGCGCTTCCTCGGCAGAGACGAATTCTCCGGTGACGAGCATCTCGAAGGCGGCTTTTCGGGGCAGGTTGCGCGACAGCGCCACCCCGGGGGTCGCGCAGAACAGCCCGACATTGACGCCGCTGACCGCGAAACGCGCGTCGTGGCTCGCCACCGCGAGGTCGCACATGGCGACGAGCTGGCAGCCCGCGGCAGTCGCGAGACCGTGGACACGCGCGATCACCGGGACCGGCAGGCGCTGGATCGACAGCATCACGGCCGTGCACTGCGCGAACAGGCGCCGGTAGTACTCGAGCGAGGGCTCGGCCCGCATTTCCTTCAGGTCGTGGCCGGCGCAGAAGGCCTTTCCGGATGCCCCGAGCACGACGGCGCGCACCCTGTCGTCATTTGTCAGCGCGTCGACGGCTTCACCGAGCGCCGCGAGCATCGCCTCGGAAAGCGCGTTGAAGGCCTCGGGCCGGTTGAGTGTCAGCGTGACGACGCCGCGCTCATCGCGGTGCTGCAGCAGCAGCGGTTCTTCCATCGCGTTGCCCTCACTCGATTGCCGCGTCGTTGCCGGGTACTTGCCCAGCTCCGATCCTGCCAGCGGACGTCCTCGGCAGGCTAACACCGGCGCCGAGCGCCCCGGGGTCGCTCGGCCGGCTCGTCGACCACCTCCGTGTCGGTCGTTACTACTGCGGCTGGCGGGGCAGGGCCGGTGCCGGTAGTCCCGGCAATAAGGCAGTATGACCCTCCCGAAGCCCACGTTTGATCTCTTGCGTCGGATGCGCGCCGCCGGCGGGAGCTGTCCCGTGGCAGCTACAGTGCAGGCCGCCGTACGGGTCCGGGTTGGCGCCGGCCTCTGCTGTTCCCCCAACACAGAAGCCGAGAGCGATAGCGGCGCTTACCATTATCTTCGTGATCAGTTGGTAGTGCTGAGTCGTCACGTCGTCGCTTCCTTGAGATGAAATGGTGGACAGGTTCGATACCTAGAACGACGCTCCGGCAGTCCGGATGGCTCCCCTGTTGGGCGATCGTCGAATTGCCATGCCGCATCTGTACCGCTCGGTTGTCGCGGCAGGCTGGGCCTGTGTTATCGATTTGCTGTGCGGCCATTGGGCACCGACTCGACTCCCGTGACGGACTGTTGGCGCACCTGGTGAGTGACGACGCCCGCTCATTCCTGTCGGCCCTGAGCGACAACGAACGACGTGGCCAAGTCCATTGACACCGACGACAGCATCGTTGACGCCAAAGCCGCAGTGGCCAGCGCCGTTGTAGCCGGCTCGGCGGCCACGGTGGCCAGCACAGCGGTCGCCGGTTCGGCAGCCACCGTGGCCAGTGGCGGAGTGGCCGGATCAATCGCCACGGCCGGCAGCGCCGCCGTCGCCGGAAGTATCTGCACCGCAATGCCATTCGTGGTCGCCGGGAGCGTCGCATATGTGGCGTGCGCACTGTGCAAGCGTTGTGTCGCATGCCTGGGTTGCGCCGGCTGCACCAACTGCGTCGGGTGTGTGGGGTGCTACAACTGCTCAGGCTTGCGCTTTGCCGCCGAACTCCGCGACGAGCACGGCTAATCCAGCGGCCCGCCCGCTGTCGGGCGCGCTGCGGGAGTCCAGGCCGGGCTGCCGGCGCCGCGGGACACGACCTGGTACCTCGACGTCACTGACGGCCAGAGCCGCGTTGCTGTTCCCTGGTCAGCAACGCCTCTCGGTCGTGGAGTTGCCGTAGAAAGTCCCACCTTGCCCGGACCGTCTTGATCGGGTCCAGAAGTTGGAAACCGGTGCGGGCCATCCATCCGGAGACCGAGAGACGGTTGAAGACGTGGTCTGCGACCAGCTGGGCACCACGACCCGCCAAAGCCGCGGGAATCCCGAACGGCAGACCGCTGAGCGAGTCGACGGCGCTACCGAATGTAATAACGCTGGCCAGGCCCTCGGAACGTCGGTAGGCCGCGGTTTGATAGCAGAACATGCCCCCCTGCGAATAGCCCGCCAAATGGATCTTGTGACCGGTGTGTGCGTGTACCGAGTCGATGACACGGCTCAGCGCAACGACGTGGTCGCTCAGCGTGCGTTCGAGCCCACCGCTTTCGCGGTCCTGTGAGCCGAAGTCCACCACCCACGCGTCCACGCCGAGATCGTGCAGGACCTCGACCGCACCCTGGTCTCTGGTAACGTCAAACACGTTGGCCGACTTCATCATCGGCGGTACGAGTACAACGGGCGGCGCTGACCATTCGTTGGCATCGCCGGGGAAATAGCGTCGTAGCCGATACATGTCGCACCGCTCCACGATCTGAAACGGTGACGGCAGGGATCCGGTCTGGAGGCCACCGAACCGCGGCACCTCGACCCCGTTCTGCACGGTCGCGATCACCCGGTTCGCGGGGCCGGTAATCAGGCCACTACCCCATTTGACTCCTCCCGGCAATGAATTGCGGGGATTCCTCGTGCCGGCCGGCTGTCTCGGCGGGATGCCGCGTTGGCGCGGATCGAGACCTTGCAGACCCGCGAGGTCGAGCGGCTGGCCTCCAAGGGCCTGAGCAACCCAGCGGACTTGCTGACGCTGTCGGGGAAGTCCGTGAGGGACTTCTTGGACGAGAGCGGCGAGGTGGACGCGGAGCTGGTCCAAGATGCCGTAGACGACATCCTCGGCACGAGGCCCGGTCTCCGACCGAGGCAGCGGGCCGTCGACCCAACCCAGGGCATGGGCAACGACAGGCCCGCCAAGGGCTCCCTGACGTGGGGAGACCTGTTTCGGTGACGGCTCCGACCGGAGGTCGGTGCCTGAAAGCGCAGGAGCTTCGCTCCAAGCGCATGTCGAAGGATTAGGGAGACAAGTCGTCCGTGACGGCCCTCCCGCAGTAACGGGGCTGCGCCCCAACCGATCCGAGTCTGCGACTCGGTGAACTGTCAACCAATCAATAGAGGCCCCAAGGTCAAATGCCTTGGGGTCGAACTGTTTCAAGGAGAAACACATGACATATTCAGGTGCAGTACGCGCAGACCAGGCAGCGGCCTGGCTGCCCGAGGACTTCGGCAAGCTGCTCTCGCTCGAAGTCCAGTCCAAGTCCGTCGCCGCCCAGGTCTCGAACGTGTTCAAAACGGATAAGGCCAAGGCGAACTTCCCGATCTGGAACGGCGGGGTTACCACGGCGTTCTACGACGAACTGGACGAGATCACCCCGAGCAACGGCGACACCGGCGAGGTTGTGATTGAGCCCGTTAAGGCTGCGGGTCTTCACCTGTCGTCTTCGGAGTTGTTCGATGACGCGGACCCGGACATCGCATCCCAGATCGGCAAGGCCCTGGCGAATCAGATCGCCGAGAGCTACGACGCGGCGCTGTTCGCCAACACCACGGCCAAGGGCTTCGACGGTCTGCTGTCGCTGGCATCTACCGCTGTGGACACTGGGGCCAGCCTGTCCAACCTGGACAACTTCGTCTCGGGTCGGTACGCGGCTGAAGCCCACGGGGCCAAACTGACTCACTGGCTGATGTCGCCGACCACGGCTGAAACCCTGTCGCTGCTGAAGCGCCAGAGCGGTTCTAACGAGTCGCTGATTCAGTTCGTGGAGGACGGTATCGCCTTCGCGGGGCTGCCGGTGATCACCTCGATCCACGTTGACGCGAACACGTTTGCATGGGGCATCGACAAGACCCAACAGCGGTTCGTTGTTCGTAGCGGCACCAAGGTGGAGCGGTTCCCCTCGGTCACCAACGACGGACAGTGGGTCCGGGGCATCATGCGTGCCGCCTGGGGCACGTTGAACCCCGCTGGCATCGTGCGGCTATACGACGCTGCGTAAACCCCCAGCGGGCCAACTGAATAACTGAAGGCAGGCCCCCTCGGGGAACCGAGGGGGTTTCTGCTGCCACGAACCCGAACACGACGAAAGCCTCGCCCGTAGCAGGACCTCCGTCGACTCCGGTTGAGCCATCCGATGGACCCACGCATGTCTGGCCTGCGATAATCGCCAAATGGCGGCCAATCTCGCTCTGTTCAAGTCAAAGATTAAGCCCTACAAGATGAGCAGTCGGGGTTCGACTATCAACAACGCGTTCGCTGCGGCTCTTGCCATGGCCCACGTGTACGACGAGGAAAAGCTCATCGAAGCCCTCGCTGTGCTGGGTCAGAATCCTGAAGAACCGCTCCGCTGTGTGTACTGCGACGGGCTCGCGCGAACCATCGACCACTTGCATGGGCTTGTGAGGAACTCGACGTACACCGGGCACGGTCACGTAATCGGGAACCTCGTCCCTTGCTGCAACTCGTGCAACGAGACTAAGGGCAAGAAACTTTGGCGTGACTGGGCAGTGGAAAGAGGCACATCGGAGGATCAGGTCCGCAGGATTGCTGAATACGAGTTACTCGCGCCCCCAACGGTGAGTGAAGCCGACTTGAAGGCGCTCTACCCCGATCTGATGGCGGCTTACGAGAGCCTCCGCCTTCACACACGCGACCTGATGAAGACCGCAGACCACCTAGCCAGGGAGGTCCAACGTCTTGAGAGCCAACGCCTGCATCGTCAGATGGTGGCCGAGAGTGAGTAGGTCCGTCCTCCGGCGTGTGTGGTAGGCCCTGCGCCCTGGGTAGGGCAGGGCTGCCCCTGGGCAGGGGGTAGGCGGGGGTGCCTGGGTAGGTGAGGGTGGTGGGTGCCCCGCCCCGCCCCCTTTGGGGGTTGGCACTCGGGGTAGGCAGGCACCCCGCCTCCTGGGCCAGGCTGCGCCTGCCTGCTGCCCCGGCAGGGGCACCGGGCTAGGGCGCCGGGCACCCCCTCCGGGTACCCAGGGGAGGTACCCCTCCGCCCGGGGCATTTCGACCGGACGGTAATGCGCCCTAGCCATCCGCTGAGCAAATTCGTTTCCCATTTTTTCGGAGTCAGTAAGTTAGGAGATTCATGCGTACACCAGCAGGTTTAGGAACTCCCGGCGGCAAGTTATGGCGGTCGACGTGTTCGACTTCACCGACGAGCCGCACAAGGTCCAGATCCTCACCCAGGCTTGCCGGGTGGCCGATGTCGTGGCCGAGCTGGACGAGGCTGCCGACGAGGCACCGCTCACCGTCAAGGGCTCGATGGGCCAACAGGTCATCAGCCCGTTCATTGCAGAGGCCAGAGCACAGCGTTCTTTGCTCGCTCAGTTGCTAGGCCGATTGGGCCTGCCCGACACCGACGAAGAGGCAGAAGCCAAGGCCGAGAAGCTCTCTCGGACCCGACGACGGTCCACCAAAGGGGGCCCGTCGTGACGGTCAGACGGAACAGCCGGCGCCGTGCCAACGATCCCGCCGCCCTGGCGGCTCGTCTCCCGGACGAACTACGGTCGTCCGACCGTTGGGCACTATCCCAACGGTCTCATTGACTACATGGCCGCTCTGAGCGCATTTCTGGCTGACGGCCAACGGCTTACGCCTGTGATGAACGCAGCGGGTTTATCAGCTGCCGACTGGTTCCGGTCGATGTTGGGCGGTTGATCTCAAGCAAAAGAAAGACGACACCCTCGGGTAGAGGGTGCCGCCTTTTTCGTTCGCCTCGCTGCTACCCAGTCGCGCTGAGCACTTCGAACGAATAGTCCGCACTCCCGGCGTAGCCACCGAAATCGATGACCAAGTACCAGTGCCCGGTGTGCGGAACCGGAATCGTGACCGGCGAGCGCTTGGCGTGGCCGCCGCAGTAGCGTGCCTCGCGTCCCGCCGAGAACGCCCGGAAATTCGAGCTGTCGAAAATCCGCACGTTAGGGCCATCGCCCCGGATGTTGACCCGGACGACGCTGCCAGCAGACAGTTGCCCTAGATCGGAATACTTGAACCCCACCTTGCGTTAATTTCTTTTTGTGCCGAAAGTACGAGATGTTGAGACCCACCAGAGGGCGGAAATTGCCAAATTTGCAATACCGCTGCTGCTTCGGTGTACGGTGACAGTCGTCTAGGCAGTCAACGAAACCCTCGGCCCGGTGGGACTGAACCCCTCGGCTGAGGGTTTCGCCTCGTCGGTCGCTCCAAACATACCCCCGGGGTATGACGAATCGGCGCAATACAAGACGTTGTGGGTGTGCGACAGATTTGTAGGTGAATCGGGGTTGATCTTGAATGGAGCTGCTGGATTACTGGTCATGCGGTGGCTACGGTGGCGGTCTGGTTGTGTGGCTGTGTCCAGATGCGGTCGAAGCGGCCGCTGGCTTGGTGGGTGCGCAGGGTGAGGATGCCGGTGGCGCCGGGGATGTTCCA
>Ga0080006_1146262_pt1 | contig 11207 bp, 10 predicted proteins | sample RS3BMetagenome_FD_69209 | JGI IMG/M metagenome (GOLD analysis project Ga0080006, IMG submission 69209) | Ferric oxide microbial mat and aquatic microbial communities from Rainbow Spring, Yellowstone National Park, USA - RS3B (SPADES... ... | reverse complement strand
AAAATGAAATTGTAAATAGGATAGAAGAAGATACAATACTTGCAATAGATGATACAATAATTGAAAAAAGTGGAAAAAATATAGAGGGTGCAGATTGGTTTTATGACCATAGTAAAGAAAAAAATGTATGGGGGATTCAAGCAGTAATAACTGTATTCTCTGGTCACCATCTGAGTTTCAGATTTTCATAAAATACAAGGCAAAGGATGCTGGTAAGGATGTAGTATACATAAATCCGAAGCATACATCACAGAAATGTTCGAGATGTGGCTATATAGATAAAAATAACAGGCATGGTTCAGTATTTAAATGCAAGAATTGTGATTTCGAGCTTCATGCGGATTTGAATGCCTCAAGGAACATTGAAGTGCTTAATAAATCCGAGCACTTTAGGCTGTTGTCAGCCAGCCAATCGTTGTGTTTCAATGAAACTCCACTCATGGGTAGAGGGGGAGACCAGCAAAAAGCTCCGAAGCTTTAGCGAGGAGTAGCTGACTTTCCTATCAATCTTATCATGTCTGATATTAAAGAAAACATATAACCAGTTATTTCTTCATTGCTGTAGGATGGGAATTTTTGCAATTCAATTAAAATTTTATCATCAATGATCTTTTTGTCCAAAGCCCAAGAAATTAGATCAGCATCTCTTGGCGGTTCTATTTCCTCTAACTTTTCATAGGAAAGGGTTAAAAATTTCTCAAAAATGTGCTTGATCAATAAAAAAGATGATAAAAAATTACCGCACTGATAATCGATTAGTGCTTCATTCAGTTCATTACTGAATAATATGCCATCTGGTATTTCAATATAATTCATTTCAATAAGCTTAATTTTCATCTTAATATCATCCGCTAATTTCTCAAGTTCATTTATTCTTTTATTGAATGTATAAACCATTAAAGCCTCATCTTTTTCATTGGAAATGCTAAAGGATTCGATTATGTTAAATATTTCCGAAATATCGCCCAGGATTGATACAGATACGTAATTTTTCTGCAGGTTTAAGTAAATATCCATCAGTTTGGAAATTTCGCCTGATAAACTATCTATTGATCCTTTGCCGCCCCTAAAATTTCTCAATGATTCTTTTATTTGAATAATTATTGTATCTACATCTTTTAAATCCTTGAGCGAAAATACAGGAACATTTTTTGTGGGCATTTCAATTTTTCATATGATATTTTCCTATATAAACATTGATTATTTTTCTGCCATTAATAATTTTCCGTTTCTGAATATTATCAAGATCGTTATCTGTTTCTCCTCTATTGACATAATTCAATGATCTTATACGTTAAAAAAAATGTGCATTTGAGAAAAATAAATCAAGAAATGAGCTAAGGTAAAATTTATTTTTAAATCCTGAACTGATAGGTATTTGCCTGAAATAAAAGGTTAATAATTTTGTGAAAAATAATAAAAAAGCAAAATCATTATAGTGGAAAAAAATGATTTTATTATTTATTTTTATTTTAGATAATATTATCTCAAAATTCAGAATAACATAATAAAAAATGTTCAAAAATGTACCAAAATTTTTAAATAATAATCTAAGCATGAATATTATTGGAGGTTTTTTTATGGAAAAGAAAATGCTTTATGCTGTGATTGCTATAGTTGTAGTGGTTATAGTAGTAATCTCAGCGGTGAGTGTAATACTTGTTACACCTACAAAAACAACTAAGGTTGTGCCAACACTCACTATTTCCGTTGCCCCCAGCACAACATTCACATCAACAGGAAATTCAATATCAATTACAGCTTTTGTTACAGGAGGCACACCATCCTATATCTTATTCAACTTTGGTGACGGAACTGTTGGCAATGCAAGTTACTCATCATCCATAGGTGGTTATTCAATCTCCCATACATACACATCGCCAGGGAAATATCTTATAACTGCAACAACAATGTACGAAGGATATGAATTTAATAATTATGGAAGCATACCATTAATTACAGTTACGCCCTCAACAATTTCACCTTCTTTGGCATCGGAAATAACAATACCTACAGTATTAACAAAGAATCAGATAGCCTATGCAAATCAAAGCCTGAATTTTGTAGGATCATATTTGCAGCCGCCAACAGCAACAAACTGGACAATTGGATATTATATATGGAACTTTGGAGATGGTGTAAAAACTGTTGACCCGGCTATATATAATTCATCCTCAGGAGCATTTATGAGGGATAATGTTACACATTCTTATACATCTCCTGGCATTTATTCCCTCTCTCTCAGCATAATAACATTTAATTCAAGCAAATATGTTTCTTCAATTTATAATGGGAACAGCAATCTGACATATTATCCCACGAGCGATCTAAGCTCGATCATTGCATCGGGTCAATATGAAAATACTACGTTTGTGAATACTGTTTTAGTATTGGCATCTGGAACTTATGCAAATATTTCAAAAACAACCATACCAGTAACAAATCCAAGTGTGATTACAGCAGCTGAATATGTGCCTGGTGGCCCATATTCATTTGATCCCGATATTGATTATGAAATGGTTGGATTTGAGGTCATAGCAAATGTTTATGAAACATTGATTGCTTATAATGGTTCAAGTGTAACATCATTCTCACCAATAATTGCAAAATATGTACCAACAATTGAAAATGGAGGCATTTCGCCTAATGGTTTAAACTATACATTTTACATCAGATCAGGACTTAAATTTGCAAATGGTGATCCTCTTACAATTTGGGATGTTTACACATCCTATGTAAGGGCATTGTTATTCATGCTTGGATCGCCGGGAACACCAGACTGGATTCTTGCCCAGGATCTTTTGCCTGGTGGTGGGTTCTTACCTGGAGCTGTATCATATCAAAATATAACAAATGCAATAACGTACGATAATGCAACGCAATCAATAACATTCCATCTATTGAAGCCAGATCCTGCTTTTCTAGATTATATTGCAGACCCTCTCTTCGCAACAATTGATTATAACTGGCTCGTGCAGCATGGAGCAGGAATAACGTTCACGCCTCAGGGATTTAATGCCTATATGAATTTCAGCAATGAAGCAGATTACAATAATTACATTAGATGGCATACTATGGGTTCAGGGCCTTATATGATTTCTAACTTTGTTTTAGGCCAGAGTGTTACGCTAGCACCAAACCCTTATTTCACACCCATACCAGGTGTACCTGGCTATGATCATAAGGCTAACAATACCGTATACATAGAATGGATAAAGGATCCGTCAACAGAATATATGATTTTAGAAAGTAGTGGTGCTGATATTTTTAGCACACCTGGCCTTTCAGGGCTACCAATGAACTGGTATCCTGAGGAAGCAAAACTGGCATCCCAGGGGAAAATGGCAATTTATGAATTCCCATCTATGACAACGTTAGGATTTGCATTCAATTATAACATTAATACAACAATGATGAAGGAATTTGGTGCACAGTTCCATGTTCCAGCAACGTACTTCCAGAATTTAGATGTTAGAAAGGCATTTGCTTATGCTTTTAATTATACAGATTATATAAATGAGCTTGGTGGAAATGCAGTATATGGTGCAAACTTTTCGTTCCACATCACTGGCTGGATACCCTATGGCATGCCAGGGTATTTATCACCGAAGCAATTCCAGCAAGCAGGCATTAATGTTCCATATTTCAATTTAACATTGGCAAAACAATACATGCTTGAATCTGGTTTGTATAATGTATCAATAAATATTCCTGTGGTTGTATACGCGGGTGATCCCGTTGACTATGCGGCTGCATCAATGTGGGCTCAGGCAATGAGCGAAATAGATCCAAACATACAAATGTCACCGCTTTATACAACATTTGCACAATGGATAGGATATCAAGTGCCAAATGCAAATCCAATGCCCATATATGTTACAACATGGATACCGGATTATCCTTATCCCTCAGATATAGTCGGTGCATTTTATGCTGAAGGAGGAACATACCCGCTAGGTGCACAGCTGAACCCTCAAACATTTAACATGACAAATGTAAGTGAGGCTAATGCAATAGCTTTAATGAATAAATACATACAAACAGGTGAGGAGCAGGTGAATGAAACGTTATCAGTACATTACTATGATCTTGCAGAGGAGATTGCAGTTAACTATACATTTTACGTATATGGAAGGCAGTTGAACTGGTTCTGGGTCTATTCACCATATCTCCAGGGTGTTCAGTTTGAGGAGAATCCAGTGATCGGTGGTGGAGGTGCAACACTGTTCTTTTATTTATCTAAATAATTTTTTTAATTTTTTTCCTTTCTAGTTGTCATAAAAGCACCCAATAACGCAATTATGAATACTAATTTTGTTATTAAGCCGATCAAGGGAGTGTGAACGAAAAATATTAAATTTTAAAATTCGTATGAAAATAAAAATTTGAGAGTTTAGGATGAAATGTTAATTTTATTTGCTTGATTATTAGCACCCCCTCCAAAATTCGCGGACGGGATAGGGGGTATAGTTTTATACTCAAGAAGTTTAAGCATCCCTGAATTCACAGGGATGATAACTTCCAAATTTGAATGTTAAAATATTTAACAGAATTCATAACCTAAAGTTTCACGCGAGAAGTACAGCAGGGGATGAAACAAGAATATAAATATACTCTGATGTACTTATAAAGGACCATTGTGTTACAAGGGTTGCCATAACAAACAGCATGCCCCAGACAAAGAAACAAGATATCATTGTCAAGGCCATTACCGTACGCGTCCTGTTCCATCCGGCATGATCAAGGAATCTCTTTATTTCTCCATATGTTAAAAACATTATATTATTTTTCATTGTTTTCTTTTACAAGTATTGCCTGGATCAGGTTCAAGGGGTCGATCCATTTTGATCCTTTCAGCCTCTTATGGAGCTCTTCACAATAAGATTCTATAAGAATCCTATATAAAAATCTTACAGGCACACTAGAGTTTTGCATTAATCTTATTTTAGCATCAAAATAGAAATTGAAAATTAATGGTTGAAAATCTTTAAAATAATAAAGTAATTGCTTAATTTCAATTTAGAAAATTGCTTTGGTATTTTTATTTCGCATATTTTTAATGTTATTATCTATCTAATATAAATTTAGAGATTTCTAGATCATTGTTTTAGATATTTATAATTTTATTATTGAATAATGTTAATGTGAAACATAGAATAACTACAACTAAAAATGTCCAAAAACCTATCACAATTTTTAAATATAATCTGTTCATAAATATAGTTGGAGGATTCTTATGGAAAAGAGAAAGCTTTATGCCATAATAGCAATAATATTGGTTATAGTAGTTGTTATTGCAGCAATTTCAGTTATTTTATACAAGTCACCAACAACTGTGGCACCATCACCTACAGCACCTACCCTTGTATCTGTTACGCCTTCAACACAGTTTGCCTCTGTAGGATCAACTATTCAATTTGTTGCATCTGTAACAGGTAATGTAACAGCAGTATCTTGGAACTTTGGTGATGGTACAACCGGGACAGGTTTAATTGTGAACCACACATACGTTCAGCCAGGAGAATATCTAGTATTTGCAAATGCAACTGGTACATCTGGTTATTCGAACAATCTTAAATCATTAATACCCATAACAATTTCCCCTAAAACAATAAATCCAGAAATAGCAAATGAAATGACTGAACCAGTATTAACTTTAAATACTACGTTGAATCCAAAAGCGCCTATTTATTTGATAAATTCCACCGCAGGTTTTCTTGAATCATATCTGGAACCCCCTACAACACCAAATTGGACAATAGGGTATTATGTTATTAATTTCGGTGATGGCTCGAGCACAATTGTTAATCCAGTTTACTACAACGTAAGCTCAGGGAGCTTTAATTCAAATTATATTTTGCATAAATTCACTTCATCTGGTTTCTTTGTTGTGAATTTTACAATTATTACTTATAATGAATCACTGTTTTCAAATGATTTGGTTACAAATAATTCAACATCTCTTCAATATTTACCTTCCACATTTTACAATCAGGTTTTAAGTTCAAATCAGCATTTTAGCATATCATACATTACAACTATTTATGTATCAACCTCTCAACAGGTAGCAGGATTGAAAAAGGTAATTTCTCAATCAAAACAGACTTTAACTGTAGCTGAAGTTCAGCCAGGCGGCCCATATTCGTTTGATCCACCTCTTGATTATGAAGTTGTTGGTATGGAAGTAATAGTTAATGTTTATGAAACTCTTGTTCAATATAATGGTTCATCAGCTTCGCAATTATTTCCTATGGTAGCGAGTGAAATACCAACTGTTGCAAATGGTGGTCTTTCTTCCAACTATTTGAATTACACATTTTACATAAGACAAGGATTGAAATTTTCAAATGGTGATCCTTTGACTGCCTGGGATGCATACATAAGTTTTGTAAGAGCCTTACTCTTTGTTCAGGGTAGTCCAGGAACCCCGGATTGGATTATAGCCCAAGATTTGCTACCTGGTGGTGGCTGGGCGCCAGGGTTATATCAGAATGGTACTGCCTTATATGATAACATTACAAGAGCAATTACATACAATAATGCGACACAGACAATAACGTTTCATTTGCTTAAACCGGATCCAGCATTTTTAGATTATTTAGCAAATCCTCAGTGCAGTTCAATAATGGACTGGAACTGGCTAGTTCAACATGGTGCTGGAATAACATTTACACCTGCAGGATTCTTAGCATACACAGCCTATGGTGATGAATCAAATTTCAATAGTTATATAAGGTATAATACAATGGGTTCAGGACCGTACGAGGTTGAAAATTATATTGCTGGGCAATCCGTTTTATTAGCACCAAATCCATATTATAAACCTATTCCAAATGTGCCTGGTTATGATCATGCAGCTAATGATACAATCTATATAGAATGGTTAAAAGACCCAGAAACTGTTTTATTAATGACTGAATCAGGATCTGCAGACATCGTGGAAGGCCTTCCAAATTATTACTTCCCAACATTAAAGCAATATGCTAATCAGAGTAAACTTGAAATTTCAACATTTCCAACAATAGGAATATATTACTTTACATTTAACTGGGACATAAATGTAACAATGATGCAAAGTACATTCGGGGCACAGTATCATATACCATCCCATTATTTTGCGAATGAATACGTTAGAAAAGCTTTCGCTTATTCATTCAACTATACAAATTATCTGAACAACATATTTGGCAATTCCATCTATGGTGAGCAGTTTGGTTTCAGGTATGCGGGAGTAATACCTAAGGGAATGCCAGGATATATACCTATTAATGATTTGAAAAACGTCCCATATTATAATCTAACTTTAGCTAAAGCATACATGGAAGAGTCTGGACTTTATAATGTAAGTGTAAATATGCCTCTAGTGGTATTTTCAGGGGATCCAATTGACTATGCAGCTGCAGGTATGTGGGCTCAGAGTATAGAACAAATGGACCCAAATATTCAAGTTACACCCGAATATGTTCTTGGGAATTTAGTAATGGGTTATATGGTCCCTGGTGAAAATCCGATGCCCATATACATGCTTACATGGTTCCCAGATTATCCATATCCTTCAGATTATATGAACTCTTTATTGCTTCAAGGTGGCTGGAATCCGCTTGGCAATGGTTGGAATTCAACAAATTTACAAAACTGGGGATTTAATCAAGAAGCACAGGAATTTCAGAACATGACAAATTTAATCTTAAAAGCGGATAATGAACCGAATGAAACGCTGGCATTACAATACTTTGATCAGGCAGAGCAATTATCCATTAATCTGACTTTGCTTGTATATACAGTTGACCTGAACGGTATCTGGGTCTATTCACCAAGCATTCAGGGCATGACATATCAACAAAATCCAATGTATGCTAGTGGCGGTGATTTGATCTTTATTTACATATATAAATAATTCTTTTATTTTTTTATTTTTTAAAAAAATTGTAACAAAAAGCTTATAAGCCTTTTATTTTAATGAAAAATGAAATGGATGAAATTCAGTCTCTTCTTAGAGAAGATTGGGAATATCTAATGAGCGACTATATAAGAAGTTATCTTGATTTTTCACAAACAGAGAGCCTTGATTTTTACGAAGGCATAGAATCAATGTTTCCTGTGCATGCCGAGCTGCACGTTTTCATTGTCATTGATGCAAGCAATGATTATGAAATCAGGTTTGTGAACGAGTTTTTTGATATTGTTTACGGCATACTCAAATCTTGCAAGACTTTTCCTAGCATGCGCGGAAACGTTATAGCCATAGAGAAGAACATGCTCAGGGCCTACGATCTTTTTGAATATCCTTCCATAGAAAACCTGGGGAATGAATATTCTATTAAATTCAATGAAGTGATTAGCTGGATTAACACACGTTACGCTGAAATTAACTTAATTGTTTACTACACTGGCAAACCTAATGCACCAAGAATAGATGTAAATTTTCCAATCATATGGGCATTAACGAACAATAAAGTTGATGTGCCCTTTGGAAAGAAGGTTTTAATCTTTAATACGCCATTGGAAAATATTTCAGATTTAAGCAACCACATGCAGAGGTTCAGGCATTGAATCAATTTGATTTTTTAAACTAAAAATGGCATTATTATATAAGATCTGGAATAGCAAGACCAAGGCTATTTAATTTGCCGTGAGAGCTAGCTGGATAAAAAAACATAAAAATTAACTCAATGCATTTCAATATGGCAAAAATATTCTAGCAATATGTGATGGTGAAAAGACATTAGATCTAATAATTCATGCTAGAATAGAATGAAAGAATAAAGGAAGAATAAATATACACTGGTGTATTTCATAGTTTTTGAAAAAAAGGGTTTTTTAAAAAAATTAGAGGTGAGAAAATGGAAAAGGATGCTTTGCTGGCACAATATCTTGAAAAATATTACACGAGGGAGTGGGAGAAAAGGAGGCTTTGCATGGTATGCGATAAAGTTCTTACTGAGGATATACTGGAACATTTTAAGAAATATCATAAGAATATATATAACGATTTAATGAATGAAATTAATCATATAGAAAATATCATGAAGAACAGTGAAAAATAAAAGTAATAACAATACTGAATCTACAATAAAGGCTTCATCCCCAATGTTTTGATCTAGAGTTTAGCATTAATTCAATTCCATATGGGGTGTCTCATTTTTCATAAAAATGTATGATTTATGTCATAGATTTATTAAATAAAATCTAATTTGGAATATGGATGCAAAACATATTTCATTAATAATAGAATTCATAGATAATAATGTTTTCGAGGATAGGAAAAGGAAAGTCTCGAATTCTTTGATTGTGAAGATTTTGTTGATATTTCAGATACTAGGTCACTCAAGCGTAGCCACAACACAGATATAAACGCACGTGAACGATGAGGCTCTAAGGGAGATTTATGAAAAGGCAAAACCTCACTACTAAAATTTTTTATAAGATAATACTCTTTATAATTCTGTGGAAAAAAATGATCAAACAACAATAAATGTTCTTATACTTGAGCTTGCAACAATGATTGTTGCAATTGCACTGGCATTTACAGCAGAATTTCTAACCTCACTTAAAATAATCACCTTTTACGTGCTTACAGAGTTTATTATCATTACAGTGGTAGTGGTCTGGTTCTGGTGGCTTTATGTGATGTTAAGGTTGAAATACCCGCCCTTGTCAGATACCTTCCCAATATATGATGTCTTGATACTTGTATCAATATCCCTTTTCCCATTTGTTTATAAATTGGGGGGTCTCATATACCTATCAATTCTACTTTCAATGATGATGCTATTCTGGTCAATCCTATTATTTCAGATAATCAAGGAGCATAAGGGAAATATGGTAAAGGGGGAGATTACAATCCTAAGGACTGAGGCAAAGCTACGCCTTGTGGTTGTAGTCCTTTCAGCAATTACTGCATTGGTTACCTTTTTTTCAAACCTTTATGGAACAATACTATTCTCATTAGTCATATTTATCATAATATTAAGCGCTTATATTCATAGGATTTCAAGGAAATACATTAAATAAGATTGATTAAACAGAGCAGACAAAAATGGGACATTAGTCAGATTTATTCATCACAGCATATTAAATTAACATTCTTTATTCCAAATACTTTCCTTGAGATTTGCGTTAATATTATCCAATATAGAAAATGATAACATCAAAAATATGTAAAATAAAGATTTTAGCATAGCTTTTTTCAAAAAAAATTGTTTAATCGAATCCTTTTTTATTTTAAAGATAATCAAATGCTGACTTTTAATTTTTATTTAGTAATTAGAATTAAATTAACGCAAGACTAAAGTATACAGGTAAAACAATTTATGAGGATCTAATTCAGACAGATGCAGCTATAAATTCTGGTAAGAGTGAGGACCTCTGGTAAATATGAAAGGTGAGATTGTTGGAATTACTTCAGCCGTAATTGCAAATGTTCAGGGTACTGGATTTGCAATACCCATAAATACTTTAAAAATACTACTCAATTCTCTTCAAAAATATGGAAAGATAGTAAGACCTACACTTGGAATCATTGGAGTCCAATTAATGATAATCTGGCAAGTTATTATAATCTCTCTGTCAATTATGGAGCATGGATTGTCAATATTTTACCAGGAAGTGCTGCTGAAAGAGTTGGATTAAAAATGGGAGACATAATCATTAAACTTGATGGAAAGGAAATTATTGACATTGAAGACCTTAGGTATAAGCTTGAAACATCAATGGATAAAGGTAGTTCAAAAATTAGCTTAATCAGAAAAAATATGGAATTAAAAATAAAGATTATACCTGACTTAAGGGAAAAATAGAGATCTCATTTTTCAATTTTTAATCTTACTTTTTTTAGGTATCTTTTGTTAAAAAATCTGAATATTGGGCATTTTATATGTATTTTTTGTGCAAATAATTTTTCTTGCATACCTCTAATATATTTAGTTTGTATTTAAAAATTTCGTGAGTTTTGCTCTTTTTAATAATTCAGTTTATGAGATTTTTTTTATTCTAATTCTCATTAAGTTTTTTATTTTTTCTTAATTTTTTGCAATCACCATTTAAATAGTACCTCCTATTCTTGATTCTGCATAGCATTTCATAGTGTCATATAGCCAAAATCGTTGATATCATTCTGCAATCAACTTTTTTTGACTGTGAAACTGTATTTTCTCCAAACTTCCTTTTCACCGCTGAAAATGTATCTTCTTACCTACCCACCTCAT
>Ga0080006_1161896_pt1 | contig 11211 bp, 14 predicted proteins | sample RS3BMetagenome_FD_69209 | JGI IMG/M metagenome (GOLD analysis project Ga0080006, IMG submission 69209) | Ferric oxide microbial mat and aquatic microbial communities from Rainbow Spring, Yellowstone National Park, USA - RS3B (SPADES... ... | reverse complement strand
AAGAATTGGATCAAGAGCTGGAACTGCGACCCCAAGCCGTTCGTGTGGAAGAAGACCGCCGAAGAGATCCTCGACTCACTCGCCAAATATATTCAACGAATTTCCGGCGGATGACACTAGGCTCGGGCTATATGACACTCCCACCGCCATCGTCCGGATCGGTCGCCGTCGTCACCGGCGCGTCCTCCGGTATCGGTGAACAATTCGCTCGTCAACTCGTGGCCCGCGGCTACCGCGTCGTCGTCACCGCACGCCGTGAAGACCGACTGCAAAAGTTATGCGAAGAACTCGGCGGCGAGAAGCACGCCGTCGCAGTCGGTACCGACCTCGCCATCCCAGCGGAACGAGACCGGCTGGCCGCACGGATCGACGAACTGGGCGTACACGTCGATGTCCTGGTCAACAATGCGGGCCTGGGTATCTACACCAAGTTCGGCGCCAACGGCCGTGAAGCGGAACTGCAGATGCTGCGCGTCGACGTCGAAGCGGTCGTCGACCTGACACTGCGCTACCTGCCGGGCATGGTCGAGCGCGGTCGCGGCGCAATCATCAACCTCTCGTCGGTGTCGGCATTCCAGCCGGCGCCGTACAACGCCGGCTATGCCGCCGCGAAGGCGTACGTGCTGTGGTTGTCCGAGGCGGTGCACGCCGAAGTCGCCGACAGCGGCGTGACGGTCACCGCGGTCTGTCCCGGCCCGGTGCCCACGGAGTTCATGGAGACCAACGACGCCGGCCACCTGCTGGACCGGCTGCCGGGGTTCACCCAGGTCTCCGCTGAACGGGTGGTCTCCGATGCACTCAACGCCGCCGAGCATGGTCACGCGTCGGTGGTGCCGGGCGGACCGCAGGTGCGTTGGACGTTGGGGGCCTCCCGGCACGTGCCGACTCCGTTGGCCTTACCAGTCCTCACGAGAATGTTGAAGCGGTAATGCGTAGAGATCCGGGGCTAGCGCGACGTTTCTTCGATCGTTTCGAGCCTGTACACGGCGTGACGTACTTCGCGCCCGAGGCGCGCGAGGCGTTGGACGGGTTGGGCTACAAGGGTTACTGGATGGGCTATTTCGCCGCACGGTCAGCGCCGCTGGGCCCGGTGCCGCCGGAGGTCGTGACGGCGATCTTCTACAACTTCGCCGCCGAGCGGGTCGCGAAGGCTTTGCCTGCCGCATGGGCTATCGCCGGTCCGGAGGAGGCGCTGCGGGTCCGGCTGGACACCGCGGTGGCGGCGTTACGGCGTTACGGCCTCAGCGATGACGAAAATGTCGCTACCGCAGCGGAATTGGCCGGTAAGGCGGCTCGCAGCGCACCGCTGTGTGGGCGGCCGCTGTTCGCCGCGAACCTGGCGCTGCCGTGGCCGCAGGAACCGCTGGCCGCGCTGTGGCAGGCCGCCACGTTGTTGCGCGAGCATCGCGGCGACATCCACGCCGCGGTGCTCAGCGCCGCCGGTGTCACCGGCCGGGAATGCAACGTGTTACACGCCGCCGCGGGCGGTATCCCCCGCGAGTTCATTGCCCGCACCCGCGACTACGACGATCAGGCGTGGCACACCCAGGAACAACAACTCGCCTCTCGCGGCCTGCTTGGTGATGACGGGTCCATCACCGACGCCGGCCGAGAACTCAAAAACCACGTCGAATCCAGCACCGACGCACTCTCGCTGTCGGCGCTCGACGCGCTCGGCGACGACGAGGTGGAGACGCTGTTCCAAACGCTGACGCCGATCACCCGTGCCGTCGTCGAAGGCGGCGACATCCCCTCCGTCACCCCGATGGCTCTGCGCCGCAACGAATTAGACGACAGCAGCGCGCACTTGAGTGCTTAGCGGCCCAGCGACGTGCAGGACACCGTTCGGAATCAGGCTGCACGATCGCGATTAGTCGCAGCCGGTGCCTGGATAGTCGGGCCGCTGATGTATCTGATCCTCGAAGCTGTTGCGGCTAAAGCCTTTCCGCACTACAGCTACGTCCGGAACTTCATCAGCGATCTCGGTGTCACGGCTTCGCCGCGGGCCTACCTGATGAACGCGGCGTTCTGCCTGCAGGGAACGTTGTTTCTCCTCGGCGCGATCTTTCTCGACAGAGCTCGGTTGTTTTTGACGTTGGCCGTGGCGAACGCGGCCGGAAATGTGCTCATCGCGATCTTCCACAGCGGAGTCGCCGCACATGCCGTCGGCGCGGTGCTGGCGATCGTCGGCGGGAACGCCGCGATCCTGGCCGGATCTTCCGTCGGCGGACCGCGGTACCGGAGAGCCTCGATCGGGCTCGGAATGTTCGGCCTGCTCAGCTTCGCGGTCTTCGTGGTGACGATGCAGGGCGCGTCGCGCGGGGCCTGGGAGCGAGGCAGCGTCTACTCGATCCTCACCTGGCAAATCTTCACCGCCGGCTGGGTTCTGCGCAATCCAGCCGATCGATGGTCGAGACTGGACACATGACAGAATCCGGAGAGGGCCGTGTTGCGGTATACCTCGACTTCGACAACATCGTCATCTCGCGCTATGACCAGGTCAATGGCCGCAACTCGTTTCAGAAGGACAAAGCCAAAGGCCTGGACAAGCACACGGATCAGCTGGAGCGGGCCACCGTCGACATCGGCGCCATCATCGACTTCGCGTCGTCGTTCGGCACGCTGGTGCTCACCCGCGCGTACGCCGACTGGTCCGCCCAGGTCAACACCACCTACCGTGAGCAATTGGTCGGCCGCGCCGTCGATTTGGTGCAGCTGTTCCCCGCGGCGGCCTACGGCAAGAACGGCGCCGACATCCGGCTGGCCGTCGACGCCGTCGAAGACATGTTCCGGCTGCCCGACCTGACCCATGTGGTGATCGTCGCCGGCGACTCCGACTACATCGCGCTGGCGCAGCGCTGCAAGCGGCTCGGCCGCTACGTGGTGGGCGTCGGGGTGGCGGGCTCGTCGAGCCGGGCGCTGGCGTCGGCCTGCGACGAGTTCGTCAGCTACGACGCGCTGCCCGGGGTCCCGGTGCCCGAGCCGGCGCCGAAGGCCAGGCGCACCAAGTCCGCCGATGACGAACCCCCGGCACCCGACGAGCAGGCCGCGGCCACCGCATTGTTGACCCGCGCGCTGCGGATCGGCACGGAGAAAGACGACGTCGACTGGCTGCACAACTCCGCGGTCAAGGCGCAGATGAAGCGGATGGACCCGTCGTTCAGCGAAAAGTCGCTGGGATTCCGATCTTTCAGTGATTTCTTGCGCGCCCGCACCGACGTCGTGGAACTCGACGAGAGTTCGACGACGCGGCTGGTGCGGCTGCGCTAGGTCCGCTGGGCGGAGATGAACCAGTGCGTCGGCGAAGCCTCCTCGAGGCCCTCCAGGGAGGGCCGGCCGTAGCTGGCCATGAGTTCGTCAGACGGTGTCGCCGTGACGTCCCAGCCGTGCCGGCGTAACCAGTCGCCGACGTCGTCGCGCTCCTCGAAGTACCACAGCTCGTCGGTCGAGGGGACCTCGAGCGTCGAGCCCGCCTTGGCCATCAGTTCGCGGACGCGGTCCATCCGCTCGCGGCGCTGCGCCTGGAGCTCGGGCACGGCGAACTCGGGCCCGAGGCCCTCGACGGCGATCCGGCTGCCGGGTGCGGCGAGCTCTTGGACGCGTTCGAACAGCAGGTCCTGGGCTGCGGCCGGCAGATACATCAACAGTCCCTCGACCGACCAGACGCTGGGCGCTGACGGGTCAAAGCCTGCCTGCCGCAATGCCGTCGGCCAGTCCTGCCGTAAGTCCACCGAGACGGCGACCCGATTGGCCTTGGGTTCGGCGCCGTGCGCGTGCAGCGTCGAGGCTTTGAAGTCCAGCACCCGATCCTGGTCGAGCTCGTAGACCGTGGTGCCGTCGGGCCACGGCAACCGCCAGGACCGCGCGTCCAGGCCGGCGGCCAGGATCACCGCTTGACGAATGCCGGCCTCGGCGGCATCGACGAAGCAGGTGTCGAAAAACTTTGTCCGGGTTGCGAAGTAGCCCACCAACGCCTGCATCCGCTGCGGCATGTCGGGTTCGGCTTCGACGACCTCGGCGGGCAGTTCGGGAGCGCCGTACCAGTTCCACACGCCGTCGCCGACGGTGTCCAGGAAAATCCGCGCGTACGGGTCGTTGATCAGCGGGTCATCGCTCTCGGTGTCGGCCGCGCGGGCCGCCGCCACACCCAGTGCCGTCGCGCCGACACTCTCGGTGATTTCCCAGCTGTCGTTATCGGTTCTGGCCACGCCCCGACCTTACGTGAGGCCGGTGTACGGAAGAATCACGGTCGACATGGACGAGGATCCCGCACCGGCATCGCGCCGACGCCACATCGCGCGGCTCGCGGTGTTCGCACTCTTTCTGGTGGTGATGTTCTACCTGCTGGCCGTCCGGCATGTGGTGAACATCGAGGACGTCCGCGCGGCCGTCGTCGCGACGGGACCCGCGGCGCCACTGACCTACATCGTGCTCTCGGCTGTGCTCGGCGCGATCTTTGTGCCGGGGCCGATTCTGGCCGCGAGCAGCGGGCTGCTGTTCGGTCCGATCCTCGGCGTGTTCGTGACGCTGGGCGCGACGGTAGGCACCGCGGTCGTCGCGAGTCTGCTGGGCCGTCGAGCGGGCCGCGACAGCGCGCGGGCCCTGTTGGGTGCCTCGCGTGCCGAGCGCATCGACGCACTCATCCAGCGGTACGGACTATGGGCGGTCGTCGGTCAGCGCTTCGTTCCCGGGCTGTCCGACGCGCTGGCCTCCTACGCGTTCGGCGCGTTCGGAGTTCCGTTGTGGCAGATGGTGGTTGGCGCGACGATCGGTTCAGTGCCGCGGGCCTTCGTCTACACCGCGCTGGGCGCCTCGATCGGCAACAGGTCGCCGGTGTTGGCGTATGTCGCGATCGGGGTGTGGTGTGTGACGGCCGTCGCCGGCGCCGTCGCGGCGCGGCACGGATTCCGGCAGTGGCGGGCGCATGACGGAAAGGATTCCGAAACCTCGACGTCCTGATGTGCGCGACTTTCGCCCCAACCGGCACGGGGCCGAACCATGAGGCGAATTGCCCACCTTCGAGCGAATTCGCAGCGGTCCTCACTTCGTCGCCGACGATGTCACCACCGTCCAGCAGCAGTTCGTCGCCGGACGTTCGGAATGATCGGTGCGGGGGCGTTGGCCTGCAGCAGCGGCCTCTTCGCGGCCCATCCCGCCTGAAATGCTCTGAGCCGTTGCGCCTCAGAGAGAGGCACGCATGTAGGCGAGCACCTCGTCGATCTTGGCGAAGCCGCCGAGGTGACTCTCACCGGACCGTGTGACGAGTTGACCGTCCTGCAGACGCGAGACCGAGGTTCGGACGCCGGCGATGGGAACCACGTGGTCGGTGTCGCCGTGCCACCACCGCACCGCAACCTTGACATCAGCCAACCGAAATCCCCAGTCGCGCCCCAAGAGTCGCGCGTCATCGACCATGGCCAGGCAGCGGCCGTGGAAGGCGTTGACCATGTCGTCGACGAAGATCGCCTGGACTTCCGGATCGGCGAGCACCCGCCGGTCGTCCTCCGGCCACCTGCTGGCGTAGATGCGGTAGGCGTAATGGGCAAACGGAATCAGCGGTGCCAACAGGATGGTGCTGAGCACCGACAGCGGTCGACGCAGTTGCGTGAGCACCCGGTGATAGCGCCGGGCGACGTCGGTGACGCCGCCATGGGTGGCCTCGGGACCGACCGACGGCGCGGTGCCATCGAGGACGGCCACGGCAGCTACCCGGGCGACCAGCGGCGCCAGCGCGCCGCACGCCAGAGCGTAAGGACCACCACCAGACAGACCCACGACGCCGAGCCGCTCGACACCGAGCGCGTCGGCCACCTGCGACACATCGGCGACCCAGTCGCTCACCGCCCGGTAGCGGTGCGAATCGGACCAGCCCGTCCCCGGACGCTCGAGGAGGATGACCCGCAGGCCGAGCTTCTCGGCCGCACGCCGTCCGATCATCGGGAACTGCCGTCGCGCGCCCAGCGTGCTGTGGAACCACAACACCACCGGACCCGACGGGTTGCCGTATTCCGCGTAACCAAGCCGGCGACCGTCGACAAGGCGGAATTGGCCCTCCGCGCGCGGCTTTTCAACGCGCGGAACTTTCGGCGGATGGCGCAGACGGCTGCTGAGTCTCATCGGTTTCCAAAGTCTAGGCACCCTGCTGGCCGGACCGATTACCGACTTCGACTTGGCACCAATAGCTTTCCCGCTGTTGGCACGATGTTTGCGTGCGATTCAGCCAGGCTTTGTCGCGGTGACCAGACGGGTTGACAGCCACGGCCATGGGCCGCCGTACCACATCCGCCATCCCACGCTGCGACGTTGCAGGTTCTGCCAGCCGCTCCCGCGGAGGTAGTCGGTGTGCTTGCTGGTCTCCCACAGATCGGCGATGGCCAACCGGCCACCGGGCTTCAGAACCCGCATCGCCTCAGTGAGCGCACGACGCCTTCCGTCGTGGCCCGCAATGTTGTGGATGGCAAGGCTACTGACGACCGCATCAAAGCTGTTGTCGTCGAACGGTAGTGCAGTCATGTCTCCAGTGTGCAATTCGATGCGATCGGCCACGCCCTCCCGTTCCGCGTTGGCCAGAGTGGCCGACGGCGAGTTGTCGGTTTGGTCGGCCTGCCAGAGGTCGACGCCGACAGCACGACCTCGCGGCAGGCGCTTGGCCGTTGCCAGCAGCACCGCGCCGCGTCCGCAGCCCATGTCGAGCACGGTCTCGTCGCCCTGCAATTGGAGGTCGTCGAGGATGCGGTTCCAGACTTCGAACTTGCCGGCCTTGGTGGCGTAGATGTAGAGCGCGGTGCTCGCTGCGATCCCGACGGACGACGCGCCTGTCAGCGCTGCGGTCAATCGCTTGCCGCGGGTCAGGCTGGTCGCTGACCATGCCGCGAGTGCTGCAACCTGAACGCCGATGCCGATGGCCTGCCGACGGGCTGAGACGATGTGGAATGAGCCGTCAATTCCGTAGTTGCCCTTACGTTCTCGCACTGTGGTGGGTGCCATTTCGACTCCTTCGGCATCGGTTTACTTAGCTTCTCAGCTTTGCCGAGAACCTGAATGGCGCTGCAAATGAAGCGTTTTGGCAGACGGTGGTCGTGGCCTCGGGTTGCGCTATCCCGGTTGTTGGCGGCTGCGCCGATACGTGGCGACGTGGCCGAGCGCCATGTTCACGGCGAGTTCGACGGGTCGGGCGTTGCGCATCGTCTGCGCCATCAGCAGTCCGCCTTGCAGCGCGCTCATGATGGCCAGTGCGAGTTCGGCGGGGTCGGCATCTCGAGAGATCTCGCCGCTGTCCCGCATAATTTCCAAGCCCGCGGAAAGATATAGCTGCCACTCGGCGAAACTCTGCGCAAGCTCCTGCCGCACCGAATCGGACCGTTCGGCAAGTTCGCCCACGAGCGAGCCCAGCGGGCAACCCCCGACACCTTGCGTCGCACGGGTCATGTCCACGACGTGATCACACCACCGCTGCAGCCCCTCCCACGACGAGATCTCGCCCAGATTGGGCTGTTGGGCCGCGATGACCTGTCCGAGTTGAGTCCGCACGACTTCCCTGATGAGCGCGTCTTTGTTGGCGAAGTAGTGATACATCTGCGACTTGCTGGTGCCGGTGGCCGCCATCACGTCGTCCAGACTCGTCCCGGCAACCCCATACCGATGGATCAAGGACGCCGCGGCGGCGACGATGCGGGCCTTGGTTGCTGCACCGCGAGCCGTTAGTCGCGCAGCACCGGAGCTTTCTCTTGAGGGCATGTGCGGATAGTATTCAGAATTGGACTTGATAGTCCAGTTCTCATTCAGCACGATTTGGTTGCGTAGTCCGCAAACCCCTCGGAGAGGATCACATGTCCCGCCTGAACTGTGGCGAACCGTTTCCTGGGCTCGAAGTTCCCGCCGTCGGTGGCGGCATGATCTCGCTGCCGGGCGATCTCGCCGGCTCCTACGGCGTCGTCTTGATCTACCGCGGGTCTTGGTGTCCCTACTGCAACGCACAGTTGGGCGCGTTCTCCCGCGCTGTGGACACGTTGTCCGAGGTGGGCGCCAAGGTCGTCGCCTTGTCTGTCGACGACGAGGAGACATCCGCTGCGCTGGTCGACAAGCGCAGGCTGCGCTTCCCGGTCGGCCACAGCGCGGACGCCGACAAGATCGCCGCGGCGACGGGTGCCTACGTCAACGACGATCCGCACTATTTGCAGTCGACCGGCTTCATCTTGGCGCCGGACGGCACGGTTCGGCTCGCGGTGTACTCGAGCGGGGCCATCGGGCGGCTGGTCGTCGACGACGTGATCGGCTTCATCCGGTACGTGACTGAGCATCCGGCGGCGCGGTGAGCAAGAAAATGCTGCACCGTGCCGCCAACAGCGTCGGCGGTACTGCGGCAGAACCTGCCGGACGGGACGCATGCGGCCCCCAGCCGCCGGTTGCCCAAACCGCCATCGGGAACGCAGCTCACACAAACGGAGGAACTTGTGCAAACACCAGGTAATGAGATCTTGAAATACAATTCGAAGTTTCTGGGCGTGCTCATGTTCTTGTTCGGCTTCTTGAAATTATTTGAGCCCATTCGCACTATGTTCGACGTCCAGATAACCAAGAGTGGCCTGCCGCGAGCCAGCATCCCACTGGGTGTCGGCGGAGAAATGTCCATCGGCCTCGGTCTGCTTTCGGCTTCCCGCTCCCGACAGAGGATCTCGAATCTTTCCGGCCCGATCGTGTTCGCCGCCTCAGCCGGACTGATCGTCAACATGGGAATTGCGACATACGTGCATCTACAGCCGGAAGTGCCGGCAAAAGTACTACCCCTCGGGATAAAGCCCCCATTTATCCCGTTGTCCGTTATGTTCTTGGCGGCTTTGAATCTCTTTGAACTTTATCGGAGCACTGAGCATAGCCGCGCCAGGTCTGTAGCAACGTGAAATGCGGATCGGACCGCCGAGAGCAACGTCCTCGCCGGCAATCGCCGAAGGACTCTCGTGTAGCATTCTGCTACAGTTGTAGCGGACTGCTACACCGGGAGACGTGATGACGAACACCGCCGATCGGGTGACTCGCGTCGCAGCCGACCTCATGGACAGTGCGGCCGCCGAGGGCGCGCGACAAAGTCGCTCGGCCAAGCAGCAGCTCGACCACTGGGCACGGGTGGGGCGCGCGGTCTCGAGTCAGCAAACGGCTGCCCGGCGTCGAGTCGAAGCCGCGCTGACCGGCGAGCTGAAACTTCGTGAACTCAGCGTCGAAGAGGGCGCGGTGTTCAACGCCGAGATCGCTGCGGCCATTCAGGAGAATCTGGCGGAGTCGAACTACGGCAAGCTTCTTGCCGAGCGCGGCATCACCACTGTGGCTCTTGATGAGAACGGCGACATCGTCGAGCACCGTCCTGACGGATCTTCGGTCCCGCTGAACGCGAAACAGCCACGCCGCAGGAAGGCGAGCACCACACCCGGCCGATGAAGCGGCTCGATCTCGTCGTCGGACCCAACGGAGCCGGCAAGTCGACGTTCGTCGAGCTCACGTTGGCGCCACTGTTGCCCGGCAGCGCCTTCGTCAACGCCGACGAGATCGCCAAACAGCGCTGGCCCGAGGATCCGGCCGCGCACTCCTATGCGGCTGCGCGGGTGGCGGCAGCGACCAGGGCCAAGCTCGTCGAGCTGGGCGCATCGTTCATCGCCGAGACGGTGTTCTCCCATCCGTCGAAGCTGGCACTGATCGAGGACGCCCGCGCGGCGGACTACACGATCGTCGTGCATGTCGTGCTGATCCCCGAGGACTTGGCAGTCGAGCGGGTCCGACACCGAGTCGGCGCCGGCGGACACGCCGTGCCCGAAGTCAAGATTCGCGAACGCTACCAACGTCTTTGGGGCCTGGCCGCCACCGCACTCATCCGTTGTCACTCGGCGAGCGTGTACGACAACAGCGGCCTTCAAGGCCCCCGTATCGTCGCTCAGCTGCACGACGGCTTCAGTATCGGTTCGCCGGCCTGGCCAGCGTGGACGCCTGAGGTGTTGCGGTCCGCGTGCGCGGAGTAGCGCAACGCGATGGCGCATCACCTTCCGTCGGCGATTGGCGTCCAACATCCCGGACCACTAAGTTACCCAATTGTGATGTTCTCAGCTGCTGGTGCAGTCGCGCGGTGGATCGCCCCTTTTCTGACTCTGGTGGTCGTTGTCGGCCTGGGCCTGCTCAGCGGCCCGGTGCAACGCGGCCCGGCAATACGCCTGGTCGATGACGCCAACCCGCTGGCCGGGATGCCGTTCTACGTCAATCCCACCTCGGCGGCGATGCGCGCCGCCCAGCGTGCCGATCCGCCGAGTCCGGAGCTGACCGCCGTCGCGAACACGCCGCAGGCGTACTGGATCGTCCCAGGCTCGTCGGCGTCGACAGTGGCGAAGTACACCGGCGACGCGGCGGCTGCGGGAGCCCTGCCGGTGTTCACGGTCTACGGCATTCCGCACCGCGACTGTGGCAGCTTCGCCGCGGGCGGCATGGGGTCCGGCGACGCCTATCGCGGCTGGATCGACAACATCGCATCCCAGATTGGCGCGTCGCGGGCTGCGGTGATCGTCGAACCCGATGCGCTCGCCATGGCTGACTGCCTGTCCGGGGACCAGCGCCAAGAACGCTACGACTTGATCCACTACGCCGTCGACACGCTGACACGCAACCCGGCCACAGCCGTGTATGTCGACGGTGGCCATATCCACTGGCACAGCGCCGAGGACATGGCTGACAGGCTCAACAAGGCCGGCGTCGGCCATGCGCGAGGTTTCAGCCTCAACGTGGCGAACTTCTTCACCACCGAAGACGAAATCGGTTACGGCGATGCGATTTCAGCGCACACCAACGGCGCCCACTACGTGATCGACACGTCGCGCAACGGCGCCGGCCCAGCGCCCGCGTCCAAGCTCGACTGGTGCAACCCCAGCGGTCGGGCGCTGGGGGCCCAGCCGACGACAGCGACCGGCAACGGACATGTGGACGCGTTCTTGTGGATCAAGCGTCCGGGCGAGTCCGACGGATCATGCGACAAAGGCGATCCGCCGGCGGGCACCTTCGTCAATCAGTACGTCGTCGATCTGGCGCACAACGGGGGCCCTGTCGATCTAGCCCGCAGCGCAGGCCATTAGCCTGAATCCGTGGACGTTCGGTCCTGGGTGATCGGCGTGTGAACAGCGGAAATACCTCCTGAACTGGGATAATAGTGATTGTCGAGTCACGATCGGTCCCTGGTTC
>Ga0080006_1156103_pt1 | contig 11214 bp, 16 predicted proteins | sample RS3BMetagenome_FD_69209 | JGI IMG/M metagenome (GOLD analysis project Ga0080006, IMG submission 69209) | Ferric oxide microbial mat and aquatic microbial communities from Rainbow Spring, Yellowstone National Park, USA - RS3B (SPADES... ... | reverse complement strand
TCCCTGCTCCCGTGGTCGGAACAATTGCCGGATGATGTTCGCCAGCCCCGGCGCTAACCTTGACTAACAGTATAGATTAGCGCCCACCGAGCGTGACAGGTGGGCGCTATTTGACGCATACTTATCTTGTGCGGATTTTGGATGGAAGGTGTGCATGTATGCTACAGATCCCATTCTTGGTCGGACGGCTGGATAAGGTGGCTTGTTGGTCGTCACAATAAGGGACTACGATGCACTGGTTCAAGACAAGCCCCGTGTCACACAGCCGAACGTGTATGATAACGGGAAGCGGATTGTGTCGGTGTGGGATTGGGCAGATGATTCCAAGACGTACATTCTGAATCACTTCATTTGGAAGGTACGGTTACAAACATTAAACCGAGAACTGAACCGTTTGCCAGCGAATATGTTCTTCAGATTCCTGAATACAGCGTTGAAATTATTGGGTCGTTTCGGATCAGAACTGAACAGGGGATCTGTGAAATTTCTAATTGCATATCAAGCTGGTGGGAACGAATTCCACTGTCCAGCCCAGAAATCTGGTTTGTCGCATATAGACTGATGTGCAGATACGAAAAGGCGAGGTTACTCCAAGAGTACTTTTAGAAAGAAACGGGGCAGATCCCCATATGGCGTCAATTATTCTTCGGGGACCATTGGCGGATATTTTAATAAATGATGTAAAATGTATTTTTTGGCTAACGCTACGAAGCCGATAAATTCGCAATTGCTAGACTTTCTGAGGAGCCTTCAGATTTAGTGAAGCCACCACGTGTCGCGGAATGCCCAATTCAATTGGAGGCCATAGTTGAACAATTTCATCACTTTGGTTATCCTAGTTCCCTTGCTGCGATAGAAGTAAAAATAGTACGCATTCATGTTGATGAGAGACTCCTTGTGACCGGAGAAGAAAACTACATTGATCCGGAAAAATGGACATCGCTTATAATGAATTTCTGTGAATTTTTTGGTATCAGCGAGAAACTGCCCCCATCGCGACTTGCACCAGTTTTCGGACCACCGCCGCGTGATTGCGATAGTCAATCGGAACAGTGATGATGCCCTTTTCGTTTGCTAGAATTTTGACCGTATTTAAGGATATGGTGAAGATTGGATACCCAAAGAATTTTGCGGGTGAAACACCTTAGCGTATGTTTTTCCGTGTTTTATTGTATGCCTGGATTGTATCATAATCTACTGTCACATACGGGGCTTTGTGACACAAGAACGTCTCGCTCAAACTGTATAAATATGCGGCGTTAGGGCGAGTGTATCATGTCTCACTGTTCACTCACACCCCGAATGGGGGTGAGAGTTGTGGGTATGCGCTACTGGATGTTTTAGGATATTTGCATGCACCTTGCAGTATTTTATCCGGATCATATTGCATTTTTATTTTTATCCGGATATAATACATCCTGAAGGTCCGATACGAGGGGGTTCACTATGATAAGCGGTTCTACGAACAATTACTGTACAGCTTTTCTTGGTGAGCGGTTAGTTGCATCAGGTATCATGGAGCAAGTTGTATCAAAAGTGAAAGATATTATCGCTCAAGACAGACTTTCGCAGATACTCATATTTAATGACTCTACAAGCAAGCAAATAGAAGTTGATTTTCGTGGAACAAAAGACATTGTGTTAGAACGATTGGCACAACACTCGGATTTTGATGCCGTAATTCAGCATTCTGACAGTGAAGCGCCTCGTCCTGTTGGTCGACCGAAGCTCGGAGTCGTAGCGGGAGAGGTCACTTTGCTGCCAAGACATTGGGAATGGCTTAAAAGTCAGCCTGGAGGTGCGTCCGTAACATTGCGTAAACTTATTGACGAAGCGCGTCATGTTCGTGCGCAGCAGGATACTGTACGACAAGCTCAAGAATCGACGTATCGCTTTATGACAGTCATGGCGGGCAATCGTAATCATTATGAAGAAGCGCTGCGAGCACTTTATGCTGGGGATTCACGACGCTTCTATGCACTAATTAGCGACTGGGCACCGGATATTCGTGATCACATCAAGAAATTATCAGTAAAAGCGTTTTCAGAAGATGAGGCGAATGAATAGGCGAAATTTATAACTACAGGAATTCATGGAGATGAGAAGAACTTGGACCGAAGAAAAGTACTACTGATGAAATGGAAAGAGCAAAAGACAGTTGCGGGTGTGTTTCAGATCAAGAACATCAAGAACCACAAGGTTTTTGTGGATAGTGCGCCTAACATCAACACGCTGAATAGACAAAAGTTCATGTTGGAGTACCAGTCCCACCCCAACAAGTCACTCCAAACGGAATGGAATGAATTCGGAGCAGGGGCGTTTACGTTTGACGTGTTGGAGGCATTGGAGAAAAACCCAGACCAATATTACGATTTGAAAGATTCCTTAAAGAAACTCAAGGATAAGTGGATACAGCAATTACAGCCCTTTGGGGATAGGGGATACAATACTTGATCGACAACCAGGATATTGCGTGTGAAGAGAGTCCATCCTTAACGATTGCCGTACAGGAGACTGACCTGCGGGTGGCGGGGCGCCAGAAACCGATGTGGCGTATAATGGTCGTATATTTGATTCCGCTGATGTTGGGTAATGCGCTACAGTCCATCGGTCAGTTGCTTGGAACCATCGTTGTTGGACGATGGCTTGGTGTTAACGCGTTGGCCGCAATTTCAGCTTTTTTTCCATTGTTCTTCTTGCTGGTTTCCTTCACGATTGGCGTAGGTACAGGAAGTTCGATTCTCATCGGGCAAGCGTACGGTGCAGGAAATCACAACCAATTAAAAGCCGTTGTCGGTACAACGCTGACATTTACACTTCTGCTCGGTGTAGTCTTGGCTGTTCTCGGAGGTGTATTCACTTGGGATGTCTTGCGGATGATCGGAACACCCGAAAATGTAATTTCAACAAGTGTTCACTATGCACGAATCTTGTTTTGGGCGATTCCTGTCATGTTTTTGTACTTAGCCTACACCACGTTCATGCGTGGAACGGGTGATTCTAAAACACCGTTTTATTTGGTGACCGTCAGCACGGGATTAAACCTCTTGTTTCTGCCGCTATTCGTCTTCGGATGGCTCGGACTTCCAAGGCTCGGGGTATATGGTGCGGCATATGCCACCGTCCTGTCTACGGCGCTTACACTGATTGTAATGGTGGTCTGGTTGGCGAAGGTAAACCACCCGTTGCAGTTTGATGCTTCCGTGCGGAGGAACCTTCGCATGGACTGGGGCCTGCTTAAGATTATTCTCCGTCTGGGCATACCGTCGAGCGTCGGTATGATTCTGCTATCCTTGTCGGAGATTGCGGTGATCTCGTTCGTAAATCAATTCGGCTCCGATGCAACGGCAGCTTACGGTGCGGTCAATCAGGTGGCAAGTTACGTACAAATGCCTGCCATTAGTATTGGGATGGCGGTCTCCATATTTGTCGCTCAATCGATTGGCGCAAATCAACCGGCTCGACTTAAGGATGTGTTTCGGGCTGGGGTTCTACTGAATTACGTATTTGGCGGATTTTTTATTCTTTTAGTTTATTTGTTCTCAGAGGATATTCTGTCCTGGTTTTTAACTAGTACAGAAACGCTGCACATTGCCCACGCGATATTGATGATTACATTGTGGAGCTACTTAATTTTCGGTCACGCCCAAGTTATAGGGGCAACGATGCGTGCAAGTGGAACGGTTCTGTGGCCACTTCTCTTTGGAGTCGTGTCCATCTGGGCAGTGGAAGTTCCGGTTGCCTATCTACTGTCGCACTTCACGAGCCTTGGTATTGAAGGAATTTGGGTGGGGTATCCCGCTGCGTTCCTCGTCAACCTCGGATTACAATACGTGTATTACCGTCTGTCCTGGAGGAAAAAAACCATTACACGGTTAATCGACTGATTATCGTCTGGATGGAACTCGATGGGAACAGACATTTGTTCCTCTCAGGTTTTTGTCAAAATGGCGTTAGAACCGTGGAATCCGTTCCCAGTCGAGCCATCACATTGCTATCTTAACCGCATGCATGCGTGATTGGTTTTTGCATGATTATACGTTTCACATCAGGTAGCGTTTTGTAGCTCCCGGGCAGTTAAAAGCAGTAAGATTGTCGGAGAACAGTACGCAATAGTGTTAGTTTATTGCTCGAGATCTCATTGGGGGCGGATTATGGCTGCGACGATAGTATTAAGTGAATATTCCACCTTGGTCGATGAATCGGTATTCATTCGTTTAGCGGGTTTTGTACCGAATTCACATGTAACGGTTCGTGCGGTTACGAACAATGTGCTAGGGTTGCCATGCGTTGCCGAGTCACTCGCGGTTTTCCTTACAGACGAGCAAGGTACTGTTGAACTAGACTTACAAGCACCCGTCTCTGGAACATATCATGGGGTAGACCTTGTTCAACTAACAGGTGTATTAGTGCAAGATGGGCAGGTATAAAAGATGCATAAAAATACATGCACATCATGCAACAGGAAACCGGATATGCCTACGCCTGATGGTTCGTATGCGAATCATACGGGTAATAAAAGAGATGCACTCTATAGAGCGCATCTCTTTTAATCAGAACATACGTTCGTTTTATGGAGCACTCAAATCGAAAATGACTTGTCTCGATTCTCATAGTATTAGTATAAATCAAAGAAAATTATAAGTCTATACTTGCTTTGAGAAAGGTTTTATGATAGTGGAACCCGGCCGGGAACGAATAAAGGAGGGCGCACGCGAGCATATGGTCAAATCTCTACTGAAAACAGGGGCGCTCTCTAGCTCTCAGTTTCGATGGTTCTACATGGGTCGAACTATTTCCTTATTTGGCAGCGCTATGACACCCGTGGCTCTAGCATTTGCCGTGCTTCAAGCTCGGCAAGGGCAGCATCTGTTGGGATACATTCTTGCTGCAGAAATTCTCCCTAATGTCTTGATCGTGCTTATCGGCGGCAGCATTGCGGATCGTTATCGTCGAGACATGCTGATACTCCTTAGCAACTTGGGTTCTGGGCTATCTCAAACAGGAATTGCCGCTATCGTCCTTAGCGGGGCGAATCAGTATTGGATATTCCCATTGGCAGTCGTAAACGGCGTATTGGGAGCCTTCACTTCCCCAGCTATGCGAGGCATAATCCCAAATATAGTCGATAGCAAGGATATCAACCAGGCGAATTCGCTACTAAACACATCGCGTAGTACTGCCAGAATTGTCGGACCAGCAACTGCTGGAATTTTGGTCGCGACTCTCGGCGGGGGATGGGGGATTGCTATCGATGCCGCCAGTTTCTTCGTGGCCTCTGTTTGCATGACTCGAGTCCACGTTCCTTCCCATCCTGTCGTCACTGATCATTCGCTTCTTGAGCAGATGCGCGATGGCTGGTCGTACTTTCGGCGTCGCCGTTGGATCTGGTTGATTACCGGGGCATTTGCCGTGATGAACCCGGTGCAGATGGGGGTGTGGCAAGTGCTGGGACCGATCATCGCCAATCACACGTTTGGCTCTGCTGGATGGGGATTGACGCTGAGCATAAAGGCAGTCGGCCTCTTGACAGCGAGCTTGGCGCTGCTCAGATTCCAACTGCGGCGTCCGCTTCGCGACGGCATGATTGCCATCGCTGCGGCTGGACTGCCGATGGTCGTTCTTGGCCAAGGTTACGCCTTGCCCGTCCTAATCATAGCTGCGGCACTAGCTGGGGCTGGATCGACCATCTCAGGAGTAGCGTGGGACACCTCATTACAGCAAGCCGTTCCAAAAGACATGCTCTCACGAGTATGTGCCTTCGATGATTTTGGCTCTTACATTACTATTCCCATGGGCGAGATACTGGCGGTGCCATTGGCTGACACCTTCGGCTACCAAATGGTTGCCACGGTCGGAGGAATCATCTTCATGGTCGTCGCGCTGCTTCCTTTGTCGGAACGGATGATCCGCCAGATGACACCAGAAAACATTCAGTCCCTTAATCTAGAAAGTGAAGCTGAACCGGGGTAAGCCAAATTTAGCAAGGTCAAAAGGGCGGTGTTTGCGATGAAGCACATGACCGTGGACGAACTATATGACAGGCTGAAAGGGAAGCCTTATGTGGAATGGACGAATTTTGTTCAATTATTCAATTAATTCAGGACGAGTTCCACGTTAGCTTGGTGGTGGAAGAAAGCCCGGATGAAGAAGACATCGCGGCAATCGACAATGATCCCGATGTCTTGCGACAATTTCGAATGAGCCAGTAAGATCGTGAGAATGGTCGCGTATATACGCAGGAAGCTGGACTCGAGTACTTACGAAACAGAATCCAGGGTGAAGAGCGTGGATAAATCGTATCGTGTCACTTGGCCCAAGACTGGCATTGATGAATTGGCAGGGATACTTGCCTATCCGCCACATGTGAAAAATTTGGAAGGAACATCCTACCCATGCTATCAATGTGTTGACATCATCATCATTCTTCGCGAGGCTGTCGATAGCGATGCTACATCGGATCACGTTATTAATCATGTGAAGGAGCTCATTCGCCTTGGTTGTGACATGCCGTCAGATTTGTAAGCCATGCAGTTTAAGGGTTGTGAGTTTATTTCTCTCAAGCCTTACCTCTTGTCGGCGCTCACGATCTTTGACGGTGGTGTTCTTACCGCGAACGGCGGAATCGCTGTTCCGACAACCCGCCACGCATGTGATCGACGTAACGACTCTTACCGGGGGTTAGGCTGAATCCACAGGTATGTGGTATCAGCCACCAACTCCAGTGTGAGCGCCCTAAGCCGGTGTCAAGACGGAACAGCATGCCTTGGCAGAGCCTCATCCCGGATGACATTCCACCTCAAGGAACCTGGTTTCGGCGTCGTACACGTAGGGGAAGGGAGCGGGAACGTTGGTCCAATGGCCCAGACGGGCGCCGATTTTTTGCCGCGCTGGAACCGCTTTTTGATCATCCGGTACTCGTAGCAGGCAAAAACGCCCTCAATGTCGGTCATAAGTTCCTAATCCTCGTCGTTCAGGCCATACACACGGGTGGGTGTCAGGATGAATTTTGTATGGTTATGTGGGCAAAGAAGAAAAGGGCCGTGACAAGATCTGGTGTCACGACGTGGCAGACGGTCTATTGCATGTTTAGACTTATTGAATCTTTCTTTGAAGCTCTTCGATCTCGGCGTGAGATAGGTTTGTGAACTGTGCAACTGTCTCTATATCTTGACCTGCAGCCAACATCCGTTTTGCGACGTTTTCCAATGTTTCTGTTAGTGCTTCCTGACGAGCTTCTTTGCGTGCCTTTTGCTCCCGCAACTCAGCCTCCCGTATGATAGCCGCTTCGTCCAGGAGAGCCATGCGCCTTGAGTGATACTCCGCCAGCGCATGGGGGTCGCGGCTGATGTCTTCCCACTTTTCAAATGCCTCTTTCATCACAGGATCATTCATCGCGATGGCCTCCAATTCGTTCCTTATTTCCTCATCATCATCCGCTTCCAGCAGCAGCCAGCGGACCAATCGGTCCTCATGAGGATTGACAGTACGGTTGCGCCAACTCACCATCAACTTCGGAATCTCCATGAAGTGGATTTCGAGTGCGTCGGTAAGGGGGAATTGTTCGGTGTCCTCATATAGGTGAAACGTCAAATGATACTGATTGGATGCTTTGACATACCGAAAATTCAAGATGTTGATCGTAATCGTCTGTGCCAGTTCTGAATACGACATGCCTTTATGCATCTGATCAGAAAATAGGCACGACCAATAATACAATGTGCGCTTTTCCATATCATAGCGGTTGTCGAGTTGAATCTCGATGTTAATCCTAGTGTCATCGGCAGTTCGAGCGTGAATGTCCAGGATCGACTTCTTGTCCTCCATGTACCTCGGCCCGAGTTCCGGGTTTTGCAATTCAATGGAGGTAATCTGTTCACCCGCCGAACGTTTCAAAGCTGCGTTCAGAAACGCGATTAAAATGGGTTCGTTGCCGGACCTGCCGAATAATTGTTTGAAGGCGAAATCCACTTTCAAGTCCCCGCATCCGCATGACAAACACATGAACGACGGTTGCTTGCCCATTCACCTTGATGGTGAGGGAGCCAAAGTCTGCTTCCACCAATTCTCCAGCATCTGCCGCGAGAGGGATGTAGGCTTCCGGGGTTTTCCCCCGCAACCGTCGAACCCAATGCCGTACAGTCGACTCTGCCGCGCGAAACTCTCCCGGATACTCCTCCACAAGCCTCTCATGAACCCGGATTGCCGTGTGCCGCTGTTTGGGTGGCACACCCGGTTTCTTGTCATCCTCCAACCAGCGTTCAATGACCGGAATCCATCGTTCCATCGTGGGCCTCGGGCGAGGTGCGGCGATTGTATACGCGGGGATTTCGGAATCAGCCCGCATCTTGCGCACGGTTTGGCGTGATACATCGCACTGTTTGCTCAGTCTTCTGATCGACCAACCGTCTACAAGGTGCCGTTTCCGTATATACTCTTTGGTGACCATCTCGATCATGTCCTTTCCTCCTGTTCCGCGTAGCGTCGCAACTACAGCGTACAGGAATTGGATGTCGAGGTGGTCAACTTTTCGGTTATCAAGGTACGCTTATCCGGTCAACTTTTATATTAGCGAACACATGTGACGCTCGTGGATTGTCCGTCCATGGAACAGAACTCTGAACTGACTGTCGGACTGTCAATTCACCGTTCCCAGGCTAAGAGCCCCGCCTCTATCCCATCCACGGGTGGGGGCAATTGCTTCTTCCCATGGACAGATGCGGATTCCAAACGGACAAATGAGTTATTTGCCGGTGCCGCCATTCGAATGGGTGCATATGGTAATTGAACTCAAGTCGAAGGGAGGGTTAGACATGGCGACTGGAATACTGGGGGCTGTCCATCAGGAGATCGCTCTGTTGCGTCAAAACATGCACATAGAGTCCACAGTGACGTACGGCGGAGTTAGATTTACCAAGGGCACCTTGTGCGGGAAGTCCGTTGTGATTGGGATTTCTGACGTCGGCAAGGTCAACGCCGCGCTGGCCGCCCAGATTCTGATTGACCGGTTTCATGTCAAACGAATCATCTTTACGGGCACTGCAGGGGCGATACACCCTGTTCTTCGGATTGGCGACGTGATTTTATCAACGAAAACGCAGCAGTATGACGTTAATTTCTCAGCACTGGGATTCCCACCTGGCGTCATTCCCTTCTTGAAAACCTCTGTGTTTGCAGCCAACGCGGGTCTCTTGAGGGCGGCTGAAATGGGGGCAAAAGAGATCAAACATCGGAAGTTTCGGGTTTTGAAAGGGAAAATTCTCACCGGCGATCAGTTTGTGGCAAACGCTCGATTGGGGCAGGTCCTGCGTAAAACCTTCCATGGCGTGTGTGTAGAAGCGGAAGGAGGTGCCGTCGGACAGGTGGCCTACCGAAACAAAGTGCCCTACCTTGTCATTCGGGGAATTTCCGACAAGGTCGGTACCACAGGACCCGACAAATATAACCGGTTCGGGAAGATAGCTGCTCGCCATACACAGCTGATCGTACTGAAGACGCTGAAAAATCTTTCGTCATCTTGCCCGGGATGTTTGACCCCGAAGGGAGTGGCAGGGGATGGTTATCAAGTACTACGGACAGTCGGCCGTTCAACTTTCATCTGGCGGAGTTTCCGTGATTATCGATCCGTTTATCACCGGTAATCCACTGACCAAAGCCAAGATAAAAAACATTCGCGTTCAGTATGTGCTGGTTACGCACAGTCACTTCGATCACCTTGGAGACACAGTGGCCATTGCCAGGCGAAATCATGCAACGGTCATTGCGTCATATGAGTTGGCTCAGTATTTGTCCCGTTTCGGCGTTCGTACGTTCGCCATGAATGTCGGCGGTTCCCGCAGGTTTCGCTTCGGGAGTGTGCAATTGACACAAGCTCCCACAGTTCATCCATTATCCAGAAACATCCACCCCGTACGGTATACACCGGATCGCCGGTAGGATTCATTATCCGCAGGGGCGGCAAGGCGCTTTATCACGCGGGTGACACGGAACTGTTCGGAGACATGAAAACCATCATTGGTGCACGAAACCGTGTCGACGTCGCTTTTCTTTCTATCGGGGGTACGTTTACCATGGAGCCTTCACAAGCTGTCCAAGCCGCCAAGTGGGTTCATCCCAAATTAACTATCCCTATACACTACAACACGTTCCCCGTCATCCGGCAAAACCCGCACACCTTCGTGTCCAGACTGTCAAGAGCCGGATTGCGTGGAGTCGTCCTGCGTCCAGACCACACCATAAGACTCTGATCTCACTCTGACTTCCTACCCGCGTGAAGTCCTTCCATGCCTATTGGTATCAAGGCTCACAAAGTGAAGCCCATTTTGTTCTCTTCTGCCGTTCACCCATGTCGTTCCAGAAATCGATTGAATATCTTGGAACATATCATCGACGGTGTTCTATGGTAGAAACCTCTGTACACGCTGTTGACAGAAGACGAAAGGAGCCAGATTTCAATGACGCCCAAGCGCATCTGCATTCAGGACCTGAATGACGCGATTGCTTTGGCAAACCAACTGAAGTTCGATATCACGCGGGGCAAGCGGAAACAGGCTATTGACCGAATTGCAGACATCCTGTTCGTCTTGGAACGAACGCTGACCTGCATCAACCAGTTGGAGTTCACACAAACGAGGAGGGCAAAGTCAGCACCCGCCGCGACTCAGTCTACCCGGGCACCAGCCAAAAACAGAGCCGAATGCGCCCGACTCGTCGATCTCGCCATTACCAATTTCAAAAAAGCAAAAAGATTTGTTCAGTTGGGGCACTATGAGGATGCTGAAAATGCCATTGCAGCCACATTGACGGGGAGGATTTTGCGCTGTGTGAATCACCCTCGCCCCTGACTCGTCACAGCGGTTTCGATGAAGCTTGTTTTACCTCCTCCAATCGCCTGGTGGCGATTGGAGGAGGTTGTTTTGCGCACCAGCGCCCAGCCAGCACACTAGTCTTCCAGTGGATGAATCGCCATCAGACTGTGTCCGAATACCAGTTGATTGCTGTCACTGAAGCGTTCCAGTTCGTTGTAGGCAGGGATGCCGTGCTCAACGATGTCCAACCAAACCTGTCATGGAGATTCGTAGTTGAGAATTATCAACGGGTGCGAGTGCGACACAGCGACCCGTTGTGTTCTGGAGACTGTCCAAGAGCGAAGGATGAGAATAAATGGAATTCATGCAGCGGTTTCTGGATTCTTGAGAGTCAATGTCGCATGTC
>Ga0080006_1156089_pt1 | contig 11220 bp, 12 predicted proteins | sample RS3BMetagenome_FD_69209 | JGI IMG/M metagenome (GOLD analysis project Ga0080006, IMG submission 69209) | Ferric oxide microbial mat and aquatic microbial communities from Rainbow Spring, Yellowstone National Park, USA - RS3B (SPADES... ... | reverse complement strand
GGAGTCCTTACGGGCTTTTCTTTGCTGGTGACCTCGAGATCGACGAGGTGAATGAGATGCTGGATCGCTGGTGCAGGCGAGCCTCACGCTCACGACTATCGAGCTTCATCCGGCTCTCAAAAACCATCCGAACTCATCGAGACGGGATACTTGCCTCCATAAGACTCGGGGTATCCAACGGGAGAGTCGAGGGACTCAACACATGAGTTCGCTCCATCATTGCCCGCTCGTATGGGTTTCACTCCGCCAAGGCTACCCTCGCACTGGTGAGCAAGCTTCTCGGACCGATTGACTTGAAGCTTCCCTGGGAAACGGCAATTCCATCCACATGAGTGTCAATAGAGCCTGTTATGTTTTGGTCAGCTAGCCGGGCTTTCAGCACATACAGGACTGTTGTTCCCACCACCATGACCTCCCACTCTTTATCGGGGTCTACGGGGATCGACGCCGAGGAGTTCGAGGAGCTGTGCTTGTAGAGGAGGTGGCCGTGGGATCTCGGGTGGACTCGTTGCGCTGGCTGGTATTAGCCGTAGACGTGCGAGGGCAGTGAAGATGAGTCGACCTGTTGGTTTGGCTGGCTGGCCTGCCCACAGCCCGGCGAGCTTGACCGCGGGACTGAGAGCCAGACGTACTTGGCGTTCGACGAGGCTAAAGATGAGCAGTGCTAGGCAGAGGACGCTGATAAGTGCCTCGATACGGCGATTGTTCTTTAAAAACATAGGCGCGACGGCAATCGGGCCCTTGAAGTTGTGATAGCGCCTCTCAGGTGCCTCTTGCCCCTTGTAGCGGTAGAACACCTCAGCAGTGCTGACCTCAGAGCCAAGATTGGTGAGCAATGCATACCATCCGTCGGTGGAGGCCTCGGCGCTAAGCGCTACCTCGTCGAAGTGTGACTCCAAGGTGGGCTTGGCCGTCACTGGGTCGGTGCTGACGGTCGTTCTCAACGAGCCCTTCACCCGACGCTCTCGTGAGATAGCCGCGACCCGTTCAATGACCTCTTTCTCGGTCGGGTAGTACCGGCCTCCGAGTCCTCGCCCCAGGCGATCGAGATCGCCGCGGGCCCGCTCGAGCTTCTTTGCCCGGGCCTTGGCGGCGGCGCCGGCCCGGGCCTTGGCGGCGGCGCCGGCCCGGGCGCTTGACCATACAAACACCCGGCGCAGATGAAGATCGGGTTCGGCCTTCTTTTTACCCTGAATGACCATGGTGTCCTCTAACACCCGATAGGAACCCCGCTTGCCTTCTGCCTTGTTGGCGTCACGCTCAGCCACGTAGTCAACAGGAACACCAGCGTCGAAGTCGCATTCAGCCAGCACCCCGGCACCCACGTAGTTCTTTGATGCTGGAGCGATGAAGCTTACCTTGGCGGCGATCATGGCAGCCAGGTTCGTATAGGACACCAGCTTGGAGTCACCGACCATCAAGAACTGACGTGTCCCGGCGAGCTTGGACAGTGCCTCCATTGCCGGAACTACCTGGGCAACTTCTCCGGCTCCGCCGTCATAGGCCCGGTGCCAGATAGGGATCCCGCCATCCGCGCTGACCGCGAGCCCGGCCTGGATCTGCAACAGGTCGGGCCGATGGTCCTTTAGATGCCCAAAGCGGGGCTCGATGTAGTCATGATCCGGCGACCTATAGGCGTCATAGAGACTGATCGAGGTCATATCCCAGTGGATGCGCCCAACATCGACACCGAACTCAGTGATCGCCTGAGCGCCAATGGAACCAACAACCCCTAAAAGCTCAGGGGCGAGGGCATCGAGCGCCCGGCCGATACGGTCGTCGTTTAGGACTTCGGGCGTTATGGAGAACACCTCTTCGAGTCGCCCAGGCTCGTGCCCAGTCCTCTACATGGACCAGTGGAGTGGGAGAGGTCAGCCGGTTAGCCACCAAGGCCTCGATCACCTGGCCATGGGTGACATAGGCGATGTCGCGCACCGGAGCAGCACGATCGACGATGCCGGCGATGTCGAGACGTCGGCAGAACGCAGCTATGACCGGGAGCGCCCCGAGCGCCTTCTCCACACTGACTGGCCCATAACGGATCTGGCGTCTTGGCACGGTGATCCCCTCGATGATGATTGCTTGGCGTTCTTGAAGCGTGTACACTTCAAGAATAGCACACGAGGAGATGATGACGGAGACATTTGCACGACAACAACAAGCGCAGGCGCAGATCGCCGCTGAATTGGGTGAGATAGGTTTCGCTCTACCAGGCAGCCTGGTGTGGCGCACCACCGCGTGTGGTAGATCCGGTTGTCACTGCCAGGACGACCCACCGGTCTTGCACGGACCTTACCTCACCTGGACCCGGGCAGTAGCTGGCAAGACCGTGACCCGTAAGATCAGCGAAGACCAGCAGGTCCGCTACCAGGCGTGGTTCGACAACGCTCGTAAACTCCATCGCCTTGTCAGTGAACTTGAGGCCCTGTCTCTCCAGACATTCGACCTGCTCGAGGGGACCAATAAGCGCTGACCATGTCCTCAAGAGGAGTGATAGCACCCTTCGCCCTTGCATGTGCTGAAAGCCCGGCTAGCGCAGCCTTGGCGCCTTGTGCTGTGAGGAGCTTGGCGGTGGCGGTCGGCGTTCTGTTCCGTTTCGATGACCTAGTCCGCTGACCGGGGTGTGCTTCTGAGCTGCGCCCTGTGGGGTTAGGGTCTGACGTCGGGCGGCGAGGACTCAGGCGCGAGGGATGCTGAAGGACGACATGCCGAACCACTGCTTGGCGCCGTACTCCTCGTACCGCTCCATTTCGGTGAAGCTCAGCTTCGCTGCCAGGCGCATGGATGGGACGTTGGCGATCTGAGTGCAGAGCACTATAGGTTCACCCGGCAGCGTGTTGGCGCACCAATCGAGGATAGCCGTGCACGCCTCGGCGGCGTACCCGCATCCCCACCAGTCCGGCAGGAACATGTAGCCGAGCTCGACCTCATCGGCCTCCGGACGTACATGACCTGGACGGGCTGCGTCGCGCCGATCGAGCGTGACAACGCCGATCATCGCACCGCCGAGATCGACTACGAAAAAGCCGGGACGCCTCCCGGGCACCTCCGGTACCTCACGTTCAAGTTCGTCGCGCTCTCGAGGGCCGCCGAGGTAAGTGAATACCTCTGGCGAGGACCACAGCTCGATGACCGCCGCACGATCCCGGGAGTCTGATTCCCGAAGCACGAGCCGCTCGGTCCTGATCGGGGCCGGCGGCCAGACAAGTGGCCCAAGCTCAGTCATAGCAAGAAGTCTATCGCTCTCCCACGTCCCGATTTGCGCCCGGCGCCATCGAGGGGAACCTCAGTCGGTTCGGGGTTCGCCCAGATGGGGAGCTCTGCGCCGAGAGTGGCGAAGGTGGGGCGCCCCTACCTTCGCCGACCTTGCGGTTACAGCACCTGTGGGCTCGGGGTGTCGCGCTCGGGAGCGGCGTAGTGTTTGAGTTATCTCTTCTATGCCACCGTTACTGAGCTGGATCTGTTCTTCGTTCTACCATCGTTTCGATGGTCGGCGAGGCCCCTCGGTATGAGGGTCGTCGGGTGTTATCCAAATCCATTCATGCAGCCAAAGGTGGTCTCCTTCAAGCACTAGCGTGTCCATGTGTCGCCGATTGCCCCTTGATCAAACCTCTTCGCTGCAATTGCTGCGGATAACCGAGGGTTCAATGCTGGTGTTGGGGGAGAAACTCGAGACATCAATAATCATTGCACGAGTCGTGTCCCTTTCATAATGTTCCGATTGAACTCCCATTTTAACTGAGCAAACCATCGCAACGATGGCCTCTATGAGCGACGATCGCTCCACAACATGGCCTGCCGGCTGGGACTGCCCTCACAGTCGCCTGGCACGGTTACTTCCAGATACTCGCGATCGAACCAGTACTATAGCCGCCGATGTGGAGGCAACAGAGCCTTTGAAGCCCAGTGTGTGTCCAGGCTGATTCCCCACGCCAAATCAACCCTCAGATTGGAAACCGCGGCATCCTGAGCCCAAACTTTGTCCGTGCCTCTCTTGGTCGTTCGAATCCAAGGAGCACGCTCAGTCCCAGCACGACAGTCCTATCTATTCGACTCTCTCACCCTCAAGCTGGATCGGTGACCTCAAAGAGCTCCCATAATGGATGCCGCCTCCTGGCCCTTGACACCGTGTCGTTGATCTGATCCTCGCATCTCTAGACCAAGACCTAGACCAAGGTGAGTTACATCGAAGATGAAGTTGTCTCTCAAGATCAAGGGGGCAAAGGAGAGTCAACAGTGTGACGCTGCGTCACTTTTTGGCGGGTTCTGGAAGACGAAGACCCTGATGGATATGCATCATTATGTTTGGGTCAACTCTTCGATGGTCAATGGAATACACTCCTCCCTATGGGCAGCAGTAACACCGTCCGCTACGAGTGGCGCGGACAGTTCGACAATCACGAACTCAATCGGCTTCATGCCAACGCGTTCGGTTTGCCTTTCCGCGACGACGACTGGGCAGTTCAATTGGCGGAACACAGCCTGGGGTGGGTGTGCGCCTACGGCGGCCCCGTGCTTCTTGGTTTCGTCAACATCGCATGGGACGGCGGTGAACACGCATTCATCTTGGATACGGTCGTATCTCCACTGGCGCAGCACCAAGGTATTGGTACCGCACTGGTACTCAGAGCGGTCGATGCTGCTTTGGAGGCTGGGTGCGTCTGGCTGCACGTAGACTTTGAAGAGCATCTTGTTCCCTTTTATCTCGGCGCCTGCGGCTTTAGGACCACCCACGCCGGGCTAGTACACCTAGCGGAGCGGCATGTTGGTTCGCCGTCTCGGTAGCGACTGGTCAATTGTCTCCCACAGCCGAGATTTGGCACAACACTCTGGAGTGGCTCGCTCCCAAGCGGTATGGCCATATATCCCAGGGCATAGGAGCTAGCCGCCTATCTCAAGATCACGGGGGCAAAGGGCAGTCAACAATGTGACGCCGCGTCACTTTTTGGCGGATTCTGGAAGGTAAAGACCCTGATGGATATGCATCATTATGTTTGGGTCAGCAATGCCAGAGCTGTTCCCCTGGAGCATTCTGTGCGAGACTGGAGTCATGCAATCACGTGAGTACCTCGGCCAAGAAGACTTTCGCATGGCAATTGCGCCAGCGCGAGTCGCGTACCTTATTGGTGAAGAAAGTGTATCGGGATTCAAAAGAGCAATCCAAGAAGCATGTACACGTTGGGGAGGTGTCACTGAGCCGATTATCCCCGTAGGCCTAGAAGTGGAACTCGATGACCAGTGGCGCACCGTTGTGGAACTCGCCGACGTGGATGAACTCGTAAACGTCGACTGCCATGATCGGGCTGCTCAGGCTGTTTCTCAACTCTTAGGGCTGCCTCTGGTTTCGATCGATGCGATTGATCAAGAGGGTCCAGGTCGTTTTACCTGTCAACCAAGCACGATCAGCGAAGAAGATCAACAGTCATGGCGCTTATCAGTAGGACGCTTCGGAGATCAGCGAATAACCAACCCCTGGTCCTACGCCGAAACCACCGATGACCCAGCGGACCTTTGGGCGATCACGGCAGCAGGCACCTTTGTACCAGCCACCGCCAGATTACAAGGCAGCGTCACATCCAGCAATCCCCGCCAATCAGCGGGCTACGCCTCCAGGCAGACCGCCCTTGACCGCACGGCCTCACAGTTTGGCCAGTATTGGAGTGACGGTGGCCCCTACACACGCCCAGCGGTCTTCTGGCTCTGCGATAATAACCCATTCCCGGATTGCATCGCATATTGGAACTTTCGAGCCCTTCAGCCCTTCGGTCAAGAGAGCGTACCCATGTTGCTACTGCCCGTTGAAGAGGTTGGTCATTGGATCCTCTTCTCTGAACGAATTCGCGAGTTACTTCGAGGTAGATCAGGTGTGTTCCCGGCTGATGCCGTTTTATATAGCCAGGAGGTCGCACCAGATCGACTTCGCACAATTGCGGAATTGTGGGGTTTAGTGGAAGACGGCAGGAACCCGTCGCAAGAATTTAATGCAGTGGATGTCATCGCTCCTCGACTACCGCCGTTCACCTACCGCGTTGACATTGATCCAGTGCCTTATATGAGTTGGCACCGTCGCTACGGGATAACAACGAGGGTTCCCATACAGGTCTTTCGAGATAGAACCTCAGTTGCCTTCAACTCTCCGGTACGCTTCGCTGGTCCCGGGGCCACTAAAGTAAAGATCAATGCCGACATTCTTTCGCCTTTTCCCAAACGCCCCTCTATTGCGCGACTTATTCAGCCCGAGAGCCACTGGCATGATGGCGGGATCGAACTGTACCAACAGGCATTGTCCCACTATGAGATTGACATCTGCGTTCCTCAACTTCGCGAAGTCGTTGAAACGTTACTCGACGATGCGACCGAATCGCATTGCCTGTCCGATAAGGGTCGCGTGGGTCAGAGCATTACTCCATGGTGGAAATTTGAGCGTCTATTGGAGCCTGGGGTGTTCGAGGCGATTCGCTCCTTAACAACCCTGCGGTCAAGGCAGGTGAGTGCTGAGTTGAAGGAACAGTCCGAGATGGGAGAGAAACCAGACTTCACACAATTGGGAAACATATACGGTCGTCTCGAGCGCAAGAGTCGGTGCGCGAGCGAACTGGAAGATGTCGAGAACAATATCAAGGTCATCGCAGCCGAGACCCTCGTCACGCTCGGTTGGGCCGAGAGAGGGTGTCGTATCAACTGCAAGCGCTGCTCCGTCGCGAGTTTTGTTCCCTTTCATGACACAACCCCCTCTGCAAGATGCCCAGGGTGCGAGAGTTCTGGGCGGTACGCGTACTCATCAGCGGGGGTCACTACCTACTACCGTCTCAACTCATTGATTGACTTAGCAAGTGACCAAGGGGTTCTGCCGCATCTCTTGGCGATAGCTGCGCTACGCAAGCGGTCGTCGGACACGTTCATTTTGCCAGGGGTGAATGTTACCTTCGACGATGGGATCAAGAACGAGGTCGATCTCTTTGGCGTCCATGATGGAAAAGTAATCGCCGGAGAGGTAAAGACCAGTGCAGCAGAATTCGACGAGGAACAAATTCGTCGCGATATTGAGCTGTCCAAGCGCCTCTTGGCCGACGCACACGTAATGGCTTGCACTGAACTACTGGGCGAGGGTGCGATCGCGAGAGCGATGGAAATCGCCAAGGAACATGGAGTCGACCTTATGATCCTGGATGCCGATGACTTACGACCCTGTCCCTTTCAACATGTCCCCATTGAACTGTCTTTCTAGCTCACCAAACCATCGTTGCGATGGTTTCCCAAACTCGCCGGCCGCTTCAACTTGTCTCACAAGTGTCGTCCGTAGCCCTCTTCAGAGACACGGCTATGACAACCGTGACGGCAAGATTACGACCGCGCCAGGACCCCAGCTGCAATGTGGGCCGTCCAACTAGTGGCTTGATTCACTCGGACCGTTATGGTGATGGGCCTACCAGATTATAGGCCTTTCATGTCAGGCTGCCTGGTTAGCGGTGCCTCAACTGTTTGCCATGAGGGTAAGCGTGTACTCTGGCCGAGGCTTCCTCTTTTCGATCGCCAACCACCGCTATCTCGCATGTCTTGGAAAGTGACGCACTCCATAGCGCCCCGAATCGCCCTAGAGAAGCTGGTTGGAGGTGGTTAACACATGACGTTGTAGGCCGGCGCTAGGCTATGTTGCCTTGATGTCCTGGATCCACCTCTTCTACTGAAGGTAGGATTGCTGCTCCAAACCAACCACCTTCTCGAGCTGCGTGACCCGGTCTTCCAAACGTTTGACGGACTGCTGGAGCTGGTCGATGTCCCTACGAGCCTCCAGAGATCGTAGGGCACTTTTGTTCTTACGCTCTTCAGCTTCGGCCTTCAGGGCGAGGTCTCGTAACGTTTCTGTCTCCGCAGCGTCCAGCCTCAGCGCCAAGGCCAGTTTTTCTACGCGGTAGGCCGGGCAACGCTGGTGTCTGAAACTACTCACGATACGGGACACGGTTCACCCTTAGAACGAGGAGAATATAGGTATGGGTGAAACGGAAGAACAGAAAACTAGGAAAGAGATGACTCGTCGACAATTTGACGACGAATTCAAAAAAGACGCGGTCAGACTCGTCGAGAGTGGAAACCTGTCGGTGAGGCAGGTAGCTGAGGATCTTGGCATCTCGAAGGCAACCCTGTCGAACTGGGTCGACAAAGCCCGCAAGGAGCGCAGAGAGGCGGGGGTCACCCCAGATCTGGCTGCAGAAATCCGCCGGCTTCGCAAGGAGAACGAGCAGCTCAGAATGGAGAAAGAAATCTTAAAACGATTTTCGGCCTTCTGGGTAAAGGAGACCGGCGAGAGTTGATCTACCAGTTCATTGATATCCAGAAGGCCGAATTTCCAATCTCAGTGCTCTGTAGAGTGTGTCAGGTCTCACACTCTGGTTACTACCGGTGGGACAACAAGGGGCGCCAAGTCTACGAGGCGGCCTGTAAGGCCCGTGAAACGCTCAAGGAGCGCGTTCTAGAGGCCTTCGAGGCCAACCGGGGCATCTATGGGGCACCAAGGCTCGCACGCGAGCTCTGGGGCCGTGGAATCGACGTTTCGGTTGCCACCGTGGGCCGTCTGATGGCTGAGCTTGGTATTGAGGGGGCTTGTGGTCGCCTCAAGACCATCACGACGAGGCCCGATCGTCATGCCAGGAAGAGCGATGATCTCGTGAAGCGGAACTTCACCGTTGATGCGATTGACATGCTCTGGGTCAGCGACCTGACCTACGTCGGGACCAAGGAGGGGTGGCTCTACCTGGTGTGCATCATGGATGCCTGTTCGAGGAGGATTCTTGGTTACCAGATGAGCGATACGATGGACACCCCAGTGTTCGTCGATGCCCTTAACCAGGCGAAAGCCGTCAGAGGCAGAGCACTTTTGCCGGAGACCATCTTCCACAGCGATCATGGCTCCCAATACACCAGTGACGACTTCAGAGAAATGTTGAGACTTGCTGACATGGCCCAATCGATGGGCACGGTTGGGGATAGTTTTGACAACGCTATGGCGGAATCTTTGTGGGCGTCACTCAAAAAAGAGCTCGTCTACCGAACCGAATTTAACACACGAGAGGAGGCAAGAACCGCAATCTTTGACTGGATCCAATGGTACAACCGCAAGAGGCTTCACTCGAGCATCGACTATGTATCGCCGATGCAGTTCGAACAAGCCGCTACGATACAGGCCGCATAGGTAAGCGGGGTTCAGTGTCCCATTTGGTGAGCAAGTCCAGGCGGGCAGCTTCGCTGACGGCCTCGCAAAGCTTTTGACCCTCAAGGGCCATGAGGCAGGCATGGGCATCCTTGGCCCTTGAGTCGATGAGCTTGGTTCGAGCCTCCTGGTCATCCCAGTCAATCTGTGGCTTTGCTGAACTTGTATAGTCATCGCCACTGGTCATGACGCTGGCAAGTAGATCCCTAAGGGGTCTATCTGCGACCTTGAGCAGGCCACGGATAGCAGAACGTATCAAGGTGATGGTGTCCATCGTGGCCACCGCGTCATAGAGGGGTGTGGAATCAAGTACCCGCCTGTGGCCGATGAGCCCGGCCTCACGTGCTGTGGCAAGCGAGATCTCAAAGACTCGGTCAGGCCGATCGGATCTACGAAGACGCTCCCGAAAGTCAACGAGTACGGTGTGATAGAAGGTTGGCCAGGTCGAGACGTCGTAGCTCCCAACTCCAGCGGCATAACGCCAACGGGCATCAAAGGCGTAGCGATCTGTTGCTTCACGGTCTGAACACCCCTCTAACCGCTGGAGTACCATGACGGTTGCGATCACCGATGGGGGAACCGAGGCCCGTCCCCTCCCAGAGAAGAGATCAGCGAAGGCCTCGTCAGGGAAGAGCCGGCTCCGCTCGCGATGAAGGAACGAATAGATGGAGTCCTTTGCCAGTGTCTGTTCACAGAACTGGCTCATGTCATCAAAGAACTTCGACTGCGAATCCGCTAGACCAAGGGACAATGCTCACTCCTCACATGGGCTTCACTACCTCAATTTTAGCCTATGACCAGGTGTTTTGCAAGTTATGAAGGGCAACAATCCCCCAACAAGGAAACGACGACAGAGGCCAACTCGTGGGACCAACTGGGCTATGGCGCCAGACAGGGACCATGTCGTAGGGGCCCATACTCCTGTACGGTGTTGACTAACTCACAGCCATACCCTGGCGGGTTCCCGTTAGCGAGAAAGACAGCAATCTTCTAGGAGGGTGCGAGAGGGACTGGTTGTAGTGTATCGCTAATCGGTCAAGTGTCGCCTCCTTCTCGGTTGTTTTGATGATGTCATGGAGCCTCGTCCGCGGACTCAGCCACCTTGGACTTCTTCGTTCTCATGGATGCTCCGGTCATCGAGAGGATGTGTGCGTTGCACAAGAGACGATTGGACTTGCTCACCAAATGGGACACATCACTCTGCTTAGCTATGCGGCTTGAATCATAGCCCCTTGTTCGAACTGAATCGGCGAGAGATACTCGATCCCCGAGTGTCGTCGCGTCTTGTTGTACCAGTTGATCCAGTCAAAGATTGCGGTCCTTGCCTCCTCTCGTGTGCTAAAGGTTGTGCGATAGATGAGCTCTTTTTTGAGTGACGCCCAAAGTGACTCCGCCATAGCGTTATCATAAGAATCGCCAATCGTTCCCATTGATTGTCGGATACATGAGAGCCGGAGAACATCCCTGAACAGGTCACTTGTATATTGTGAACCGTGATCGGAATGGAAAATGGTCTCTGGTAACAGAACCCTGCCTCGTAGATCCTTGGCCTGATTGAAGGCGTTGATGAACAGTTCGGTATCCATGGTCTCACCCATCGCGTGGCCAAGAATCCTCCTCGAATAGGCATCCATGATGGCGACCAGGTAGAGCCACCCCTCTTTGGTTCCGATGTAGGTGAGGTCGCTGACCCACAACGCATCCACCTCATGAACCGTGAAGTTGCGTTTAAGGAAGGTCCACGCTCTTTCTGGCATGGCGATCAGGCCTCGTCGTAATGGTCTTGGCTCGACCACTTGCCCCCGCAATGCCGAGCTCGGCCATCAGACGGCCCACGGTGGCAACCGAAACGTCGATTCCACGGCCCCAGAGCTCGCGTGCGAGCCTTGGCGCCCCATAGATGCCCCGGTTGGCCTCGAAGGCCTCTAGAACGCGCTCCTTGAGCGTTTCACGGGCCTTACAGGCCGCCTCGTAGACTTGGCGCCCCTTGTTGTCCCACCGGTAGTAACCAG
>Ga0080006_1152917_pt1 | contig 11234 bp, 10 predicted proteins | sample RS3BMetagenome_FD_69209 | JGI IMG/M metagenome (GOLD analysis project Ga0080006, IMG submission 69209) | Ferric oxide microbial mat and aquatic microbial communities from Rainbow Spring, Yellowstone National Park, USA - RS3B (SPADES... ... | reverse complement strand
CGAACCAATCCAGAATACATAACTTCCTGCTTGAGAAGCAGTTAAGGTAGTGCTTGAACTTAGCACAACTTGATTGTTAAGAATATTCGAAGCTGTGACATTTGTAAAAGTTCCAGCTGCTGGTGTATTAGCTCCAATCGTCATTCCATCTATAGACGTTGGAGTAATAGGAAAAACAACATCTCCAATTGGAGAGCTGAACAAAACAGTTTTGGTCATTACATCTTACTCCTTTAAATTCGTAGAAATTAAAATCACCATGGGCTTATATTGCGGTTCCAAATAGGCGGATTAAACCTGCGCCTACGCATAGACGGTAGATAAATAGCCGTCCTAAATGGAAGCAATGCCTTATAGGCTGCTGCCCCATACTTGGTCTGGTTCCACCAGGAAGCTTGCTCAGTTTCCTCAGCCATTTCTGCTGAAACAGAGACAGTGCCTTCCTGAGCCTCAGTAATTCTCCCTACAAGAGAAGTACCATACTCAGTGCCATTGCTGTTATAGGTATCTCCTGATTTGGGAGAATTAAGCGCAGCTATATGCGCTGTCACCATGTTAAGGATCAACGTCAACATATTCGGGTCTGTAATAGGACCATAGCCAGTATTGTCTACATACAGACACGCTTCATTGAAATATAGCTGCGCCAGGGCTTGCGATACCCCAGAAAATTCAGGATACCGCAATACCCAAGTGTTATAGTCAAAAGTAATTGGAGGTGCGCCAGGCAGACTTCCGCTCATTCAAAGCCTCCTTTAAGGATAAGTTATGCGGCTCCAGGCTGCTCCTTTTGGACTGTACCAGAACGAAGTCCAGCTCGAGGCGAAGGATTGTTTGGATCAATTGGCTCTACTCCAGATTGGATAGATTTTTGATCCTTTGCCTGATCACGCGCTCGTTGTTCATTAGAGGCCATGAACACAATGTTATTTCTCACAAAATCTGATAACTTATTCTGCTCAAACCATTTCTCGGCAAAATCCCGAGGAATGCCATGAGTTAGCCCATATCCGCCGATAATTTCGTGATCAGGTGGAATTCCTCCAGCCATTTTGCCAAGATCAATGCTTGACCCATTCAGAACATATTCTGGATCACTTGGATCAAGTACTGATCTTATTTCCTTTCTAGGCACGCCATTGACAATAACCTCATCCTCAATGACGCGATAAAGTCTCATGACCAAACCACTAGGCCATTTACAGCCAATACTTACTGTATCAGTGCCAGTTTGTGGCCCGTCATTACGGATAATCGTTCGTTTAAAAGCTTCTGCCATTTTATTTTCCTTTCTTTAGGATTAGATGCCGACCATAGTAGCAATACCGGCAGGGAACCGGATAATGCAGCCCCAAGAGCTCGAAGCTGCTTTCTGACGGTAGCTCGATTCACGGCGAATGATCGGGAAAGCACGCAGCGTTTCGCCATAAGCACAAAACGCAGTCTTCTGGCCTTCAACCTCATGCGCAATAAGTTGCATGAAGTTACCAGCAGCAGATCCTTGTGGGTTGCTTGGAGACTGCACTTGATATTGCACAGCTTGCTTAATGGTCATGTTGGGGAAGTTTTTCTTCAACAAATCCTCAACATTCACACCAAATGAGTTAGTGGTCGTAAGCGCCATCGCACTCAACGGTGACATAGCTAGTGTCATTTTACTTTCATTAGTTACGACACCAGCAGTCTGTTGAACGAGTTGGGTTACAAGTGTTTGAATGTCAGAGTAAATTTCATTGGCTGTTGCACGGGTTTGTGTTCCTACTTGCCATGCTGTAGCACCGGGAGCATACGCTTTTGGCCCGGGCGTGATAGCAGGTGAAAGCGACGGGTCATTAACCAAACCATAGTTTTGAAGGCCCGCAACACCAAAGAAATAGCAGGTGTTCATAAACGTATTCAAGTTACGTGCACGAGCAACCTGCTTTTCAGAGGCAAGATTGATTCGCCCAAGAGCAAATCGATCTACTTCCAAATCGCCATATTGAACAACAGCTTGAAAAATAAACTGTTGTCGATTAGGCCAGTTGACGTTTAGATTCGATTCGGCATTGCCTTCATTGTAATCGCCATAAGCAGTGGTTTCACCAGTCGCTTCAGCGATCGGAAACATGGCCGTTTGCATCGTCCAGTCTCCGACTTGTCGTTCATCGCCGACAATTTCCACCGCCATCAATCGAGCGAAGAGAACTCGATATACTTCTGGATCAATCCAGGTCGTAAGAACCGTCGGAATGCCAGCGTTACTGGTCGTAGAAAGGAAGGGCAAAGACGTTGCCGGAGGAGCCCCCAAAGCGTCCATCGCCATGCTAAGGGTAAAGTTTTCCGGCATATAACCATAAGGCTCTGCCCCATCTTGCCAACGAACTCCTCTGGCAATCAGAGCGTCACGATGGGCCAAAAATGCCGCACGACCTTCTTCTACAGTCTTAAACATAAGTTAAAACTCCTTATTAAATAAGTTAATAGTTACTGAACAACATCACTAATTTTAACAATTTCGCCAACAGCTCCACCAGTTAGAGCATAGAATTTAGTTTCAATGTTCATTGTTTCAGTCATATTCGTAGCCGTGCTCACAGTTTGGGAAGGCGAAACAACCCAAGTGGTATTAGTCAATTGCCCCCAAACAACGGTTCCAGATGTAACTCCAGAACCCGACAATACGCCACCACTAATGGCTGAGCCTCCACCAACAGTAAGCACACCATATGTGCCGGTCATTGTCTCCGACGCGGTGCTTTGCTCGCCATAATTCAAGGCATAAGTCCCAACGCCACCAGTTGTGCCGGAAAGCTGGGCTACGATTTGGCTTCCTACAACAACCCCAGTTCCAGAAATAACTGTACCTGGAACAAGAGTACCAGCTGAAACTTGGGTTACAGTTAGAACGTTACCGGTAATGCTACCAGTAAACGAAACTGTAGTTGCCGGCGCAATTGTGCAATTAGTCAAAGAAGCCGTAGTAGGATTACCAGTCGGCGCGAACGATACATTACCATTGGTAAAGTTGGCATAAGCCTTCATACCGCGGTAACATGCCGTTGGACCATTATTTTTTACCCACAACCCACGGCCACCAGCCAAAATCCAAACCGGAAGCCCAGGGGGGATTTGCATTGATGCGCCATCAAGGTAAGGCGTAATGATAGCCTGTTGCCCAGGACGCGGAACAATGCCATCAGGAAGAACGCCATAACCAAAGTTATTGGCAATTTGTGGTGCATTGTCAGGATCCATGCCTTGCGTGGAAAGCCAAACAAAGCGTCCAACAAGGACGCCGGCAGGACCAGCAACAATACCACCAGGCCCCCCAAGCACAGTAAAGCCAGGGTTAAAATCTGCAAAGTCGCCTTCTACTCCAGGTGCCGGAAGACCGCCCACCTGAGTCTGAAAAGTACCCAAAGAACCGCTCATAACTTAATGCTCCTTTATATATAAAAATAATTAAAGGTTACGAATATTGGCTGCATCAGGGAACATCGATTCAAATGATGGTACTCCTGACGTAACACTATCATGCGCAAGTCGCGGACCAACTGCTGAGGTGCGCGAAGCCATTTTAGCTTGAGCTGCAAGCTTGAACATTTCAGCATAAGCCGATGGATGTACTCCATCGGTGCTTACACCAAGGATTTTCAAGCTGGTGCGGTACACGTCCTCACTAGTGGCTGCAGCATCCATAGCTAAATCGCCAACATACGGGCGAACGACACGAAGTGCATTTTGCAATGCAATGCTACGCTCACGCTCACGCTTGATAGCCTCATCCATGGCTTGCTTATGCAAGCGATCACGAGCCCGCAAAGCTTCTTCCAAATCCTTTTTGGTCATTTTATCCATTTCACCATCTTCTTCCTTTTTGTCATGAAGGACACGCTTACGAATGTCCATCCCAGTGGTCAAAATCGTATCATGAGCTCGCTTAAGCATATGGACCGCCCGCTTACGGGCATCACGTGCATGCTTACGGGCTTCTTCGGCACGCCGATAAGCGTCCTCAGCACGCTTTACTTCTTCTTCTGCTCGCCGTTCCTCATCAGGCTTGCGCTCATCCATAGCTTTTCTCCGAGCGTCCTCAGCACGGCGTCGATCTTCCAAGGCACGACGAAGATCGTCTTCAGCGCGACGAAGATCAGCAGCATGATGACGAACCTCATCAGCAGCACGACGACGCTCATCCCGAGCACGACGATAAGCATGAAGTGCACGCCGAACTTCCTTATCTTGAGCGCCACGAACCGGCATGTCTTCATCATCTTCGTCACGTCCAAAACGATGATGCTCAAAATGATGACGCCGGTCTTCGCTTTCTTCGTCTTCACGCTGCTCGTGCTCGTCTTCCTGAAGCATGGCGTCTTCTATCTCTTTCTCTTCAATCGGTTCTTCGGGGTCTTCCATGTCGATATAAATCGGAAGACCAGAATTCGGGTCGATATCGTCCGCCTCTGCATCTTCCCAACGATCCGCGTCAAGATCAGCTTCGCTCGCCCGAATTTCTTCATCAAGCGCTCGACGCCAATCGCCACGAGCTCGAGCATCTGCAGCTGCCTTACGGGCTTCAGCTGCACGCCGCTTGGCATCAAGCGCACGAGCGCGGGCTTCCATAGAACGGCGCTTGCGTGAATCTTCCTGAAGATCTTCAGGCACTTCACCCATTACCCGAACAGCTTCATCAATAGAAGTATCCATTGCGAGCAAACCGCGCTGCTTCAAAGCTTCGGCCAATGCCCGCACTGTCGAATGCGACAGCTTGGTCATATTGCTATTCCCTTTCAAAATGTTGATTGAAGAATCATGGGCATCGGGAAATTCTCTTTCCCGAATCTCTTTTGCTCGCTTGGCAATATCATGATGCCCATTCATGATCGCCCTACGCTCAGCGGCAAGAAGAAGATTGCGACTATAATGCCATTTCCCATCTCTTTTAACTTTTACAGGGTATTTTCTACGCTCTGGCTCAAGAAAGGCAGATTCTGGCATCTCTTCTCTATGCTCTTTATTAGGAGAAGCAGTTGCCTTTTCCTGCTTATTAAGCTTTCCATGAGCCTTGGCAATTTCCTCTGCACTGGCATCAAGCCCAAGCACATGCAGAACTTCTTTTGGAGAGCGATAACGCCTCTTCAATGCTTCAATGATTTTTGACATAATCATTCCTCTTTCCAAAGGGACAAAATCATATTTTCTAAATTCTCCCAAGTCAGCCCATCTTCAGGATAACTATCGCCAACACAAACATCCGTGCCAGCACGTCCCTGAACAACAAGAGCAATATGGTTGCCTTCAATGTTTGTCATCCTCCCATCGTAGGGAACTCCTTTGAACACCCCAGGTTCCATGACAGGGGTGTATTTATATCCAGCCGAAAGTTCCTTCATTCGACCAGATTCAATATTATCTATGGCATCCTGTCGCCAGAAGGTTAGGCTGTTTTTTAGATAAATCCCATCGAATACGGCATCATTGCCAGTTGATCCAACAACGTGCTCTTGCGGGAATTCTGTGGTGGATACCGGCACATGAGTATCCAGAATAGGTAACCCATTAAACGTATGGACCGCTTTTCTAAGTTCTTCTGGATCACGAAGAAGGGAATATTTTTTCTCTGGGTCTAGCCCTAATTCCCTAAATCCAGGAATTTCTCGGCCCCAATATTCTCCAATATTGGCTTTAGAGATATTGGATTCCTTGACATGAAGTCTGCCGTCGATCTTTTCCCTAACACTTTTGCGATCAAAAGCTAAGGTTATAAATTTAGGGGATCTGGTTTCCAATCTCACTGTTTCGACCCAGTCAAAAACATAATCCGACATTTTATCTAAAGCATAATCCGAAGCATATTCCCGCTTGGGGTCAGCATCATATCCTTCCCATCCTGCGGCTTCAGATCGATTCTTTTCCAAAACCTCCGCGATTGTAGCCCGAAGCCCTGGATGCAAAGGCTTGGGGGCATCTGTTACAGGAGCCCATACATATCCATCATGCTCACCATTTAACTTTGGCTGGAATTTATCCTTGGCTGGAACGACAAAAGTTACATGAGACCAGCCTTTGTTTATATTTCTGCTAAGGGGCTTTATCCCATCAAAGATACAATCCCCTATTTCCTCTAAGCATTCGCGCTTGGCAGCATCTATATAATCTTCGCCTTCCTCTACCATTCCACCAGGCAACGCCCAATAGCCAGGAAAACGCTCTTGGTCTTGAGATCGGCGGACGAATAAAATACAGCCGTCATTTGTTACAAAGGCGACTGAAGCTGCTCTCTTGTTTGGGTCGATTGGATTCTTTGTCCCCTTTTCCCTAGCAGCATGAAAGGCTCCGCCTTCTGCTGCAGCGATATCTCGACCAATGTCTTCATCGTCAAATCGAGAACCACTTCTTAAGATATTATCAAAATTCTTGTATGTTTCAGATTGATCAGGTTCCCAAGCCCACATATCTTTCCCTTCTTCTTCCTTCCCTTCCATTTCTTCTTCTTTTTCTTTAAGTCTATATAGATTTAATTTATCTTTAAACAAATCCAAAGGATCAAAATCCAGCATCATGACAACATCTGCTGGGGTCCTTGGCAATAATTCTCCATCAGCTGGCTCTTCTTCATCAGCCAACTCTACACGCCAATCTGGCAAAGGATTATCTACAAATCCAAACCAAACAATGGGAGGATGATCGGTATCTATTTCTTCAGAACCTTCCTCATCATTGTCATTTTTAACATTTATTGGATCCCATGGTGTAAACACAACAGGATTGATATATGACTGTAAAGCTACTTCAGGCTTGAGTCCTACCATAGGCCCAACCTTATTGGCTACTTCTAAAATGGCTTGTTTTCTTTTTTCTTCTGTATCAGGCTTTTCCATTTTAGCAACAAGGTCATACGCCGCTTTCGTAGCATGAAAAGCCCGCAAATCTCTAGGCGTAAAACCCTTTTCTTCTAAATCTTTTGTATATTCAAAAGAAAACTTATCGTCCACGCCTAGAAAAGAACGCTTAACGCTGTTGGGAAGACTTGTATGTCTTCCTAAAGACTTTCTTAAAGAAAAATCTTGTGTTACATCATCGCGATCATCACGACGATCGTCATCATCTTTATTTTTTTGGTTTTTACCTTTATTTAGGTAATTCCATAAAGACAAAAGCTTATGATATCTAGCTGCTGCTTTGGTTTTGAGCAAATCTTCATTATAAATATGATGCTTTCTTCCAATTTTATCTAATCCTGTAGCTTTAACCAAAGCATCTTCATTAAGATTAAATTTTATGTTATCCCAAACAGAAGGGATACGCAGCTTTTTTGCGCTTCCTGGCCATTCTTCCCTATCATTAGGCAAATAAATTATTTTACTATATCTAAGATGCGGTCTGCTGCTACCCCCGGAACCTTTAAAAGCAAATCTTCCCTTATCATCTCGGGGATGATCCATCTCAATCCAAACTTTATCCAAAGATAAATCTTCTGAATGTTCTGGTTCTTTTTCTTCTTCACTAAAGAACCGAACAAGTTCGGCTAATCCTTCGAAAATCTTTTTCCAGCCGGATTTGGTCATATCCTTGGCAATATGACCTTTATTTTTGAAATACTCGATTTGACGAAGCCTCTTTTCAGCTTCTTCCCGAGAAGGATATGACCCCATGCGTTTGCCGTTTTCCGAATAAACAACGTAATTCTTGCCGGACTTGGCAATATAATCATTGGCTGGATGACCAGCACGACGCGCAAATAAAGCCCGGTGCTCATCAGCTGTTAAATGCATATCTTTGCCTTCCATGGATTCCCATAAGTTACAATGCCCTTCAGGACTAATGTAACCGGTAACTAATTCGCAGGATTTTATCGGGATAAAATATCTACATAATTCACAAACACGATTGCGATCGGATGCAACTGGCTGATATTCGACATCCTCCTTGGAATATTCATCCCAAGCAGGCATACCAGTAATCCAATCATCCCGCTCACCACCAATTGGCCAATCTTTAGCGGTATTATCTATTTTCCCAGAATTTACCTTTGGCTCATACAAAATGCCATGATCTCCCGGATAAGGGGATCTATGATCATGATGACTTGCAAGAATGCTTGTTGGAATCCCTTCCTCAAATGCCTTGCATGTCCAGCCAATTCTTGGCTGAAGTCCACGAAAATGCTTACAGCCAAAGCAAATTGGCACCAAGGTATGACTTGGCACTAACTAAATCCTTTATAACTAATTCAATCTGCTATTTCAGTCGAGAATTGAGAAAAGATTCAAGAGAATCCAAAAGCCCAAATTTAAACCCTAATTCTCTAGCAGCCATGGCTTCTGCCCACATCTCTGTAGGTTCAGCCAATGCATAGCCAGTTGGAGCCAATTCAGGACGGGCTGTAGCATATTCCCATGCCCAAACTGCCCATTGCTCCCAATCTTGTATATTTTGGGCTAATATATGAAAAAATTCATGCACCAGAACATGTTCTGGCTCTTTTGTCATCTCCCCATGCCAGCCGATAAAAGTATCTCCAGCAGGGACGTATATGTCACGTTTAGCAGCATCCTGTAAATAATCAGGGTTTCTGCAAAACCAATAACCATTTAGCTGAATAATCCCCCCACTTAATGCAACCGCCATGCTCGTATCATTGTCTTCAGGTTCATAGATATTTACCTCCCGAAGACGAGCTAATGGATATTTGGCTTGCAATAAGTTATAAGTTTTAGGGACTACATCCTGGTAATAAGGATGTGCTTGGTCAAGCTTATACTTGATCACAATAAATAACTGTCAGTTAAACATCTTCTTTTGTTTCTGACAACAATTCTCCACCTAATTCAACCTTCTTAGGCTCAGATTCTGGTTGAAATTCAGGTTCAGAAACTAAAGGTGCATCCAAGTCCTCATGACTAGAGGATAGCTTAGTTACCTCTTCTTGTGGAGTATTTTCAACCAACAATTTATCTACAGCATCGATCCAAGCATCAAACGCTGCCTTGAGATGGGTGGGCATGCCATAAGCTTGTGCAAGATGCTTTTTTAGCTGAGCTGAAACAGGAGTCATGACTTGCTTTCCTTTTCGATTGTTGGAAGAACAGGTTTAAAATAACACCGACAATTAATTAATTGTCCAGGCATGATATGCTTCCTGACCTTGGGATCAGGATCAAACCATCCCTTTGAAACATCAAACTTTTTGCCATCATTGGCCAAATGCGTCTTTCTCGGCTGCCTGCCACCATGAGAATGCATCCAAATTGCTTCATTAATACCATTCTCAAGGTATCTAATCCTTTGAATGGCACTGGATGCCTTACGGGTTTGATCACGAGCAATAAGGGATGCTCTATTCTTTGTCACACGAAAGGTATGCTCCAATTCCTTTTGGAGCCCGTAAACGTCATATCCAGCAAGGATAGACCGCATTACCATGCCTTCGATTTGAGTAAAATGCTTACTCGGAATAGACTTAATGAGTGATACGTTTTCCTTGACAATTGCGCCCAAAGCCTCCCTCATACCTTTAGACATGGTGAATTCAATTTCCATCCCACCTCTTTTTAGAATTTTATGAAGTTCTTTATCCGTATGATCTTTGACTTTTTTAGCGAAAAATTTAGCTAATTCTTCGGCTAATTGATCAAACCGCTTTTGCCATCGCTTGGCTAATTTATTTATTGCTTTTTGCAGCCTTTCCGCGGCCGTAGCATCCATAGCCATGAGAACCTCACGCTGAGGTTCCGTGCGCTTATAGGCAATACTAAGCCAATACATGATTGAGTTATGCATTTGCTCAATCAATTTTATCAGCTTATGCTTATATTGCTCTGCAATTTGCAGAGAGGGACGGACGACACCAAAAGCACGCTTTGTCCTTTCTCGTGTCTTTTGATGCCTAACATCCGCCCCCAGAGATTGCGTCGTAACCGGAGCAGGCCAAGGCTTGGTGAAATTAGGACCTAGACCGATTGGCATTAATTTATTTTAGATAGCCAAAGCTTTGGTGATATAATCTACCAAGCTTCCAACATTAGAACGCAATTGGTCGTCACTGAGTGTTTCAAATTTCTTAAATAAGGTATCAGAAAATTCAGATTTTACTATATCACGATAATCATAATAAATTGGATTAGCATTCAAGGGAGTATGTGGTGCATCATTGTCCATAAGATCAAATTTCCAATCATCTCTATATAAATAGAGATTGAAAAGTTCGTATGTATTATTACGAAATGCCTCAAAACAATTTTTCAGGTAATTTTTACATGATTCATAATATTCATCGCTATCTATTTTTTCTATGTCATAGAAAAAACTAGTAATAATTTTAACCTTCTGTACCAATTTACCTAGATTAACATCTTCTTTTTTCATTTTCCAAAACAATTCACTGTAAGCATCATGATAATAATGATCATGATGTTTAAACAAAAACAATAAATTAGCAGAAAGGCCAAGCAAAAAAATATCAGAACTAAAATTTAAACCAAAATTCATCATATCGCTACAAGTATCAATAAATATAACATCAGGTTTAATTTGATGTTCTAGTAAATCTATAAGTTTACGATACTTTTTTGATGTCTTTTCTAAAGAATTTTTAGTTCTAAATTCTAGAAATTGTTCACGAAAAACCTTTGTCTTGGTTCTAATATTCGTATCAGAACCATACGAAGGGACAAAATAAAGACTACCCGAGGAATCAAAATTACATGCTGTTACCATATCTTCATAAAGAGTGTGTTCATTATTTTCAAAATCACCTGAAAGCCAATCGATTACACCAAATTTAGGTGAGCGGTCTGGATGCAAAAAATTATTAGTTAAATAAGAATAATCAATATAAAAATCAAAAAATAATACACGTTTTCCATTCTTTGCTAAATAATATGCCGCCGCTGATGGAATATAGCGTGAAATATTATGCATTACGGGATCAAAGAAGACAACTCGAGGGCTGCCATTGCTCGCCGCTTCGATTTTTACCAAACTCATTTTTCTACCTTTCCTATTTGCGATCTATGGAAAACTCAATCTTAGTATCTTTTTCTTCAGCTAAATCATCTTTGGCTGGAAAGCCACCAGTTGCAGCACCACCAAACTCTGCACTTTTAGATTCAACATTCTTTTCAAGTCTTGATGCTACACCTGTTTCAGGCTTTGGATGAATTAATTCCTCATTTTCTAAAATGGATTCAAGTGGATATTCCTCTTGCAATTTTTCTATGACTTCGCCCGGTGCTTCTTTGTGCAAATCC
>Ga0080006_1212194_pt1 | contig 11236 bp, 8 predicted proteins | sample RS3BMetagenome_FD_69209 | JGI IMG/M metagenome (GOLD analysis project Ga0080006, IMG submission 69209) | Ferric oxide microbial mat and aquatic microbial communities from Rainbow Spring, Yellowstone National Park, USA - RS3B (SPADES... ... | reverse complement strand
CGCCGGCCGGCCCGCCGACCGCGCCGGCGGGCCCGCCGGGGGCGGGTCCACCAGCCGCGGATGCGCCCGCGCCGGCAGGTCCACGTCGCCGGTCTGGTCGCCTCGCCCGAGGAGCAGCCGTCCCGGCCGAACGTGCGGCTCCAGGTCGTGGGCCTGATCGTCGTGGCCCTCTTCGGGGTGATGGTGCTGCGGCTCTGGTCGCTGTCGGTGATCGACCACTCGGCCTACGCGGCGGAGGTCAACCGCAACGAGGTGCGCGACGTCACGGTCCCGGCGCCCCGCGGCCTGATCGTCGACCGCAACGGCACGGTGCTCGTCGGCAACCAGGTGCAGGAGCAGATCGTGCTCTCGAGGGCCGAGGCGCTCCAGGACCCGGCGGTCGTCGGGTCGGTGGCGGCCTTGGTGGGGGTGTCGCCGAGCCAGATCGAGCAGGACCTGAACAACTCGCAGTACAGCCCGTACGAGCCGGTGCCGGTGCAGACCGGGGCCTCGATGTCGACGGTCGAGTGGCTCGAGTCGCACCAGTCGGAGTTCCCCGGGGTGAGCGTCCAGCCGGTGAGCGTGCGGACCTACCCCCAGAACCAGGCGGCCGGCCAGCCGGTGGCCACCGGCGTCCTCGGCTACGTCAGCCAGATCAACGCCGCCGAGCTCAAGGCCCATGCGGGCGACGGCTACACCCAGGCCAGCCAGTACGGCCAGTCGGGCCTCGAGAACGAGTACGAGCCCTACCTGAAGGGCACCCAGGGCATAAAGAGGGTCGAGGTCAACCCCCAGGGCCAGCAGGTCGGGGTGGTCTCGGAGACCCCGCCCCGGCCCGGCGACACCCTGGTCACCAACATCGACCTCGGGCTCCAAGAGGCCGTCCAGAGTGCCCTGGCGAACGACATCGCCACGACGCGCAAGACCTTGGACCCGGTCGGCGGCCAGTACCCGACGGCCAACGACGGGGCGGCGGTGGTGCTCGACGCCCACACCGGCCAGGTCCTGGCCATGGCGTCGTACCCGACCTACGACCTCGCCGACTGGGTGGGCGGCATCTCCCAGGCCCAGTACAACCAGCTCTCCTCCTCGTGCCAGACGGTGTCGATCACCACCGGCTGCCCCCTCATCAACTACGCCCTCGACGGCCTGTACACGCCGGGGTCGACCTTCAAGCTCAACACCGCCACCGCCGCGCTCGACGACGGCGTCATCAACGCCGGAACCTACGTCGACGACACCGGGGCCTACACCGTGCCGAACTGCCACGGGGGCGGGCGCTGCAGCTTCCACGACGCCGAGGCGGCGGGGGCCGGCGAGGTGAACGTGACCACGGCGCTCACCATCTCCGACGACTATTACTTCTACAACCTCGGCTTCCTCTTCTACACCGACCCCAACCAGGCACTGGCGGACGGGATCCAGCAGACGGCCGCCGCCTACGGGCTCGGCCACCCCACCGGCATCGACCTGCCGGGCGAGGCCTCGGGCCAGGTCGACGGCCCGGCCCTGCGGGCAGCCCAGCACAAGTCCGACCCCAAGGTGTTCCCCTTCGGGACCTACTTCGTCGGCGACAACCTCGAGACCGCCTTCGGCCAGGGCGAGACGTTGCTCACCCCGATCCAGCAGGCCACGGCCTACGCCACCTTCGCCAACGGCGGCACCCGGTACCAGCCGCAGGTGGCGGCGGCCGTCGTCACCCCCGAGGGCAGTGTGGTCAAGCGGTTCGCCCCGAAGCCCACCGGCACCGTCCCGCTGTCGGCTGCCAACCGCCAGGCGATGCTGCAGGGCTTCCTCGGCGCCGTGAACAGCCCCGGCGGCACCGCCTACCCGACCTTCCAGCAGTACGCCCACTTCCCCGAGGCCAGCTTCCCGGTGGCCGGCAAGACCGGGACCGCCGACACCAACAGCGGCGAGCCCGACTCGTGGTTCGTCGGCTTCGGGCCGACCAACGCCGCCCCGAACGAGCCCGAGTACGTGGTGGCGGTGGCCGTCGACCACGGTGGCTACGGCGCCAACGGCTCCGCCCCGGCGGTGGCCCAGATCTTCAACTACCTCTACTCGAACCCGGTCCAGCCGGTGCAGGTGCCCACCGCTCCTCACCAGCCGAGCACCACTGCCCTCTCGACGGTCCCCCCGATCGGGACCCCGCCACCGGCGACGACCGGGCCGGGGGGGTGATCGGCCCCGTCGCTGTCCGGGCGACGCCCATCGTGCCGAACGGCGCCGCGGCGCCGCCGGCTTCCCGAGCCGCTGCACAGGAGAGACGATGACGAAGGTCGAGGTGGTGCGGGTCTACGACGACCCCGGCCGATCGGGCGACGAGCACCGGGTGCTCGTCGACCGCCTGTGGCCGCGCGGGGTGAAGAAGGAGTCGGTCGACCTCGACGAGTGGGTCAAGGACGCGGCGCCGAGCGCCGATCTGCGCCGTTGGTACGGGCACGAGCCGGAGCGCTTCGACGAGTTCGTCCGCCGCTACCGGGACGAGCTCGACGAGGAGCCGGCGGCGTCGGCGCTTCGGGCGCTCCGGCGACAGGCCGGCCGGCACCGGCTCGTGCTGCTCACGGCCACCCGCGACGTCGAGCGGTCCGGAGCCGAGGTGCTGCGGAGGGTGCTCACGGAGGGAGGGTGACGACCTCGCTGCGCCGCACCCTCGACGCCGGTGGGACGGGCTGACCGGCCCGGTCAGCGGCGTGTGGTGGCGCCCGACGACGGCGTGTGGTGGCGTCCGACTACAGCGACGTCAGCCAGTCCACCAGGAGCCGGTTGACCTCCTCGGGGCGCTCCTGTTGGACCCAGTGGCCGCAACCGGCCAGGATGTGGCTGCCACGCAAGGCCGGCAGGCTGTCGGGAAAGCGGGCGATGGCGCTGCCACCCCACCTCGTCGGGCTGTCGTGCTCGCCTCCGATGAAGAGGGACGGGACGCGAATGGGCGCACCCCTCCACGGTTGGAGGTCCCGCCAGTCGCGGTCGACGTTGCGGTAACGGTTGAGGGCACCCCTGAACCCGGTCCGCTCGAACTCCTCGACGTAGAAGCGGAGGTCGTCGTCGGTGAGCCACTCCGGCAGGGCGTCGATGGCGGGAAAGCGGTCTCGCAGCATCGTGCCGCGGGCGACGGTGGGCATGGCCCCTCGACCCGATGCCGACCTCGTCCCAGCGGTGGACGACGAGACGTAGATGCCGAGCAGCCACGATCGCACGTCGATCTCGGCCTCCCGCTCGGCCCGCCCAGGCTCCTGGAAGTAGTTTATGTAGGACTCCTCGCCCGGGCCGGCCCTCGCCCCGATCTCGGCAAAGACCTCGGTGGGCCGCCGTCCACCCGGCGGGCTGTACGGAACGCTCAGCATGGCGACGGCGGTGAAGACGTCCGGCCGCAGGAGCGCCGAGTGGGCGGCGATCGGCGCCCCCCAGTCGTGCCCGATGACGATCGCCGCCGCCCCAGGTCCGCCCAACGCCTCCACCACCCCGAGGTTGTCGCCGACGTGTTGGAGCATCCCGTAGGCCTCCACCTCGAGGGGGGCCGAGGACCTCCCGTACCCTCGGACGTCGATCGCCACCGCCCGGAAGCCGGCCTCTGCGATCGCCGGCAGCTGGTGGCGCCACGAGTACCAGGACTCGGGGAACCCGTGCACGAGCAGCACCAATGGACCGGACCCTTCCTCGACACAGTGGATCCTCGTCCCGCCGGCGTCGACGACCTGGTGCCTCATCGGCGAGAGGTTAGGTGACCGAACCGAACCGGGCCTGGTCGGTCCTCTCGGACCGCCGCCGCGTCTCGCTGGCTGCCACACGGAGCGGCCGGCTGCCGTCAGGCTGACGATCTTCGGCCACAGGTGGCACCGTGACAAGCTCGTCCGGTGCCCGCCGCCGCCGACCACGCACCGGGCGGTGACGGCCGCCGAGTGAGGCACTGGGCGGGGGGGTTGGGCCGGCGGCTTCGAGCGGCCCGTGGTGGGGCGCTTCTGCGTCGGCCCATACCCCGGATCGGCGTCCGGCTCCCGTCGGGTCGCGGGAGCACCGAGCAGCCCAACGCCGCCGACGACGGCGCGGGTTCGACGCCACGGTTCTGGGCGGTGCTCGTCGTGGTGGGCGTGGCCACCGGGCTCCTCGGTGACCTCATGATGTACGTGCTCGTCAGCGTGGAGCACCTGGCGTACGGCCATCGGGCGGCGTCCTTCGAGCACGCAGTCGAGCAGGCGTCGGACACCCGACGGGTGGTCGCCCTCGCCGTCGCCGGGCTGGTCGGCGGGGTGGCCTGGTACCTCTGGCGCAGACTGACGTCGTCGGAGCACTCGGACGTCGACGACGCGATCTGGCGGGGCAACGGCGACGTCTCGTTCCGTCGCAGCCTCGGCAGCGGCCTCATATCCGAGCTGGTGATCGGCCTCGGCGCGTCGATGGGGCGGGAGAACGCTCCGAAGCTGATGGGCGGGGCGGCGGCCAGCACCCTCGCCGACTGGAGCGGTCTCAGCCCGGCTCAACGCCGGCTCCTCATCGCGTGCGGTGCCGGCGCCGGCCTGGCCGCCGTCTACAACGTGCCGCTCGGTGGCGCCCTGTTCACCGCGGAGCTGCTGCTCGGGAGCATCACCCTCTCGGTGATACTGCCGGCGCTGGCCTGCTCCACCGTCGCCACTGCGACGGCGTGGGTGTACCTGCCCCGGCACGCCACCTACGTCGGCGTCCCGGACTTCCACTTCACCGGGACCCTCATGACGTGGGCACTGCTTGCAGGTCCGGTCTTGGGCGTCGTGTCGGTCGGCTGGGTACGTCTCGTGGGCTTCGTCTCCCACCACCGGGCTCGGGGCCGCTTCGCCCTGGTGGCACCGCTGCTGGCCTTCAGCGCGGTCGGGGTCATGGGCATCGGCTATCCCCAGCTGTTCGGCAACGGCAAGGACATGGCCCACGATGCTTTCGTCGGTGTCGGGACGATCGGGGTGCTCGTCGCCCTGTCGGCCCTGAAGCCGATCGCCACCGCGCTGTGCCTGAGCAGTGGTGCCAGCGGCGGGCTCTTCACGCCGACGATGAGCATGGGCGCCGTGCTCGGCGGCTCGCTCGGCGTCGCATGGTCGCTGGCGTGGCCCGGATCTCCCGAGGGGGCCTTCGCGCTGGTCGGCGCCGCTGCCATGATCGGCGCGTCGATGCAGGCGCCGTTGGCCGCTCTCGTGATCATGCTGGAGCTCACCCACAGCGGCTTCGCGGTGGCCGTCCCGATGGTGGCGGCGACGGTCGAGGCCACCGCGCTCGCCCGTTACCTCGACGGCTACTCGATCTATTCGGCGCGGCTGGCACCCGAGCCGGCAGCGACGGGCGGCCTGGTGGGCGGGGGAGCGACCTGAGCGCGAGCGCCGGCGACCTCCGCCGCCCGCCCGACGAGTGCCCTGCCGACGGCCCCGCTCGCGCGGCGATCGACCGGCGGCAGCGGGCTGAGGTGACCGGCGTGGGGGGTGGGCAGCGGTGAACGCCTTCGACTACGTTCTCGACGCCGTCCTGGTGGCGACGGTGTTCCTGCAGTTCCGGGGGCGGCGGTTGACGCCGCGGAACCTGCTGTTCCCGGTGGCGATCGTCGTCTACTTCCTCTTCGCCTACCTGAAGGGGGTGCCGACGGGCGGCAACGACGTGTACCTGGTGCTGGGCGGCGTCCTCCTCGGCCTCGTGCTCGGCGCCGGTGCCGGGATGTTCACGAGGGTGTACGCCGGCGAGAGGGGCATCTGCGCCAAGGCGGGGTTGCTGGCGGCGACCTTCTGGACGGTCGGGGTGGTGCTGCGAACGGCCTTCAGCCTGTACGCAACCGACGGCGGCCCGTCGGCCGACCGGACGATCGGTCACGCGATGCGCTCGCTCGACGTCACCTCTTCTCACGCCATCGTCGCCTGTCTGCTGCTGATGGTCCTCGTCGAGGTCGGGTCACGGCAGCTCATCGTGGGCTTCGGGTACCTCCGCCTGCGCCGTCAGCTCTCCGCGTCGCCGGCTCTGGCAGTGGCGGCCGGGGAACCAGAGCACGGCTGAGGCGACGGCCGCCCGATCGCGTGCGGTGGAACCGAGGCGCTGACGCCGCTGCGCCGCCCCGGGGGTGCTGGCACCACCCGTCGGGGGTTCGGCGGTGGAGTTGGGGGCGCAGGGGCGCGCTCGCTCGGCGCGCTTCAGGCGCTCAGGCAGCCGACGAGGATCTCGGCCAACGCATCGGGTGCCGAGAGGAACGGGGAGTGGCTCGTCGGAAGGTCCACGGCGTCCGAGCACCGTGCCGCCAGACGTCGCTGGGTGGCCGGCTCGAGGATCCGGTCGTCACGACAGAGCACGTAGGTCGAGGGGGTGTCCTTCCACCCGGCCCCCCCGGCCGCCTGGGTCAAGGTCGCCAAGGGCTGCGGGACGAGGAGCGACACCGCACGAGCCGCCTCGTTCTCCTCGCAGTCGTGGTAGAAGAGCTCGACGGCCAGCTCGGGTCGGCAGCGCACCATCTTGTCCTCGCCGACCTCCATCACCTGCGGCGTGTCGGGGGTCACCGGTCGCCCGGTGTCGGGATGCGCCCGGCTGGCGCTGTAGGCGGTCTCGCCGACGTCGAGGACGAGCGCCGCCAGGAAGACGAGCCGGCTGACGTCGGTCGAACCGGCCGAGGCCTCGCCGATCACCGCACCCCCGTAGGAGTGGCCCACCAGCACCACCGGGCGGCCGAGCGAGTCGACCGAGGACCGGACGGCCCGGGCGTCGCCGTGGAGATCGCCGGAGGGGTTGCCCCTCGACGGCAGGTCGATTGTCTGGACCTCGACGCCGCGGGCAAGCAGCCGGTCGACCACCGGCTGCCAGCACCACGATCCGTGCCAGGCGCCGTGGACGAGGAGCATGACCGGAGCTCCACGACCGTCACCCATGCCGGGCGACCATAGCCCGCGTCCTCCGGGCAGGGTCCAAGCGCGGTCTCGTGGACGAGCTGCTGAGCATCCCGGGCCTCGGGTTCAGTGGCCGGTGCGCGCGAGGACGAGGGCGACCCCGAGGGCGCACGTGGACCAGGACAGCGCCATCAAGGCCTTCTCGATCGGCGCGAGCAGCGATCGGCGGGTGAGGGCCACCCGGGACCCGTCGAGGTAGTGCTTGCACCCGTCGACCTCGCTGACCCGTCGGCGGAGATCGCGGGCCTCGGCGCTGAGCGCCCGCTGGGCGGCCGAGAGCCCGTAGGCGAAGGCGGCGCCGACGACGGCAGCCAGCCGGACGGTCCCGGTCTGGGCGTAGTAGGCGGTCAGGACCGGGAAGGCGCCCCACCCGAGGGCGAAGACGGCGCCGGTGTGGAGGCGTCCGCCCAACAGCTCGAGGTTGTAGGCGAGCACCAAGATGACGCCGGCGGCGACGAACCCGCCAAGGCCCCAGCCGACCCTGCGGATCCCGGCGACGCCGAGGGCGATCGCCCCGGCAAGGGCGACGGCCGAGACGGCGCCGAGCAGGCGGCTCGGGATGGCGGTGCGCAACGGGCGACCCCGCAGCTCGTCGAAGCCGTGGGCGGCGATCCCGACCGCCAGCCCGAAGGCCAGGAGGGTGGCGAGCAGCCGGCGCACCGAGACCGCCGGGGCCAACCCGGCGCCGACCAGCACGTACCCGAGGTGCCAGGCGGTGTACGGCGGGTGCAGGACCCGCACCCAGTCCCGCCATCCGCCCGCCTTCCCGGCGTACCAGGCGGGTGCCTCCACCGGCCGCCGGCCGGTTTCATCGACCACGCCGCCCCCACATCACGAGGCCGCCGCCGAGGCTCATCGGGCGGAGGCCGACGTCGACGAGGCCGGCGTCCTCCCATGCCCGCCGGTGCCAGTCGAGCGGGTAGCGGCGGTAGTGCTGGCTGATCGACGGACCGAGGAAGCGCCCGACGTCGAACCACTCCCGCCCGCCGGTCAGCCACCCGGCGACCGGCAGGAGCGCCCGGGTGTAGAGCCACCAGGCGGCGTGCCAGGGTGGTGCCGGCGGGACGTGGAACTCGAGGTTGGCCACGACACCACCGGGCTTCACCACCCGGGCCAGCTCGGCCACGGTGGCCGCCGGGTCGGCGACGTAGCGGAGCAGGTAGGTGAAGGTCAGGGCGTCGAAGGTGGCGTCGGGGAACGGCAGCTGCTCGCCCCGGCCGACGAGCAGGGCGACCCGTCCCGCCCACGGTCCGGCCGCCACCTTCGCCCGGCCGACCTCGAGCATCTCGGGGGTGAGGTCGAGGCCGACCACCCGGGCGCCGGTTCTCTCCGCCAACTGCAGGGCGACCCCGGCCGGTCCGGTGGCCACGTCGAGCACCAGCGACGGCGACGCGGCGGCGACGGCGTCGACCATCGCCCGACGCCACCGGCCGTTCTGGCCCGCCGAGAGGAGCTCGGCCAGCCGGTCGTAGCGATCGGGGAGGCCGTCGAACAGCTCCCGGGCGAAGCCGTTCGGCCGGCGGCGGGACTCGGCGACTCGCATCGGCCGCTCCTGTGGCGCTGACGTCGGCGGAACCGGGCGGTCCCAGGGGCGAGGCTACCGAGTCACCGCCGCGGCCGTTCCAGCGGCCCGGTCATCCCGAGGAAGCTGGCGGACCGCCGCCCGCGCCGCCCGCCCACCGCGCCGTCCCGTCGCGGCAAGAAGTCGGAGCCGGGTGTCGGGTAGCTTCCCGCCGGACCGTCGGTCCGGGCCCTCGCTCCACCCGGGCCCGAGGGCGGTGACGAGGGAAGGGTATGGCCACCGACCACCAGCAGCCGAACGGGACGGCGGTGTCGGTCCCGGCGGTGTCGGTCCCGGCTGTGCCCGGGGTCGGGCCCGAGGCGATGGCGGCCGCCACGGCGACCGGGTCGACACCTCCCACCGACGTCGCCGTCGGCCCCGGCGGTGTGCCTGCCGACGCGGGCCGCGACCGGTTCGTTCCGAGAAGCGGCCGGTCGGCCGTGCTGGCGTGGCTGGTGTACGCCGTCCTGGCCCTGGCGGCCTACTGGCCGATCTGGCCGGGCGACCCCGGGCGGATCCCCGGGTGTGCCTGCGGCGACCAGGCGGAGCAGGTGTGGTTCCTCTCCTGGACCCCGCTCGCACTGCTGCACGGCCACAACCCGTTCGTCACCCGTTTCGTCGACTACCCGACGGGCGTCAACATGGCGGCCAACACGCTGATGCCCGGGCTCGGGCTGCTCGGCACGCCGGTCACCGTGCTCTGGGGTGGGGTCGCCACGCTCAACCTCCTCCTGTGGCTGTCGTTCCCGCTCTCTGCGACCGCCTGCTTCCTGCTCCTCCGCCGGTGGGTGCGATGGACGCCGGCCGCCTTCGTCGGCGGGCTCCTCTACGGGTTCTCCCCTTACGCCGTCGGCCAGGGCGCCGGCCACCTCCATCTCCTGTTCGTCCCGTTGCCCCCGCTCGTCCTGCTGCTGCTCGACGAGGTCCTGGTGGTCCAGCGGGCCCGACCGTGGCTCGCCGGGGGGGCGCTCGGCCTGGCCGGCGCCGCCGAGTACCTGGTGTCGGCCGAGGTCTTCGGGAGCACCCTTGCGCTGGCGGTCATCGGCACGGTGCTCGTGGTGGCTGCCCGACCTCGACAGGTGGCCGGCCATCTCCGCCACGCCGCCGCCGCCCTGGCGACCGCCGGCGGGGTCTGCCTGCTGGCGATCGGCTACCCGGCGTGGCTCGAGCTGGCCGGACCGGACCGCTTCACCGGCTCGGCCCACGGCAGCTACCCGTTCGCCGCCGACCTCCTCGGTCTCGTCGTGCCCTCGGCCCACCAGCTGGTGGCGCCGGCCCAGATGGTGGCGGTGAGCAACCGGTTCATCCTCGGCGACGTCACCGAGAACGGCAGCTACCTCGGCATCCCGTTGCTGGCGCTGCTCGTCGCCATCGTCGTGTGGCGGTGGCGGCACCCGCTGGTCCGCTTCGCCGCGGCCATGGCGGTGGTGGCCGAGCTGCTGGCGCTCGGGCCGACCCTCACCGTCGACGGGCACGGCACCGGCGTCCCGCTACCCGACCGGGTCCTCGACCACCTCCCGCTGTTCAACAGCTTCGTCGACGCCCGCTTCTCGCTCTACGTCGACCTCTTCGCGGCCGTCCTTTTGGCGGTGGCCGTCGACGAGGCGCACCGCACATCGACGGCGGCGGCGCGCCGGCGGGAGGCGGCCGGCGACGCCCCGCGGCCGCACCGCATGGAGGCCCTCCGCCGGGACCGCCGCCGGCGGGTCGCTCCAGTGGCATTGGCCGGGGCCCTGGCGGTCGTCCTCGTCACGCTCCTGCCGAACTGGCCGTACCCGTCGGTGCCGGCCACGGTGCCGCCGCTGTTCACGAGCGCCGCTGACGCGGCGGCGCTCGACCGCATACCGGTCGGCACGGTGGCGCTCACCTATCCCTACACCGACCCGGCGAGCGACCAGGGGTTGCTCTGGCAGGTCGCCTCCGGCGCCCGCTTCCGCCTGCTCGGCGGGTACTTCCTCGTGCCCGGTCCGACCGGTGCCGCCTCCTTCGACGCCTTCCCGGCGGCCCTCGACGACGTGCCGGCGACCCTGGCGGCCGACGACCAGGGCACCACGCCGGGGGCGGTGGTGCCGGGGGCCACGACGGCGTCACCCGCCGAGGTCCGCCGGTTCCTCCGCCGCTACCAGGTGAGGACCGTGCTGGCCGACCCGGTCGGCGACCACCCGCAGGAGGCCCTCCGCCTCCTGCGGGCCGCCCTCGGCGCCCCGACCCACGTCGGGGGCCTCGAGGTCTGGTTCGACGTCTCGCGGGGGCTCACCCGACGGTGATGGTGACCGGTTGGCGGTCGACCAGGTCGGGGCCGACGGTGCTCACCCGGTAGCGATCCGGCCCCGACTCGAGCAGGGCCAGCGAGAGCCGGCCGACGAGCAGCCCCAGCCCGGGGACCCAGAGGTCGCGGAGCCAGGCGAACGGGAGCGCCAGCCCCACCCGGTCGCCGTCCCAGCCGATCGCCGGGTCGCCGCCGGGAGGCGCCATCTCGACGTCGACCGCCAGCCCGGGATCGCCGACGAGCCGCCGGACGGCGCCGGTCGCCCGCCCGTAGAGAGCGGCGGCCATCGCCGGACGCGCTCGTGCGCATCGCGGGTCGTCCTCGGCGGCACGCTGCGCCCAGGTGGCGACGACGGTGGCGACGAGGCGGTCCCACAAGCCGCCGGCCGTCTCGAGCACCAAGAGGAGGTCGTCCTGACCGGGGTGGCCGGGGTGGCCGGGGTGGTTGGGGTGGCCGGGGTGGTTGGCTGGCCGGCTCCCGCCTCCGCCCCCGACCCCGCCGAAGGGGGCGGCGCCCCTGCGCGGCGCCGCGCCGAAGGGCCGG
>Ga0080006_1168996_pt1 | contig 11244 bp, 4 predicted proteins | sample RS3BMetagenome_FD_69209 | JGI IMG/M metagenome (GOLD analysis project Ga0080006, IMG submission 69209) | Ferric oxide microbial mat and aquatic microbial communities from Rainbow Spring, Yellowstone National Park, USA - RS3B (SPADES... ... | reverse complement strand
CCCCGGGTTGGGCGGGAACTGCTGAAGGGCCGGCTGGCCGGGCGGGGGGGCGTAGCGGTGGAGGTGAGTCAAGGAGGAAAGTGGTGGGCTCGGCAAGCCGTAGTTGTCCCCGGTGAAGATCACGGGAGCGAGACTGGTCAAGATGGTGTTCAGCGAGACCGCGGCGGAGCCGGTCGTGGTGGTCGGCGTGGTGCCCGTGCCGGTGGTTCCACCGATCAGAGACCCTTCGACGACATAGGCCACGCCGGAGAAGGGCCGAGCCCCCACGGTGCTCGGGGTCTGGAGGTTATCGAGCGAGGCGTTGGGTGCCCCGAAGAAGAGATCCGGGACGGAGTCGCCATCGACCGTCGTCGGCCGGGTATTGGCATCGAAGATCGGGTTCCGGGCGGAGACCGACGTTCCGAACCCCCCCGCCTGATTTTGGATGGCCGGGTCGGCCGTGCCGGTGAAGTTGAAGAGATTGCCGTTGAGCGTGGTGTTGATGTTGCTCAGCGACTGGTTGATGCCCAGGGCCGCGGTGCCCGCTGGGGTGCCGGGAACGAGATAGACTCTCTGCAAGCCCGGCGCGCCGATAATCATGTCATAGGCGGGCTGAGTGGTCGTCGAGGCGCCGATCTGGATGTGAGTCGTGGTGGCCAGCGCGTACCCGGCTTCGTCGCCGAGCTGTCCGATGAAGGATGTGGCCTTCACGGTGCCGGACTGAGCCGTCGGAGTGATCGGGAAGATCCCGTTGAGCCGGAGATTGTTACCGGTCGCCGTGCCCGCTTGCCCATAGACGATGTAAACGTAGCCCGCTCCGGCGGCGGACGGGGAGGAATACCCCGGAGCCCCGAGGGCAATATCGTTGACGCCGTCGGCGTTGAAATCACCGGCCGAGGAGACCGAGTAGCCCAGAAGTGACCCGGCGTCCTGGGCCGTGAAGACCACACCCTGGAGCGGGAAAGTCTGGGCCGGTATCGTCACGGGGGGCACGCCCAGGGTGGTCAGCGGGACCGTGCTCCCCAGGACCTTGTTGATCAGGGGATAGGTCTGGTTCGCGTAGACCAGATAGGCCTGGCCGCCGAACCCGTAGCCGGGAGCACCGATCAGAAGATCGTCCAGCGGCTTGCCCGACCCCGTCTGACCGTCGAAGCTTCCCGGAGTGGCGACGGAGAAGCCGGTGTAGGCGTTGGCCGCCGTCCCGGTGTACTCGATCCCGCCGACGGTGTTGGTCCCGTTGCCAAGACCGGCGAGGTCGACATTGGTCCCGGTCGACAGGCTGTTCAGATAGGTGCCGGAGACGGCGAAGACGGCACCGGCGTTGGCATTCGTTCCCACGGTCATGCCAGGCACGCCGATGGCCAGGTCGCGACCGGTGGTGGTGTTGAAGTAGTTGCCGATCCCGGCGACCGAGAATCCGACATCTTCGCCCGCCGTTCCGCCCGTAATCGAGAGGCTGATGACCTTTGTCGGGGTGAGCGTCGAGGTGGTCCCCGCGACTGGTTCGAGGTCGATGGTCTTGCCGGCGGTGCTGGAAGTCAGGGCGGTCAGCTGGTTTCCGCCATAGATGACGAACACCTTGCCACCGCCGGCATCATTGGGAGCACTGATGGCGAAGTCATCGAAGCCGTCGGCGTTGAGGTCGCCCAGCGGACTGACCGAGTAGCCGAGAGCCGAATTCCGACCCAGGCCGGTCGCGGTGTTCAGCCCCGTGACCAGGGTTACGCCGTCGAAGTTGAAGCCGTAGGTGTGCGACGTGTCGAGGTAAGGCAAGGGCTGAAAGACCGTTGGATTGGTCTGGGCGACCGGTGGGTTGGTCGTCCCCGACTGGGCCTGGACGCCGAGCGTGCCGAGCTCGCCGAGGTCGCTCGCCCGCTTCCCTGCGATCAGGTCACTGGTGGTTCCATTGGTTGTGCCCTTGGTGAGGGTCAGGTAGTCGGCGATCGTGTTGATGTTGACCTGTTTCGACCCGAAAACGAGGTAGGCCGCGCTTCCGGTGCCGCCGGTGATCGACGGCAATCCGCCCAGGACGGCGGGCGGGCCGAAACCAGGGGCCGAGATCACGAAGCTATCGTATCCGCTCCCGGTGACGTTGCCGACGTCGGTCACGGTGTAGCCGGCGTGGTTGCCGCTGGCCTTGCCGACATAGACGACGCCTTGAGGCTGCGTCTGGATCGTCGACAGGTCGATGGGCGCGGCCGACATGAGTCGTCGCGTCTCCAGGGATTCCGAATTCGGTCGATAGACGCCCGTCTCTCGCCGTCTCGACGGCGAACCGGGCCCACGCTTGCCCCATTGCATCGGAGATTCCCTCCTCCAAGGCCAAGGTCGCCACCGCCGGGGGGCTCCTTCGCGGAAGACCCACCGACGATCAGATTCCCTCGGGGCCGGGCCTCCAAGCCCTCCCGCCCCAGGCCAGCCCGGCGCGACTCCGTCGCCACCGAGGGAATCCTTTCCCTAGGACTAGTTCGACCAGAATCGGGGTTGACTCCACCTAAACCCCGGCGACAGCCCTGAGAATGATCGATCGCTCGATCCCCTCATTTCGGCTCAACCGTCGCGACCGGCGCGACCGATACCCCAGATCGAGAAGAGGCGCCGGCCACATCCCTCTGTGCTTCGAAGCCCTAACTTGGGCGGTCGAGGTCTGACCGGAAGCCTCCCAGCGGTCTTGAGCCCTATCTATCCACAAAAGGCTTCGGTCTCGGTTGTTTCTTCCAGGGACGACCGACCCGAGGCCCGCCGGGGTCTATCTGATATGAAGAGTCACGTCGCCACCACGACCTGCTCGAGCCATCGAAGAGGCCCTGGAAGGGTCGTCGCCCTCGTGCTTCTGGCCCTCGGAACCCAGGCCGGCTGCGGCCGGGAATTTTACCGGGAATGGGCCAACCAGGATGCCTCCGAAGCGATCTTCGAGAAAAGCCGCGATCCTCGCTACCGGATCGACCAATTCTCCTGGGAGCCGCCGGCGCTGGCTCGATTCGCCGATCCTTACGATCGTGACCGGCCACCGGCGCCGCCTGATGACTTTGCGGCTCAATCGCTCTCTCCGGTCCCTCAGTGGCCCGACCACCGCCTGATCATGCCGGTCGAGGGAACCGGTTATCTCAAGGTGCTCGACCAGGGTCCTCGATACAACTCGCCACCGCCGAGAGTCATACCGCCGCAGCCCATGGAGACTCCCAAACCGGAGATTCCGCCTCCCCCCTCGGTGGATCTGCCTCCCTTCGCGCCGACTCCAGGGACCACCAACCCGCCAGGGACACCCGGTTTGGGGGCTTCGCGATCGAATTACGGGACAACGGATCGAGCGTTGTCGCCGACTTCTCTGGTGGTCAAGACGGAGGCGACTCGTCCTACCGACCCCGGATTCATCAGTACGGTGACGCCTGCCGCCCGGGCCCTGTCCCGGAAGATCGGCAAAGACGGCCAGATCGAACTCTCCGCGTTCCAGGACCCCGCGGCCCCCATGCCGACGCAAACCCAGCCACTGGTGCCGGATCAGCCGACGAGGCGCCGCCCGACCAATCCGACCGATCCGCTCCAGGCGCCCCGGATTCCCGGCGACGTGAACCCGGTCGACCCGGACCTGTCCAAGGAACCCGATCCCCGACTCCGACTTCCCGGCCGAGACCCCCGGCAGATCCGCGACGCCGACGAGGTGGCTTCGAATCTCGCACGGATGTTTGTTCCCGAGGACGTGCCGATGGACGAGGCGATCGCCGCCGGTTTGCCCTCCGGAAGCAAGCCCTACCTCCTGACGATGGAAAAAGCGTTTCAGCTCGCCCTGTTCAATGCCCGGGTCTATCAATCGCAGCTTGAAACGGTCTATCTGAACGCCTTGCCAGTGACGCTTCAGCGGTTCTCGTTCGGCCCGCAGTTCATCGCCGGCCTCTCGCCGCAGACCGGGATCGCCGGGGCGGGCGCGGGGGGCGGGGCCGGGGGCGGCTCGCTGCCCGCCGTGCTGCCGGCGAATAGCTTCCTCTACACGACCCGAGGGACGGGCAGTCAGACCTCGGGCCTGAACATCGGCACCGTGGCCGGCGTGGGCAAGCTGTTCGATAATGGCTCGAAGGTGCTCCTCTCGTTCGCCAACCAGCTTGTCTTCAACTTCGTGGGCAAAAACCCGCTCCAGCCGACGGTCAAGTCGTTCCTGCCGTTCTCGGCCCTGGTGCCGTTCCTCCGGGGCGGTGGTCGCGCCGTGACGCTCGAAGGCTTGACCCTGGCCGAACGACAGTTGCTCTACTCGATCCGGAACTTCGCCCTCTTCCGCCAGCAGTTCGCCGTCGCGACCTTGACCGGTGGTACGGAAATCCAGTTCGGCACCAACGTGACCACCCAGGGCTTCCAGGCCGGTTCGGGCAACGCCGACCCGGTCATCGGTTTCTTGAACGTGGTTGAGGACGTCCAGCTGGTCGAGAACGCGGTCAAGAACCTCTCTGTCTTCGAACGGTTCCTGATCGTCTACCGCGAGCTGGTCCAGGGAGAGTCGTCGGGCCTGACCCAGCTTCAGGTCGACCAGATCAATCAGAACGTTCAGCAGACCCGGAATACCTTGATCCAGCTCCAGACGAATTACCGGAGCGACCTCGACAACTTCAAGATCCAGCTCGGCATGCCGCCCGACGTGCCGGTGATCGTCGACCGGTCGAGGACGGCGGGCTTCAAGAAGATCTTCGAGGAGATCGACCGGTGGTCGCTCAGTCCCAGGCGTGAGCTGAGCAGGCTCGACGGGATCATCGGCCGGCTCCCCCAGCTCGAAGACCTGGTGATCGACGGCCGGTCGTGCCAGGATGTCTTCAAGGACGAGGACGGCTCGTCGCTCGAAGACCTGCTCCTGACGGCCGAACGGATCTGTCTGGAAAACCGGCTCGACTTGATGAATGCTCGCGCTCAGTTGTATGATACGTGGAGGCAGATTCGGGTCGCCGCCAACGCGTTGAAGGGTTACCTCAACGTCAACGTGACCAACCAGATCCTCACCCCGCCCACCACCAACAACCCCTTCGGCTTCGTCAGCCAGGCCCGGCAGTTCTCGCTCGTGCTCAATGCTGAGCTGCCCCTGGTCCGCGTGGCTGAGCGAAATACCTTCGTCAGCGATCTGATCAACTACCAGCGTCAGCGGCGGACGCTCATGAACACCGAGGACCTGCTCAAGTTCCAGCTTCGCAGCGAAATCCGCCAGATGCAGTTGCTGTACACGCAATACCAGGTCGCGAGGAAGAACCTGCTCCTCAGCGTCCGGACCAAGGACCAATCGTTCGAGCAGCTCGTCGCCCCGCCTCAGCCCAACGCTCAGAGCCAGGGTGCCGTCCAGACCAACAACCTGATCCAGGCCCAGGGCAACGTGATCGGCCAGGAAAATAACCTGGTCACCCTCTGGTATCAGTATCAGCTTTACCGTCTCCAAGTCTACCGCGATCTCGGCATCTTGCCTTTTGACGAATGGGAGGCCTTCGATGAGATTTTCCCTCCAAACCAAGCAGGCCGCGGACCCGACTCCGGTCGGACCGCCAACCTCGACGACGAACGACCTGCCGTCGCTCGGGCCGTCGAGCCCTCGACGACGGTCGCCCGTCCTTAAGGCCGTCGGTTTCCTGGCCCTGGTCGCCGCCGTCGCCACCGCCGTGGTGGTCGGCGTCGGCGTCCCGACCGTCAAACGGTCGGTGGGTGGTTTATTCGCGTCCACCAAGTCGGACGTGATCACCTCCACCGTCCATACGGGCAAGCTCTCGGTGATCGTCAAGGAGAAGGGGAATCTCGAAAGCTCCGCCAACAAGGACGTACTCTGCGAGGTCGAAGGCGGCACGACCATCATCATGATCAAGCCCGAAGGGACGCCGGTCAAGCAGGGCGACATCGTCGCCGAGCTCGACTCGGCGTCGCTCCGCGACAGCCTGATCAACCAGCGGATCACGACCCAGCAGGCCGAGGCCTCGTACAAGCAGGCCAAGCTGGTCCGCGAGGTCGCCGAGTACGCCGTCAAGGAATACATGGAAGGCATCTACAAGCAAGACAAGGCCACCTATAAGGGGCAGATCGCCCTGGCCAAGTCCGACCTCGAACGCGCCATCGACCGGCTCAAGTGGTCGAGCGAAATGAAGGTCAAGGGCTACGTCTCGATCTCCACGAACCTCGCCGACGAGCTCACCAAGCAGCAGGCGATGTTCGACCTCGAACAGGCCGAGACCCAGCTCAAGGTCCTGGAAGACTACACCTACCAGAAGCAGGTCAAGTCGCTCAACAGCGACGTCGAGAAAGCCAAGGCCGACGAGCTCTCCAAGCAATCGAGCTGGGAGCTGGAGCGGACCAAGGAGCGGAAGCTCGAACGCCAGATCGAGCGATGCACCCTCAAAGCCCCCGGCGACGGCATCGTGGTCTACGCCAACGACCCCGGCCGGATGGGCGGTCAGCAGTCGGTCCAGATCGAGGAAGGCGCCTCGGTCCGCGAGCGTCAGAAGATCTTCAGCCTCCCCGACACGACCAAGATGCGGGTCAACACCAAGGTCCACGAGTCAATGGTCGACCGGATCAAGGTCGGCCGACCCGCCTTGATCCGGGTCGACGCCGCGGCCAACGACGTCCTGAAGGGGACCATCGCCAGCGTCGCCCCGATGGCCGACGCCAACAGCATGTTCTCCTCGGACATCAAGGTCTACACGACGTTCGTCGCCCTCCAGGGAGACACGGCCAAGCTCAACCTTCGACCCGGGATGTCGGCCCAGGTCGAGATCCTGGTTGACGAGCTTCCCGACGTTCTCAGCGTCCCGGTCCAGTCGATCCTTCAGTTCAAGGACAAGGACTGGGTCTTCGTCAAGGAAGGCGACAGCTTCGTCAAGCGGGAGATCGTGCTCGGAGTCTCCAACGACCAGCACGTCGAGGTCAAGAAGGGACTCAAGGAAGGCGAGGAAGTCGCGATGACTCCCGCCGTCCTGCTCTCCGACGATGAACGTCGCGAGGCGTTCAGCGTCGCCGCCAAGGAAGCCGCCAAGAAGGACTTCGGCCCCGCCTCTGCGGCCAAGGGAGCGGGTGCCGGTGATCCGGCGGCCGGCGGCGAGGGCAAGGCGGCCAAGAAGAAGGGCGCCGGCCGGATCAACAACCCCGCGCTCTCGAAGATGAGCCAGGAGGATCGGCAGAAGTTCTTCCAGGCCAGTCCAGAAGAGAAGTTGCAGATGCTCAAGGGAGCCGGGGTCAGCGATGCCGACGCCGAAGCCCTGATCGAGCAGATGAAAAACTTCGGCGGCGGTCGAGGCGGTGCGGGCGGCGGTGGCGGCGGCGGCCGAGGTGGTGCGGGCGGCGGTGCTGGATTCGGCGGTGGGCCGGGGGGACCTGGGCAGTGAATAATAATGGCTCCATGCCGATCGTCCGGATCGTGGACGTCCGCAAAAAATATGTCATGGGTCACGCTTCGGCCGGCGGCAAGGAGCAGACCATCACCGTGCACGCCCTTCGGGGCGTGTCGGTGGATTTTTATCCGGGCGAGTACGTCGCCATCATGGGAACCTCCGGATCGGGTAAGAGCACCATGCTCAACCTGCTCGGCTGTCTCGACAAGCCGAGTAGCGGCAGCTATTTCCTCGGCGGTCGCGACGTCGCCAAGCTCAGCGACGACGAGACATCCGAGGTCCGCAGCCGTTACATCGGCTTTATCTTCCAGTCGTACAACCTGATCCAGCAGTACACGGTCGTCGAGAACATTCAGCTCCCCTTGACGTATCAAGGAAGCGGCGAGATCACCGAGGAGCACCAGAAGCGAACGCTCGATCTGGCCAAGATGGTCGGACTGAGCGAGCGGCTCGACCACCGGCCTAACCAACTCTCCGGCGGCCAGCAGCAGCGGGTGGCCATCGCCCGATCTCTGATCAACGACCCTTACGTGATCCTCGCCGACGAGGCGACGGGTAACCTCGACAGCAAGACCAGCGAAGAGATCATGGACATGCTCGGTAAGCTCAACGACGCGGGCAAAACCATCATCATGGTCACCCACGAAGAAGACATCGCCGAGCACGCCAAGCGGATCATCCGGATGCGCGACGGTCAGATCTATCAGGATGGCCCCAGCCCCCGGATGCTTCAGGCCCAGGAATCCGCGGTCTCGACGCATAGCTGAGAGATGATCGATGGAGGATGGTCGATGAACGACGCCGATTCCGCCTGAAATCGTTCATCCTCCCCCGAGAATCGTCGACCCGAAGATTCAACCTGACCCACCAAGACACCCCCCGAATCCCGAGTTAGCCTCGGAGAGATCGACGACCATGCGACGGATCTTTCGCAGCCTGAAGCTCGGCATGAAAAGCCTGCTCCTCCACAAGCTCCGCTCGGGCTTGACCGTGCTGGGCATCGTCTTCGGCGTGGCGGCGGTGATCTCGATGCTGGCCGTGGGCGAAGGGTCGAGCCGCAAAGCCCAGCGCCAGTTGGCCGAGCTGGGAGCCACCAACATCATCTATCGCTCGGTCAAGCCCTCCGACGAGGCGATGTCCGGCGGCACCGGGCGGCGGATGGTCCTGAACTACGGCCTCAAGTACGAGGATTACGACCGGATCCTCGCCACCGTCCCGACCATCAAGAAGGCCCTGCCGATCCGCGAGATCCGCAAGCAGATCCGCTACCTGAACCGGTCCCTCGACGGCCGGGTCGTCGGCACGACCCAGGATTACGCCGACTTCACCCGGCTCGAGATGGACAAGGGACGGTTCCTCTCGGCCTCCGACAACGCCCGATACGAGAACTTCGCCGTGCTCGCCGCCGAGACGGCCAGGACCCTGTTCCCCTATGAGGATCCGCGAGGCAAGGCCGTCAAGCTCGGCGCCGATTATTACACGGTGATCGGCGTGACCAAGGAGAAATCGTCCTCGGCCGGGGTCGGCAGCAGCCTCTCCTCGCAGGACTTCAATAAGGACGTCTACATCCCGCTCAACACCTGCAAGCTCCGGTTCGGCGAGCGGCTGGTCGACGCCCGCCCCGGGTCTTTCTCGGTCGAGGAGACGCAGCTCTCGCAGATCACCATGCAGGTCCACTCGATCGAACAGGTCCGGCCGACCGCCCCGATCATCGAGGCCGCCGTCGCGTCCCATCACCCCAAGAAAGACGTGACCATGGTCGTGCCTTACGACCTGCTCATGCAGGCGCAAGCCACGGCCCGGCAGTTCAGCATCATCCTCGGGACGATCGCCTCGATCTCACTCCTGGTCGGGGGCATCGGGATCATGAATATCATGCTCGCGACCGTCACCGAGCGAACCCGAGAGATCGGCATCCGCCGTGCCCTCGGAGCCAAGCAGCGCGACATCACCATGCAGTTCCTGATCGAGACGATCGTTCTTTCCGGCGTCGGTGGGGTCCTCGGAGTCTGCATCGGGATCGGGATTCCCGAGATCCTCCGCTACTTCGCGACCGATCAAGAACCGGTCGTCACCGGTGGCTCGGTCCTGCTCTCGTTCGGGATCTCCGTGGCGATCGGCATCCTCTTCGGCCTCTACCCGGCCCGAAGGGCCGCGAGGATGGATCCGATCGAAGCTCTCCGCCACGAGTGAGGCCCGGGTCATCGAAAGCGAGCAGGATGCGACAGGTCCTCGAAGAAGCACCGGGTTGAACCCCACTCACGGTGACTCTTCGAGGACCTGTCGCATCCTGCTCGGCTCTTTGAACCAGAACCCAATTCTGTCTTCGATTGTCGGCGGCCACAGGGCCCGATGAAGACGGAAGCGGGCGGCACCGATCGGGAAAGCCCGAGATTTCGACCCGGAGTTGCTAGTCCGCCGAGATCGACCGGGACACGGCCTGATAGTTACTCGAAGCATGGAATGATCGGCTCCGCGTCGGGTCGAGCTCGCCGGCCGTTTCACGCGGAGTCGTCATTTCCAGTTCCTGCGATTTGCCGTTTGACCATCCTGCGAGCCATTTCGGAGTGACTTCCTCACGCCTCAGCCCTGAGGCGTGGTCGCTCCGCTGGTTGCCTGAACGACGGGGGCCGTGGGCAGGGCCGGGGCGGGAAGCTCGGCCGGATGAGCAACAACCTTATCGCCGGGTTTAAGGCCGTCGAGAATCTCGGCATACGATTCGTTCATCAGGCCGATTTGAACGGCTTGCCAGCGATAAGTAGTGTGGTCGGCTGAGGTTGCGACCGCGGCAAACGGAGTTTCATCGACCCATCGGACGGCCTCCAGCGGGACTCTCGTGACTTCGGATCGGGTGTCGACGATGAAGGAGACCTCGGCGCTCAGGCCAGGACGGAGCCCCTCGAAACCGCCGGAGTCGATCGCCACCGTCGCGAAGTAGACCCGGATGTCCGAGGCCATTCCATTGGGCGCTGGGATCGCGGTGACGGAGGTCACGGTTCCATCGAGCGGCTGCGTGGGGAAGGCGTCGACCCGGATCTGAGCTTTCTGACCGACCCGGACCGACCCGACCTTGGACTCGTTGACCTTGGCCCGGACCCGCATTTTCTTGGCGTCGGGAAGCTCGAAGATGGGCTGACCCTGGCGGACCGTCGCTCCTTCCATGATGACGGCGGTCGCCGGTCTCCAGCCATTGCTCGGCGGCAACGAATAAACCACGATCCCTTCGCGAGGAGCCCGGAGCGTGCAGTTCTCGACCGTCGCTTCGAGCCGTCTCAATCGGCTGGTTTCGAGCTGGAAGGCGGACTCCTGAGCCAGCAAGTCGGCCTGATTGGCTTGAAGCTTGGCTTCGAGCGCCTTGATCAGTCGTGGCCCCGTGTAATTCACCAGGCGTTTTTCCATCATTTCGGCTTCGGTCAGGGCAATCTTGGACCGTTCCAGAGCGAGGAGGTCGGCCTGATATTGCGAGGGAGCCCGGAATCCCTTCTCGAAGACGTCCTTGGACCAGACGAGGTTTCGCTCGGCGCGATCCTGATCAATCCGGCAAGAAGCCAGGTACTGGCGTACGAGCTGGAGGTCCTGTTTGTAAACACCATCCCGATATTCGCGGAGCGAGATTTCGTTGACTTCCAGGATCGACCGGGCCTGAACCACCCAGGCTTTGGCCTGGTCGTAGCGAATTCGCTGGGCGAGCAGTTCATCTCGAAACGCGGCGGAATCCAGCTCGCAAACGACCTCACCCGCCGAAACAGGTTCTCCCTCGGGCTTGATCGAGATGATCCGGGTGGATCCGGCCATTTCGGTCGAGCCAGGACTGCTACCCCCACCGCCACCACCACCCCGGTTGCTGCCGCCGCCACCCCCGCCGCCGCCACCACCACCACCACCACCACCACCCCCGCCGCTGCCACCCCCACCCCCC
>Ga0080006_1111779_pt1 | contig 11244 bp, 9 predicted proteins | sample RS3BMetagenome_FD_69209 | JGI IMG/M metagenome (GOLD analysis project Ga0080006, IMG submission 69209) | Ferric oxide microbial mat and aquatic microbial communities from Rainbow Spring, Yellowstone National Park, USA - RS3B (SPADES... ... | reverse complement strand
ACTTCCGTTTCCAAGTCAGGCGGTGCTTTTGCTACTAATACAAGCGCTTCAGCTTCAGCCTCTTCTTCCTCCTCTACTTCCGTTACAGCAACCACTTCTTCAGAAATTCCCGCTCCTTTGAAACTTGTCGGCTCTGTAACGTTCTTCTATTCTGGTGGGTCAAATGAAACGGTTCCGATGGAGTTCACTAAGAACGAGTATTACGTCGGAGAGCTTGCAAACTTCACAACAATGAGAGTGCGTCCTGGGTTCATGTATTATTCATATACAGTCGTTCCTGAAAGCCTCAACGGAACGCCGATAGGACCTGTGCTTACAGGCATTGAAGGGCAGGGATTTGCACTCATAGACCTTTTTAACACCATCATTGCCCTTCCGCAGTTCAACGATTCTATGCTTGAAGCCTACGCAACTTCACCTTCGCAGGAGTATCCTGCGCTTCCTCTAGGACCTTATTATAACCTTCTCATGGTCGTTGCAATAATAGTTTTAATACCCATTGCGTTCCTCGACCTTCTTTCTTCGGACGAACGGAAGAGAACAACACTGCTCGGCGTTCTCAAGAAAATATCTGCTGGCATTCTCATAATGCTGATATTCCCGTTCCTTTACGATAAGATTGCATACTTGATGAACACTTTGAACACTGAAATTCTCGCATACCCCGTTATCGCGAACCAACAAGCGTCTTGGGTCATTGCGCAGGAAAATCTTGCAAACCTCGAAGCCTACATGATCTTTCCAAGCACTGTGACTGCAATCACGGTGCTCGAAACAGGTCTTCTTGCTGTTGGATACTTCGTTGTCACAGTAATTGTGTGGATCATGTCTTACATGCTGGGGACTGTTCGCATTCTCCTCCTAGCTGGCATGATTGCGATGTTCCCACTTTCACTCGCACTCAGGGACTTTCACTATACGCAAAAGCTCGGAAGGATCATTGAAGACACGTTGTTCGGGCTTATGCTGGCTTCAATTTTGTCTTCTGTAATGCTCTCTGTGGCAACCTATCTCCTTCAGAACTGGAACTCAAGCGCTAACATGTTCAGACTTGCAGGCATTCAGCCTCAGTGGGTAGCAATAACGGCAGTTCTGACAGCAATGGTTGCGGTAACAATACTTGCCCCTTACACGAGCGCTACTTACCAGATCGTCTCTGAAACAGGCATGGTTGCTGGGGGCGTAGCTTCGGCGATGTGGTTGGGTGCTTTATCAGGCGGTATTCAGGGATATATGGGCAATGCATCTCCCTTCATAGGAGAGAAAGTTATGTCAGGAATAGGAAGCGCTTTTGGTGGAGGGGCTATTCACTTTGTATCATCTGGGTTGTCTGCGGTTTCAGGCAAACATTCTTCGCAAGCTATTTCACACTTTACACAAGTAATGAGGACGCTGACAAACACCGATTGAAATTTTCACTTAAGAAACTTCTTGTATTTTTCGGCAATTTCTGGATACAGTTCCCTCAGCTCTGGGAAGCGGTTCAAAGCGTCTACTGCAACATCATTAGGTATAAAATTCAGCCCTATCGTTTTTGCATAAATAGCTATTTGTGCATCGCGAAACTCAAGCCTTGAAGGGTCATTAAGCATCGTGTAGTAATAAGACGCAATACGGTAGACCATGATTTCGGTAAGCTTTTCTTCAATTTTTTCAACCGTTTCGTCTAAAACCTTTTTTACTTCAGCAGGAGCGTCTGTGTATTTTACATGCACAGCGCCTTTTTCTCTTACAACTTTTACTCCTTTTACACCAGATTTCGCAATGTTTTCGATCTCTCTATACATGTGCTGAACTTCTTCGTCCCGAACGTTCCAAAGGTAAAATTCCTTTTCTTCTGTGATTTCTATAAATTTTTGTCCGAGCGTTTCGTAAATCTTCGGGTGAACTTTTTTCAATTCGGGAAACCTGTCGAGGATGTCTTCTATAACAGAGTCGGGGATGAAAGCCATTCCGTTTTCCTTTTCGGTGAGCAAATATTCAGCAAGCGAAGAGTCAATCTGTGAAGGGTCTGCTTCGCGCAAATAATAATATTCTGCCAAATGCCAAAAAACCTCCTCGTAATGAATGTTAGCTATTTCTTCAAGATACAAGTCGACTTCCGCACGGACTTCGGGAGGCGCTTTGCTGTAATCGTAAGTTCCTTTCTTCAAAACAATTTCGGGGTGCTTGTCTACAATTTCATCCAACTTTTTTAAAATTGCGTTTATACGAGAATTAACTATAATCATCTTATTTCCAGATTCCTTATTATCCTGCATAACATTATTATAACAAACAGATATATAAACACGTCGTTCTCTTTTAAGAACGCGCAAGTTTGTCTTAATTGGGGTTAAGGGGGGGCGAAAGTCCCCTTCCGTGAGGGATGGTATGTATGGTTTCTCCTCAATTCTTCGTATTCTTCGGGTTTTGCGCGAAGCCACTTATAGAACCTTCTCAGCACGATAATGTCCCCTTGAACTGTTTGTGACGAATAACTTGAATTAAGCCACGTGAAAAACTCTTCGATGTCCTTCACTTTCGTGAAAGTGACTTTCAAGTGCCTTGATACTAACTTTAAGGCACTTATGTATAAGACGACCCTTGCTTTGCTTAACCCTTGCGCTTCAATGACTTTAACAAACGACTTGATTAGCTCCACGTCCTCTTTCTTTTCGAGCGTAGCGAGAGAATTGAGCATCGTTTCAACCCTTCTTTCACTATCATGTATGTCGTCCTTAATGTTCTTATAGTAAGAACGCTCTTTAAAAGCCGAGGGATAGTTTAGACCTAGTTGTTGTCATTTTGGGGATATTGATCCCAGAAAATTTTCTATGAGAGGCTCAGCTTCAATTAGATTGTGCACCACTTGAACCCCTTTAAGATCATCGTAAAATCCTTGCCTGTCAATAAGTATTGGTATGAATCCTGCACTGATGCTTCCCAAATAGTCAACTTCGTATATATCCCCTATGTATGGTCCAGCTTCCCCTGCCCTTTCACGTGCTACCCTAAAAATGGTCTCAGATGGCTTTGCTGCACCAACTTCATATGATATTGTTATTGCTGAAAAATACTTTTTCAGGTCAAGCTCATTAAGTACGCTGTTCAGCTTTTCTGAAGCGTTGCTTATGATGTGGGACCTGAACCCCTTACTTTTAAGCCATTTCAGAAATTCTGCTGTATCTGGGTAAAGCGAATATGTGCTTGATGAAAAATCAAGGGAAGCCAGTTCACCTCTAGTTTGCGCATCAACCTGTAGATTCATTTCCATTAAAAGTTCGTCAAAGTCTATCATTGGATTACCGTTTATAAACTTAATCTTGCGGCTGCCAAGGTACGAAGATATGATCCTGAATACAGTCTTTAATTTAACATTATAACCCCTTTTATTTAGAACATCATAAATAGGTTCAAAATAATTTGGTCTAAAGTCAACTAATGTGCCGCCAACATCCAAAAAAACGGAGGCCATTTCACGTTGTATGGTCCCTTTAATACTTAAACTTTACTTGGAGAGCTCCAGTAGCTCCATGCTATCACTATCACCAGTGCTAGAAATGAAGTTGCCAATCCCATAAGTCCTGCAGCTACTATTTGGTAGTTACCAAATATTTTGACCAATGCTGCTAACATGAATGCAAGTGCATTTGTTTCTGCCAATGCTATGTATCCTATAAATCCTATAGCGTAACCTAGTATCCAAATTCCTAACAGAGTTGCTCTTCTTCCCATTTTAATATCACCTTTAAACCATTTCTCATTAATTAAATAATTAACATTGAAAGCCTAAAATATTAGACAATGTGGTCAAACGATTTTTTATTGAATTAGTATGATAAATTATTATTATCCATAAATTTTTACAAATCCGTGAGCAAGAAAGCTTTGACATTCAAAGAAGAGATAAATTGCAAAACATAACTCATTAATGAATGATAAATGCATAACAAGAGCATGTGCTGAACAAACACAGTCATTGCTGAAAAGGAAACCAAGGCTAAATTAACTGCTATTGGAAAGGCACAGCCTGTGGTCTGGAGGTGGGCAACCACTAGCAATGAAACAGTGAAGGCGGTAAACCACGAACCTATGATCAGCCTTGAGGGAACCACATTTCCTTTAGGGCTGTGAGGATGTCAGTGGTTCATAAAGCGCAATGCATAAAAACTTTCAAAATTATGGTAAAAATAGGGCCGGTAGTTCAGCGGTAGAATGCTCCCGCGGCATGGGAGAGGTCGGGGGTTCGAGTCCCCCCCGGTCCATTTGCGGGGGTCGCCTAGCCTGGCCAATGGCGCGAGGCTTAGAACCTCGTCCTGTTGGGGTGCGTGGGTTCAAATCCCACCCCCCGCATATTCTTAAGGTATGATCGTAGTTAGTTATCTAACAATGACGTTCTATTTCGCTAATGCTTCTTTATACCCCTTTGCTAACTACTACGCCCTTTTGAACGTTACATTACTCGCGACGCTGCTCCTTTCAGGGAACTTGCTGTACACAGGCATTATGGTCATTCAATACGGTGTTAAGTAAGTGAACTGTTATAGTCATGATCATACTACATCCACATTTAGAGCACATGAAAACACGGTCTGATAGATCTGTGTCTTCATTAACATATCAGCAGGCAACGCATGATTTTGATGTATTTCTCGTGTTCAACACGTGCTCTTTAAGCCTTGTAAGATGGATGAACTTCGATAAATCAGCATAGTGCTTCTTCACTGTTCTGTTTGTTTTTATTGTTCTCAATCATTTACTCCTAGTCCTGTACTTAATGGATAGCTCAACCCCATCATCATTAGTCTTCCACATTTTCAATAACCTCAGCGCGAAGTTCATTATTATGAAGTTTTTATAGTATATTTAAGTTATCCTATTTCACGAAAGTGGAATCCCGCCTCCTAAAATCCTTATAAGATTAAAAAAGCTAATATTTTGCCCATAAGATTCACGGAGTGTTGAACGCCAGACAGTTCATTATGCTGATAAGGATACCATCGCTCACAGCTACAGCCATTCCACTTCTGGCTGGAGGAGCAATTGCTTTTAAAGTAGGTAAATTTGATGCTGTTTTATGGATAGATATGTTAATAGTTGCTCTTTTTCTGCAAATAGCAACAAATGTCTTTAATGAGCATGGGGATTATGTTCACGGAATAGACAGATTTGTATCGCATGGATTTTCAGGAGTTATAGTCAAGGGGGAAGCGTCTACAAGGGAAGTGTTCAAGATTGCTCTAGCTTTTTATTTGGCTGCAGCTATACTAGCAATTCCTTTGGTTGTAACGAGGGGACCACTGGTTCTAATGCTTGGGTTCATTGCTGCTGCCGTTGGCTTTCTATATTCTGAGGGACCGTTGCCATTATCAAATACACCGCTAGGAGAAGTACTTGTTGGCATAACAATGGGCTTAATTGAAGTTATAGCAACTGAGTTTGTGTCTTCTGGTAAAATAACAATATCTGCTTATTTTATATCAGTTCCCATATCTATGCTTGTGTCAGCAATACTAATAGCCAACAACATAAGGGATATTGAAAAGGATAAACAGGTGAACAGGAAAACCCTGATCGTGCTGATTGGTTACAGGTACGCTACAACCCTGTTTTACCTAGTTATTTCATTTTCGTATCTATGGTTACCTATTATCTGGATCCTTACTGGGAATTTTTTTATTAATTTACCAGTTTTGACATTGCCCATGGCGGTATGGGGTGCATTTTACCTGCACAAAAATGGGTGGAAATATGGGGTAGAAATCAGTTCTGCTATATATCTAATATATGGTTTAGCACTTACATTGGCACTACTGCTAATTTGAAATAACTTTTAATTGTTTGCAATAAATCCCATTCTAAATAAATAGCTTTAAAAAATTGAGAAACGTTAAAAGCACAATAAAAATCAGATTAAATAAAATGAATCATTTAATGAAACTTGAACGCAAAACAAGTTATGCAACAGTATTTGAAATGGTAAAAAGGATTACAGAGAAGTACACTGGGCTGCACAGAGCTGGCCTGACGTTGCTGCTTGGCAACCTTCCCACAAATATAGCTGCTTATTATCCAGTCAACTCTAACTACATAGTACTTAACGGATTTCTGACGGAAAGGATCCGGGAAGTTGTAGAGAATGAACTGGAGCTCAACTCATTCATTTTTGTTGTGCTGCTGCATGAATACCTGCATTCACTTGGTTTTCTTGATGAATCTGATGTGCGTAAAAGGGTCAGAGACATCTGTGCAAGTGAATTCGGCACAGAAAGCATTGTTTATGAACAAGCCATATCAAACTGGCTAGAAAAGTACCCAATGCTCAATGTGCCTGTTAAAGAGGGAAAGGCGTTTGAAGTTATCAGGGACTTTGACTATAAAAGCCAGACATACATAGGATAAAATGCATTCCAGCTTTACACTTGGAGCAAGAAAGCTTTAACATTCAAAGAAGAGATGAATTGCAATACATTACTCATTAATTAATGATAAATGCATAACAGAGAGCATGCGCTGAACAAACACAGTCATTGCTGGAAAGGAAACCAAGGCTAAATTAACTTCTATTGGAAAGGCACAGCCTGTGGTCTGGAGGTGGGTAACCACTAGCAATGGAACAATGAAGGCGGTAAACCACGAACTTGTGATCAGCCTTGAAGGAAGCACTCATTTAGGGCTGTAAGGATGTCAGAAAAACTTGTCAGTGATTTTTACGCTGATTACGATATAAATCAGCAGACATTTTAACGTGATTTAAAAGCTCTGGCAGGACTTTTTCAACCCTTTCCCGGATTATAATGTCAGCCATATGATCCTCTTCCCCAGGAGCATCATTGATTATGGCTATTTTGGCGCCATTTCTCTTAGCATACAATGGCAGATAATTTGCAGGAGAAACCGATAAAGAACTGCCTATTATTAGCATTATTTCTGCCCTTGATGAATAATCAATTGCCTTTTCCAACACTTTATCATCAAGAGGTTCCCCAAAAAACACTATATCAGGCTTTAGAATGCCTCCACAGCTTTCACACTTTGGCGCATTACTGTATCTTCCAGCTAATTCATTTAGATCATATTTCTTCTTGCACACCGTACATACTGCATTTTTTAATGAACCGTGAAGTTCTATAACATTGACTGAACCGGCGTTTTGGTGCAAACCATCAATGTTCTGTGTTATTACAGCACAGAGCATTCCCATTTTTTCAAGTTCAGCAAGCGCAACATGAGCCACATTGGGGGTTATTTTATTTTCAAACATAAAGTACCTGTTAAATAATTCCCACACTTCATCTGGATTTTTATTAAAATAATTAATTTCAAACTTCTCTGGGTCAATGATCTTCCATAGCCCATCCTGACCCCTGAAATCCCTGATACCACTTGGTGTGCTTATGCCAGCTCCTGTAAGTGCCACATTACACGAGCTTTTGACAATAAATCTTGCCAGATTTTCGATTTTTTCATTCATAATTGCACTTTAAAAAATGTTCAATTTAAATTTAGCTTAATGCGCTTAGAGCAGCAGTGACATCTACTTAGCTTCCAGTTCTGGGTTAGCATGTTTCCCGGTTCAATAACCTACAACCGTATGGTGCCTCCTAGATGCCACCATAGGCACTAATTCGGAGCTTCTTAACAGTGCGTTTTGCTGTTCTGTGCAGCTCAGGTCCTTGCCTGTAATGTGCAAGCCTTTCATATTGCCATGTTATAAAGCTCCCTGCAGACAATCATTGGGAATTCTCTCATGCCTGATCAGGGCCCTAGATCGCATGTATTATTAGTGTAAAGTGAGCCCGTGTATTTCAGCTCTGAGAATTACAGTAAACCCCTAACTTTTATTTAAAAACGTTCATAATAGCTTAAAACCACAAAAAGATCATAAAAACTGATTTATATCTAGCTGTTGGTCTCCAAAAGCCTGTGCGCTGAACCCCTCTTTTCTGAGCTCCTGTGCGAACTCCCGGTCAAACCCATAAACGGTTATAACCGTTTCAGGATTAACCCTTTTAATAAAATTTATAAGTTCAGTGTGGTCAGCGTGGTCACTTAAGGGCAACGATGTTTTCCTGTATTTTATCGCCCAACCAGTAAAAGATATGCTGACTGACGCACTTTCAACCTTCTGTCCCATTGGCGCCACATAGAGATATGGGCCTTCCGGCAGTTCCGAGGGGGTGTCAATTACAATATCAGGTTCCGGTATCATTACTCCATGCTTCCTGTATATTCTATTGATGATCTCTATTCTTCTTTGGAATATAAGAGGCCTCCATGTCTTAAAAAAGTAGCTTATAAGCTGAGCCTTTCCGAGTGTGTATCCATGCAGAGATACTCCAAGACCCTTATCGTATGCACCACTTATCATGTTCATCGCTGTTTTTACAACTGTAGCAATGGATGGAAACGTGTACTCTCTCTTTCCGTACGTGCTTTCAATTATCAGCGTCTTTACACTTTCTGGTTCAAGTTTTCCAAGAAATCCACGGGGCCTTCCGGCAAAGTCACCAGTATACATTATTTCATTTTTGCCGAAAATGATGGCCCTTGAACCCAGTATGTGCCCTGAATCAACAAGTTTAAGATTATCATATTTATCTGTAAATGCAGGTATTTTTGACCCCCTGGCCACTGCAAGTTCGATCGTTTCCTTAGATGCCAGAACAGGTGCCGATGGCCTCTTCAGAAGATGATCAAAGTGAGCATGAGAAACAAATATCAAATCAGCGTTGACAGGAGTTACAGGGTCCAAGGCTATGAGTTTGCCGTCAGCTTTAACTAGCAGGTTTTGTCCAGAAAAGGTTATTCCATAGGGAAGCATCTAAAAATACCTTAGAACCTTGAATATATCTGAAACTCCAACCTTCATGCCAACGATTCTTGAATTACCTTTAATGTACCTGAGTGTTGAGAACATTAATCCCAAATTTTCAAAGAATCCCCCTGTTCTCTTCATTTTATTCACAATCAGCTTATATGCTGCATCATATGGCTCAAAGGCCTTTTTCAGCTTTACACTGTAAGAATGGTAATCAAGGCCGCTATCATAAAGTATTTTTGCAGAAATCATGCTTGGGAGTATCCCCTCCCCCACCAGCGGGAACACTGTTCCCACCGATTCACCTATCCCTACTGCATTCATGTAATAATGAGGTAGGGCCATTGTGGGTGGAATCAGTCTTATTGCCTTGCCCCTTCTAGACCCTTGCACTATTTCACCCTTTGTTCTGCTTATGAAATCCATCACTCTCTTTTCATGATCAGGCACCGCATTTCCAGCTCCCACAAAGGCCTTATTATCTCCAAGCGGGAAAAACCACAGATAACCGCCATAATTTTCAAATGGTGTTATATAGAAGTCATCATATGGCATATCAATGTACTTTACTATATACTGTACGGTCGGCAAAAGGAAATCGTTCTTGATTGGTCCTAGCAGCCTCCTATAAACACCTGTTGCATCGATCGCCACCTTGTATCTGGTTTCTAGGTAGCCGCTGTACACTCTTTTGCCGTAGTGCACCTTAAGCCCCTTGGTCAAATCCTTCATGAGCCTTGGCTTGTCAAAGGTCGCAAGACCGTCAAGCCAGAACCTGAGAGTTTTTCCCCCAAATTCCAAATAAAGCCTCTTGCCAGAAAAAAGTATGTAATCGTTTATGTTTATTCCAACTTCCTTAAGCAGGTCATTCATCCCATATGACCCAGTACCCCATGCACATACAGATGTAAATGTCTCCTCCTGTTGCATTTCGTAAACTTCAGCCTTTTCACCTAATAATGAAGCAAGGTATGCCCCAGCTGGTCCCATTCCTGCTATTGCTATGTTGCTCAATGTAGTATTGAAATTTACAATTATTTATAAATTTGTTCATAAAAAAATGAAGTCATTTAACCGTATAAAATGTAAAAATGCCATTTTGCTGTCATTTTTAAACTGCGATGTATTTAAATATGCATTGACTAAAAACTATGTGACATTAGACCCTGTGGCTGACATTAAACACTATTGTCACGCTGACCTTTGGGCCCGTAGCGCAGCATGGATAGCGCGGCAGCCTCCTAAGCTGTAGGTCGTGGGTTCAAATCCCACCGGGCCCGTTAATTTTTAGATGATAAATTGGCTCCAAACAACCCATCTAGATTTTCAACCGAAGACAGTTTATCAGACAGTGCCTACCTTCCTCGCAAAATATCATGATGTATACTCTAAAAAACTTCATGAGCTCATCTTTAACTGAAAGCCTTGGTGATTAAAATTGAGTCTAATGGGCATTATGAACTTAATTGATCTTTAAAGATTCGGCTGAGCAAGGTCTTATAAGAAAGAAAAACCCAGGTCAAGGACGTCATGGTTAAAATCAATCTACCCATTAAGCAACTTAACGTTCTCATTCATTGATACATAAAGCAGCTTGAGAAATATGTGCAGTACCTGGCAAGGGCCATGTTCACCTTCGGTATGTGCCGATGGTCAGGGTGTTATAATCCTTCGATGTTCTCTAACATAGAGAATATGCTTTACAGGTCAAATGTAGGCTTGCTTGCTTGCTTGCTTGAATCTTTTATCAGCTGCCTAGACCATAATGTGATACTGACCCAAGCTAACACAGCAGACATCAGTTTTCTTTACCCTACTGGCTGATCATAGCCGCGTTTAGGTAAAAATAGTATTTTTTTATATATACACTAATAACCATTCATTGACCGCAGAATATCAAGCCCATTCACAAAGGCTCTATTACCAGTCAAAAATCTAGTTACAGTAATGATATCCTCAAGTTCAGCAGCATTTCCGCCGTTTTTTATAAATTGATCCAAGTAAACCTTCTGACACTCTCTATCATGAATGGAAACACTTACGGCGTAAGCTATCGCAAATATATATTTTTTATCAAGTGCCTTGGGTTTCAGTAGTTCGCCTTTTTCTCTTAGATGTTCCTTCAACAAAGAAGTTGAAACCGTTGCAGTTAAGGATAGCCTTTCTGGCACAATTCCTGTTTCAGCCTTTAACTTTATCAATATAATTTCAGAATCCGTATCTTTGTTAAGAAGCTCCTCTTTCCCCATGTCAATTATCGATGATGCTACATCAAGCGTAGATGACATCAATGCCATTTTTGTTGCTCTCATCGCATCAACTATCTCGTCATTGCTTGCACCATATCTTTTAGCTAATTTAAAGTGTAACTTCGCTGATTCCTTTGGCCCATTGGCTAGTGCAACAGACATAGCTATAATAGCTAGAATCTTTTTTGGAAT
>Ga0080006_1274542_pt1 | contig 11251 bp, 9 predicted proteins | sample RS3BMetagenome_FD_69209 | JGI IMG/M metagenome (GOLD analysis project Ga0080006, IMG submission 69209) | Ferric oxide microbial mat and aquatic microbial communities from Rainbow Spring, Yellowstone National Park, USA - RS3B (SPADES... ... | reverse complement strand
TCCGCCGTGCCACACCATCAGGTGTCGATAGCTCACCCCGTTAAAAAGTTCGATCCCGTCACCGGCGAGATGGCGGGCAAGGTCGCGCACGATCAAAGCCGCTTCCTCGCTACTGATATGACCGGCAGTAAAATCGTTCATCAGCACTTCGCCGTTCGAGTCGGTTCCCAGCGTCACCAGGTTCATCCTGAACACCACGTCGCTCGGGCGCAGCCTGATTCCTTGGCTGGCGGCTTCGATCGGCGCGCGTCCGGTATGATAGCGGCGCGGGTCGTAGCCGAGCATGCTCATCGTGCCGATGTCGCTGCCAGCCGGCATCCCTTCGGGAATCGTGGCGACCAGTCCCAATTGCCCCCGCGAGGCGATGAGATCCATATGGGGTTTGTGGGCCGCTTCAAGCGGGGTCTTGCCACCTAGTTCTGGGCACGGCCAGTCGGCCATGCCGTCGCCATGAATAATTACGCGTTTCACGGTTTAAACTCCCAAGTCCGCGGCGCGCGTTCGCGAATGTTCTCGGGTCCAATCGCGTAACCAAGCCGTGTTGCGCGTCGTGGACAGTTTCGGCGCCCTGGGGCATTGGAACTCAAAGACAGGTGACGGGTGGCGATATTGCGCGTAGAGAACCAGGAGGCCAGGCGTCTCATTGTTCGCCTTCCAAGAGCTTGAGGATTCGCTCCACGTCGGGCTCAACAACGATCGAGTTAGTCAGATTCTTGAGAGCCGTGTCAGGATCCTTAAGACCATGGCCGGTCAACGTGCACACCACCACCGAGCCCGGCTTGAGGCCGTTTTGCGCGCTAAATTTAAGCGCTCCCGCCAGCGCCGCGGCCGAGGCGGGTTCGACAAAAATGCCGTGGAGGGCGGCCAAACGATAAGCGGCGAGAATCTCGGCATCGCTGACGACGTCGATCGTTCCCTGCGACTCTTCGCGCACTTGCAGCGCCTGCTTCCAACTGGCAGGGTTGCCGATACGAATCGCGGTGGCCACGGTGCGCGGGTCGTCCAGCGGCCTACCGAGGACAATCGGCGCGGCATTCGCTGCTTGATAGCCCATCATTTTCGGCAAAGCGTCGATAAACCCGTGCTCGCGATATTCCTTGTAACCAACCCAGTAGGCGGTGATGTTGCCGGCGTTGCCGACCGGCAGAAAATGATAGTTTGGCGCGTTATCAAGCTGGTCACAAATCTCGAAGGCGGCGGTCTTTTGCCCGGCGATACGGTCAGGATTGATGCTGTTGACCAGGCGAATCTTGACCGGGTCGCGCTCAACCAAATCGCGCACCATTTTGAGGCAGATGTCGAAATTGCCGATTACTTCCACCACACGCGCGCCGTGCATGACACTTTGCGAAAGCTTGCCCAGTGCGATGGCTCCCTTAGGTACCAGCACGAAAGCCTTGAGCCCCGCCCGCGCGGCGTAGGCCGCGGCCGAAGCCGCGGTGTTGCCGGTCGAGGCGCAAATTACCGCGCGGGCACCCTCGTTGAGCGCCTTAGTCAAGGCCACCGTCATCCCGCGGTCTTTGAACGAAGCTGTTGGATTAGCGCCCTCGCACTTCAGGTACAGTTTCACGCCGCGCCCCAAGCGCTCTGCGAGCATGGGGCTTTCAACCAGCGGCGTGTTGCCCTCGCATAGCGTGACCACCTTCGCTCCGGGCGCGATCGGCAAAAAGCTGCGGTAGTGCTCGATAAGCCCGGGCCAGCGCTTAAGACGAGCAGGCGAAGCTTGCTTTTGCTCGGCTGTCATCCTCACAGGTGCTCCTCGATTCTGATAAACACTGGGCGCGTCTTAACGGCGCTTAATTTTTGAATCTCGCCAAGCGCGAGCTTAAGCGCCTTTTCGCGGGCCTCATGAGTCCTCATTATAACGGGTACCGCAGCAGCGCCGCTGCGTTCGCGCTGAATGACCGAGGCTAAAGAGATGCCATAATGGCCCAGAACCGAGGCAATCGCACCCAGAACGCCCGGCCGGTCAGCTGCCATAAAGCGCAGGTAGTATTCGCACACCACGTCATCCATCGGCTTGACACGCGCCGGACGAAGGCCCTGCACCGGGTAGCCGAGTGGGTTAACTGCCCACCGCGCGTTGCACAGACGGCGGCGAGCAATCTCGAGGATATCGGCCGCCACCGCCGTTGCCGTAGGCATTTGGCCAGCGCCGAGGCCAAAGTACATGCTCGAGCCAAGCGCCTCGCTCTGAATGTAGATTGCATTGAAGGCATCCATGACGCTCGACAAAAGATGGCTCGCCGGCGTCATCGTCGGGTGCACACGCGCTTCAATCGCGCCGTCCTCTTCTTTGGCAATCGCCAGCAGTTTTAGCGCGAACCCTAGCTCCGTGGCGCAGGCGACATCCAGCGGTTCGATCTTGCTAATTCCCTCGGTGTAAACCTGGTCGGGCTTGAGCATCACCCCGAAGGCGAGAGTCACTAGGAGGCAAAGCTTATGTGCGGCGTCGTGGCCGTCGATATCAAGAGTAGGGTCAGCCTCGGCCAAGCCGTTGCGCTGGGCCTGTTTGAGCACGGTGGAAAATTCGCTGCCCTGTTCGCTCATGCGCGTGAGAATGTAGTTGCAGGTGCCGTTGACGATGCCGTAGACGGCGCGCTGGCGGTCCCCGGCGAGCGCTTCGCGCAGGGTGCGGATAATCGGCACTCCGCCGCCGACGCTGGCTTCAAAGCCGACGGCGAGGCCGCGCTCCGCGGCAGCGCGGAAAATCTGCTCGCCATCTTCGGCAAGCAAGGCTTTGTTAGCAGTAACCACATCTTTGCCGTTTTCCAGCGCGATGAGTATTGCGCTGCGTGCCGGCTCGCGACCGCCGAGCAACTCGACGACGATATCCACGTCGGCGCGCGCCGCCAACTCCAGCGGGTCCCGCATGATCAGCGTGCGAGTCAATCCCAGCGTCGGCTGAGGCTTGAGGCTGCGGTCTGCAACGGCTCGCAGCTCAAGTTGGGCGCCCAGCTTGCGCTCGAACATCTGCGCGTTGCGCCGCAACAGCTTTACTACGCCGGTGCCGACGGTGCCGCAACCGAGCAGTCCCACGCGTACCGCCTGGCGCGAGCGGTCCGCGGTTTCGGTTCTTGTCTGTAAGGCGGTCGAGTACTCTTGCTTTGTTGCCATCACGAAGTTTTGCAACACGAACTCTAACTCTGTTGATGCAACCGCGTTGACGGCCACCTGAAGGAGTTGGAGTTTTGGCCGACAACCGTGAATTTACGAGGAGGTGCTCCTGGCGCGATTGGTTGTCGCCGCTTAGGCTTCGTGTTTGCTGCCCTGATTCTGGCCGCAACGCACACACCTCGCACTTAAGACGCAGGCTTGGGGATTTATCGATGCGGTTGCGCTCGCCGCTCGCCAAGCCGCGCCTAGAATAGCCCCCTGCTGCTTGCGCCTGCTCGTGTGGCTGTCTTGCGGATTACACGGCGGCCGTAGCTGCTCGTCTAGCGCCGTTGGCCTCCACCTGCCGCATTAGGTTTCGCACGCCGCGCAGCGCTTGGCGAATCCGATGCTCGTTTTCGATAAGCGAAAAACGCACGAACCCCTCGCCGTCGGCGCCAAAGCCTATTCCGGGGGAGACCGCAACTTTCGCCTCCCGCAGCAGGAGCTTTGAGAACTCAAGCGAACCCATGGCGCGAAACGGCTCGGGGATCGGCGCCCACACGAACATCGTCGCCCGCGGTTTGGGTGTCGGCCATCCGCAGCGATTGAGTCCGTCGACCAGCGCATCGCGCCGGCTGCGATACATCTCCCGCATCTCTTCGACACATTTCTGCGGTCCGTTAAGCGCATGGATGGCGGCCACCTGAACGGGCGTAAAGATGCCGTAGTCGAGATATGACTTAAGGCGCGCTAGCGCGCCGACCATCTCGCGGTTGCCCACCGCGAAGCCGACTCGCCAGCCCGGCATGTGGTAGCTCTTCGACAGCGTGAAAAACTCAACGCCCACTGCTTTAGCGCCTCGTGCCTGAAGAAACGATGGGGCCTGGTACCCGTCGAAACATAAATCCGCGTAAGCAAAATCGTGTGCGACTAAAATTTGGTGTTCACGGGCGAAATCTGCCACCCGCTGCATGAAGTCCAGATCCACGACTGCCGTGGTCGGGTTGTGCGGGAAACTCATGATCATGAACTTCGGCCGTGGCCAGCATCGCGCCATCACATGCGTCAAGGAGTCGAAGAATTCGTCCCCGTTGCGCAGTGGCACGCTGTGGACGTCGGCGCCCGCAATGACGCAGGCGTACTGATGAATCGGGTAAGTCGGCGTTGGCGCCAGCACCACGTCGCCGGGCTCCAGGATCGCCAGCGCCATATGGGCGATGCCTTCCTTGGAGCCGATGGTCGCGATTGCTTCTGTGTCGGGGTCAAGCTCAACCCCATAACGGCGCCGGTACCAGTCGACGATCGCCAGCCGAAGCTTGTATACGCCGCGGGAAACGGAGTAGCGATGGTTGGCGGACTTGGGCGCCGACTCGAGCAGCTTGCTAACAATGTGCGCCGGCGTTGGCTGATCGGGATTTCCCATCCCGAAGTCGATTATGTCTTCGCCGGCTCTTCGTGCTTGACGACACAGTTCACCGATCTCATTGAAGACATACGGTGGAAGACGCTTAATTCGCGCAAACTCCATGGCAACCTCACACCCCTAGAGCTTAGCAATTGGCGCGGACTTTTGCATAATCCGGCGGACAACACTCATATCCTCAGCCCCGTCGTGGCGGTCGAGGCCGAGAATAACAAGCATCAGCCGTTGCATCGGTTGCTTCTTTTTTGCCTCAGATGGTTATGTCGGCGCGGATTGTGCGTTGACCTTGTTGTCTGGAGCTCTACTGAAATGCGGCGCTCAGGTGGGCAGGTTGAATCAGGACGAGGGAGTCTTTGCGATGGATGTAGTGACCATGATTGAAACGCGGCTGATTCCACCGCACTGGCACGGTCTTGCCATTTCCGCGGCTTTGCTCGCAGGCGCGGTTGTCGCTGCTTTTGTGCTGCACGCCGCGCTTTTTTGGGGGATGCGGCGGTTGAGCAAAAAATCGAACACGCTTGTGCGGTCGATTCTCGACCACTGCAGCGCCCCACTGCGGCTTGCCTTTCCAGTCTTCAGCGTCGACTTAGTTTTGCCCTTTCTGCGGTTGGGGCCGGCGCTTTTTGAAGCGCTTGAGCATGTGCTGACGCTGGCCGAAATGGCGGCGGTGATATGGACGCTGTGGCGGCTCGCTCTGGTTTTGTCGGATGCGCTGATTGCCCACTATGAGTTGCAGGAGAGAGACAATTTCAAAGCTCGGCGCATCGTTACCCAAATCCATGTCTTCAGACGCGTATTGCTGGTGATCATTGTCGTACTTGCCTTGGGAATTACTCTGATGTCGTTTCACTGGGGCCGAGAGTTGGGCGGTAGTATCCTGGCTTCGGCCGGAATTGCCGGCATCGCGGTCGGCCTTGCCGCTCGCCCGACGATTGAAAATCTCGTCGCAGGGGTTCAACTGGCGATAACCCAGCCGATACGCATCGAAGATGTGGTCATTGTCGAGGGGCAGTGGGGTTGGATCGAAGAGATTACGACCACCTACGTTGTCGTTCGCATCTGGAACCTGCAGCGTCTGGTGCTGCCGTTGACCTATTTCATTCAGCATCCGTTCCAAAACTGGACTCGCAGTTCGGCCAACCTGATGGGTACGGTGTACGTCTATGCCGACTACACAATTCCGGTACCCGCAGTGCGCGAGGCCCTGGGCCGGATGGTCAAAGAAATGCCGCTCTGGGATGGCAAAGTGTGCGTGCTTCAGGTCACGAATGCCACCGAGCACACGGTAGAGATGAGAGCATTGGTGAGCGCGGAGAACTCCTCCAAGCTATGGGACTTGCGCTGCGCCGTGCGCGAGAAGCTCATCGAATTTGTGCAAAAAAATTATCCCCAGTGTTTGCCTAAAGCCCGCGCTGAGTTGGTGGGGCCCGGCGCGCACCTGCTAATGGAAAGCGCGCCAAACGACGATACTGGCGGACAATGAAGCAAAAAGCAGCAAGCGGCGCGCGCCATGACCAAGTGGTTTGGCCGCGGCGGGACGGCTTAATCGGCAGACTTGGCGGCTTGCGCCACAGGCTGCTCAGGCAAGCCTAAGGGACCCTGCCGGCGAGCCTTCAGCATCAGTTCCCGCAGCCGCGCCGGGTTGATAGGCTTTTTAAAGATCGCGTGTTCCAGTCCCGCTAGTCGCGAGCGCTTTATTACGTGGTCTTTGTCGTAATAATAAGCGGTAGTGAGGATTACCGGCAGATTCGGACGGTCAGCCTTAATGCGCATGTAGAGTTCGCATCCGTCCATCTCGTCCATTACAACGTCGGAAATCACCAAGTCCAGTTGTACGATATCTCGCACGAGTCTTAGCGCATCGCTGGGTCTACATGCTGCGTATACCTGGCAACGCTCAGCGCGCAACAAGTCGGCTAACGAAGCGACCACCGACAGATCATCGTCCACCACCAAGACCGCCATTCCGGCAAGCGGGAAGTGTTCCTCTTCACTTTGGCGAGACTCGTGGATTTGGTTTTCCCCGTTTAGACGCGGGCGCAGGTCGGTCATCAGCAGATCGCGCAGATATGGGCGCGTTTGGTAGGTGTCCTCGCGCGCCATCTGGTCAAGCCGATGCACGATCGTTTTGACCCGTTCAACTGCTGCCCGAATCGCCTCGAAGCGACCCCGGTTGGCGTTGGCGTGCTGGCCGTCACGCTGGGGGTTTAGCGAGCGCTCGATCAATTCCAAATTATTGGTTATTACCTCCAGGGGGTTGTTGACTTCGTGCGCCACGCTGACCGCTATCTCGCACATCGTCGCCAACTGCTCGCGCCGTCGAATCTCTCGTAAATCGCGAGCAAATCCTATCGAACCAATGACTTGCCCGGTTTCGTCGCGTAACAACGAGCCCGAAAAGACGACCGGAACCAGCTCCCCCTCTTTGGTGCGTAGGACGGTCTCAAAGTCACAAATCCGGCCATGCGCGGGTGACTCCAGCATCGCCTGCATCACCCGCCTCGCTTCCTCGACCGACGGATAGAGCGTTCCGACGACGCTACGCCATAGCACCTCCTGGGCGCTATAGTGCAGCGTGTGGCGCGCGCCCTCGTTGTAGTAGATAATGATGCCCGCTTTATCAACCGCGACGACTATCTCGGGACAGCTCTCAAGCAAGCGGCTTAAGTACTCGTGGTCAGGCCACTGCATAGGATCTTCTTCTTCTCTGGATTTAGAGGATTTTGACTGTTAAAGCCCTACTTTTAGGGGCGAAGTTTCGCCTGTCGAGGTATCTCCGGCACGCCTCCAACCGGAGGTCGTGAAGCGCGCCGACACCCGTTGCGAAGGCTCTGCTGCGAAAGCCAGGTCAAAAAATTCCGCATCAGGAACAGGCTGCCGAACTCCGATTAACCCGGCTTAAGCAAGCTTAAACGCCCAGCGCTCATTACGCCTCAGCTAAGGCTTCGTTCGGAAGCTTTTATTTAGCCCTTTTCCGGTTCGACTATCAAGAGCGGCCTCGGCGCTGATTATATTGCGCTTTTTCGCTGCCCCTATGCGCTCACACCACGCTGTTGCCCCAAAAAAGAGCGCCAGACTTTGGTCCACCAGCGCTAACGGGCCGACTTTTGGCGGCCGGCGACAGCCTCGCAATATTTCCTTGACAGTCGGGATTTTTAGGCAAAAATCGCTCGCGCGGCGCAAGTGTGTCGTTCGCAAAGCCTATTGAGCATACGGCGTTTAGTAATTCCAAATCATCGGCGTCAAAGGCAGTACGCGAACGACGGCTATCCACACTTAGCCGCCTAGGCGGCGGGCGACCTCGGTCGCGAAGTAGCTGATTATGAGATTAGCGCCGGCGCGCTTGATACCGGTCAGAACTTCCAGCACCAACCGGTCTTCGTCAATCCATCCGTTTGCTGCAGCGGCGCGAATCATCGCGTATTCCCCGGACACGTTGTAGGCCGCGAGCGGGCAGTTGAACTTCTGGCGCGCCCGGTAGATCAAGTCCAGATAGGCCAGCGCCGGCTTGACCATAACGATATCGGCGCCTTCTTGAAGATCGAGCTCTATCTCGCGCATCGCTTCGTCCGCGTTGGCGGGGTCCATCTGATACGAGCGACGGTCACCGAACTGCGGCGCCGACTCGGCTGCCTCACGAAAGGGCCCGTAGAAGGCGGAGGCAAATTTTGCCGCGTAAGCCATGATCGCGACCTGGCTCAGTTGGTTCTCGTCCAGCGCCTTGCGTATCGCGCCGACGCGCCCGTCCATCATGTCCGACGGCGCGACGATATCCGCGCCGGCCTGCGCGTGGGAAACTGCCTGGCGAGCGAGGAGCTCAAGCGTGGCGTCGTTGTCCACTTCTCCTGAGACGACCGCGCCGCAATGGCCGTGGTCAGTGTACTCGCACAGACAAACGTCGGTAATCACGACGAGACCGGCGACGCGCTCCTTAATTTCGCCAATTGCCCTTTGCACCACTCCCTGCGCGCTCCAAGACTCGCTGCCCACGGCGTCCTTGAGATGCGGGATGCCGAAGAGCAGAACGGCAGGAACTCCCGCCTCCCTGGCCTCCTTGGCGGCACGCACCGCGCGGTCAACGGAAAGCTGCGCTACCCCGGGCATCGATCTAACCGCGCGCGCCACGTCGCGCCCTGGGCAGACAAATAACGGCTGAATAAAGTCGGTGGGCAAAAGCCACGTTTCCCGTGCCATCCGGCGCAACTCTTCCGTGCGCCTAAGCCGGCGCATCCGCGTCGTCGGAAAAGCCATCGATTCACCTCGCTGGCGAGTAGCCCCGCCCAAGTTGCAATAGCAATTATACCACCGTTAACAACCAACAGCCGGGAGCTTTCGAAATAGTTTTCTTCAGGTCGCGCCCGCGAAGTACTCGCTTATGGCTTCGACCAGACCGGCGATCGTGTGCTCGCGGGCCTCGGCCACGACCTCGAATCCGAGTTTGCGGCAGGCGGCCGCGGTCACTGGGCCAATGACAGCCGCCTTGAGACGGGTGGCCTGCTGTCCGAGCATCGCATGGAAGTTGATCGCTGTGCTCGGGCTGGTGAACGTGACGAGGTCGAGCGTCCCCGCCTTAATCGCCTCGCTAATACGCCTGGCGCGAGCATCGGCGGGCCGAACTGTCTTGTAAGCTGGGGCGTCCTCGACCACGCGCGCCCCGCGCGCCAGCAAAAGCTCGGGCAGCGCCGACCCGCCGCCCTGCGCACGTGGCAAGAGTATGCGCGCGCCACAGATTTGTGTGGTGCGGTGGCGCGCTAAGGTAGTGGCCGCGCGCGTTCCGCCGCGTTCCGACGGGTTCCTAATAAGCGGTCGCGCGGATCCACCTCGCGATGAACGCGAGGACCCTGATAGCGATGCTGGTAGTAGTGGTGGCGATCGCGGCGGCCGGCGGCGCGCTCGCGTACTGGCACGCGGCCGCGCCCCCGGCCCCGACGAGTGTAACGGTTCCAACTCCAACCCCGGCCCCGACCACCGTAGCGTACGCGGTCGCGCTGACCGACCCGCCCTCCGTGCCGGCGGGCACCAGCGCCGTGCTGGTCAACTACAGCGGTGTGGGCGTCCACGCCGAGGGCTATGGCTGGGTCTACGCCAACGCGAGCGGCTCCGTGGACCTCTTGGCGCTCCAGAACCTGAGCGTGGTGCTCGCCCAGGTGAGCGTGCCGGCCAACGACACAGTGAACGAGGTCCGCCTCTACGTGGACAACGCGTCCATAGTGGTCAACGGCACTAGGTACCCCCTGATGCTCCCGAGCGGCGTCCTCAAGATACCTATAGTGAACGCGTCCCGCGCCGCGCTGGGCGCGCTGGTGGACCTCCAGCCCCACGTGACCGTGGCCTACGTGGGCGACCAGCCGGTGTTCATAATGGCGCCCGCCGCGGTGGCGGTGCCCCTGAACTACACGGCCCCGCCTGGGACCGTCCACGGGGTCCCGAGGGAGCTGTGCGAGGAGCTTACTCGCTCGGCCGCGAACGTCACGGTGACCTCGGCCGCGATACAGATGGCGGGCGACGAGACGATGATCGCCGTGACCCTGAAGAATATCGGGAGTGCGCCGGTGCAGGTGCTGGGGATCGGCGTTGACGGCAACTGGAGCCTGAGCGCGTTCATAGACATAACGACCAGCGATCTCAATGCCGGGATCGGTTTCGAGGCCATCGCCTACAGGCACGCGATGTTCTTCGCCAACGGCACCCAACTGGTGCCCGCGCTGCGGCTGGCCGCGCCATACGTGACTGTGAGATCACCTCTGCCGCCCGACGCTATGGTGACGGGGTTTGAGACGACATGTAGCGGCAACGAGACGGAGTTCGACCATTACATGAAGGATTTGCTGGGCGACATGAGCTACAGCGGGCCGGGCCCCTTAAGCGTAGCGGGGCCCAACGGCACAACGATCGTAAATGGCGCCTCCGACGAGCACTTCGCGCCGATCCTCAACGTGCTCGGCTACACGCTGGGGCCTGGGCAGAGCGCAACGTTCACCTTCGAGGGCGTCATAACGCTCGGGCCGCGCCTGGACATCGGCGGGTCGAACTGGCCGGTCACGATCACCGTCACGCCTATCGTCGGGCAGTCCTACGGGATAACGGCCATGACGATACCCGCGTCCAACGCGAGCGCGACCGTCACCGCAGGCTGAGGAGCCGCCGCGACCGCCTCCCCTTCCTCCTTTTTCTGACTCGCGTGCCCCGAGGGGATCCCGGGCGCGGGGCGGGCCGGTAATATCAGCGCAAGTATTACCACACCCCGGATCAGGGGCCCGGGCCGCCCAGGCCGTGGGGATCGCCGGCGCCCGCGTATAACTGCGCAAGTATGCAAGCGCCCGGGGGTCGAGCCTCCGGGCCGGGAATGAGTGTGAAATGGGGTTCAAAAAAATGGGGAGAGAAATCAGGGCATGACCGAGGGCGGCGCGAAATACGCACATATCTTCGCAACATCGTCCGCGCGGAAGGGCGCGGCTACGCGCGCACCCTCCTGCTCGGGATCCTCGGGGAACTGAGCGACTATCTGCTGGGCTCCGCGGAACACTATACATATCGGCATATGGGCGCATTTGAGGCAGGAGGCCTCCCTGAGGAGGCGCCTGGCCTCTATGTTAGCCGGTGCGGCGGCGGTCAATTCGCTCACCCTTCACTCCTCACCCGCGGCACCCAGGCGCTCCATGGCCTCGCCCTCGCTGATCTTACCCGCCTCCACGGCCCGCCAGACCGATATGGTCCGGCTCAGCCGTACGC
>Ga0080006_1178596_pt1 | contig 11253 bp, 11 predicted proteins | sample RS3BMetagenome_FD_69209 | JGI IMG/M metagenome (GOLD analysis project Ga0080006, IMG submission 69209) | Ferric oxide microbial mat and aquatic microbial communities from Rainbow Spring, Yellowstone National Park, USA - RS3B (SPADES... ... | reverse complement strand
CTTCCAAGAGAGAGCCTCCTGCTAGTACGACGAAGCCAAATCGAGGTAAAATCAGAAGTTAGAGCAACAAGAACTCTGCATGTTCACAGGGGTACCTCAACCACGGCCTACGGCCCCCACTCAACCCAGCAACGAACTGATGGCCACGGCCACGCCTTTGGGGAAGAGGTGCTGATACCTCTTCCTCATCGCCTCCGTGTGGTGGCCGAGATCTTGTCGATGTACCGCTGATCGACGCTCTTCGATGCCAGGATGCTGGCGACGGAATGCCGGAGCGTGTGGAAGCCCCGGACCTTGGACCACTTCTCATGGTCCTGCAAGGTCATGTTGAAATGGTAGGTAGCCTTGTCGTCGGTCAGCCGCTCCCCGGCGGCGGTGACGGCGTGCTGGCCACCTGGGTGGGCGTGGAACCACCCGGTCATGACCTCACTGAGAAGAGGATGCAGGTTCACTTCCCGGAGCGTGAACTCCGTGGAGGTGTCCCGCTTCTTCTCCCGGATCATGACATGGCCGTGTTCGAGGTCCCAGTCGTCGATTCGGGACCGGACCATCTCCGACCGCCGACACCCGGTCAGCGCCACCATGCAGAACATCGGGTAGACCCACGGGGCCGTGGCCTTCTCACGGGCGTAGGCGAGTAGTTCGGCCACTTCCTTGCCGTTCAGGTACAGCGTCTCCCACAGACGGTCCTCTTCCACCTCGGACAGCCCGCCACGCTTCAAGGTGCGAGCGATCTGGTCATAGGTGTGGAATTGTTCACGACCACGGTCTTTGGGAAGCGAGACGGATTCCACCTTCCAGGTCGGCAGGTTCGTCGTGTGTCCGTGCTCGGCTGCCCAGACCCAGAGACGCCGGAAGGTCCGCAGTTCCTTGCGAACCGTGTACGCTTGCGTGAGCTTGCCGTGATGGGATTCCTTGAGCCGGGTCCGGGCATAGCGGTCGGCGTCGGCTAGAAACAGCGTGTCGAGGGCCGTGTCGGATTTCAACACCCGCTTGATGTGGTTCAAGTGGATGGTCAAGGTCAGGCGGGTGTTTTCTTCGACACCCTGGAGAGCCCCGAGGTACAAGTCAGCAAGCTGGCCAATGGCCAGCCGGGTGGTCGCCTGGGGCTTCCCGGTCGCCTGCCCACCTCTGAGGATGAACGCCTTGGGGTCGGCACCCGTGGGCATCACCAGGGTGCCGTTCTGGAGGCGGTAGAGGGAGTCACGGATGACACCGACACGAACATCCGCCTCTTGCTCGCTCTTCGTGCGGAGGCTCTGGGTGTAGCTTACACCCGCATGGTCGAAGGCGGCGTGCCAGTTGCCTTTGACCTGCCGGACGAAACACCGCATGCGAAGGGGTTCCGTGAGGGTCTGGGGCTGCCCCCATTATACCCACGCCAACCCCTCCCCAGTGTAAGAAAAGTGTAAACAAAGAACGCCCCTTGAAGGGGCGTCTTCGTAAGTAGTGCCGGAGACAGGACTTGAACCTGCACGGCCTTGTAAGGCCACTAGCCCCTCAAGCTAGCGCGTCTGCCAATTCCGCCACTCCGGCTTTTGGTCTTTGCATTTCCGATGAGGTAGAACAAATGGTATCGTACGACGAATCGAAGTCAAGAGAGAGGCCAACCTCGCGACCTAATCTTTGTCTTCCATTGGAGTTGGAGTGGCAGATTCTCGATGGCCTGGGCCTCGGACAATCCGACCTGGGAGAGCTCCGGTCGGCTTTCCTTCCAGGACGACGGCCATTCCGTTGACATACACCTCGTGGATCCCGACCGAATTCTGGTGGGGTGAATTATAAGTGGCCCGGTCACCGATCAGGAGCGGGTTGAAGAGAACCAGGTCCGCCTTGAAGCCTTCGCGGACCAAACCCCGATCGGGAATCGAGAGTCGTATGGCCACTGCGGAAGTCATCTTGCGGATGGCATCCTCCAGGGTCAACACTCCTTCGTCCCGGACATATTTACCCAGGATTCGCGGGAAGGTTCCATACGATCGAGGATGAACCAGTCGGTCGGGCTTCTCCGGGTCGTGCCCCGAGGCATCCGTTCCGAACTTAATCCAGGGCTGGCGGAGCTGAAGCCGGAGATTCTCCTCGCTCATGAGGAAATAAATCGTATCGACTCGCTTGCGCTCCGCGAGGATCAGGGAGATCGCCGTCTCGACCCAGGACTTTCCCTCCGCTCGAGCGATCTCGGAAAGCCTTTGACCAGCATATTTTTTCATCGGCGACTTTTCGAGGCCAAGGATCAGAATCCCTTCGGGCGTGGCCAGTTCGCCCAGATTTTCGAAAGGAAGGGTGGGCCGTAGAACTTCCTCGATGATCGAGGCTCGGGTGGTTGGATTGGCCAGATTTTCAAGAAGCTTGCCATCGGCCGAGGCGAGCGGAGGAAGGCAGGCAGTAAGACCAGTTCCGGCGGCGGTGTACGGGTACATGTTGGCTCCGATGTCGAGCCCCTTGGACCGCGCCTGGGCGATCTTCTCGATGGCGAGACCGGCCTTCGGCCAGTTGCGCTGGCCGGCGGCCTTGAGGTGGTAGATCTCGACGGGAACATGACTCTCGCGGCCGATCCGGATTGCCTCGTCGATGGCTTCCAGAAGCTGGTCGGCCTCGGATCGGAGGTGGGTGATATAGAGACCGCCAAGAGGAGCCATCACCTCCGAGAGAGCGATCAGATCTTCGGTCGAGACGAACGAATCGGGCGGGTATATCAAGGCTGAGGCCAGTCCGAAGGCTCCATCCTTCATGGCGTCGCGGACCAGTCGCTTCATACTCTCGAGTTCGCGAGCGGTCGGCTTGCCCGGCTTCATCCCCTTGACGTAGGATCGCACCGTCTGCGACCCGACGAACGACCCGAAGTTGACCGAGCCGCCATGCTTCTTCATCGCCTTGAGCCAGGCGTCGAAGCCATGCGGACCATCGAACCGTCGCGAAGGGGCGTTGCTTTCCCCTTCGCCAAGGATCTCGGTCGTCACTCCCTGAGTGATCTTGCCGACGAGCCGGCCATCGCCTTCGAGCAACTCGTCTCGCGAATGCCCCTGGATGTCGATGAAGCCCGGAGCCACGACCAGCCCCGAGGCGTCCACCGTTCGGCGAGCCGCCGCCTCCTTGAGCTGACCTGCCGGGGTGATCCGGACGATCGTGTCTCCCTGGATGGCCAGATCGCCCAGGAACCAGGCATTGCCGGTCCCATCGACAATCTTGCCATTGAAGATCACGAGGTCATAATCGGCCTGAACAACTCCACCGAAAAGCAAGCCGATCCCGAGAACGAAGCTTAGAACCGGACAAAACTTCATGATGATTCGTCTCAAGAATGGACCACGAGGCCGCCAGGTGCGAGGATAAACGAGCCGGTGCCCCTGGGCAAGCCGTTGGCCTCGGCTCCCGTGGCCCATCTTGCCATCAGGCCAAGACGGAGTCTGAGTCGGATGCGTCATTCCCTTCTTGTCGTTTTGATGACGCTGGCCGGGCTTGCCGGGTCGGCCGACGAATCGCTTTCGAGCCGGATCGAGAGCTTGATCGCCCCTTTCGGAGACAAGGTCATCGTCGAGGTGGCCTATCGTGACCTGGAGACCGGCGAAACCTGTTTGATCCGGGCCGATGAGCCAATTCATCCAGCGAGCACGATGAAGCTTCCGGTCATGCTCGAAGTCTATCGACAGGCGAGCGAAGGACGACTCTCGCTCGATGACCGGATCACGATCAAGAACCGCTTTTCCAGCATTGTCGATGAGAGCCCGTTCACGCTCGATCCCAGGGACGACTCGGAACTTTCGCTTTACAACCGGGTCGGCGACTCGCTCCGGATTCGCGACCTGGTCGTCTTGATGATCACCGAAAGTAGCAACCTCGCCACCAACCTGCTGGTCGAGAAGGTCTCGCCCGTCTCGACCACGGCCTTCATGAAGGCTTTGGGTGCCGATGGGGTCAAGGTGCTTCGAGGCGTCGAGGACGGCAAGGCTTACGCGAAAGGGATGAACAACGTCGCGACCGCTCGGGGGCTGATGACGATCCTGGGTCGACTGGCCGAGCGATCGGCGGTCTCGAAGACGGCTTCTGACGAGATGCTGGAAATCCTTCGTTGTCAGAAATTCAACGAAGGGATTCCCGCCGGTTTGCCCGGGGATGTCCGGGTCGCCCACAAGACCGGGGCGTTCCAGGGGGTTTACCACGACGCGGGGATCGTCGAGATCCCGGGCCGCAAGCCGATCGTCCTGGTGGTTCTGACCCGAGGCATCCAGGACGAGGCCAAGGCCCACAAGCTGGTGGCCGAGATCGCGAGGGTCTGCCACGAACACGCCACATGAAGTGACGGAGAACCTCCGAGTCATGTCTGACGTGGTCAACTTGCTGATCATTTCAAGCTTGTTGACGTCGGCGGCGATTCCCTTGATCATGGTCGTCCAGTCGAGGTCGGCCGCCCGACGTTTCTTCCGATGGGCCATGTTGGCCTTGCTCCCGACCAATACCGTCACTTGCGGAGTCTGGGTATCCCAGGGAGAGAGAGGCTTCCTCAGCATCTGGCAGTGGCTCTCGATGGCGACTCTCCTGCTGATCCTTTCCGTCCTTTCGGGATCGGGACTCTCCCGGCTGAAGGACGTCATCCTGACCCGTCGATCACGTAAAAAGCTTAAGCGACCGGAGCCCGAGGTGTGATTGTTCAAAGAATGGCGGACTCGCTTTGATGAAGTCGTTTCGGCTGGATCGCGATTCGGTGGTCTGTTTCCTCGACTCCTGGCCGGTCTTGCTGGTCGGAGGTCTGGTGACGTGCGGTTTATTTTCTGTCGGGATGTCGCAATCTTGGGGTCGCCTGGTTGGGTTGCTGTTTTGCGGGATTTATGGAGGCTTCGCGCTCCGAGGGTTTGCGGCGGAGCGACTTCGCCGGCAGTATCCCAACGCTCGGTGGCACACGCTGCTTTCGATCGGAATGATGACGGCCACTCTCGGCGTCCTGACCAGGATGGTCTTTCGCGAGGTCCAGGGATCGAGCTTCGACCTGGCCTGGCTCGGCGTCTCATTCGTGACGATCCTGGCCTTCGTGATCGCGAACCGCCATGATCCGGATGTGGTCCGCTGAGAGGGAGCGACGGGGGCTGGCCGGTCGGATAAACTAAGATCGGTCAGGCAGGGTCGAAGGTGGCCTCGCGCGGCCGTCCGTTTCCCTTTTATTGAAGATCAAGCATGGCGACCGAGACCAGCGACGCTCCCATTCTGACTTCCGATCAGATTCCTGCTTACGACGCGATCCTGATCGTCGGCTTTGGCGGCCCCGAGGGACGCGAGGACGTCATCCCGTTCCTCGAAAACGTCCTGAGAGGCCGGCCGGTTCCTCGCGAGCGAATGCTCGAAGTCGCCGAGCACTATTATCATTTCGATGGTATCAGCCCGATCAACGGACAGGTCCGCGATCTGATCGCCGCTCTCAAGCCCGAGTTGAAGACTCACGGCGTTGACCTGCCCGTCTACTGGGGAAGCCGCAACTGGACCCCGATGCTGGCCGACACGATGAAACAGATGACCGTCGACGGCGTCCAGCATGCCCTGGGTGTTGTCCTGGCCGCCTATTCGTCGTATTCGAGCTGTCGGCAATATCGCGAGGATATTCAGAAGGCCCGCGAGGCGGTCGGCCCCGAGGCTCCGATTGTCGACAAGATGCGGGTCTTTTACAACCACCCCGATTTCGTCGCGGTCAACGCCGAGAAGGTCCGCGAGGCTCTCGCGACCTTCCCTGACGACCGCCGGGGCTCGGTCCGGGTGGCCTTCACGGCGCACAGTATTCCCGAATCGATGGCGGTCAACTGCAACTATGTCAAGCAACTGACTGAAACATGTCGTCTGGTCGCGGAAGCGGTCGGGATCGCCCCCGAGAACTGGTCGCTCGTCTATCAGAGCCGGAGCGGTCGCCCCACCGACCCCTGGCTCGGTCCCGATATCCTCGAACACCTCGACGACCTGAAGTCGCGAGAGGTCCGAGACGTGATCGTTCAGCCCGCGGGATTTCTCTCGGATCACATGGAAGTCATGTACGACCTCGACGAGGAAGCCCAGCATAAATCGCATGAACTGGGCCTGACCATGGTTCGAGCCGGGACCGCTGGGACTCATCCCCGGTTTGTCAGCATGCTCCGGGAGCTGATCCAGGAGCGGATTGATCGACAATCCGAGCAACGAGCCATTGGCGAGTATCCCGCCAGCCACGACGTTTGCCCGGTCAACTGCTGCATGCCTCCGCCTCGATCGGGTCGTCCGGTCGAATGATCCAGGTCTCCTCCTGGGTCTTTAGCTTTTCAGAAGCTTCGACTGGTGGAGATCTGTTGCAGATTGCCTATTCTGTGTTAACATCCGGTCCGGCCCATTCACCCGGAGATACACCATGATCAAGGCATGCGCGGTTCTGTTGACCCTGGCAGGGGTCGTGACGGCGAGCGAAGCTCAGGCGCAGTCGTATTATCGTCGAAGCCCGGTGGTTCCGACGACTCCAGGCTCGGTGACTTACTCGAGCTCCTATTCGACCCCGGCCCCGATCGCTCAGCCCGCTCGGATTTACACCTATAGCTATTACACGCTTTCTCCGCTCCCGCCCCGGACTTACGTCAGCTTCGGGACTGAGGATTTCGCGTTTCACGGGGTTCCCTACGGTCATCCCTATGACCCCTGGACCTGGTCGATGATGTCGGGCTCATACGGTAAAGGCCTCGCCCGATATTTCGACCCGCCCGTCAAGTAAACGGCTGCGACGATGGGGGTCGATCGGCGTCCAAAGTCGGCCCCTTTCGCGGCCCGGCTTTGATCTGATAAACCAGGTAAGCCACAATCGCGGAATTGATGATGAGCAAACTGATCCGGATGATCGAGGTCCGTCTAGTGATCTCATAAATCTCCAGCGGGATGAAGATTCCGGTGGCGACGACGGTCAGGTATTCGGCCCAGTGCTTGCCGATCAACAGGCCAATGCCTTCGACCAGATAGAGGGTGGCGTAAAGAAACGTCCCCACCCCGATCGCCTTGAGCTGACTGGGATTCAACCCCGAGACCCTGGCGATTGCTGAATGGACATAATGGTTGTCCGGGTCTAACCTCAAAGCACTGACGATCCGGTCGCTGATCGCCGCGAGATCGCCATGCGCTTCGTGAAAAAATCCGGCTCCCAGCGCGAGCAGGAGCAACCCACAGAGGGCTTTGAATCCGCCAATCAGCTTCAGACCCAGGGCTTGGCGATCAGCAGTCGAGTTCAACGGAAAAACTCCTTGATTGCTTAAAATCCGGTCATCTCGTCACGATCGACCTCACTTTGCGTGCCAGATCGAGAAATTCGCGACGATAACCGGACGGGTCAGCCCCCCGACTCGAATCGGCTCTTTCGATCAGACCCTCCCAACTCGCGTGTCCCTTGAACGCCGAGTCACGAACCAGGAGACCAAACTCGGCGACCGAGGCAGCGAATCGGAAGTCGTCAGTCGGCGAGTCATCCACGCCGTCATCTTCCACCGGAAAGGCAATCAGGCGGCTCTCCGTTCCTTGAAGCTCCTTTTATCGGAGCTTGACGGTGAAGAGGTCAACCGCTTTCGGATCGCCCGAGACCGCCGGCGCGGGCTTCTGGTACTTCAAGGGGTCGACCCCCGGGGCGTCGGCTTCACGACCCGCCGGAACGATCTCGTAAAGTTCGGTCACGGTATGACCTGCGCCAATTTCCCCAGCGTCTTTCTTGTCGTCGTTGAAGTCGCGAGCCTTGAGCATCCTGTCTTCATAACCAATCAACCGGTACGACGCAACCTTCGCCGGATTGAACTCGACCTGGATCTTGACGTCCTTGGCGATCGTCAGGAGCGTTCCGCCCATCTGTTCAACGAGTACCTTCGCGGCTTCGCGGAGCGAGTCGATATAGGCGGCGTTGCCGTTTCCCTTGTCGGCCAGACGCTCGATGGTCTTGTCCTTATAGTTCCCCATGCCAAAGCCGAGCACACTCAAGAAAACGCCGCTCCTGGCCTTCTGCTCGATCAGCCGGGAGAGTTCATCCTGGTTGGTAATTCCAACGTTAAAGTCGCCGTCGGTGCAGAGGACGACGCGATTAATTCCCCCCGTGATGAAGTTACCCACGGCCACGTCATAGGCAAGTCGAATGCCCGATCCGCCGTTGGTCGAGCCTCCGGCCTGAAGGTTCTCGATCGCAGCAAGGATGGTGGTTTTGTCCTGGCAGGACGTGGAGGGCAAGACCAGGCCCGTGGCCGAGGCTTAGACCACGATCGCCACGCGGTCATTCTCTCCCAGCTTCGAGACGAGGAGCCGGAGAGCCTGCTTGACCAGAGGGAGCTTCCTGGCGTCAGCCATCGACCCGGAGACGTCGATCAGGAAAATCAGGTTGCTCAAGGGACGATTTGAAAGGTCGATCTTGTCAGCGGGCGCTCAAAACCAGCCAGCGAAGGGCGTCTGAAAACCAGCCATTTTGAGGAGACCCAGATCCGCCGGTTAGGCTCGGAAGCAGATCCACTGCTCCAGGAGCCTGATCATGGCGAATCTGCTCAAAATGGCCATCAGCGAGACCATTCATACACTCCATCGCCGGGGCTGGTCCCAGCGTCGCATCGCCGACGAACTGGGGATCAACCGCGAGACCGTCGCCCGTCACCTGCGGCAGGCTCAATCAACCCCAAAACCAGCCAATGCGCCCCCCGGCTCCGAAGCTGACCAGGACGCGGCAAAACCAGCCAATGCGCCCCCCGGCTCGAGACCCGATCGGCTGTCCCCTGGCCAGGGTCGGGCCAGTGGTTGTGAGCCCTGGCGGGACCTGATCCGGGCCAAGTGCGACCTCGGGCTGACCGCCCAGAGAATCTATCAGGACCTGGTCGCCGAACACGGCTTCGTCGGCACCTATTACTGCGTCCGACGCTTCGTCCGTCGTCTGGAAACGTCGCACGACCTCCCGTTTCGTCGCATCGAGTGTGACCCCGGTGACGAGGCCCAGATCGATTTCGGCACCGGTGCCCCCGTCGTCGGTGCCGACGGCAAGCGACGCAAGACCCATGTCCTGCGGGTCGTGCTCAGCCACTCCCGCAAGGCTTACAGCGAGGCGGTCTACCGCCAGACCACCGACGACTTCCTCCGCTGTCTGGAGGGGGCCTTCCGTTGCTTTGGCGGGGTGCCCAGACGCCTGGTCCTGGATAACCTCAAGGCCGCTGTGAAGAAGGCCGACTGGTTCGATCCCGAGATCAACCCCAAGGTCCGCTGCTTTGGCGAACATTACGGCACGGTGTTCCTGCCGACGCGTCCCTACACGCCTCGCCACAAGGGGAAGGTCGAGCGGGGCGTGGACTACGTCCAGGAAAACGCCTTGAGGGGCCGGAGCTTCGCCAGCCTGGAGGAGCAGAACCGGTTCCTCAGCGACTGGGAGCGGACCGTGGCCGATACTCGCGTACACGGGACCACGCGCCGTCACGTCGGCAAGCACTTTGAGGGCGTCGAACGAGCGGCCTTGCTCCCCTTGCCGCTGGAGCCCTTCCCGTCGTTCCGCGAGGCCCGCCGCACGGTCCATCGCGACGGCCACGTCGAGGTTGACCACGCCTACTACTCGGTGCCGCCGGAGTACCTCGCCCGCCAGGTCTGGGTCCGCTGGGACGCCCGGATGGTGCGGATCTTCAACGACCGGATGGAGTCGATCGAGGTTCATGTCAAACAGGAACCCGGCCGGTTCAGCACGAAATCGTCGCACATCGCCGCGGAGAAGATCAGCGGGGTCGAGCGTGGGGCGGCCTGGCACCTGGCACGGGTGCGGCGGCTCGGACCCAAGAGCACCGGCTGGGCCGAGTCGGTGGTCGAGTCGCGGGGCGTCGAGGCCGTCCGGGTCCTGATGGGCCTCTTGAGCCTGGCTAACCGCTACCCCGTCGCCGCGATCGAGCGGGCGTGCGGGATCGCCTCGCGTTACGGCGAGTATCGCCTCCGGACGGTCCGAGCCCTGATCGACCGCAACGCACCGAAGCAGGAGGTCATGCTTTTCATGAGCGAGCACCCGATGATCCGTCCCTTGTCCGATTACGGCCAGTTCGTCCACGACGCATTCCAGCAGAAGGAGGGCCTTTGATGAACGATGCCTTGCGTGGTGCCTTGAAGAAGCTCCGTCTCTCCGGGCTACTGGAGAGCCTGGAGATCCGGCTCCAGGAAGCCGCCGGCAACGGCCTGAGCCACCTTGAGTTCCTGGAACTGATCCTTCAGGACGAGCTGACGACGCGGTCCGACCGCCAGCTCCAGCGACGGGTCAAGGCGGCGTTGTTCCGCGAGCTGAAGCCGCTGGACCAGTTCGACTGGTCGTTCAACCCGTCGATCAAGAAGAAGACGGTGCTCGACCTGGCGACTTGCCGGTTCGTCCGCGAGAAGCGTGACGTGCTCTGGCTGGGGCCGCCCGGGGTGGGCAAGAGCTTCCTGGTTCAGGCGATCGGCTACCAGGCGATCAAGGCGGGGCACGCGGTGCTGTATCGGTCGGTCTTCGATGTGGTCCGCGACTTCCTCCACGACGAGGCGCTCTCGGCCGAGGACAAGGTGCTGTCAAAGTACCTCAAGCCGGACCTGCTGATCATCGACGACATGGGGATGAAGCAGTTGCCGAAGCGGTCGGGAGAGTATCTCTTCGAGATCATCATGCGGCGGTACGAGACGCGATCGACGATGATGACGTCGAACCGGCCGCTGGAGGACTGGGGCAAGCTGCTGGGTGACGTTCCGACAGCGACGGCGATCCTGGACCGGTTCCTGCACCACGCGGAGGTGGTGCAGATGAACGGCCGGAGCTATCGCTTGAAGGACCGTGCGGGGTCGTCGCCGGAGACGTCGCCAGATTCAAAACCAGCCAAAGCGCCCCCCGGCTCGGAGGGATTGCAGCCGGCTCCAAAACCAGCCCAAGCGCCCCCCGGCTCCGAAGACGCCCCAAGTGAGGAGGTTTGAGCCGTTGTGGACGAACGTCGAAGGCCTGAGGAGGGACCAAACTGCGGGAGGAACGAAAGCCGCCTCAAGAGGAAAAAGAAAGCCGGCCGACGCCTGAGACTTTGAACAGGAGGTCGAGCCGGTTAGAGTCAACAAGCGTGTTCAAGACCCCCGAGAGTCGTGGCTGGTTTTGAAGCGCCCATGAGTGGCTGGTTTTGAAGCGCCCGGTGACATGCGGACGACCTGGCGACGTCCGGCCTCGTCCTTGAGATGGGCGTGGTCATCGATCCATGCGGCGACCTCGGCCTCGATGGCTTTGGCGAGCATTTGTCGTGCCCCGTTTCGGAGGACTTC